>ENA-ORCT01001109-ORCT01001109.1-marine-metagenome-genome-assembly--contig:-NODE-1109-length-11038-cov-3.552960_pt1 | contig 11038 bp, 12 predicted proteins | sample MGYA00248632_ERZ508511 | MGnify/ENA primary metagenome ERZ508511 (study PRJEB26182, sample SAMN06268839) | marine metagenome | isolation source: Tt an P1-techrep anaerobic enrichment on pine from... | reverse complement strand
AAAGGCAGGCGGGCCTGGTAAGCGGTTCGCACAAGCTCGAACCTCGGCCGGCAAGGCAATCCGAGGGGGAGTTTTCCCCTTAAATGCCTGTGGACCGCAAGCGGCCGATCAAGAACAAACTGAATTCGGTCGATTGAATTTTGCGTAAACACGTTCAAGGATTTAAATGTTCAGGTTACAGGACCGGGCAGAGATTACCCGTTCTTTTGAGTAAGTGGTTCCTCCTGTTCCGGTTCCCAGTCGACCAGCGGCGTATCTTTCTGCCCGCCGGAATTGTATTCCAGTTGCATTCTCTCTTTGAACTGCTGCTCAATTTCCAGTTTCGTTCTATATTTATCGACTTCAGTGCGACTTTCAATCGTTTTTTTGGCTAATAGATAGCGGAGAAATATAATCCACATGGCAATGCCGACAAAAACCACCACCGCACCGAGAACGACCCACTTGAATCGAATCAGCGTATCGATACCCGCTCTTCCGAGATCACCCAGGAGATTCGGAATTACCCAATACGCCAGCACGCCGAGAAGCACAAGGAAGCCGATAATGAAAATGTTAAAGCGGCTGATGGAATTGACGGTTTTTTCGAAGGCGGATTCAGACTCCGCACTATCTTGCCCAGGCTGCGCCTGGCGTTTAACCTCATCGGCGTGAAACAATGTCAAATAGGCTCGGATCACAAAAGCAAACAGCAGAATCAGCCCAATGGGTATTCCAACCGCCGCAACAAACCAGGCCCGAAAGGGAAAAGGCTGGTCCCGGGTAACCAGTCTGACATCGTACTGATCGAATGGTCCAAATGTTTTCTCAAAATAGTATTTGTTAAAATCGCTCAGATTAGCGCCATCGGTTTCATAAATTACCGTGCCCTTGGCATCGTGAACCTGGAGCCAGGACTTGCGTCCGGATTTGAGGGCCGCAACGGCAAATATTTCGAGCTCAACAAGGAGCAGCGCAATAGCAACGATGATAAACATCGTTTTGTTTTGTCTGATTAATGATGCAACGCTTGTTTCTTTTGACATCCACGTGTTCCTGTGCAACCTAGTCTATCGTACGGAAAGGGCTGAGTGAAGCAAGCAGGCCTTCCGTGTCTCGTTTTTTTTGCTGCCCGGTCAGGGCCTTGATCGAATCGAACAATTTCATTAAAAGATGCAAACTCAACCAGTTCGCATGCCAGAATTCGGGATCTACTTTACACAAGGATCTCTGCGGAGACAAGCTGAAAAGGAAAGGGAGTCAATGAAATGGAGGATATCCGAAAAGCAGCAAGGGATCGAATGAAAGGGTATTGCAGGGTCTGTCCGGTCTGCGACGGAAAAGCCTGTGTTGGCGAAGTGCCCGGCATGGGAGGAATAGGAACCGGAGCCGCTTTCCAGGCCAACATTCGAGCACTTGCGGCGCGACGATTCAATATGAGATTGATTCATGATGTTGTCGATCCCGAAACCCGGACCGAAATTCTTGGCAAACGGCTCGATTTCCCGGTTCTTGCCGCACCGATTGGCGGGGTGTCCTTCAACATGGGTGGGAAAATATCCGAGAATGATTACATCACTGCAAAGCTGGAGGGCTGTATGGACAAAGGTATCCTGGGCTGCACGGGCGACGGGGTGCCGGAATTCATACACCAAACCGGCTTCAGCGTAATAAAATCAATGGGCGGTCAGGGGATTCCGTTTATCAAACCCTGGGATGATCCGGAACTGTTCAAAAAACTGGAACTTGCCGCTGACACTGGCGCTTCCGTTATTGGAATGGATATCGATGCGGCCGGCCTCATTACACTGAAATTCATGGGACGACCAGTCACGCCCAAATCTCCTGAAAAGCTTCGGGAAATAATTAAAACAACACCGACGAAATTTATCCTGAAGGGCATCATGACCCCGGATGAGGCTCGGATCGCCGTGGAGGTTGGCGCTGATGCCATCGTTGTTTCCAACCATGGCGGGCGCGTTCTCGATCATACCCCCGGCGTTGCCGAGGTGTTGCCCGCAGTTGCTGATGCGGTAAAAGGCCGGATTACCATTCTGGCAGACGGCGGCGTGCGAACCGGCGCAGATGTATTGAAACTGCTGGCGCTCGGTGCTGATGCGGTCATGATTGGCAGACCCTTTTCCATTGCCGTCATGGGAGGGCTCAAACAAGGGGTGATTCAATATATCGAGCAGCTCAAATCTGAACTGGTTCAGGCCATGGTCCTTACCGGATGCACAGATGTCAACACAGTGGACAGGTCAATACTGTACGATTGATTAGAAGGAATATAAAACCATGAAAAAAGTCATTATTTCTGTTATCGGCCGAGATCGGCCCGGTATAATCGCGGCCGTATCAGCAGCCCTCCTTGATCAGGACTGCAATATCGAAAACGTCAACCAGACCATTCTTCAATCAGAATTTTCAGGCATTTTCATCGTCACCGGCCCAAAACGGCTCAGTGCCGATGAATTGCAGCGCCTGCTTCGGGAAAAACTCGATCCAATGGGTCTTCATATCCATACCAAAGATATGACTGACGACGAACCGGAGTTTTCAATAGGCGAAAGCGAACCGTTTATCATTGTGACCCGGGGGCCGGACCGAAAAGGACTCGTGGCCGCATTTACACGAATCATTGCCGATTACGGTGCCAATGTAACCAATCTGCAGGCGGTATTCAAAGGCGGCGATGATCCGGGGAACAACAGTATGATCTATGAGGTGGACGTGCCCGCAGCCGCTGACCAGCAAGCGCTGGACAGGGACCTGAGAAAAAAAGCAGTGGAACTGGGTCTGGATATCAGCATCCAGCACCGCAGAATTTTTAAAGCGTTAAACCGAATTTAAAATCGGAAAGGGACGTTATGTTGGATCGCAGAGAAATCATTTCCACCCTCGAAATGGTCCAGAACGAAAACCTGGACGTACGTGCGGTGACGATGGGTATAAATCTGTTTGATTGTGTCAGTCATGACCCGGAGCAATTGAAAAAAAATATTTATGACAAAATTACCCGTCTGGCAAGCAGACTGGTTGACACCTGCGAGCGGGTCGGCAAAAAATACGGCATCCCGGTGGTCAACAAACGAATTGCCGTAAGTCCTATCGCCGCCGTTGGTGCTCCCTTTTCCGCCGACCAGCTGGTTGACGTGGCCAGGACAATGAACCGGGCAGCCAAGGATGTCAATATTGACTTTATCGGTGGATTTTCCGCCCTGGTCGAAAAAGGGATTTCCAATGGCGACCAGGCATTGATCGAGGCGATACCGCACGCCCTGGCTGAAACCGAACGGGTCTGCGCGTCTGTAAACGTGGCTTCCACCCGGGCTGGCATCAATATGGATGCCATCCTTCTTATGGGACGCATCATCAAACAGGCTGCTGCCATCACTGCCGATGCGGACGGCCTGGCCTGTGCGAAGCTTTGTGTATTTGCCAACATTCCGCAGGATATTCCATTTATGGCCGGGGCATACCTTGGAATCGGAGAAGCCGATGCGGTAATCAATGTCGGGGTCAGTGGCCCAGGGGTGGTCAAAAATGCAGTGGAACGAGCCGTTGGAAAGAACCCCGAACTGTCTCTCGGGCAACTCTCGGAGGTCATCAAGCGGACCGCCTTCAAAGTTACCCGGGTCGGAGAACTCATCGGCCGGGAGGTAGCCGACGAATTGAACATTCGCTTTGGTATCTGTGACCTTTCCCTGGCACCCACCCCGAATGTGGGCGATAGTGTCGGAGAGATTTTCCAGAGTCTGGGCCTGCTGAGCATCGGTGTTCCCGGAACGACCGCCGCCTTGGCAATGCTCAACGATGCGGTGAAAAAAGGCGGGGCCTTTGCCAGTTCACACGTTGGGGGACTCAGCGGTGCATTCATTCCGGTCAGCGAGGACCTGAATATAGGCGAATCCGCGGCAAACGGTTATCTGTCACTGGAAAAGCTTGAAGCCATCACCAGCGTATGCTCGGTTGGGCTGGATATGGTGGCGTTGCCGGGCGACACATCCGAGGAAACATTGTCGGGTATAATCGCCGATGAAATGGCCATCGGGGTTATCAATAAAAAAACTACGGCAACACGACTGATCCCGGTACCGGGAAAAAAGGCAGGCGAAAGTGCATTTTTTGGTGGCCTGCTCGGCAAATCGATTATCATGCCTGTAAACAATGAAAAAGGCGCGAATCCCTTTATCCGCCGTGGCGGACGGATCCCGGCTCCGATCCAGAGCATGGTAAATTAACGAAAATGTGTGAGAGCGAAGAGAACGTATCGCGAATTTGAAGTGAGTAGCAGTTCTTTTGCAGAAAATTCACAGCGATTCCGATCGCTCTCACGCATTGCAGTCAAACCATCGGTTTTCAAAAAACCTCTCGCTTCCGAAAAAAATCCGTTCTGCATGAAAGTATGTATATAAGCCCGGTTGCCACTTATATTGACAAAATCATAAAAACACATAGAGTTGGATTAACCATTACGGAATAGGGCTTGAGGAAAAAATCGTACAACATTAAATGTTTTTATACCTCAGGCAAGTTAATTGAATTCTAATGAATCCGGTCGCTATCAATCGCTGATTACTGATTATAATTCAAAATTTTCCCATTTCATTTCGTTCGGTCACCGCCCAAATCCTGAAAGACCTGGCTTATATCCAACCGTCAGCTTGATTTCTTCTGCTTTTCAGGTCTCGTTCCATCCTCTCAAAATTGCGGGAAATAAAATAAATGTTTTGCATTACCAGCAGGCAATGTGGGTAACGGCCTTACCGATTTCAAAACAATATGGTTAAAATCGCTGGGGAAAGCCCACTAAATGTATGGAAAGATATGGGAGGCAAAACATGGCCGATCGAATAAAAATCCAGGCAAAATGTCCGGCATGCAATAAATCCCTGATGGATGATCAGAATCCGGTTGATAATCTTGAATCCATCAAACTTCTGGTAAAAATAGGCAGAAAGATTGGTAATCTTTACCTCAGCCAAATTTACGGCAGTTATAATAAGCGATTTGAAAATGTGGATAACATTCAAGGGGTCATCATCGAGTGTTCATGCCCGCACTGCCATGTTCCATTTCCTATGTACTACCAATGTGAATGTGAAGCCCCTGTTATTGGACTCGGCCTGAAAGTAGGCGGTGTAATAAAAGTTTGCAGCCGCAACGGGTGTAAGAAACACTGGCTTGAATTTGAGGATGCCGACCACGCCTTCAGGCTCTTTCAGACCCTGGATGAAACCGGTTTGTTGTAGGGAGGCCATCTGAAAAGACCCGTTAAATCAGAACGCCGGTCTATGATGGATAAATCTGCAATCGCTAACTGATTAAAAACAAGGATTATGTCATGAAAACCGGCATTGTCATTATCGTTTTATTGGCCATCGGCCTGGCGCTATATGGATGCGCCGGAATGTCAGACACTGAGCAGCGGACTCTCAGTGGTGGAGCAATGGGCGCAGGAGCAGGTGCCGTGGTTGGCGCCATTTCGGGTAATACAGCCATGGGCGCAGCCATTGGTGCGGCTGCGGGGGCAGCCGGTGGCTATCTCTACGGAGAACATGAGCGAAGCAAAAAAGAGGCTTACCAGCGTGGCTACCAGGATGCACAGAGGAGCGATTAAGGAACGCGAATTTATTTCATAATTTCCTGCAATTAATTAAATCCCCGTTCCTGAGTCAGACCGACAAAATCGCCCATCAACAATCCCGGCCGTCCACTCGTCAAGGCCGAGATATGCAGCTTCAGGCTCTTGGAGCCTGTCTGAATTATTGACTCAATCCGGATTTAAGCCTGCTTGAATTCGGCGGGTATCACGCACACCGGAATGGGCACCATCTTGTGTTGATTTGCCTGGCGATAACGCCGGTAGATGCAAAGCACCTCTTTTTGCCTGTCGCCCAAAGCCGATTCCTCGCCGGTGAATTCCATGGCCCATTCCAGCTCCGGATAAGAGGCACCGATCTGGTCTTCGTCCGTACGATTATCCCCCCACAACCCGTCGGTAGGCGCCGCCGTCATAATGGATTCGATAATGCCCAGTTTTTCACCCAACTTATAGACTTCCGTTTTGGTCAGGTCGGCAATTGGACTGAGGTCCACTCCGCCATCTCCGTATTTGGTAAAAAATCCGATCCCAAAATCTTCAACTTTGTTGCCGGTACCAAGGACCAGGTAATTGTTCAACGCGGCAAAGTAATACAACGTGGTCATTCGGAGCCGTGCCCGGGTATTGACCAGAGACATTTCCCTTTCGGTCGTATTCTTTGTTTCCGGCAAAGCTCGAACCAGTTGATCGAATACCGGTGTCAGCTCCACCTCCCGGGATGTGGTATTCGAATAATTTCTTTTTAGAAATCCGATATGTTCCCTCGCTCTCGCCACCTGTTCTTTACCTTGATGAATCGGCATTTCCACGCAGATTAACGGCAGCCGGGTACGAGCGGCAAGTGCTGATGAAACCGCGGAATCAATTCCGCCTGAAACACCGGCAACAAAGCCTTTTGTGTTGGATTTTTTAACGTAATCGTTGAGCCAGTCCGTTATATGCTGAATAATCTTGTCAACATCCATCCTCTGCTATCCCCCAATCCAATTGACGTGACATACACGAAATATCTTAAACAAATTATTTCCGATCAAACCAAATGCCCATTCTGCAACAGCCACAGCCGTCAACTGTCAAGTAAAAAAACGTCCCCGAATCACGCGGGCCGCATATTTCATGACCAAGGCCGATATTGTCTCTAATTTGTTTTATTTGTAAAGGATAATTTATCAATCAACATGGTGTTGTTGACCTTCGTTCCCTCTTTTAATAAGAAAGCCCTCGGCACATATGATGATGATCACTTGATACTGGGCGTTAACGGTCTAAAAACTCCAAGCAATTTCATGAGCAGGGCAATTTAATGGCATCGGACGATTTGAAGCAGACCATCATTCCTGATCCGTCATATCTTATCAAACTGGCTGAAACCCGGATGCCTTTTGGCAAACACAAAGGCTGCCTGCTGGTTGACCTTCCCGAGCCTTACGTTATCTGGCTTTGCCAGAAAGATCTGCCTGGTGGTGAACTGAGGGATATGCTCCGCGCAGTCTATGAAATAAAGGTGAACGGCCTTGAATATCTGTTCAGGCCATTGAGAAAAAGATCAGGAGAGCATAATGGAAGTCTTTGAAATTTCCAGTGATTATATCGAACTGAACAAATTGTTGAAAGCATCCGGGCTGTGCGACACCGGCGGAATGGCAAAACTGGCCATTGAAAACGGGTTAGTGGCAGTTGATGGCAAGATCGAATTCAGAAAACGATGCAAAATCAAAACAGGGCATCGGGTCGAATTTGAGGGGCGGTCCATTGAGGTTGTTGCAGCGACAATGAAGCCGCACGGATGAAAACAGGTGCGTCTGATAATGAAGGCTGTTGCAGCATTTTCAGTTCTTGAGGTTTCAAATCCAATTGATCAACCGGCCGTCAGCAAGGACCAATTCGGCCATCGACAACCCGTTGGGCCGCTTAAATGACCGATCGCTCATGGTTTCGATTTCCTTTTTTGACTGATCGGCTTTTTCTTTTACCATTGCAATAACCTGTACCGGTGTGCGGGTCTCCATCAGTGCATTGAACTGTGCCCGGTAATTTTTAACGGCGCTGATGCCCAGAAAACTCAGGTCGTACACTTTCCAGTTGCCGTTTCGCTTGAGCATCCAGATATCGACCGGTATCGCCCGCTTATTCCAGAGGACTTCAACCTTGACCACTGCTCTGGAATCGTCAACTATCTTCTCACTGAGGTAATTCACAGATTCGTTTTTATAGCGTCTCTGCAACCGGCTAAGATAATAATTCCGTAAAAACTGCGAAAAATACTCGACAAACTCGTCTTGCTGCTCCGATGAGAATTCTAACCAGTTTCTTGCCAGAACACGCCGTGAAAATTCCCTGAAATCGAAAATCCCAAGAAGAATTTCCCACAACCGATTCTCCTGCTGGCTTTCTCGGACGTCATCGTTGCCCGTGTAACGGGGATCCGTCAAAACATTTATCGCCTGATCCACTTTTTGCTGGAGGGTTTCCAACGGGCCTGATGCTGCGCTCGGATCTGACACTCCGATGAGAATTGAAAACATAACCCAAAAGCATAACGCGAAAATTGGTTTATCGGGCATGATAATTCTCCGTTTAATCGCGAGTTGGTATTGAGTGACAACAATATTCCAATGATAGTCACATTTCGGAAAATGACATCTTTTTAGCTCCCGATTGATAATTTTTTATTGACTTCGAGATATATCTCATTTAGGGAATCGTAAATTTATTCAGGTGCTCAACCGAGCACAATAGGGAACTCCGTGAAATTCGGAGACGGGCCCGCCGCTGTGACCGGGGACAAACGTTGCAACAGGCCACTGACACGATGAAGAGTCGGGAAGGCGCAACAAGTCGGATGATCCGGAAGTCAGAAGACCTGCCTGAATGAAGAGCCAAAACTCGCGGACGGAGTACGGCTCTGTGATCTAGTCGGATAAAAAAGGGATATCCCCGGATCGATTCAATTTTCGGTCCGGGGATTTTTTTTTGCCGGACCATGAAATTTTCACATTTCATGAAAAGGAGAGGTTAAAAGATGAGACAATCGCGCGTGACGTTCACCCTGGTTTTCCTTACCGCCATGCTGTTTGCCGTAAGTGTTCTGGCAAGCGGCCATGGTCACAGCCGCCCGGTCAAAAAAGGCATTCTGCTGGTTGCATTTGGCTCCAGTATGCCAGAGGCCCAAGTATCGTTTAAAAACATCGACACCAAAGTCAAGCAGGCCTTTAACGGTGTGCCGGTCCGCTGGGCCTACACCTCATCCATTATCCGCCATAAACTTGCCAAAGAGGGCAAAAAGCTTGATTCCGTTGCCATGGCTCTTTCCAAAATGATGGACGAAGGCTTTACCCATGTGGCGGTCCAGTCCCTTCACACCATCCGTGGTGAAGAATACAATGATCTGGTTCACACGGTTCATGCATTCGGGAATATGCCAGGCGGCATCGAGCGCATTGTTATCGGCAACCCGCTGATGTCCAGTGAAGACGATATGAAAAATGTAACGGCGGCGATCATTGACAATATTCCCGCCGAGCGGAAAAAAACCGATGCCTTTGTTCTGATGGGTCATGGCACCCCGCATCCGGCTAACGCGTTTTACGCCGCGCTGATGTTTCATCTTCAGAGACAAGATCCCAACATTTATGTCGGCACGGTGGAAGGATCTCCCGAAATTGGTGATGTTCAGGCCATGCTTACGGAGAAGGGCATTAAAACAGTTTGGCTGGCTCCGTTTATGTCGGTAGCCGGAGACCATGCCCGAAACGACATGGCCGGAGATGAGCCGGACTCCTGGAAGTCAATTTTGACGCAGGCAGGGTTTCAGTGCAAGGTCGTAATGAAAGGCACCGCCGAATATGACAACATGGTCAATATCTGGATCAATCACTTGAAAGACGCCATGGCTCACTTTGAATAATTTGCGGATTCAGATGTATTGACCTTTTGCCCGCAGGGGCTTGATTTCTTTACCCTGCGGGCAAATCGCGCAGCGATTGAAAGCTGTCGTCGATTTTGAAAATTGACTTCAACCCATTTTAAATTGCATTTCTCCCATCATACTTTTCTCAACGCCTACACGCCAACGGTCAGAATCAACCTTAACACCATCCGCTTTTTGCAAAACGCTACCACATTCAGTATAGTTCCGGTCAATCGTTCTGCCTGCCGTTTCACCATCCGCCATTCGATCAGAGAAAGGGACAATTATGCGACACCATATTTCCTCATCATGTTGGATTGTGTTTACGCTCAGCATTCTGTTTGTCGCCATGGTAACCGGCGCATCTGCAGGCATTTACAAGTATCAGGATGCTGACGGCAACTGGCATTTTACCGACAATCCATATGAAGTCCCTCAAGACTCTGAAAAACTTGAAGGTGTGATTGAACGAAACGCCGGTTTAATCGATCTTAAAGAAAAATGGGATAGCCAATACGGATTTCAATCGGTTGTTGAAAAGGCCACCCTTTCAATCGTTCAGATCACATCCTCAATCGGTACCGGAACAGGTTTTTTCATTTCCGACGACGGCTACATTCTCACCAATAAGCATGTTCTGCGAGGCGATGAGGAGGCCATACACCAAGCTAACCAAACGTTTCGTATGATCGATGAAAATATCCAGACTTACGAAGAATCCCTTATCCAGCAGGAGTCAGATCTGAAACGGTTCGAGAATAACCTGACCGACCTGAAAGGGAAAATAGAAGCCTCGAAAAGCGAGCGGGAAAAATCGTTTTACGAGGCTCAATATAAACGGGATGTCGAGCGATATCGAATCTGGAAACGGAATATCGAGGCCAGCAGGGCTGAATATGAACAGGGGAAAACGGATTACGATCGGAAGAAAAATCATTTCCGGCGAACAACCATCACAGCCGGTTTGATTTCCCACTTCGCCATCACGCTATATGACGATACCGAGCACGATGTATACTTGGTCGCGGAAAGCACAGACCATGATTTGGCGCTGCTAAAACTCGATGGATACACCACCCCGTTTATTGAGCCCATGGATCCGTCCGGAGTTCGTCGGGGTGAATCGGTATATGCGATCGGAAATCCGATAAACTTTCGAAATTCAGTATCCAAAGGAGTGGTGTCCGGGTTTGAACAATCCTATATCCGAACAGATGCTAAAATCTATCCGGGTAACAGCGGCGGCCCGCTGATCACTCAGGAAGGCAGGGCAATCGGCATCAACACGATGAAAAAGTTGACTCATAAATTCGAAGGTATTGGCTTTGCGCTTCCAATCGATCTGGCGCTGGAGGAATTTAAAGAGTACCTGAAATTTGACGGGATGTAATGAACGGATACCGAGGTGGCGAAGCCGATGTGAACATAAAAAAATGCCCCGATCGGATGCTTCCAATCGGGGCATTTCAGGTATTCCGGCGGCGACCTACTCTCCCACGCAGCTGCCCGCGCAGTACCATCGGCGCTGAAGAGCTTAACTT
>ENA-ORCT01001107-ORCT01001107.1-marine-metagenome-genome-assembly--contig:-NODE-1107-length-11046-cov-3.533321_pt1 | contig 11046 bp, 2 predicted proteins | sample MGYA00248632_ERZ508511 | MGnify/ENA primary metagenome ERZ508511 (study PRJEB26182, sample SAMN06268839) | marine metagenome | isolation source: Tt an P1-techrep anaerobic enrichment on pine from sediment... | reverse complement strand
CCTGCCAAACGTTTCGAAAATTCTTATTGGAAGGTAATGTCAATTCCTGTGTTGCATCGTTTACGGTCAGCAATACTTTGTGGGTTTTTCTTATCCACTCTGAAGCACTATACCTGACTTTTAATGTATAGATCCCGGGACTGCCATCATTTTCCTGATACCACTCCACGTAACCTCCGCTGTTTCTCCCAAAATAAACATATCCATTACCATGATAGTTACTTCCCTCTGCAGAAATACTGGCAAATTCAATTTTGGCATCTTCCGCCTGATCACCACCGGGAACATCAGGGTAAGCAGCAGAATCCCATACAAATCCCTCATCCTCTGCAAACCTCTCTTCCATGATATGCACTGGTTCTCCATTTAATAAAACTAACGCTTTCACTGTCGTTCCTAATTTCACGCTAAATGGGGTTGTATACCGAATTGATTTCTCTGTTGGCAATGAGCCATCAATTGTGTAAAATACTGCGATGTCAGTACCTGGCATGGAGCCGCGTAAAGACAGCAACTGCACATCAATACTCACTTGATCGGAAGTAACCTGTTTCTTTTCTCCTATAATCGACGAGGCGAGAAGAGTAATGGCCCCTTCCATATCTTGCGATTCAATGTATGCGCGGGTCAGACCAAAAAAGGCAATACGGTCTGTTGCCTCAAAATGCTTTTCTGTGTCAATCGGACTACCATTATCAAGGGCTTTTATCTTTGCCGGGCCTATGACATGAAAATAATTCCTGTTTTCACCATAGGGATAAAACTCCCCCTTATGATCAAGAGTAGAAACTCTAACCTGGACAATATCCTTACCACTTTCTTCTAAAGGTTCCCCGTCAACCGAGAGAGCAATTCTTCCGGGAACATCAGCAGTGCGAATCGTCTGTTCTGCAACAACAAAACCATCTTTGTATCCGATCGCTCTTAATTCTCCGGGAAACCATTCAACCATCCAGTCACACTGCATTTCATCCCAATGACCGCCCGGCCTCTCTTTTCCTAAGGACACACCATTGAAAAACAATTCTACTTCATCACAATTTGAGTAAACCCACACCGGAATCTCGGTACCCTCGGCGATAGTAGGGTGTGTCCAGTGAGGTAATAGGTGGACCATTGGCTCATCAGTCCACTGACTTTGATAGAGATAATACAGATCCTTTTCAAAATTAGACAAATCGATCGCTCCTCCCATGAATGCTTTAAAGGGCCAACCCCCATGCACATAAGAGGCTTCCCCTAAATAATCATGCCCCGTCCATCGAAAAGACCCTGCATAATGTGGTATATCTCGCAATTGCTGAATATTCTCTCGAGAAACAAGTCTCACCATCGCATTATCATAGCTTGAATTAAAGATCTGCTTAAAATTCTTCCGCTCTCCTGCAGTGACCCAATCATATGTAAAAACCTCCTCCGCTGTCAAATCTGGATAGTAATGTGGGTTTTGTCTCTCATTGGGATAACCGTCCCGATACCAGGTTTGAGTACGGTAAAAACCACGAACCTGCCAGGTGTGGGTATTTTCCGTTCCCACAAAAACTCTTTCTGTTGCTAAATCTTCGATAAATCCTGTCTTTTCGCTATGACCATTAACTCCTAAAACATCCATATACTCCGAAGCAGAATGACCTGAGGTTACCGGCCTTGTCGGATCTAACTCGTGACAAAGAGAAACCAGATTTTCACCAATCGCCCCATGGGTCTCATTACCTACGCTATAGATGACTACCGATGGATGGTTACGGTCTCTTTTGATCCAGTCAGTCAAATCGCGTTCCCACCATTTATCAAAAGCTTGTGCACCATAATCATGTTCGGCTTTCTGAGACCAGCCATCAAAAATCTCATTCATAACTAAAATACCCATCTCATCGCACATGTCATAAAACTGCGGAGTCTGTGGATTGTGGGCCGTACGTATAGCATTCACACCCATATCTTTGAGTTGCTCGAGACGATAACGCAGAATTTTGTCCGGAACAGCCGCTCCCAGGGCTCCGGCATCCTGATGATTACAAACCCCCTGTAATTTTATGTTTTTGCCGTTAAGCCACATGCCGGTTTCGGGCTTCCACGCAACATCACGAAATCCAAATCGGGTTTTAACCTGATCTAAAATCTCACCATTATGCTCTATTTCACTGACAAGAGTATACAGATACGGTGATTCCGGGGACCAACGGCTAGGATTGTCAACCAACAGATCCTGACTTGTCTTTTCTATTTCATCTTTGCCCGGTTGTACTCTCTGCTTGTGTTTGGCCACGACCTTCCCCCCGGCATCTCTGACAGAAGTTATTAAAAAAGCATGCTGTTTGCTGGACAGGGTATTTTTTATCTCAGTATCCACTCTTACTCTATTCTCTTTAGTGCGAACAAAAATGCCTGAGCTAGGGATATGTATCTTGTTTTTGACCCTAATCCATGTATTGGCATAGATCCCACTACCTGTATACCAGCGGGCGGAGGGCTGTTTGTCATTATCTACCCTTACAGCAAAGGTAAGTGAATCAGAATTGGAAACCAGATCGCTAATATCATAAGCAAAAGAGATCCAGCCATATGGACGATGCCCCAGCTTTTGCCCGTTGGCCCAAACTGTGCTGTTCATAAAAACACCATCAAAGCCTATTTCGATATGCTTATCTCTCCAGATATCGGGTACCACTATTGTTTTCCGATACCACCCTATTCCGGCTGGTAAATAACCGCACTGCCCTCCCATGGGATGATTCTTATTGTATTCTCCTTCAATACTCCAATCATGAGGTAAGTCCAGTGTACGCCAGTCTTTATCAATATAGGTAACACTTTTAGCTTCTGGGTAATCTCCTAATATAAATTTCCAATTCTCATTAAAGTCAATATTTGTTTGACCACTAATGCTTAACGACAAAGACATTAGAAAGAATAAAACCAATTTTCTCATATAATAATTCAATTAAAAAATCTATCAAATACCTTATTCCCAATGAAACATCCTTGATTCAACCGAATTGTAATTCGCGATGTATACTATTAAAGATTCTCAATCTACTTTGTAACCGTAAAATCAAAAGTGCCATTTAAACCCTTTTCAGATTTTGCAGCTAAAGAAATGGCACCTCCGGTTTTTCCAATTCTGACAAGTGCTGTGGAGATACCAGCTTCTGCCTTAATTTCTCCAACATTCATAATCTCAGCATCTCCTTCTATTATAAGATCAATTTCCTCTGTAAAACCGGGAACAATGGTCCCATTATCATCAACTCCTGCGATATAGAGAAACAATAAATCATTGCATCCGGCTTCAGGTTCTTTATTGCTTTTGTCAATCCAAAGTTTTAATCGGACCGGCTCTTCGGGAGTTCTTACTAATTGCTCCTTAATGAACTCTCCCTCAATATAACCTTTGGCCAAAAGCTCCCCGGGAGTATACTTATCAATGCTAAATGTAAAAGGGGGATGTTTCAGATTTGACGAAACAGAATCTGAGTCAGGCTTCCGTTTGTCAATAAGTTGATCATTCAGGTAAAGAGCAACTTCATCACAGTTGCTAAAAACTTTAACATCCAGCGGGGAATCTTTATTCCAGTAGGAGGCTATAAAGAGAATAGTATCTTTTTCAATATCTCTTTGGCTTTTAAAGAAGTAAGTTGAAAATTTGGGCAACCGGAATATATCCATAATCCCTGAGTGCTCTATTTCGTCATCATAGCCCCTGTTATAATCATACATAACCCAATATCCATCAGCAAAAGCGGGAGTATTAAGATTATCATTGTGGGCTTCCTGTATATTTTCCACCTGCTGAAGCATACGAGACTCCCCAAAACCTCGTTTCTGACGACTACTCATTTCATAACGCAGTGCTTTACCAAATTCATGCTGGTTTAAACCGGCATTCATCGAAAAATATTCCCAATCACCATACTCAGAAACAACATAAGGTTTCCGCTGGACGGAATCATAATGCTTGATTCGATGCTGACGTGCCTGCAAGTAAATATCATAAACATCGTTTTTCCAGCCCGCAGTATAGGTATGTGCCCCTGGATACTGCCGATGTACAATATCATGGAGTTTCTGCATAAAAAAACGTGGCATTTGAGTTTCATTCAAAGAAACCTCCCAGGCCAATACACAAGCATGATTTCGATCACGGTAAACCAAATCACGGGCAGAACGATAACAATACGCTCTGAAGGCATCGTTATCTAAATAATACTGCCAACCAAGAATGGCATCGATGGCAACCAGTCCCAATTCATCACATGCATGCATAAAGGCGGGAGAGTGTGGATAATGAGACAATCGCACATAATCAAACCCTGCTTCTTTTATTTTCCATGCATCACGGTATTGCGCATGATCAGAGAGCGCATAGCCAACAAAGGGATATTCCTGATGACGATTTACACCACGCAGAAAGGTTCTCTCCCCATTAACATGCAGTTCATTATCCTTAAATTCGAAAGATCTGATTCCAAAACGCGTCTCCTGAAAATCCACAACAACCCGATCCTCTAAAACTTTTGTTTTCAAATGGTATAAATTTGGTGAATCTGGCGACCACAACCTGGCATCATTCACCTTGATAGTCTGTAAATCCTCAATCCCTTCCCCCGGCATAATCACCAGTTCGTCCGAAGTTTGTTCCTGTATTGGATATCCGTCCAACATCAACTCCTGAACAACTTGAACAGTACGGTTATGATCTGACTTATTCACTAGATGGGTTCTGACATCAACAATAGACTGTTTTTCGTCAACAACAGGTGTTGTCACGAAGATCCCACCCCCTCCTTCTTTCTGTTCCAAAACAGGATGTGAAATGTGTATTTTGTTCTTTACTATCAGCCACGCATTCCGGTACAACCCGCCATACATATTAAAATCAAGAATCTTTAACGGCTTAGGACCTGTTACCGGATTATCTTCATTATTTAATCTCACCGTTATAACATTCGTTTTTCCGGGAATAATATAATCAGTTACATCAAAAACCACAGGGAGGTAACCACCATTGTTCTCTGAAACCTCAATCCCGTTAATCCAGATTAAGGAGTGGTTCATGGCCGCCTCAAATTCAATCCAAACTTCTTTTTCATCATAGATTTCTGGAACAAAAAAAGATTTTCTGTACCAACAAGAGCCCTGCCATTGATCATTGACTGTTAATGGCTCTATCTTTGCAGTGTGCGGCAAACAAACATTCTCCCAATTTGAATCATCATAGTCGGACTGAAAAAAGGCATTGTTCTGCATGACAGAATCATCCTGAATCATGAACTTCCAATCATCATTAAAATTTAATTTTCCAATTCTTTCACCATCAGAACAACCACTCATCAAAGTCAGAAATAATAGGACTGTAAAAATAAATATCTTCATTATCAATAATTTAAGTTAATCAACTTCTCGCTCCCTTTATGCCCATTTAGAAAGGATCGCGACCAAAAACAGAAAGCTAATTCCAATTTACAATGAAAAGCTTGTCTCTATGCTTCCAGGCTTCCGTAAACGATGAGTTGAAAAAAATTCGATCATTACCGCAATACATCCATGGTTTAATTCACATTTTAAAAGAGTATCCCGTTGAGCTTGTCGCAGTTAAACTAGTCGCTTTCAAAATGAATACCGCTAAAAATCATGCCGCCGCTAGCTTCTAAAGGATTTATCTTGATAAATGCTCTGGGAACAAGTTGTATCCACCAATTGTCACCCCCTCATAACTAAAATAATATTCGTTAACCTGTGCCTCGGAATCGTCATGTTCGCCAGTCTCCACCACCTACCGGGACTTTCATTCTCAAAACAAAAAATCCTGAAGACATCAGATTCGCTTGAGCTGTTAATCAACTGGTAAAAGCAAAAAACAGAAAAACCCAAAACCTTTTGAGTAAACAATTATTCATAATACAAAAATTCAAATTCAAACATTAGAGTACTGCAAATCACGAGTTTTAACCTTCATGTACATTAGCTATGAATAAACCAAATGTCTTCAGTAGTAAATACCAAACATGCAAAACGTTCAATGAGCATTATTCTTAGTTCCTCAAAAAATACTACACTTAATTTGGTATCAGGCATTTAAATAGGTATTCCAACCGAAAATTCGCTTATGCTAGCCCATTGCTTTAGAGGGAAAGGATATCGGATATTGCACGCTCTGTTTTTTGGGAGTACTCCAATCAGTTTCCAGATAATTTCTTCTTCATCTCTTCTGCATATTTTCCTGGAGTAACAGAGTATTTTTCCTTAAATATTTTACTGAAGTGAGTACGACTTTTAAAACCTGTCATCATGGATACCTCCGCAACGGGAACATCAGTATTTACTAACAAATCAGCCGCTTTTCTTAGTCTAAACGCCTTCAACAGCTCAAAAGGTGTATACCCTGTAATTGCTTTTACTTTCTGATAAAAATGTGTTCGATTTAAGTAAAGTGCCCGCGCAAAAATATTGATATCCAGATCTTGGTTATCAACGTTTTCAGAAATAAGTTGGTAAAGTTTCTCCAGAAACGCATGGTCTTTTCCTGTATCATCTTCCTTGTCAAGCGTGAGCGGGAAATCCATCTGAAAACGTTCTCGCAATTGTTTTCTGCCTTGGAGCAAAGACTCAATGGTGGCAACAAGGTGTTCCATATTGAAAGGTTTCCCGATGTAGGAATCGGCACCTCCCTTCAGCCCTTTTATTTGATCCTCTATATTTGTGCAGGCTGTCAAGAGAATGACAGGTATATGGCATGTTCTAATATCGGATTTTATTTTATCACAAAGTTCAAATCCATTAATATTTGGCATTAAAACATCGCTGACAATAATATCAGGCCACTCATCATTCAAAGCCTGAAGACATTTTTCCCCATCGTGGAAAGATTCCATAATAAAAAAATTAGACAAAATATCAGAAATAAATTTCCGCATATCTGCATTATCTTCAGCCAAAAACACCTTTGAATTCTTAAATTCCGGGTCAACAGATACTATTTGGCTGTGATGAAATTCCAAGGAATTGATGCTCGCTCGCTTTTCTATGTCTAATATCTCTTCGATTTTTTGCTCTTTATTCAGTTCCCCTGCCGCTGTCAGAATTGGTAACCTGATTGAAAAACTGGTTCCTTTCTCTAATTCACTTTCCACACTGATGAAACCGTAATGCATCTCAACCAGTCTTCTGGTAAAAGCCAATCCAATTCCAGATCCACCAATATTTTGGTGTTTAGATGCTGTGGTCGACTGAAAAAAGCGGTCAAAAACGAATGAAAGATCTTTCGAAGAAATTCCTTGCCCTGTATCACGAATCACAATGAGAAGCTCATCATTCTTTTTTAAATAGGAAACGCTGATCTCATCCCCTTCAGAAGTAAATTTGAAGGCATTGTTTAAAACATTATTGAGAATCTTCTCTATTTTATCTCTATCCGCTTTTACCCAGGTGTTTGAAATATCTTTTCGATCTATGCCCAAGTTCTTGCCTTCCTGCAAGGCAATAAAATCAAAGTCCTTTATGACATCTGTCAGGAAATCGTCAAATAAAAAAGTTGAATAATTTAATTGCAATCTTTGGTTTTCTGACTTATGAAAATCTTGAACTTGTTCAACCAATCGGTTCATCCTCTTTAACTGCCGCTGAACCATGAACAATTGATCTTGCAACCTTGTATTTCCCCTAAAATGTTCTGATATATAGGCAAAGGTCCCACCTATCAACGTCAAAGGGGTTTTAATTTCATGTGAAATATTGACAAAGAACCGAAGTTTTTCATCATTAATTTCTTTGACCTTTTCTTTTTCTACATGCTCAATTCTTAGATTATGCTTGAGATTTTGTATTCTCAATATGATTACAAAAATCCCAAAAATGACGATGAGTAAAAATAAAATATAAAAGCCATAGGCCCAAATGGTTTCCCAAAAAGGAGGTGATATATGAATCGTGATTTGTCGGGGGGGGGTCCATTTGTTAAAGGAATTGGAAGCCATGACAGAGAATTTATACTCCCCTGGTTTCAATCCTGTAAAATTGATATATTTTTGATCAGAAACAACTTTGATCCAGTCGGGACTAACAGGCTCAAGCTTATATTTAATATAGTGATTATCGGGAGTTGAGAAATGAAGCGATTTAACTTCAATTGAAAAAACATTCTCATCATGCCTTAAATCCAAACCTGCTACATAATTTAATCGCTTTGTTAACAATATTCTGCCATTGACAGTATCTCCCGGCATAACCGTCTCATTAAACACCTTTAAGTCTCCAAAAGTTAGATCCGGCAAAGGTTCTTCATCAGGAATATCGTTAGGATCAAAATAAAAGAACCCATCCAGGCCTGAAAAAACAAACTTGCCATTATCCAATTGGGCTGTTGAATAGGTGAAATCCTCAAATGGCAAACCATCCTCTTCATGATAATTCTTGACATCTAATTTTCTGGGATCAATTCTATTAAGTCCTATATTCGTTGGAATCCATAGCTTGTTCTTATCATCAAATACTATGGCTTTTACAACATTATTCGACAATCCGTCCTTTTCAGAAAAAGACACAAATCTGGGTTCTCCATTACTATCCAAAACTTTAAAAATACCACCTCCTTCTGTACCCACCCACAACTGACTATTGGTCACTCGGGTAATCGATGTTACAAAGTTGCTCAGCAAAGAACGTGGCTCATTTTCAACAAATTGACACTGGTGAATTTTTGCGTCTTTTAAGCTTTCGTTTGCCCCGTTTTCAATGCGAAGTAATCCATCTTTCATCGTTCCAACCCATAGATAATCATACTCCGTATCCTCATATATAGCGAAAACAGGTGAGATTTTATCAAAACTTATCCCGGTATTGTTGTTTATGGATTCTATTGTTTGGATATCTTGTTCATTATCCAATTCCACCTTATATAGATCGTTTGGCGTACCAAACCAAAGATTGCCACGTCTGTCTTCATAAATCTTTTTTGGTGCTATTTGATTGAATTGAGGGAAAAACGATGGCTCAACCTTTTTGATATAACGGCTTCCATTTTTCACAACTCCAAGTCCCAAAGGACCTGGAATTCTTAACCAGATATTCTTATGAGAATCGACAAAAACCGATGTAATGCTAACCTGGTCAACGCCATCTGGCAAATCAAAGGGTAATGGCTCAAATAAATTATTCTTAGTATTAAAAAGACCACTACCCCCTCGATGAGTTGAGATAAAAAACCGGTCTTCATCGTAAACTGACATCTGAAGTACTTCATTTGATTTCACGCCATAATTTAATCCCATCGAAGAATTATAATAATAAAATGGACTTTCGTCCAAATCAAAACGAAAAACTCCATGAGTAAACGTTCCTACCCAGCAACCTGAATTTGAAGTTGTATAAACCAAACTCCCTCTCGTCCCCGGAGTGTCACGTTCCCAAGTCAGAAAACTGAAATCATTCCCGGCTATAAAACTATTAATATTCGTAATTTTGATAATACCATTATATAAGGACCCTAGCCATAAGTGACCTTTTACATCTAATGAGGCACTATTGAATATTTTATCTCCAAAATTTTTCCTTTTTAAATTAAACTCATGTTTACCTGCCTTAAAATCGTAACTGATTAGTCCTACTCCACTTCTCATCCCTACTAGCAAAAAGTTATTATCCAAGGATATAACAAAATTCGAAAAATCAATTTCCTCGGCAAGAACTTTTTTAAAATCTCCATTTTCAATATTAAAAACAAACAAACCCTGACTTGTTGAACACAAATAATCTTTACTGGAAAGCTTTAAGGCTCCATGAAAAGCAGGTGGGCGAACATCCAAAAAAAGAGATGGGCGATATCGTCCGATAAAATGGTGCTGATCGTCAAAAACAACGATTCCTTCACTTTCTGTTCCACATAAAATCCTTTCTTCATCAATCAATATGTCCAGAACGATAGGTCCTCCTTCTGTACCAATCTTATCTCTTAAATTCAGATTTCTGAAATCATTGTTATTATAATTGTAAATTGTGATCCCTTCGTCAGTTCCTATCCAAATATTATCATTTTCATCCTGAGCTAAAGACCTAATTCGATTGCTCTTCAAAATAGTTTTACCATTCCTGTTTTTGAAGGTTCTAAGATCATAACCATCATACAAATTTAAGCCATCATACGTACCCAACCACACAAGTCCGTTCCTGGATTGAATAATTGAAGTTACACCATTGTGAGCTAATCCATTGGATATCGATAAGTGGGATGTATAACTTAATGACTGCCCAGAGGTGTGTGTTTCTGAAAAAAACCAAAAAAAACAAATAAGCAATATTTGAAAATGAAACCTCATATCATGCAAAATCATTCTACCATCTAATCTTCAATAAACCACTCACATTAAAGGCATTATACAACTAAAAATGAGTCCTTCATGAAAAAAATAACTTTATCTGGGGGGCAATATACCTATTTAATTGGATAAAAATATAGGGCAAATTTTATTTCCGTTTAAAAGCCCTGAAAAACTTAAAACCCCAAAAGGCTGTCACACTTACAATAGTATAACAACCGCTTTTGAGATACCTCAAAAAATGCATTCAATGCAGCTTTAAATTTTCAATTTCTCCATGATCTTTCCCTCTGATCTTTTTAAACGCATTCACCATTTCAATTAATTTTTCAGGGTTTTCTTTCGCCAGATTATCCTTCTGCCCTGGATCTTTTGATAGATGATACAATTGATATTCCGGGGAATTCCCCAACTCAATGTCCACTGTTTCATTTTTCTCGGGTCCCTTATAAGGGGGGATCATAACCCAGTCCCCTTTACGAAAGGCAGTGCGTGTCGTGGCTTCAAGCACCAGTTGAACGCGTCCATCCTGACTTTCCCCCATAAAAACATCCATCAAGTTCTTGCTGTCAGGACCTTCCGAATCACTCCCGACTAATGACGCTATGGATGAAAAAAGATCCAACTGACTCACCAATGCATCGGATACTCCAGCTTGGATAGTTCCCTTCCAGTAAGTAATGAAAGGTACACGCGTACCCGCTTCAAACAAACTGTATTTTCCGACTCTTAG
>ENA-ORCT01001104-ORCT01001104.1-marine-metagenome-genome-assembly--contig:-NODE-1104-length-11085-cov-3.753815_pt1 | contig 11085 bp, 7 predicted proteins | sample MGYA00248632_ERZ508511 | MGnify/ENA primary metagenome ERZ508511 (study PRJEB26182, sample SAMN06268839) | marine metagenome | isolation source: Tt an P1-techrep anaerobic enrichment on pine from sediment... | reverse complement strand
CGGGGTTCCGGTACCGGGGCACTCGCCGCAGTCTCCCGCATAAACTGAAGCTGAAAAAAGGATCCCGCCGATGAATCCTGCCAGTACGATAAGCAAAAGTCCTTTTCTTTTCATGCCATCCTCCTTGTCCAATGGGTTAAAAAAATTTCAGTCACACGTCTCGGCAGCATACCGTTAACGCCATGGGGAAAAGCATTGCTGAAAATAGCCCGGATATCCGGGTTGGATCTGTTCCATCGCGGCAATAACGTCAAAAAATTGGTTATTTTGGTAAGGTGTTTTTTAGTTGGGAATCCTTCGAGCGCGGCGTACAATGTTGATTGTAACTTATAGGAATTCCCTTGTCGCAGCCTCACGCACCCGAACCCGAGCCAACTCGTGAGGTTTGGCGCACCTACGGTCGAGAGTCTGAAAGACGCTAAACAAAACAAACAGAATCCAGATCGGCCTGACGGTTGTCTTATGAGGAAGGAGTTATAATATCAAAATAGACAGGATCAGAATAACAGGATACAACAGATAGACGAACATAATGTTCAATCCGCAGTTCTACGTTACTCAAAAAAGAAGACATAAGTCAACTATAAATTATTAATATTTAATAAAAAATTATGAATATAAATTCACACTGAGAAAAAGAATTCCTCTTCAAAATCACAAAAACAATGAAGTTTGTTTCTCATAGTAAAGAAGAAAATTTCACACCCCGGCATCCCCCCTGTTTCGGAGATTGGCAGGCGCAATTTCTCCTTGAGCTGACTTTCCAAAAAATGCAATGATTCGGGTCAACAACCCCTTTCAAATCGGAATCGACGCCCGCAACAGATTAAATTGAGGGTATCAAACCGGAGGATAGACAGCGGATGTCACCGGAGATCATCACCATTTTAGGAATTCTGGCGGCCGTTATTGTATTGCTGGTCACCGAGTGGATGCCCCTGGAAGTGCTGGCCCTGCTGGTGCTGGGCGTTCTGGCGGTCACCGGGATAGTCAGTCCCGCCGAGGCGCTGGCCGGCTTCAGCAACCCGGCCGTGGTGACCATCTGGGCGGTGTTTATTCTAAGCGGCGGCCTGACGCGCACAGGCATCGCCAATATCCTTGGCCGCCAGCTGCTGCGGGTTGCCGGTCAAAAGGAATCACTGCTGGTGGTGATTATTATGGTCATTACCGGCGGGCTTTCAGCCTTTATGAACAATGTGGCCGTGGCCGCCCTGATGCTTCCGGTGGTCATGGACATCGCGAGAAAAACGAACCGTTCTCCCTCTACCTTATTGATGCCCCTTGCCTACGGATCGCTGCTAGGCGGACTGACCACCATGATCGGCACGCCGCCCAACATCCTGGTCAGCGAGGCGCTTCGTGTCCATGGACTGGCCCCATTCAGACTCTTTGACTTTACGCCGGTGGGCCTGGCGGTGATGATCGCAGGAGTTGCCTTTGTCACCGTCATCGGAACACGGATTCTGCCCAAGCGAAGCGTCGCCCGGGAAACGTCTGCCGCCCGGCCGGATTTCCGCTCGCAGTACGAGCTCCAGGAGCGGTTGTTCCGAATCCGTATACCGGAGGCATCGGCCCTGGTGGGAAAAACACTTGCCAAAAGCCGCCTGGGATCCGCGTTGGGACTCAGTGTAGTCGGCATCACCCGCGGCGATCATACCCTGCTGGCCCCGGAGATCACGGAAACCATTCAGCCGGATGACGAACTGATTGTCGAGGGCCGCCCGGATCGGATCCAGGAATTGAATCATTGGGGGCAGCTGCTGACCGAAGCAGGGGACATCGGCATCGAGGCGCTGTTCGCCCACGGGATGAACGTCGCCGGAATTCAGATAGACCCGACCGCCGGCTACGCCAACCAGACGTTATCTGAAATCGATTTCCGCAACCGGTTTGACCTCAATGTACTGGCGATTCGGCGCAACGACCGCGAAATCAGAGAAGACCTGAAGACCCGGCCGATCAAAGCCGGCGATATTCTGGTGGTTCATGGGCCGGCGGAGAAAATCAAAGCCTTGGACAGCGATCCCCATTTGCTGCCACCGGGCCCCCTTCCCCCCAACGCGTTGGCCCTCAACGCGGCGCTGGTAAAGCGCCTGCACCAGCTGCGGGTGCCGGAGGATTCCAGGCTTATCGGCCTGACCGTGAGCGACAGCCGTCTGGGCGATGCCGTGGATGTTCAGATTCTTTGCATTGTGCGCCGAAACGGCTCTGCCTTCATCCCCTCATCCGGGGACCGGTTTGAGCCCGGGGATCGTCTCATTGTATCGGGGGCCTCGGACATGATCGCCATCCTGCTGATGCAGGGCCTTGAAGGTGTGCTGGTCGAAGACTCGACTCGACCCCTTGATCCATCGATGCTCGAAGATGATCAGGTGGGCCTGATCGAGGTGATGCTGTCACCGCATTCGGTGCTCTCCGGCCTTACGCTGAGCCAGATGCATTTCCGGGAAAAATACGGCCTGACCGTGCTGGCCATCTGGCGAAAAGGCCGCGCCTACCGCTCGGACCTTCGCGACATGGCCCTGCAGTTCGGCGATGCACTTCTGCTCTACGGGCCGTGGCAAAAGTTGACCGTCCTGGGCCGGGAGCCGGATTTTCTGGTTCTCACCGAAACCGCTCAGGAAGTTCCCCGTCTGGATAAAGCCGGAATGGCGCTGACCATTATGGCGGCCGTGCTGCTGCCGGTCATCATGGGCTGGCTGCCCATCTACATCGCGGTCGTCATCGGTGCCGCGGTGATGGTGTTGAGCGGATGCCTGACCATGGACGAGGCCTATCGCTATATTGAATGGAAGGCCGTGTTTCTGATTGCCGGCATGCTGCCGCTGGGCACCGCACTGGACAAAACCGGGGCCGCGCGTCTTCTCGCCGAAGGCGTGATGGGCTCTCTGGGACCACTCGGCCCGCATGCGGTCCTGTTCGGGCTGCTCGTGATCACCTTTATTGGAACCAGCATCATCCCCACGGCGGCTCTGGTGGTCCTCATGGTGCCGATTGCCCTGAATACATCGGCAGGACTGGGGATCTCGCCCTACGCCTTGATGATGGGCATCGCCATGGCCGCCTCGTCCAGCTTCACCTCGCCCATCTCCCACCCGGCCAATGTACTGGTCATGGGTCCGGGCGGCTACCGGTTTATCGATTATATAAAGGTCGGCGTCCCACTCACCCTGCTGGTGCTGGTGGTGCTGATGGTCACGCTGCCACTGTTCTGGCCGCTGACGCCTTGAGCGAATCCAAGTCCGGGCAAACCAACAGGGGATTGTCGATCTATATCAATATTCTCATAGTGTTGACAGCGAAGGCATGATACAGAAGACAGGTGCTGATAATGGAACGGTTCCCACAACGATGAGGTGATCGTTTGCAAAAAATCCGGATGATCCGAAACTGATAAATACTGCCTGCATTCTTGCCCATATCGGAAAAGACAAATGAAGACACTCGTGATCGAGGATGACCAGAAGATAGCCTCTTTTGTAAAAAAAGGCCTCGGGGAACAGGGCATGGTCGTTGATTCCTGCGATAATGGAGATGACGGCTATCACCTTGCCACCACACAGGCATACGATGTCATTGTTCTTGACATTATGCTGCCCGGCCGTGACGGGCTCAGTATACTCCGAAATCTCAGGGAGCGAAAAAACACCGTTCCGGTGATTCTCCTGTCGGCGCGTTCGGCCCTCAATGAACGCCTGGAAGGTCTGAATCTCGGGGCGGATGATTATTTATGCAAACCCTTTTTCATAGAAGAACTGGTGGCACGTATTTACGCCGTTGTCCGGAGAGCCTCGGGGGAGACGCTGAACCTGCTTCAGTGCGGCGATCTGGTCATCGACCTCATCAGTCGCACGGTGAGCGTAAGGGAAGCGACAATTGATCTGACAAACCGTGAATTCAGCCTCCTTGAGCTTCTCATGCGTTCACCTGACCGCGTGTATACGCGAACCCAGATTATCGAACATGTCTGGGGGTACGACTTTGACCCACAGACCAATATTGTGGATGTCTATATCCGCCGTTTACGAAAAAAAGTGGATGGCATTCCGGGCGCTGCGACGATTGAAACCGTCAGGGGTGTGGGCTATCGCATGAAAAACCCGGCAGAAAGGTAGGTGACCGTGTTCCGGGTCAAGATCGCCCTGCTCTCCGTCCTGATTTCCGGCGCCGTCCTGGTTGCTTTCGGCATTTTTTTCCTGACCGTGGTCAATCGGGTAGCGATGGACCGGATTGACCGCGAGATACTGGCTCTCGGCGAGAGTCAACTGCACGTATGGCATCCCAAAACACATTGGCAGGACTTCGACCGGTCGCTTCGCTCCATTTATGGCCGGGAGCGATGGAAAGACCTGGTTGTTCAGGTTACCGATGTCGACCAGCAGTTTCTTTACCGCTCCCCTCACTGGCCGCATGAAATCAAAACGGCTTTATTCCCGGAGTTTGATGGCACCATGGCGGCAGGCGCCGGCCCGTCCGACGGCGCCCCCCTGCCCCCACGGCTGGACGACGCAATCCGGACAGATAACGAGTCCATCGGAACGTTGCGGTCAGGCAGGTGGCCGCGTGAGCGGCGCCCGCCGCACCCGGCCGGGGCTGAAAACGGGTGGCCGCCGCCACCGTCGCTGCGCCCCCCTGCACACCTTCACATCAAAACACCTGTCTTCCGGACACTGGAGACGCCCTCCGGTACCTGGCGGACCGGCATCATGGGAAGTCAGCACATCACGATTCTGCTGGGCATGGACCTGGCCGGATTTTACAAAGATGCAAAACGCTATCAAACGGCCCTGCTGTTCGCCGTGCCACTGGCATTAGTGCTGCTGGCCGCCGGGGGCTGGTTGATTGCCCACAGGGCGCTCAAACCCATTGCCGTGATCACCCGAACCGCCGAAAAAATCACCGCACGCGGTCTTGACCAGCGGATCCCCTCGACCGGGGCGGATGCGGAGCTTTTGCAACTGATCAAGGTCATCAACGCCATGCTCGACCGGCTGGAGAAAAGCTTTGGGCAAGCGCTGCGATTCAGCGCAGACGCTGCCCATGAGCTGCAGACGCCACTGACGATTCTTCAGGCGGCTCTGGATGATGCCGTGCAACATGCCGCTTCCGGTTCGGACGAACAAAAACGGTACAGCGGCCTCTTGGAAGAAGTCGGACGACTGAAAATCATTGTGCGAAAACTGTTGATCCTTGCCCGGGCCGACGCCGACCAATTGCTGCTGCGCCTTTCCCCAGTGGACCTGGAAGCCATCATCGAATCGGCCGCTGAAGACGCCGGTGTCATCGGGCCTCACCTGAAAATTGAAAAGCGCACCCAGTCCGGAGTCATCGTGCAGGCCGACCCGGACCTGATCCGACTGGCCATCCAGGGGCTCACCACCAATGCGGTGAAATACAACGTAGACAACGGCCTGGTCCGGTTCGAATTATCGGCTCAAAACGGTAACGCAGTATTCACCCTGTCCAATACCGGCCCCCTGATTCCGGATAAAGAGAGGCAGCGGATTTTCGACCGTTTCTACCGCATGGACAAATCCCGCAGCCAGCGCGTGCCGGGCACCGGCCTCGGCCTGAGTCTTGCCCGTGAAATCGTTCGCGCCCACAAGGGTGAACTTCGCCTTGAATCCGCGATAGACAACCTGAATAGCTTCACATTGACAATGCCTTGTCAGCCGTAGGCAACTCACCAACCCCCCACATTTTTTTCAATCGTTTCCGAGTAAAAAACCCGCCGGCCCCCATGAACCTGAACGGACGGGGACAGCTGCTTCCTTGCCGCAGATTTTTAATCAATCGTCAAAAATGACAATTTTTTCATTTAATCGCCACCCGTTTTGTCATTCAGGCCTGCTAACTAATTAAATGCCAGCGACACCACACAACCAGGCACATCACATTTTTTTAAAACCAGCCATAGGAGTTTAATCGATGAGCAACTTTAAAAAACTATTTATCGTTCTCATTCTGCTGACCACCTTTGCGACCCATGCATTGGGCGATGATGCGTCCTCACGAGACGGTCGCCGCCGACATCATGGACCGCCCCCCGAGGCCTATACAGCCTGTGAAGACAAAAGCGCCGGAGATACGGCAGAGTTTGTCAGCCCGCACGGGGACACGGTAACAGGCACCTGCGAGCAGGAAGGCGACCGGCTCGTTCTTCGCCCCGACCACCCCCCTGAGAAGGATTTTAACGGCCGACCGATGGAGAGCGATCGGGATTAGGAATTAGTGGTGCGATGCTGTCTGCCTTCAGAGCCCGACCCGCCTCACATGGCGGTTCTATATTGCCCCGCAGCGGGTCCTGACAAATCAGCCAGGGAGTAAACTCATGAAAAAAATATTTTCTTCAACGATGCAATTACTTCTAATAATGATCTGCCTGGCGCTTATTTCCGGGTGTTTCGGATCATCCAGCGATAGCGGCAACGCTGATACGGAAGAAACAGATGACAGTGCAAGTTCCGGCACCCTGGTGATAAACGAAATCGTGGCAAAGGATGCAAGCGGCGGAAATGACTGGATTGAACTCTATGTGACAGAAGGAACTGTTGCGCTGGGGGATTATACGATTGTTGACGATGACGAGGATCATGAGCCCCAGGAATTGCCGGATGTTTCCCTGTCTGCCGGGGAGTTTTATATCATTGAGGCCATTGATGAGGATGATGAATGCCCTGACGGCAGTTCCTGCGTATCATTTAAATTGGGAAGTGATGACGCTGTCATCCTTTTTAAAAATGGTGTGCAGGTGGACATCCTCGACTGGGCGGAAGGCGAGGCGCCCGAAGGTTATAGCTTCGGCCTGCTGCCGGATGGGATCGGGACGCCGCAAACCCTGTCTCCGACAAAAGGGGCCGCAAATGAAACCGCGGCTGACTCCGGCGACTCCGATGGTACGGACACTGTTGAAGATAGCAATGCGGCGGTGATGATCAATGAGGTCGTTGCAAAAGCAACCGCCGATGGCGAGGACTGGATAGAATTTTATGTTTCCGGCACAGAATCGGTCAATTTAGGTAACTACACGGTTGTCGATGATAATGAGGAGCATGAACTGGCCGCACTGCCCAATGTCACCCTGGCGCCGGGAGAATTTTATGTGGTGCTTGCAACGGATGAAGCTCCGGAAGACGGATCTGCCTACGTGCCGTTTAAACTGGGATCAGACGACTGCGTGAGTCTGTTCCAGGGAGATGATTTAATCGACAAACTGGACTGGGCCGATGGCCAGGCCCTGATTGGCTACAGTTATGGGCGTTATACGGATGGTTCTGAAAACACGCAAACCCTGTCTCCGACCAAAGGGGCTGCAAATGAAACCGCTGAACGCGGCAGTCTGGTGATCAATGAAATCATGGCCAAAGACAGTGCCGGCGGTTTTGACTGGTTTGAGCTGTATAATGCCGGCGACACGGCAGTGGCACTTGGCGATTACCAGGTCGTCGATGATGGAGAAGACCAGGAACCGGTGGCATTGCCCGGGGTCTCCCTTGCTCCCGGCGATTTTATCGAAATATATGCCACCGGTGAAGATACAGACGAAGTTTCATATTGGGTTGACTTTAAACTGGGCGCCTCTGACAGCCTGAGCCTGATCTTAGACGATGAGGTTGTTGATCATATGGAGTGGAAGGACTCCGACGCGCCCGAGGGGTTTTCCTACGGCCTGTATCCGGATGGTTCCTGGGATAGCCAAACCCTTGAAATAACACCTGCTCTAAAAAATGAACCCGTTGACTTCTTTTCCGAAGACACGGTTGAAAACGTTTATATTACCATCAGCGAAACCGACTGGAACAGCATTCTTTCCAGCCCACTGGATGAGGAATATCACACGGCTGCCATTACTTATCGCAATGTCACCCTTGACGACGTCGCCTTTCGAACCAAGGGCAATTCCAGTCTGCAGTCGGTGGCCCAAATGAACAGCACCCGGTACAGCTTTAAAGTGGATATGAATTACTATGTGGACGGGCAGAAACTGCTGGGCATGAAAAAGATCAACCTGAACAACAATTATAAGGATCCCTCCTATATGCGGGAGCGTATTTCTTACGATATGATGCGTTCTCTCGGTATTCCAACGCCCCGGCTTTCCTATGTGAACCTGTATATCAACGGATCCTTGCATGGCCTGTACACGCTTGTGGAGCAGGTCGACAGTGAATTTCTGGAAACAAACTTCAAGAATTCAGAGGGTGATCTTTACAAGCCGGACGGCACGGGCAGTGACCTGTTGTGGATAGGGTCAGATTTCGCCGCGTATTCCGGGGTTGAGTTGAAAACCAATGAAGACAGTTCCGATAATGCCGCGTTTATCAACATGGTCAATAGATTAAACAATGGCAGTGATCTTGAATCGGTGATCGATGTCGATGAAGTCCTCCGGTATCTTGCCGCCAGCACAGCTCTGTCCAACCTGGACAGTTATCAGGGAACGCTGGCGCACAATTATTACCTCTATGAACAAGACGGGGTGTTTTCGATTATCCCGTGGGATTTCAATGAATCCTTCGGCACGTTTAGAATGGGTTGCCAGGACAGTAATGCCATGATCGGCCTTTTTATTGACGAACCCACATCCGGCACCCTTTCTGATCGTCCTCTGATTGCCAAGCTGCTTGAAATTGAAGCTTACAAAACCGCCTACCATGGGTATGTCGAAGATTTAATTAACTCGTTCGACGGAGTCATGGACCCGAACGTCATATCAAGCACGATTGAAGATACGAAAGACCTGATCAGCGAGCATGTAAATAACGATCCCACCGCTTTTTATTCATATGCGGAATTTGAAGCATCTCTTGGATACACCATGATCGGTGATATTTTCGGACTGCAGGGATTTGTGGATGACCGCACGGAAAATATGACTGGTCAGCTTTCTGGTGAGCTGCCTATTGAAGGCGATGGCAGTGGCAGTTGCGGCGGAACCATGCCTGGCCCGCCGCGGTGAGGAGGGGGATGCCTTGACAGGATCCCAATGAACTTCAATCGTTTCAAAAAACCGGAGATAGGCATTTGCTGATCAATCCTGAATTCATCCATGCTGACACCAATCGCGTACTGCAGGAAAACGAGCTGAAAGCTGGCATCCATACCAGTGAGTCTGGAATAAACAGGAAACCGGATATAGATAATACGTCACTCAAAGAATGGCTGTCCCAATTTGAATCCCATTGTCTTGACGACATCAACAATGCCAACCTGATGCATCGGGTGGATACCAAATATCTTCTGCCGGTCAGTGAACTGGAAAAATTGCTGATGGTCCTTGCGCCCTTCTATACAGTACTGGAAATTGGCTTTTCGCGGCTGTTTTCCTACCGGAATACCTATTTTGACATCCCCGGGTTTGGATTTTACCTGATGCATCATAACGGTAAGCAGAACAGATTCAAGATCCGCCAGCGTCTCTATGTCGAATCCGGAGATCTGTATTTGGAAGTAAAACACAAAACCAACAAAGGGGTGACGCAAAAAGACCGGGTCCTGATCGACGGGCACAACGCCAGCCGAGACCGGGTCAACGAACTGCTGTCAAAACCGTTTGGGGAAAGTGGTCCCCCGCTTTTCAAAAGCCTGGTCTGTTCATACGAAAGGATTGCACTGGCGAATGAAAAAAATGGAGAGCGTCTGACGCTGGATGTCGACCTGTCATTTAGAGATCCGAATCATATGTGGAGAGAAAAATCAAATCAGGTTTTGATTGCGGAAGTAAAGCGGGAAAACAATAAGGTGCCTTCCCAATTCATAGACCTGATGAACCGTTATCGGCAAAAACCTGTCTCTTTCTCTAAATACTGTATCGGTTGTGCATTGATTCATTCAAACCGCATTAAAACCAATCGATTCAAGGCGACCTTGATGACCCTGGCCCGAATTTCTCACGAAAAAACCGGGGCCTTGGCATCGGAAAACAATCTGTTTCACTAACCTGAAATTTTTATGGTGAGAAATTATTATGTTCAACGCCCTTGATATCAAATTTTTTATACGATTTCTTATCAACACGATGTCACTATTTGTGCTGGTTAAGTATTGCTATTATCGACGAACACCGAACCGTGAGTTTCTGTTTTCCTTTTTCCTTTTTGGCACCGGCGTATTCATTGTATCCTACCTGCTGCGCAGCGTTGAGGTGTCCATGGGATTCGCGTTCGGTCTTTTTGCCATTTTTTCCATGCTTAGATACCGTACGGAGGCCATCTCCATCAAAGCCATGACCTATCTGTTTCTGGTCATTACGGTTTCTCTACTGTCTGCCGTGGGACTGACCAGCGACATCGAACTGATATTGTTAAACGCGTTAATCTGCGTCTGCACCAGCCTTGCCGAGTCTAAAATACTGACCCCGCCGTTTGCTGAACAACTCATCCGATATGAAAAAATTGAGAATATCCGCCCGCAGAATCGCAGTCGTTTGATAGAAGACCTGGGCCAGCGAACCGGTCTTGAAATACGCAATGTACTGATTGATAAAATCGATTTTTTGCGAGACACCGCAACGCTCAGAATATTTTATGTAGCCGGGGAGAGTGATCTGTCTGTTTCCGGGTCATCAAGTCCGATATTTCGTCTTTCTAAAAAACAAAAGCCCGGTGCTGCTGCATATGGGAAAGAATCATCCGGGGCATAAGATAAAGGAATCTGAAGAAATACATTCGGCCTGACGATATTTTGAATAGACCGTCAATACCTGTAAAAAGGAGAAATGATGAAACGTAGTTTTTTTATCGGATTTTATCTGATTATGGCCGGACTGTTTCTTTTTAGTTCCGATACTTTCGGAACGGTTGCAGGTGATATCGACGCATCCGGAAAGACGGATTTAAAGGATGCGATTTCGGCATTTCAGGTCTGCACAGGGCTTTCTCCCGAGACAGTGGATATTAACGCCGATGTAAACAAAGACGGAAAAATCGGGCTGGAAGAAGCCTTATATGCGTTGCGGGTTGCGGCTGTTGCAGAAGTATCTGCCGGTAGCGTGGTGATAAACGAAATCGTGGCAAAGGATGCAAGCGGCGGAAATGACTGGATTGAGCTCTATGTAACAGAAGGATCTGTTGCGCTGGGGGATTA
>ENA-ORCT01001103-ORCT01001103.1-marine-metagenome-genome-assembly--contig:-NODE-1103-length-11086-cov-3.418930_pt1 | contig 11086 bp, 8 predicted proteins | sample MGYA00248632_ERZ508511 | MGnify/ENA primary metagenome ERZ508511 (study PRJEB26182, sample SAMN06268839) | marine metagenome | isolation source: Tt an P1-techrep anaerobic enrichment on pine from sediment... | reverse complement strand
GTCAGCGCGCCGCTGATGCGGCGCTCGACCTGGGCGCGGAACTGCGCCACGCGCTCGCGCAGGAAGGCGTCGTCGAACTCGGTGTAATCATACATGGTCGCTCTCCGCCTGTTTGCCGTGGGCGTAGTTGGAGGGGCCGCGGCTGCGGAACGCCTCGCGGAAATGCACGGGCTCGGGGCCCCGCGCGCCGGCGCGGGCCTCGGCGAGGTAGGCACCTACGACGCGATCCTGCTGCACCTCGGCCTCGATCAGGCGGATCTGGGCGTGGGCCTCGTCCTCGATCAGCTCGGCACGGGCCATGTCGCGGGTCCAGTCGCCGGACTCGGTCAGCCAGACCACGTCGCCGCGCAGCAGGTCGTTGGCGGTGATGACCTTGGGGGTGAAGGGGCGGCTCATTGGATGGCCTCCTTTATGACGGGCAAGGCGGCGGCCGCGCGGGGGGCGAGACCGAAGAGGATCACGGCCGGGCCGCTGCACTCGGCCACCGCCTGCGGCAGCCGCGAAAGGCTGGTGGCCCGGGTGATGCTGTCGGGGCGCGAGGCGTTTTCGACGATGGTGACCGGCGTGGCCGGATCGGCGCCGTGCATCAGAAGGCGGCCCTGGGTGAAGCGCGCGCTGCGCTTGCCCATGTAGATGGCGGCCACGGCCCCGGGACGGGCCAGCGCGCGCCAGTCCTGCTCGGCAAAGCCCTGAACGTCATGGCCGGTCAGCATCCGCAGCTCGGAATTCCGCCCGCGCCGGGTGAGCGGCTGGCCGATCTGGGCGGCGGCGGCCGAGGCGGCGGTGATGCCGGGGATGACCTGCCAGGCGATACCCGCCTGTTCCAGCGCCTCCAGTTCCTCGTCCAGCCGGCCAAAAACGCCCGGATCGCCGGATTTCAGGCGCAGCACATGCGCGCCCGCGCGGGCGTGCGCGATCATCAGCGCGTTGATCTCCTCCTGCGGCATGGCGGGGCCGAAGCCGGTCTTGCCCGCCTCGATCACCTGCGCGCCGGGGCGGGCCAGCGCCAGGATCTCGGCGCTGATCAGCCGGTCGTGGATCACCACATCGGCGCGGGCCAGCGCCCGGTGCGCCTTCAGCGTCAGCAGATCGGGGTCGCCCGGCCCGGCACCGGCCAGATCGACCCGACCGCGATTGCGACTGTCAGTGAGAATGGACGTCATGATGCAGGCTCCGTTTTCTGCTCATGACATAGGAAATTATCCCCCTGTTTGGCCATATGACCAGAAAAACAAGAATGTTTTGCAGGGCTATGCCGCGCCTACAGGGAAATCCGTCCGCTCAGCGGCTTTCAGCCCGATCCCGTTCCATGCGCGCGCCCCGCGGCCGAAACAGCATTCGCCGCCCCTGCCCCGCGATCGCCGCCAAGTCCGGGCAAAAGCTCAGCCCCGCGCCAGGAATCGCGCCACGGCGCGGGCGATCACCCGCTCCTCGTCGGTGGGGATCACCAGCACCCGCACCCGCCCCGTGCCGATCTCGGCGGCGTCCCCGGCATTGGCCCGCGGATCGACCGACAGGCCCAGCCACTCCATCCCCTCGCAGACACGGCCGCGCACCAGCGCCGAATGCTCGCCGATGCCGCCGGTGAAGACCAGCGCGTCCAGCCCGCCCAGATCGGCGGTCAGCGCGCCGATCTCGTGCCGGATGCGGGCCACGAAATAGTCGATCGCCTGCGCCGCCTCGGGCGCGTCCGAGGCCTCCAGCCTGCGCATGTCGTTGCTGATCCCCGACAACCCCTTCAGCCCGCTCTCCTTGTAGAGCAGCCTGGTCAGCGCGGCGGCATCCATTTTCTCGAATTCCATCAGGTACAGCAGCACGCCTGGGTCGAGTTGCCCCGTGCGCGTGCCCATGGGCAACCCGTCGACCGCCGAGAACCCCATGGTCGAGGTCACGGATTTTCCGGCGCGCATGCCGCACATCGAGGCGCCATTGCCCAGATGCGCGACGATCGACCGGCCTTCGGCCAGTTCGGGGAAGCGGCGGGCGATCTCGCCCGCGATGAAATCGTAGGACAGGCCGTGAAAGCCATAGCGCCGCACGCCCTTCTGATAATAGGCGCGCGGCAGGGCGAAAGTGTCGTTCACCCAGGGATGGCCGCGGTGAAAGGCGGTGTCGAAACAGGCCACCTGCAGCGCATCGGGAAAGGCCGCGCGGGCCGCGTCGACGGCGGCAAGGTTATAGGGTTGGTGAAGGGGGGCCAGCGGCTCCAGCGCGTGCAGCTCTGCGATCGACTTGTCGTCCAGCAACTGCGGCGCGGCGTGGTCGGCCCCGCCATGCACGATCCGGTGGCCCCCGCCCGCCACATGCCGCCCGTCGAGGATCGCCCCCAGATGGCCGAGGATCGCGCGCAGTGCCCCGACGTGGTCGGCGCGTCCGATCTGCTCATCCCGGGGCGGGGCGTGTACGGGGTCGACGCGTAGGTGGGCCTCGGCATTCAGGTTCTCGACCTCGCCGCGACCCAGTTCCCTCGGCTCATCGCCCGCCGCGTAGACCGAAAACTTGATCGAGGAGGACCCCGCGTTGAGGGTGAGGATCGCCTCGCCGCTCATGTCCCGCGCGCCCATTGCGCCGCCATCACCGCCACCGCGCAGGAGGCCAGGCGCGAGCGTTCGTCATCGGCCCGGCTGGTCAGGATGATCGGGCATTGCGCGCCGACCACGATGCCGGCGGCCTGCGCATGGGCCAGGAAGGTCAGTTCCTTGGCCAGCATGTTGCCGGTTTCGAGGTTCGGCACCACCAGGATCTGCGCCTGCCCCGCCACGGCCGAGGCGATGCCCTTGGTCTTGGCCGCCTTCAGGTCGACCGCGTTGTCCATCGCCAGCGGCCCGTCGACCAGCCCGCCGTGGATCTGTCCCCGGTCGGCCATCTTCGACAGCACGGCCGCGTCGATGGTGGAGGGGATCTTGAGATTGACCGTCTCCACCGCCGAGAGGATCCCCACCTTGGGCTCGGGAATATCCAGCGCATGCGCCAGGTTGATGGCGTTCTGGACGATGTCGACCTTCTGTTCCAGCGTGGGGGTGATGTTGATCGCGGCGTCGGTGACCATGAGCAGGTGATCGAGCCCCGGCACATCCATCACGAAGACATGGCTCAGCCGGCGGTGCGTGCGCAGCCCGCCCTCGCGCTTGACCACATGGTGCAGCAGATCGCCGGTATGCAGGCTCCCCTTCATCAGCGCCTTGGCGCGACCCTCGTGGACCAGCTGCACGGCATGTGCAGCGGCCTCGGAATGGTTCGGGATATCGATGATCTCGATCCCCGAAAGATCGGCTTCGATTTCATTCGCCACGCTTTCGATCCTGGCCTTGTCGCCGATCAGGATGGGCGTCAGAAGGCTGTGCTCATAGGCCAGAAGCGCGCCCCCCAGCGAGGCTGCATCCTCGGGCGCCACCACCGCCGTGGGCATCGGCTCCAGCGGCGCGGCCCTGAGCAGCAGCTTGTCGAAATGCTCATGCGTGTTCACCGTCAGCCCCGGCACGTCGCGCAGGTCCACCTTGACGCGCCGTTCGGGCGCGATCACCACCGCCTCGCCCACGGCCACGCGCCTGCCCTGCGCATCCTCCACCCAGGTCTCGAAACTGGCGATGTTGCCCTCGCCCTTGTCGGTCAGGCGCACCTTGGCAACGATCTCGTCACCTGCATGAACGCGTTCAAGAAAAGCCAGCGACTGGCTTTTGTAGAGCGTTCCGGGTCCGGGCAGGAAATTCCCCAGAACCGCCGAGATCAGCGCCCCCAGCCACATCGCGGGCGCCACCGCCTCGGGCGTGCCGTCGGCATCGCCGTCCTCGCGCGGCAGGTGCAGCGGGTTCATATTGCCCGAGGCATTGGCGAAGACATAGAAATCATCGGCGTTGCAGACATGCCTGATCTCGGCTTCCATCCCGATCTCCAGCTCGGACCAGAGCGTGTTGGTGTGAAACGGCATGTCGGGGCCTCCCTCAGGGCGCGGCGGCGCCCGCCGGGACGTCTGCGCCCTGCCCGGCCTCGGCGCCAAGATCGGGTCCGAGGGTAACCCTTTCGCGCCGAATGGAAAGAGGAAACAGGCAGGCCTGCCGCCCCCCCTTTGCCTTTGCCCGCCGAACGCATAATAACAGCCCATGCCCGTGTCCCTGACCTCCCTTTCCGCGCTCAGCGATCTGCCCTTCGACGAGGTGATCGACGTGCGCTCGCCCGCCGAATACGCCGAGGATCACATCCCCGGCGCGATCAACCTGCCCGTGCTCGACAATGAGGAGCGCGCCCGCGTGGGCACGATGTATACCCAGGTCAGCCCCTTCGAGGCGCGCAAGCTGGGCGCGGCGCTGGTGGCGCGCAACGCGGCCCGCCATATCGAGGAAAGCCTGATGGACCGGCCCCGGAACTACCGCCCGCTGGTCTATTGCTGGCGCGGCGGGCAGCGGTCGGGCTCTTTCACCACCATCCTGCGCCAGATCGGCTGGCAGGCCGAGACCGTCGAGGGCGGCTATCGCAGCTTCCGCCGGCTGGTGCAGGAGGCGCTTTACAAGGCGCCCTGGCCCTGCCCGCTGGTGGTGCTGGAGGGCAATACCGGCACCGCCAAGACCGACCTTCTGCCGCTTCTGTCCGAACAGGGCCTGCAGGTCATGGACCTCGAGGGGCTGGCGAACCACCGCGGCTCGCTCTTCGGAGCGATGGCGGGCGGGCAGCCCGCGCAGAAGATGTTCGAAACCCGGCTGGCGATGGCGCGCGAGGCGCTGCGCCCGGGCGAGGTCATGGTGGTCGAGGGCGAATCCAGCAAGATCGGCGAGGTCAATCTGCCGCCCAAGCTGTGGGAGGCGATGAAGGCGGCGCCGCGCGTGGTGGTCGAGGCGCCGCTGCAGGCGCGCGCCGACTATCTGGCGCGCCGCTATACCGACCTGACCGCCGATGCCGCGCGGCTGGAGGCCACCCTTCGCGCGCTCTCGCCGCTGCACCCGGCCGAGAGGATCGAGCATTGGCTGGCGCTGGCCGCTGCGGGCGAGTTCGCCGAGCTCGCCGCGGGCCTGATGCAGCACCACTACGACCCCCGCTATTCCAAGCAGCATGCCCGTTTCGCCGAGCAGCCCAGCCGGACGGTCCCTCTCGACAGCCTCTCGCCCGGGGCGCTGGCCGAGGCCGCGCCGCGGCTGGCCGAGGCCGTGCGCGACCTCAGCGCAGGGTGATCATCGCCGGGCCGTCGGTGACCGTGCCGATCCGCGCCGCCGGATAGCCTTGGGCACGCAGGGCGGCGAGCAAATCCTCCGCCCGCTCCCCCGGAACCGCCGCCAGCAGCCCGCCCGCCGTCTGCGGGTCGAGAAGAAGCGCGACGCGCGCCTCTCCGGCATCCGCCCCCGGCATCCCGGACAGGAGCGCCTCGTTCTTCGGGAACAGGGTGGAGCGGATACCGCTTTCGGCCAGCGCAAGCGCCCCCTGCATCAGCGGCACGTCGTCAAGTCTCAACTCGGCCCCCACCTCCGAGGCCCGCAGGATGGTCAGCAGGTGCCCGGCCAGCCCGTACCCGGTGACATCGGTCATCGCATGCGCCACCGGCGCCAGAGCCGCCGCCGCGGCCCCCTGCGGGGTGGCCATCAGTTCCAGCGCCGCGGCCACGTCGGCGCCCTCGGCCCTGCCCTGCATCTCGGCGGCGAAGATCGTGCCGCTGCCGATGGGCTTGGTCAGGATCAGCGCATCCCCGGGCCGCGCCCCCTCCAGACCCAGCGGCGTGCCGGGATGCAGGCCCGTCACGGTGAAGCCCAGCGTCAGCTCCGGCCCCACGCTGGTATGCCCGCCCACGAGGTCGGCGCCTGCTGCGCGGAAGGTCTCGGTGGCGGCCTCCATGATCTCGCGCAGGGTGTGGCCCTGCATCCGGTCGCGCATCTTGGGCAGGATCAGTGTGGCCAGCGCCGCCTGAGGGGTCGCGCCCATGGCCCAGATATCGCCCATCGCATGCACCGCCGCGATGCGCGCCAGCATGTAGTGATCCTCGGTGAAGGCGCGGAAATGGTCCGAGGTCAGCAGCTGGCTGCCCTCGCCATGCCGCAGCGCCGCCGCGTCATCGCCCGCCCCCCGCAGCACGTCCCCGCGCAGCGGCGCGGCGAGCCCTTCAAGCCCCGCGCGCAGCACCTCCGGCCCCGGCTTGGCCGCGCAGCCGCCGCAGGGCATCTGCCGGTCGGCCAGCGCCTCGGCCACGCCGATGGCCGCCCCCGCCGGGACAGGCTGGGCGCTGTCCATCTCGGGCAGTTCGTGGAACATGCGCATGAACTTGCGGTCGATTTGGTCCTTCCAGCGCCACATCCAGTCGCCTTCCAGCCGCAGGCCCAGCTTGTCGGCCACCGCATGCTTGCCGCCGGTGGAGATGAGCTTGAGGTAGTCGCGCTGTGGCCGGTATCCGCGCCGCCGGCCGCCCACCAGGTCGGCACGCAGGTTATGGGCAAGCACCGGCGCCTCGCGCACCGCAAAGACGCCCGCCTTGGGCCGTGGCGCATGGGTGAGATGCGCACAGTCCCCCGCAGCAAAGATCAGCGGATCGCTGAGCGACCGCAGGTCGGGCCCCACGTCGATGAAGCCATCGGTCAGCTGCAGCCCGGTCCCGGCCAGCCAGTCTTGCGGCCGCGCCCCTGCCACGCCCAGAACCAGCCCGGCGGGCAACGCCTCGCCGCGCTCCAGCTCCACGCCTGCGGCAGTCACGCGGGCGGCGCGCACGCCCGTGCGCAGGGTCACGCCCTGGCGTTCCAGCCGCGCCAGAAGCGCGCGGCGCGCGCCCGCGCCGATGTCGCGCAGGGGCTGTTCGGCGGCCTCCAGCAGGGTGACCTCTGCCGCCACGCCCGCGGATTTCAGGCGCCAGGCCGAGGCGAGCGCCAGTTCCACCCCCGCCACGCCCGCGCCGATGACCAGGACGCGCGGCTCGGCCCGCCCCTCGAGGGCGGCGGTCACATAGGCCTCCCAGCGCTCGGCATAGGCGGCCAGAGGCTTGGCCGGCAGCCCGTGCTCGGCAAAGCCGGGCAGTTGCGGCAGCTCGGTGGTGATGCCGATATCGACCGAGGCGATGTCGTAGAAGATCGGCGCGCGCCCCTCGACCTGCACCAGCCGCGCCTCGCGGTCGATGCCCAGGGCGCGGCCCAGCACCAGGCGGGCCCCGGCGAACCGGGCCAGCTTCACCAGGTCGATCTCCAGGTCGGGCCGCGTGTAATGTCCCGCGATCATCCCCGGCAGCATCCCCGAATAGGGCGCCGTGGGGCCGGGATTGATCAGCGTCAGCCGTACCCCCGGCACCGGCTTCATCCCCCACATCCGCGCCACCAGCGCATGGGTATGCCCGCCGCCGATCAATACGAGGTCACGGGTCAGGGGGGTGGGGCTGTGCATGGGCATGCGTCTCTTGATGACAGTGCCTTCCACCTAACCACCCCGCGCCGCAAGGAAAAGGGGGCGCGGGGCCGCAGCGGTCAGTAGCCGGTCATTTCCAGGTAGCCGCGGCCGGGATGAGAGCCGCTCACCCGCACCGGCCCCTCCCAATAGGGGAAGAGCGTGTCCATCCAGGCCTGCGGGTTCAGCGCGCTCAGCGTGACGTCCAGCCCGCGCCCGGGCAACTCCACCCGCCAGCCCACGGGCAGGTCACGCCCGGCCACCTCGGCGGTTTCGACCGGGGTCATGCTCAGCACCCCGTCGCCGAACGGCTCGGCCCGGCCATCGGCGCCGATCCAGGTGCCCGAGGAAAAGGTGGAGCCGTCGCTCTGCCGGACCTGGGCGGCCATCAGCTTGGCCCCGTCCTCCAAATGCAACGAGACCCAGTCCCATCCTTCCTGCGTTTCCTCCAGCGGCTGGCTGGACCATTCCCGGTCGAGCCAGCCCTGCCCGTTGACCTGCACCGCCCCCTCGGGCAGGTTCAGCGTGCCGCTCACGCGATAGAAGGGCTGCGAATAATAGTGGCTGGCCTGCCCGCTGGCCGCTTTCACCGAATAGCCCTGCTCGCCCTGAAGGATCAGCGGGCCCTCAGCGACGAGCCTCAGGTCATAGCCGAAATCCGCCCCATTGGCGGTCAGCGTGATTTCCGGGGCCCCCGGCCCCGCCATCCGCCATTCGTCGATCCATGCCTCGAAGGGCGCGGCCTGCGCCCCGGCCTGCCCGACGCCGCCGCGCGCCAGGCGCTCGGCCAGGAAATGCCGCTCCGACGTGGTCAGCGCGGCGTGCCCCATCCAGAGCTGCGGGCTTTGCCAGCCCTCGCCCTCGCCCGGCGCGAGGGCCGAGCGGAACAGCGTCCACTGCACGCCATAGTCGCGCCCGTCCTCGCCGCGCAGGTTGGCGGTGAGATACCACCACTCGATCCGGAAGTCGGGATGGGCCCCGTGATCGGCGGGGAATTCGAGCACCGTCTCGCGGGAGGGGGAGGCGAAGCCCCCGGCCTCTCCCCCCAGCCCGGCAAAGCCCTGCGCCCAGAGGGGTGCTACCAGCATCAGCCACAGGATCAGCGCCCTAACGCTCATGGGCGAACACCTTGAGAAGGTCCGCAGGGGCGATGCGGGCCAGCCGGAGCGCAGGCCAGAGTGCCGCCAGCCCGCCCGCGATCAGCGCCAGCGCGCCGAGCCGCAGCCAGTCGGAGGGGAAGACGAACATGGGCAGCCGCCAGCCGAAGGCGGCCACATTGACCACCGCCAGCAGCGCCCAGGCGAGCATCAGCCCCACCGGCACCGCCAGAACCATGGTCAGCGCCGCCAGCAGCAGCGCGCGCACCAGCTCCAGCCGCGCCAGACGCGCCCGCGTCAGGCCCAGCGCCCAGACCGGCGCAAGCTGCGGCAGGCGCATGCCCGCCAGGGTCAGCAGGCTGGTCAGCATGGCCAGGCCCGCCACCCCCAGGGTCAGCACATTCAGCGCCGCCGTCACGGTGAAGGTGCGCTCGAAGACCTGCACCGAGACCGCCTTGACCGCCGCCTGGTCGGTGACATTGGCTTCGGGCAGGCCGAACTCCTGCACCAGCGCACGCGCCAGCGCTGGCGCCTCGCCGGGCGGCAGGCGCAGGGCGTGGCGCAGCTTGGGCGCCTGCGGGTAGAGCGCGGCGAACAGCGCCTGCCCGATCATCGCCTGCCCGCGCGGATTGCCGTAATCGGAATAGACCCCCGCGACGGTCAGCCGGTCGGGCGCGCCGGGCAGGGACAGGGCATCGCCCGGCCCCAGCCCCGCGCGCCGGGCCATCTGCTCGTTGATCAGCACGGCCCCGCCCGCGGCCAGCCTGCCCCAGACGCCGGGCTGCGCCTCCAGCAGCGGCCAGTGGTCGCGATAGGTGGGATGATCGGCCACGCCATAGATCCGGGCCGGCGCGCCAGCGACAGGGGCATCGACGCTCCAGACCGGAAGGATGGCCTCGACCCGCGGGGCGAGCCATTCGCGCAGCCGCGCGGCCTCGTCCTCGTCGCGGGCGGTGACATAGAGCTCGGCCACCAGCCGCTGGTCGAGCCAGCCGAGAAAGGTCAGGCGGAAGCTCGACACCATGGTGCCCACGCCGATATTGGCCGCCAGCGCCAGCAGCAACGCCATCAGCGCCAGCGAAAGCCCCGGCAATTGCTGGCGGGTATCGGCCCAGAACCATTGCGCCAGCACGCCCCGTGCGCCGCGTTCCGCCGCCCCAAGCCCCAGCGCCAGCAGACCGGGCAGCGCCAGCGCCGCCGCCAGCAGCAGCGCCCCCAGCAGCGCGAATCCGGCCAGCAGCCCGGTTCCGAAGAGCGCCAGCGCCAGCGCGGCCAGCGCCAATCCCAGCGCGCCCGCCCCCTGCCGCCACAGCCCCCTTGCCGAGGCCCGCGCCCAGGCGCGCGGCTGCGCGGGCGCGAGCGCCGGCAGATGCGCCAGCCGCCACAGGCTCTGCCCTGCCGCCGCCCCCGCACCCAGCAGCGAAATGCCCAGCCCCCCGGCCCACCAGACGGGGCGCAGGGCGAGCGTGCCGGGCATCGCCGCGCCGTAGAGCCCGCTGAGGGTGGCGGCCACATCGGGCAGCAGCGCGGCGGCGATGCCATAGCCCAGCGCGACCCCGGCAAGCCCCGCCACGAGGGCGAGAACCAGCACCTCGGCCATGAGCAGCAGGACCAGGCTGCGCAAAGGCACGCCCAGCGCCCGCAGGGTGCGGAACATGGGACGGCGCTGCTCGAAGGCCAGCCCGATCGCACCATGAACGATGAACAGCCCCACGGCGAAGGACAGCAGGCCGAAGGCGGTCAGGTTGAGGTGAAAGCTGTCGGTCAGCGCGGCGATGTCGGCCTCGGCCTGCGGCGGCCGGCGGGTGAGGCCCGGGGCCACCTCGTCGAGAGGGACGCGGGCGCGCGGCTGCCCGGGCGACAGGATCAGGCGCGAGACCCGGCCCGGCGCCTCCAGCAGCCCCTGCGCGATGCCGATATCGGTGATCAGCATCCCCGGCAGCACGGCGTCCGAGGCGATCAACGCGGGCAGTCCCGCCTGCCCCTCCAGCGCCTTGACGGTCTGCGGCGCGGCGTAGCCCTGCCCGGGCGTGGTGAGGAAACCCGGCAGGTCATCGCCCTGCGTCGCCGTCTGCGGCACCGCGCCGACGGGCGCGGTCAGGGGATCGATGCCCAGCACGCGCAGCCGCTGCTCGCCGAGGCGCAGCTCGCCCTCCAGGACGGGCGAGACCTGCCAGCCCGCGCGTCTCAGCGCCACGTAGAGCGACTGGTCAAACCGCTGCCCGTCGCGCGGCACAAGCTGCGCGAACCGGTCCTGCCCCAGCATCTGCGCGGCCCGCGCGTAGCTTGCCCGCGCCTCGGCATTGATCGCCTGCACCCCCGACCACAGCGCCGTGGCCAGCGCCAGCCCCAGCAGCAGGCTGCCGAGCTGCAGCGGATGGCGCAGCCAGTGCGACAGCATCGCGCTGAGCGTGGCGCGGTGCATCAGGCGATCCTCCCGCCGCTCAGATGCAGCCGCCGGTCGAGCCGCGCGGCCAGCCGCTGGGAATGGGTGACCATCACCAGCCCGGCGCCGGTCTCGGCCACAAGCTCCAGCATCAGCGCCAGAACCTCGTCGCTGCTGGCCTCGTCCAGGTTTCCCGTGGGCTCGTCGGCCAGGATCAGCCGCGGCCGCGCGGCCAGCGCCCGGCCGATCGCCACCCGCT
>ENA-ORCT01001102-ORCT01001102.1-marine-metagenome-genome-assembly--contig:-NODE-1102-length-11095-cov-3.885369_pt1 | contig 11095 bp, 9 predicted proteins | sample MGYA00248632_ERZ508511 | MGnify/ENA primary metagenome ERZ508511 (study PRJEB26182, sample SAMN06268839) | marine metagenome | isolation source: Tt an P1-techrep anaerobic enrichment on pine from sediment... | reverse complement strand
CTGCAGGGCGACGCCGCCCACGCCCTGCGGGACGGCAGCACCCACGACGCGGTGATCCTGCCCGTGCACGGGCTGGCCGGCGGCGTCGGCGCCTCGACCCTGGCCGTCAACCTGGCATGGGAGCTGACCCAGATCAGCAAGGAGAATCCGCCGCGCGTCTGCCTGATCGACCTCGACCTGCAGTTCGGCGCCAGCTCGACCTATCTCGACCTGCCCCGCCGCGACGCGATCTACGAATTGCTCGCCGACACCAGCGCGATAGACGACGAGGCCTTCATGCAGGCGCTCCAGACCTTCCAGGACAGCCTTTACGTCTTTACCGCGCCGCTCGACATCCTGCCGCTGGACTTCGTGACGCCCGAGGACGTCACCGCGCTGCTCAACATCGCGCGCAAGCATTTCGACTTCATCGTGATCGACATGCCGACGACCCTGGTGCAGTGGACCGACACCGTTCTCAACGAGGCGCATGTCTATTTCGGGCCGGTCGAGCTCGACATGCGCTCGGCGCAGAACACGCTGCGGCTGATCCGGGCGCTGAAATCCGAGGACCTGCCGTTCGAAAAACTGCGCTTCGCGCTGAACCGGGCGCCGAAATTCACCGACCTGTCGGGAAAGAGCCGCGCCAAGCGCATGGCCGAGAGCCTGGATATCGACGTCGAGCTGATGCTGCCCGACGGCGGCAGGCAGGTGATCCAGTCCGGCGACCACGGTCTCCCGCTCGCAGGGACGGCCAAGAAAAACCCGCTCCGCAAGGAAATCAACAAGCTGGCCGCCCAGCTCTACGCCCACGCACAGGGCGAGGCAGTGGCCAAGTAAGACGACAGGCAGATAAGCGCAACGGCAGAAAGAGGGCCCTTCCATGTTCTCGCGATACAAGAAAGGCGGCACCGCCAAGGCCCGGCCGGCCACCCCGCAGCCCGCGGCGATGGAGCCGGTGGCAGAGCCCGCGGCAGAGCCCAAGATCATTCGCAAGCCCGTGGCGTCCGCCAAGGCCAAGCCGACCCCTGTCGACAAAGAGCGCAAGCGCAAGGAACGCCTGGGCCAGATCAAGGTCGAGCTTCACAAGCGCCTGCTGGAGGATCTGAACCTCTCGGCGCTGGAATTCGCCACGGAAAAGGACCTGCGGGCCGAGATCCAGGCCATCTCGTCCGAAGCGCTGCAGGAGATGAACGTCATCCTCAACAAGGATGACCGCGCCACGCTGAACAAGGAACTGTTCGACGAGGTGATGGGCCTGGGCCCGCTGGAGCCGCTGCTGAAGGACGAATCCATCAACGACATCCTGGTCAACGGGCCGCAGCAGATCTTTGTCGAGCGCTCGGGAAAACTGGAACTGACCGACATCACCTTCCAGGACGAAAAGCACCTGCTAAGGATCATCGACAAGATCGTCTCGGCGGTGGGCCGGCGCGTCGATGAATCCAACCCCTACGTGGACGCCCGCCTTGCCGACGGCTCGCGTTTCAACGCCATGGTGCCGCCGATCGCCGTCGACGGCTCGCTGGTCTCGATCCGGAAATTCAAGAAGGACAAGCTGGCCATCGACGACCTGGTCCAGTTCGGCGCCTTCACCGAGGAAATGGCCGCCTATCTGCAGGCCGCGGTGGCCTGCCGGCTGAACGTGATCGTCTCGGGCGGCACCGGCTCGGGCAAGACCACAACGCTGAACGCGCTGTCCTCCTTCATCGACAATTCCGAACGCATCCTCACCATCGAGGACACCGCGGAACTCCAGCTCCAGCAGACCCATGTGGGCCGGATGGAAAGCCGCCCGGCCAATGTCGAGGGCAAGGGCGCCGTCAGCCAGCGCGACTGTCTGCGCAACGCGCTCAGGATGCGCCCCGACCGCATCATCGTCGGCGAGACCCGCGGCGAAGAGGTGATCGACATGCTGCAGGCCATGAACACCGGCCATGACGGCTCGATGACCACGATCCACGCCAACTCCGCCCGCGACGCGGTCAGCCGCCTGGAGAACATGATCGCCATGGCCGGCATCGAGATGCCGCTGAAGGCCGTGCGCAGCCAGATCGCCTCGGCCGTGAACCTGATCGTGCAGGCCAGCCGCCTGCAGGACGGCTCACGCCGGATGGTCTCGATCACCGAGGTCACCGGCATGGAGGGCGACGTGATCTCCATGCAGGAGGTCTTCCGCTACGAGCGCCTGGGGCTGGAGCCCAACGGCAAGATCATCGGCCGCTTCAACGCCACCGGCGTGCGGTCGCATTTCTCCGACCGCTTCAAGCAGTGGGGCTATGACCTGCCCGCCGCCATCTTTGAACCCATCCTTTGAGGCAAAGCCATGCAACTGAGTGCAGAACCGATCATTTACGGCCTGATCTTCGTCTCGGTCCTGGTGCTGGTCGAGGGCCTTTACCTGACGGTTTTCGGCAAGTCGATCAGCCTGAACAACCGGGTCAACCGCCGGCTGGAGATGCTGGAAAAGGGCACCGCCCGCGAAGAGGTGATGGAGCAGCTCCGCAAGGAAATGCACCAGCATCTCGAGGCCAAGGGCATTCCGCTCTATTCGCTGCTGGCCGACAAGGCGCAGAAGGCCAATATCGCCTTCTCCCCCAAGGCGCTGGTCCTGATCATGGTGATCCTCTCCGCCCTGGCCTTCCTCGGCCTGACCGTGGGCACAGCCGCGGCGCTGCCGGTGCGGGTGCTGGTCTCGGTGGTGATGGGGTTCGGCGGGGTCTACATGTGGATCAACGGCAAGGCCAAGAAACGCATGAAAATGGTCGAGGAGCAGCTCCCCGACGCGGTGGAGCTGATGGTGCGCAGCCTGCGGGTGGGCCACCCGTTCTCCTCGGCGGTGAACATGGTCGCCAAGGAGGTCGCCGACCCGCTGGGCAGCGAATTCGGCATGATCGCCGACGAGGCCGCCTATGGCCGCGACATCTCGGAAAGCCTGAAGGACCTGGCCGAGCGCATGGACATGCAGGATCTGCGCTTCCTCGCGGTGGCGGTGACCATCCAGCAGCAATCGGGCGGCAACCTGGCCGAGGTCCTGGAAGGGCTGGCCAAGGTGATCCGCGCCCGGTTCAAGCTGTTCCGCCGGGTCAAGGCCATCACCGCCGAGGCGAAATGGTCGGGCCAGTTCCTGTCGGGTTTCCCGATCCTGGTGATCGTGATGATCAACGTCATCAAGCCCGACTATTACGACACGGTGAAGGACACCGTCTTCTTCGTCCCCGCGGCGCTTTTCGTCGCCGCCTTCCTGATCATCAACATGTTCTTCATGAAGATGATGGTCAATATCAAGGTCTGAGGCAGATATGGATTTCCTTAGCAAAATCAACGATAGGCTGATCGATCTGCTGGGCCCCACAGGCCCGCTCATCGCGGTGGGCGCGCTCGGCGTTCTGCTGATCCTGGTGACGATCCCGGTCTTCCTGAAGAAGAACGAGGATCCGCTGGACAAACTCAAGCGCAGCACGCAGGAAGCCCGCCACCAGGCGCGCTCGGAACAGCCCAAGGCGCTGCGCCACAGCCAGAAGGGCGCCAAGCTCGACAAGTTCGCGGATTTCCTGGAACCGCAGGACGAAGAGGAATATTCCGCAGCGCGGCTGAAGCTGATGCAGGCCGGCTACCGGTCCAAGGCCGCGGTTCGCACCTTCCACTTCGCGCAGTTCGCGCTGGGGCTGGGCGGCCTGGTGCTCGGCGTGCTTTATGCCGTGCTCGTCTCCGTCACCCAGGAGGTCACCACCCAGCAGATGATCCTGTCGGTGGTCATCCCCGGTGCCGCGGGCTATTACCTGCCGAAATACTGGGTGCAGCGCCGCCTTCAGGTCCGGCAGGACGAAATCACCAACGGCTTCCCCGACAGCCTGGACATGATGCTGGTCTGCGTCGAGGCGGGCCAGTCGCTGGACCAGTCGATCGTCCGCGTGGCGCATGAGATCCGCGCCAGCTACGCCGCGCTGGCCGACGAGTTCGAGATCGTCGCCCACGAGATGAAGGCCGGCAAAGACAAGACCCAGGTCCTCAAGGACATGGCCGAACGCTGCGGCGTGACCGATGTCTCCTCCTTCGTGACCGTGCTGATCCAGTCGGCCACCTTCGGCACCTCGATCGCCGACGCGCTGCGCGTCTATGCCGCCGAAATGCGCGACAAGCGCGTGATGCGCGCCGAGGAGGCCGCAAACAAGTTGCCCACCAAGCTGACCCTTGGCACGATGATGTTCACCGTGCCGCCGCTGGTCATCATCATGATCGGCCCGTCGGTCTATGACATCTACGTGACGCTGAGCAACGCCGACTTCTGAGGACATGCTGAAACATCGGGTGGGAATGGCCGCGCTGGTCGCGCTTGTGGCCGCTTGTCAGACGACAGGCGGCCTTGCGCCGTTGAACGAGGGGCCCAAGCCCCCGCCCGGCACCCCCCAGGTGACCGAGGCCGTGGACGGGCTGGTGGTCGGGCACCGCCTGATGGCCGCCGGCGAATACGAGCTCGCGCTCAAGGCCTATTACCGCGCGGCCGGGGAGTATGGGCTGAATGCCGACGTGCTGTCGGCGATCGGCTCGGCCAATCTGAAGCTCGGCCGGCTGGGCCAGGCCGAGACCATCCTGCGCCGCGCCACCGAAAAGGACGACCGCTTCGCCCCGGCCTGGAACAATCTCGGCGTGGTGCTGATGGAGACCGGCCAGCCGGCCGAGGCGCGGCGGGTGTTCCAGATCGCCTTCGCGCTGGACAGCGGCCGCTCCGAGGAAATCCGACAAAACCTGCGCTTGGCTATCGCAAAATCGGAAAATCCTGCGTATGATGCGGGCAATAATGACAAATTCGGCTTGGTGAGACGGGGCAGCGGCCGCTACCTTCTGCTCGCCACGCCCTGAGGACAGAGCAGCAGGAGGGACGCGGACATGCGCCTCTTTTCCCTTGCCACCCTTTGTTTGGGCAGCACCCTCGCCCTGTCGGCCTGCCAGAAGGCCGCCGAGGCCGAGGTCGACCGCGCCGTGCAGGATGTGATCAGCGGCGATGAAAGCAGCATGAACGACATCATGCTCACCGTGGCCGACCCCGACGAGGCGGTAGTCTATTTCAAGCGCGTCGCGGCCGAACAGCCCGACCGCATCGACTTCCAGCGCGGGCTGGCCAAATCGCTGATCCGTGCCCGCCGCCAGACCGAGGCCGTGACCGCCTGGCGCAAGGTCACCCAGCATCCCGAGGCCAGCGATGACGACCGCGTCGATTACGCCGACGCGCTGATCCGCACCGGCGAATGGGACAAGGCCGAGGAGGTTCTGGATTCCATCCCGCCCACCTACGAGACCTACAAGCGCTACCGGCTGGAGGCGATGATCGCCGACAGCAACCGCGAATGGGACAAGGCCGACAGCTTCTATGAAACCGCGGTTGGGCTGACCACGCGGCCGGCGAGCGTGCTGAACAACTGGGGCTATTCCAAGCTCACCCGCGGCGCGTTCAAGGAGGCCGAGCGCCTGTTCGTCGAGGCCATCGGCTATGACAAGAGCCTGTTCACGGCCAAGAACAACCTGGTGCTGGCCCGCGGCGCGCAGCGCAACTACCAGATGCCGGTGCTCCCGATGACCCAGGTCGAGCGCGCGCAGCTGCTGCACACGCTGGCGCTGTCGGCGATCAAGCAGGGCGACATCGCCATCGGCAAGGGCCTGCTGGAAGAGGCGATCGACACCCACCCGCAGCATTTCGAGGCCGCCGCGCGCAGCCTGCGGGCGCTGGAAACCAAGGTGGTGAACTGACCCCATGCCGCCCGCCGCCGCCCTGTGGTTCCTGCCCTTCGTCGCGCCCATCGCCCTCTACGTGGCCTGGAGCGACATGAAATCCATGAAGATCCCCAACAAGGCCGTGCTCGCGCTGGTGGCGGTCTTCGCGGTGGTGGGGCTGATCGCCCTGCCGCTGGAGACCTATCTGTGGCGCTGGCTGCATCTGGGCGTCGTGCTGGCGATCGGCTTCGTGCTGGCCAGCGCCGGGCTGGTCGGCGCCGGCGACGCCAAATTCGCCGCCGCCATGGCCCCCTTCGTGGCGCTGGGGGATGCGGTTCTGTTCTGCTACCTGTTTTCCATGGCCCTGTTGGCAGGTTTCGCCACCCACCGCGCCGCGCGACGCATCCCGGCACTGGTCAACGCCCTGCCCGACTGGGAATCCTGGCATCGGAAAAAGGATTTCCCCATGGGCCTGGCGCTGGGCGGGGTGCTCCTGATCTATTTGACGCTCCTGGCGCTGAGCGGGGCCTGAGCGCCAAATTATTGCCACACCGGCCCCGTATAGCCTTGGAAAACAGCACAGCCCCGAGGCAGCCCGATGAACATGCAAAACACCTCTGTCATGGCCCCCCCGGCCCCGCGCACGCTGGAGCAGATGCGCCTGCCGATGGTCATGATGCGCGACATCCTGCTGAAAACCCTGTTCCGCCAGAACATCGAGTTCGTCAGCGACCTGGCCCGCGCGCTCTGCCTGCCCACCCCCGTGACCCAGGAACTGATCGACCTGGCCCGCGGCCAGAAACTGGTCGAGGCGACCGGCACGCTGCACGCCAATTCGGGCGGCGAGATGGGCTATCAGCTGACCGATGCCGGCAAGGCCCGCGCGCTCGATGCGCTCAGCCAGTCGGAATATTACGGGGCCATGCCCGTGCCGATGGAGATCTATGCCGAACAGGTCCAGCGGCAGTCGATCAAGAACATCCAGATCACGCGCGAGCAGCTGACCGGCGCGATGGGCCATCTGATCCTGCCCGACACCCTCCTCGACCACCTGGGGCCGGCGGTATCCTCTGGCCGCTCGATCCTGATGTACGGGCCGCCGGGCAACGGCAAATCCTCGATCTCGAACGGCATCCGCGACGCGCTGGGCGACAAGATCTACATCCCGCGCGCGGTGGAATATTCCGGCCAGGTGATCACGGTCTATGACCCGATCGTCCATTCCGCCGCCGAGGCGGCCGAGGACGACCCCACTTCGCTGCGCCGCAGCTCCAGCCGGTTCGACTCGCGCTATGTGCTCTGCGACCGGCCCACGGTGATCACCGGGGGCGAGCTGTCGCTGTCGATGCTCGACCTGGTCTACAACCCCACCGCCCGCACCTACCAGGCGCCCCTGCAGCTGAAATCCACCGGCGGCGTGTTCATCGTCGACGACCTCGGCCGCCAGGAGGAGCCGCCGCAGGCCCTGATCAACCGCTGGATCGTGCCGCTGGAGGAAGGGCGCGACATCCTCGCCCTGCAATCGGGCGAGAAATTCGAGGTGCCCTTCGACACGCTGGTGATCTTCTCCACCAACTTCCACCCCAACGAGATCTTCGACAAGGCGGCGCTGCGCCGGATCTTCTTCAAGATCAAGATCGACGGGCCGAACCAGGAGAATTTCCTCAAGATCTTTTCGCTGGTGGCACGCAAGAAGAAGATCCCGCTGGACGAGCGCGCACTGGTCTACCTGATGAAGGAAAAATACCCGACCATCGACAATGTCTATGCGAACTACCAGCCGGTCTTCCTCATCGACCAGATGATCGCGATCTGCGAATTCGAAGGCATCCCCTACCAGATGAGCCCCGAGCTGATCGACCGCGCCTGGGCGAACATGTTTGTCCGCGAAGAGGCGATCGAGCACTGATGCTGACAGGGGTGGGGGTGGCCGGCTGCGGCCGGATGGGCGCACCGATGCTGGCCGCGCTGCGGGCCGCCGGGGTCGAGGCCCGCGGCTTCGACATCCGCCCGCCATCCGATTACGGGCCCCTTGCCCCGGTGATGAGCGATGATCCCGACGCCTTTGCCGGGCCGCTGAGGCACCTGATCACGGTGGTGCGGGACATCGCGCAGACCGACGAGGTGCTCTTTGGCGCGCAGGGCTTCGCAACCCGCGCGCCGGGGCTGGAGACGGTGATCGTCAGCTCCACCCTCTCGCCGCGCTACCTGCGCGAGCTGCGCGCGCGCCTGCCCGGCCATATCGCGCTGATCGACGCGCCCATATCGGGCGCGGCCATCGCCGCGCAGGAGGCGCGGCTGTCCTTCATGCTGGGGGGCGATCCGGGTGATCTCGACGCAATGCAGCCCCTTTTTGACGCCATGGGCCGGCATTTCCACCGCATGGGCCCCTTGGGCGCGGGGATGACGGCCAAGGTGCTGAACAACCTGCTGGCCGCCGCCAACACCGCCATGACCCGGCTGGTGCTGGACTGGTCCGATGCCGCCGGGCTGGACGAGGAGGCGCTGCTGGCGCTGATCCACAGCTCCTCGGGGCAGAACTGGTTCGCCTCGAACTTCAACGACATCGAGTTCGCCCGCGACGGGCTGGCCGAGGACAATTCCATCGGCATCCTGGTCAAGGACGTGGAAAGCGCGCTCGACGCCGCACCCGAGGGCGCCGACACTGCCCTCCCCCGCGCCGTGCAGGCGGCGATCCGCGCGCTGAAACCGCGGCCCTAGCCGCCGCCTGCGCCGCGCCCTAGATTGGGCGCATGGCCCCCCTGCCCGCCCCTTTCCAGGACTGGTTTTCCGCCCGCGGATGGCGCATCCATCCCCATCAGCAAGACATGCTGGCACGCGCGGATGCCCCCGCCCTGCTGCTGATCGCCCCCACCGGCGGCGGCAAGACGCTTGCAGGATTCCTGCCATCCCTTGTCGATCTGGCCGGGAATTCCCGGCAAGGCTTGCACACTCTCTACATCTCGCCGCTCAAGGCCTTGGCCGCCGATATCGGCCGCAACCTGCGCGCGCCGGTCGGGGAAATGGGCCTGCCCATCCGCATCGAGGACCGAACCGGCGACACCCCCGCCAGCCGCCGCAAACGCCAGCGCGCCGATCCGCCTCACATATTGCTCACCACGCCCGAGAGCCTGGCGCTGCTGCTGTCCTACGAGGACGCGCCGCGCGTTTTCGCGGGGCTCAAGCGGGTGATCGTGGACGAGGTTCATGCGCTCGCCGAAAGCAAGCGGGGAGACCAGCTGATGCTGGGGCTGGCGCGGCTGCAGCGCCTCTGCCCCGGCCTGCGCCGGGTGGGGCTGTCGGCCACGGTCGAGGACCCGCCGGCACTGGCCCGCTTCCTCGCCCCGCATCCGGGCGGCTGCGAGATCCTGACCGCCGATCCCGGCCCCGCCCCCGACATTTCCATGCTGGAAACGCAGGCCCCGCCCCCCTGGGCCGGCGGCGGCGGGCGCTACGCCATTCCTGCCATCCTGGACGAGGTGCGCCGCCACCGGACCACGCTCATCTTCCACAATACCCGCGCCCAGGCCGAAATCTTCTTCCACGATCTGTGGCTGGCCAATGACGAGGGGCTGCCCATCGGCATCCATCACGGCTCGCTCGCCCGCGAGGCGCGCGAACGGGTCGAGGCGGCCATGGCCAAGGGGGACCTGCGCGCCGTGGTCTGCACCGGCAGCCTCGATCTCGGGATCGACTGGGGCGATGTGGACCTGGTGATCCAGGTCGGCGCGCCCAAGAACGTGAAGCGGCTGGTGCAGCGGATCGGCCGGGCCAATCACCGCTACAACGCGCCGTCCAAGGCGCTCTTGGTGCCTGCCAACCGCTTCGAGGTGGTGGAATGCGCGGCCGCGCTTGAGGCCGTGCGCGACCGCCAGCTCGACGGCGAGCCCCGCGGCCCCGGCCCGCGCGACGTGCTTTGCCAGCATATCCTGGCCAGGGCCGCCGCCGGCCCCTTCGAAGCCGGCGCGCTTTACGACGAAGTCACCGGCGCCGGGCCCTACACGGGGCTGACCCGCGCGCAGTTCGACGCCTGCCTCGATTTCGCGGCCACCGGCGGCTATGCCCTGCGCGCCTATGACCGCTACCAGCGGCTGATAAGCCGCGACGGGAAATGGCAGCTGCGCGACCCCCGCAGCGCCGCCCGGATCCGCATGAACCTCGGCACGATCGTCGATACCGAGACGCTGAAGGTTCGGCTGAAGAACAGCCGAGGCGGCACCCCGCTGGGCGAGGTCGAGGAGGGCTTTGCCGCCACGCTGACACAAGGCGACACCTTCCTCATCGGCGGACAGGTGGTGCGCTACGAGGGGCTGCGCGAGATGGTGGTGGAGGTCACCCGCCGCGCCGACAGGACGCCCCGGGTCGCCACGTTCATGGGCACCAAATTCGCCACCTCGACCCAGCTTTCCGACCGCATCCTCGCCATGTTCCGGCAAGGGCGCTGGCCCGCCCTGCCCGCCCACACCGCCGAGTGGCTGGCGCTCCAGCGCGAGCTGTCGCAACTGCCCGAACGCGACCGGCTTCTGGTGGAGACCTTCCCGCATGAGGGGCGCGCGCATCTGGTCGCCTACGGCTTTGCCGGGCGCAACGCGCAGCAGACGCTGGGCCTGCTGCTGACCCAGCAGATGGAGCGCGCGGGCCTGCACCCGCTGGGCTTCGTCGCCACCGATTACGCCACGCTGGTCTGGGGACTGGACGAGGTCACCGACCCCGCGCCGCTGTTCCAGACCGAGACCCTGCGCGAGGGCTTTGCCGACTGGCTGGCCGGCAACGCGGTGATGAAACGCACCTTCCGCAGCTCGGCCGTGATCGCCGGGCTGATCGACCGCATGACGCCGGGCCGGCGTAAGAGCGGGCGGCAGGCGACGTTTTCCTCGGACATCCTTTATGACACGCTGCGCAAATACGACCCCGGCCACCTGATGCTGGAAATCACGCAAGAGGAGGCGCTGAAGGGCCTGGTGGATTTCGGCCGGCTGGAGGAAATGCTGGCCCGCACAAGCGGCCGCATCACCCACGCCCCCCTGCCCCATGTCAGCCCCCTGGCCGCGCCGCTGTTCCTGGAGGTCGGCCGCGTTCCCGTCAAAGGCGCGGCCGAGGAACGGCTGATGGCCGAAGCGGCCGAGCATCTGATGGCCGAGGCCGGACTGGCCTGATCCCCCTTGCATTCCGCCCCGCCCCGCGTCACGAACGAAGCATGAACGCATACGACTTCACCCTGTCCGGCGCCCGGCTGACCGCGCGCCCCTCGGGCGCGCTGTGGTGGGCCGACGAGGGGCTGCTGGCGGTCTCGGACCTGCATCTGGGCAAATCCGAGCGACTGGCCCGGCGCGGCGGCGCATTGCTGCCGCCCTACGAGACGCGCGAGACGCTGACCCGCCTCGCCGACGAGATCGCCGCCACC
>ENA-ORCT01001101-ORCT01001101.1-marine-metagenome-genome-assembly--contig:-NODE-1101-length-11112-cov-2.965836_pt1 | contig 11112 bp, 12 predicted proteins | sample MGYA00248632_ERZ508511 | MGnify/ENA primary metagenome ERZ508511 (study PRJEB26182, sample SAMN06268839) | marine metagenome | isolation source: Tt an P1-techrep anaerobic enrichment on pine from... | reverse complement strand
GATAAAAAAGATGGATTTTACCATAAGGGTGGCGGGATTTACCGACGATACGGTGCTGACGGTCGCGGTTGCTAATTCCATACTCAATGGGATTGATTTTGCCGAATCCATCAAATCATTTGCCCAGAGACACTACTCGCTGCCCTATGGCAAAGCGTTTAAGAACTGGATGTGGGCGTGGAATAACGAGCCCTACGGCAGCTGCGGAAATGGGTCGGCCATGCGCGTGTCGCCGGTAGGTTTTGCCTTTGACACTGTCGATGAGGTGCTGGCGCAGGCAAAACGATCGGCCGAGGTGAGCCACAACCACCCGGAGGGGATCAAGGGCGCCCAGGCAACGGCGCTGGCTATTTCCCTGGCAAGGCGCGGTGAAGACAAAGAAACGATTCGAAATCAGATTGAAAATCGCTTCAATTACGATCTTCAACGATCAGTGGAAGAGATCAGGCCCACCTATCGCTTTGATGTCTCCTGCCAGGGATCTGTGCCGGAATCGATCATCGCCTTTCTCGATGCAGATGATTACGAGACTGCAGTCAAAAATGCCATATCGCTCGGCGGGGATGCCGATACCATGGCCTGCATTGCCGGGGGTATCGCTCAGGCCTATTACAAAACGATCCCTGCTGGTATTGTCTCGGCCGTCAGGGAAAAGTTGACCACGGATTTGCTGACAGTGGCCGATCAATTCAACGCAAAATTCGGCAGCGAGTATTGAGAATTGTTAAACAGATTGCGCTGGACTTCGAATTTCAGTCGATGAAGAGTGCGTTAACTTACAATTGAGGCAAAAATGAAAATTGCATGGATTCTCATATTCTTTGTTGTGTTAGTTTGGTCAGCAATCTCACCCGAAGATTATTTCACCTGGTTTTTAGAGGTGCTGCCAGCCTTAATCGGCTGTGTTGTTCTTGGTTTGACATATACAAAGTTCAAATTGCAACGGATTGAACAAAATTACGGCAGTTAAAGGCTGATGACGTCCATAGCAACATCCTGCCAAAGACGGGTGTCGGATTACGCTTCGCTAATCCGACCAACGGATCGCATGGCTTTGAATTTCTTTTTTTGGAACCACGAAACAAGCTAAATTCCCGAAAGGTGCAGATTGACAAACCGTTTTTTCTTTTTCGTGCCTTTCGCGTGTTTCGTAGTTTTGTTTGTGATTTCTTCATCAATGGCCACCAATATGCAGGTTTCACTGGCGAACCTGCGTTTACAACGGATATCCGTTTTCTTGAGTTGGTGGGAGCGTTAAAGAGGATTAATGAAATTTCGCGATGCCCTGACAAGACAATCATACGATTTAACCAGATCATCCGGGACCTGGTAGCGGAAAAAAATCATGAAGCGGGGCGAGCGGCATTTTACATCGTGGATATATCCGAGTCGTAGACGCAAATGGCCTGGAAGCGAAACAGTGGGGAGCCGACGTATGAATTTCCCAGCACGACAAACTTATTCAATAGAATCAACTACGATTCAAAAACCGTGTTTGTACGCTTCATTGGAACCCACAAAGCGTACGATGCCATCGATGCGGAGGTGATCTGAATGATTAATCGCCTGATAAAGACAGAAGACGACTACGAAAAGGCGTTATCCCGCATTGAAGGGCTCATGGATGCCGCGCCCGGCACGGTCGAGATGGATGAGCTGGAGCTGTTGACCGCTCTTGTGGAAATGTACGAGGAACAACATTACCCCATCAGCCCGCCGGATCCCATTGATGCGATTAAGTTCCGTATGGATCAACTGGGGCTGACCCAGAAAGACATGGTCCCCTTCATCGGAACCAAGAGCAAGGTGTCCGAGGTCCTGAACGGGAGACGCCCGCTCACCCTCGCCATGATGCGGTCCCTCAATATACATTTGGGTATACCGGCCGAGGTGCTGCTGAAAGAGCCGGGTGCCGGTTTTCCGGATGACATGCAGAATCTGGAATGATTTATTGGGACATAAAAATATAACTTTCTAACCTTTTCTCATTGTTATGATCGTCAATATAGAGCCAGTTGATGGACGCGGCAGAGCCGCTATCCGGAAAAATTTGTTTCCATATCGATGGTCGATTGGGCAGGGAATTTCCAGCGCCCCCGTTTAATGAACATCGCTGGAGTACCCCTTATCCAGATGACCAGTGGATGTTGCGACGGAAATACGTTATGGGATCGACTACCTTGATACCTCCCTTATCATAATCCCAGTTCAGATAACGACCTTCAGGATAGGCATCCACAAGGATGGCTTTGGCAAGGGTGGTTTTCCCGACCTGGCGAGGCCCACCAACAAAAACCATCTTCCTTTTCAAATCGTTCAGGATGTGAGGTGTAAGATAGCGCATAAGGCTGTTTAATCCCCTACTCCAAAATAGCCTTGGCTATTTTGGAGTAGGGGGTTAAACAGCCAATCGCTTTCCATAAAGCCGCCAGGCCCTTGACGTTGACGGTTTTGCTTTTTTAACGAGAAATCAACGAGGTGGTGGGCAGGGGCAACCTGACTAAATGGAAATTAATAGTGTCGCGCCCACACAATTTACAAAAAGATAAAATTCAGCGGCTTAACTTGGAACTTGCCAATCGATTGAGACTTACACCTGCCTCTGCTGCCTGGATCGCGAGACGTCGATGCACTTCCGGGGGGACCCGGACCATGAATTTTCCGCTATACGTTTTGCAGGAAATTGGTTCAGGGACGGGTTCATCATTTTCCAACATATCCTCGACAACTTCTGAGACGACGTTACGGATGCCTTTCAAAGCAGCTTCCGGGGTTTTGGCAAGCCAGCTCAAACTGGGAAATTCGACGCATAATCCGATATATTCATTGTCATCATCTGACCAGGTAACGCGATATGTATAGCGATCATTTTTTATGACCATGATCTGCCTCCATTCTTTCTATCGCCATAAGCACTTGTTTCACTTGATAAGCTTTCGCTTTTCCGTGGTTATTTTGAATGTTCACACGGGGATCGCCTTTCCACGGAGTTTTGTAAATACGATGACTGCTGGCGCTCATCCGAGCTTCACCGAAATAAGAGTCACACACTTTACATAAATCATGAAACCGAATTCCCTTGGGGTTCTGCTTCATTCGTTCGATGATGTCATGTATTGTTGTCATGGCTGTATAGTATCAATAATGATACTTGTGTCAATGATCAATACAAAGAAATTTATTAAGCCGAAAATCAATAGGATGCGCTTTTTTTTGGGAACCGCGAAACACGTTAAATGCGCGAAAGGGTATGGGTGAAAACGATTTCTCATTTTTCGTGCTTTTCGCAGTTTCAGGCTTTCCCATGCCCTGATTTTCGGCTAATAAACGACCGGAAAACGCGGCGTTTCACCGTTATTTTACCGGTATATAAGTTAACATTTTGAATTATATCGAATAATTTTTTTCGAGTTTGCAGAAAAAAGGATATCAAGATGGCTGCACAGCGGAAACAGAGAAAGTCCAGTGAACGAAAAGCGTCCAAACGTAAGGCGCGGCAGCAGAAATTACGAAAGCAGGGGCAGAAACGCACCCCCCAAGCCCCGTCTGTTGACGATCAGGTCGATTATGCCCTGCAGCATGTGGAAGAAGGGGATATGAAAACGGCGAAAAAACTACTCTCCCGGGTGGCAAGGAAACACCCACGGCACTCGCTGGTTTTCTATGGGATGGGGGTTGTGGAAGCGTTTCAGGGGAACAATGATGAAGCCATTGTATTTTTTAACCGGGCGACTGAGATCAAACCGGATTTTGCCGTCGCCCATTACAACGCGGCGGTCGGCCATATGAAAAATTATGATATGGGCAATATGATTCGATCGGCTCGACTGGCGATTCAATATGGTGAACCGGGCGATGAGGCGTATGAAAACGCGTTAGAGTTGATCGATGGTGTAGAGCGGCAACTTCGGAAATCGGACGGAATCTCGGCAGATCAGTTTCTTGCTGCCGAAGACCTGTTTGTTAAGGGAATGACCGCCATGGAAAATGCCCGGTGGGAAGAGGCGATTCAATTTTTCCGGGATTCCGCTGCGATCAGTGATAATCTGCCGCAGCCTTATGGAAATATGGGTCTTTGCTATGCCTATCTGGGGCAGAAGAAGCAGGCACTGGAGGCTTTTGACAAGGCGTTGGAGCGTGATCCGAATTATGAACCCGCTATCGTGAACAAGGCAAGCATCGAATCGCTTGAAGAGGGAAAGGCGCTGAGTGGCAAACCAAATGTCATGGATTATTACAAAGAGTATTCGAATCCCGACCGATCTTATGCCAAAGATATTGCCCTGCAGCACGGAATTGATATCAAATAGGTGCGGCTGGAAAAACAGCTGTGCACCTGCACAATGTACAACGTGTGAAATGACGAAATTTTAATTGTTTTCCCAAAAGCCAACAGGTGAAAGCTGACGCGGACAAGCCGCAGCCAAACACGAATCACTGGCGCGAAAAATACGTGTCTGGAGCAGTTGTTTGTCAGGATATGGGTTTATCGGGAACGGAATCGAAGACGATTTCCCGAGCCCATTGACCGGTGTCGGATTACACTTCGCTGATCCGCCTGCCCATCCCTTTTGTTCTCCCCGTTTTTTTTCATCGCGTTCATCAACTCGTAATTGCCCATGCGAATACACTTTTTGTAAGCGTTATGTCGATGACGGATGTCTACGGATAATTCGCCGATCCGTCTGCCCCCCCTTTTGTTCCCTCCTCCTCGCCGGTCATTTTTTTCATCAGGTTCATCAATTCGTAATTGCCCGCATGAATACACGTTGGGGAAGTGTTGCCTGGATAGTGAGAATAATATTTTTTTGTTATCAGTAGGTTATCTGGTTGGTTCTGTATATTAAAACTTGATTTTTAAATACGGAACTTTTCGCTTGATAAGTGAATTCGCTTTTGGTTTTATAATTAAAAACCTTGTTCCGAATTACAGAACTTTAACCACCAAGGACGTCGGCCATTCGGGTTAATCCTATGAAAAAACGAAACGATTCCGGAAATTCAAATCCTTACCAGGTAAAGTCGTTGGAAAAGGCGCTCTCCATCCTGGAGCTGATGATTGACGAGGGGCGGGATCTGTCCATTACGGAAATGAGTCAGACGCTGGGTTATGGAAAAGGAACCGTTCACCGGATTCTGGGTACGCTGCGGGACCGTAAATTTGTCCGGCAGGATCCGACCACCAAAATGTATGGCTTTGGTGTGCGGACCCTGGCTATCGGGACCCCGGGAAGGAAGGAGAAAATTCTTCGCAAGATTATGATGCCTTTTCTTCGGGAACTGCACCTGGAGTGCAGGGAAACGATTAATGCGGCGGTCAATGAATACAACCAGATCCGCTATATCTTCCGGCTCGAGTCCGAAGAGATGCTGCGGATTTCGACACCGGCCGGTGCGCGGTTTCCCGTTCACTGTTCGGCCACCGGCAAGATATTTCTCTCCTACCTCTCCAACGAAGATATCCAGCGGATCCATGGTGGAAAAGATACCCTCAAAAAAATGACGGATCGCTCCATCGGCAGCATTGAGGAACTGATTGCAGAGGTTGAAACCGTTCGAAAGGAAGGGGTGGCTTATGACGATGAGGAGGCCCTGATCGGTGTCTACTGCGTTGCCGCACCGATCCTTAATCCCAAGGGGGAGTGCGTGGCGGCGATCAGTATTTCAACGCCAAAAAATCGCATCACCAAAGAAAAAAGCGACCAGTTTGCGAAAATGATATCTAAAACGGGCGAGAAGATATCCGAATCAATGACTGACTAATGAAGGAATTTGAAATGACAGGTATTCGGTTTCATGGAAGAGGCGGGCAGGGTGCCGTGGTTGCCTCAAAAATTCTGGCAAAAGCATATTTTGCCGAAGGTTGCTATGTCCAGGCGTTTCCCTCTTTCGGAATGGAGCGCAAAGGGGCCGCTGTCGCCGCCTTTGTCCGGCTGGACACCTCACCCATTGTGGAGCGCGGCGAAATTCGAAATCCATCCGTGGTTATCGTTCTGGACCCGACACTGCTGCAGATGGTGGATGTGACCCGAGGCGTGGAGCCCGGCGGTTTGATCCTGCTGAATCAGCCAGAGCAGGAAGGGCCGCTGCCCATAGAGGGGGATTTCCGCGTTGCCTGCGTGGACGCCGGGCGTATCGCCGTTAAATTCGGCCTGGGGACCCGGATGTCGCCCATTGTCAACACCGTTATTTTGGGCGCTTTTGCCAGGCTGGTTGATGATTTGAAGATAGAAAATCTGGTTGATGCGGTCAAAAGCGGTGTGCCCGTAAAGCCTGAAGAAAACGCCATGGCGGCCCAGGCCGCCCATGAGGCGGTATGCTGGATAACAGGAGGGGGCGATGCAGTCTAAAAAAACGATTCAATGTCTGGCCGATCTGCCGGTGATGCCGACCACGCTGGACACCATGGCCTGGAATAAAACCGGCGCCTGGCGGTTTTTAACGCCGGTGGCGCGCAACAAAATACCACCCTGTCGCCAGGGCTGTCCGGCCGGTACACCTGTACCTGATTTTATCAACGCCCTGAAACAAAATGGCGAAAACGGCGCGCTGGAGATAATTCTGGCCCATAACCCCCTGCCCGGGCTGACCGGGCGACTGTGCTATCACCCCTGTCAGACGAAGTGCGTGCGGCGCGACCTTGATGAGGGGGTGTCCATCCAGCGCATTGAGCGGTACCTGGCCGACTGCGGTGATTTTCAGCCGCCGGCCGCTGATCCCGGAAAGGCCGGCTGCGTGACCGTGGTCGGTGCAGGGCCGCTGGGGTTGAGCTGCGCGTATTTTCTGGGGCTTCAGGGCGTTACGGTCAAGGTGACCGACGCCGGGACACGGGCCGGAGGGGCCCTTCTGGACATTGCCCCTGAAAAGCTCGATCCCGGGGTGCTGGAAAAGGAGATCGATCGGCTGGTGGCGGCGGGTCGTCTGGAACTCTCGCTCGGCACGGAGACTCCGGCAGCGGCACTTGCCGAGATGGCCGATCAATCCGACATGGTCATCCTGGATCCCACCGCCGGCAATGGTGCGGTTGCAGCACCGGAGAGTGCCGTCAGCTTCAATCCCTTTGACGATGAAGCGCCTGCCGGCAACGTGGTGGCGCCAACCCTGCCTGATAATCTCATTCCGTTCAAAGCGCCCATGATCGCTCATTATATCGGTGCCGGCCGCCGGGTTGCCCGCCTGGTGGCGGCTTGCCTGAGCGGAGAATCGTTTGCCAGCCAGGAGGCGGCAAACAGCCCGGATCAGCCGGTAACCGCAGAGCAGATTCGGCTGGACCGATTTCGTGCCGAGCAGTCGGCCGAGACCTCACCGCGCAAACGGCAGGTCGAGTGGACCCGGGAACAGGTTATGGCAGCAGCCGATCGATGTCTGTCGTGCGGGACCTGCAATCTGTGCGAGCAATGCGTCATCAGCTGTCCGGATACCAGTATCCTGAAAAATCCGGCAGGCACCGGGGTCTGTGTCGATCTGTATCACTGCAAAGGCTGTGGCATCTGCGCCTATGAATGCCCCCGGGGGGTGATCACAATGGAGGAGATAAACGAATGAAAAAAGTCATGATGGGAACCGAGGCCGCCGCCCTTGCCGCCAAGCTGGCCAGGGTCCAGGTCGTGTCGGCTTACCCGATCACACCTCAAACGGTTATCGTCGAGGAACTGGCCGATATCATAGGGCGCGGTGAGCTTGCGGCAAAATATATCAACGTGGAGTCGGAGCACTCGGCGATGGCAAGCTGTATCGGCGCGTCCGCCTCGGGTGCCAGAACCTTCACCGCGACCTCCTCACAGGGACTGGCCCTTATGCACGAGGTCCTTCATTACGCAGCCAACGGGCGCTTCCCCATTGTCATGGCAAACGCCAATCGGGCACTGACGCCTCCGTGGAACCTGTACTGCGATCACACCGATTCGCTTTCCCAGCGGGATACCGGCTGGATCCAGTATTACTGCTCCGATGTGCAGGATGTTCTCGATGCCATCCTGATCGCCTATCGGGTGGCCGAAATCGTTTCTCTGCCGGTGATGATCAATCTTGACGCTTTTTATCTGACCCATACATCGGAGCTGCTGGATGTGCCGGAGCAGGATGCCGTGGATCGTTTCCTGCCCCCCTTCCGTCCGGTCTTTAAACTGGACACGGATGACCCTAAAACATTCGGGAACGTCTGCGGCTCGGACCTGTACACATCCATCAAGTTCAAACACCAGCAGGACACGCTGGCTGCGACGGCTGTCTGGAACAAGATGGCCGATGCGTTTGCCGATCAGTTCGGCCGGCGGCATCCGGCGGTTGCCCCGTATCGCACCGAGGATGCAGAGCTGGTGATCATCGGTATCGGCACGGCAACCGGTGCCATTCGCCTGGCTGTGGACCGGCTGCGGGAAGAAGGCATTGCCGCCGGCAGCCTGGGGCTTTCCATGGTTCGCCCCTTTCCCTATGCCGATGTCCTGTCGGCTCTGGAAAACACGCGTCATGTAATGGTGGTCGACCGGGACGTTTCCTTTGGCGCCGAAGGCATTCTGGCCCAGGAGGTCAAGGCCGGTCTGTTCGATCGGGGAACGGATTGCCGTTTCCATGGATTTATCGCCGGCATCGGCGGAAACGATATCTCGTCGGACGGTATTATCCAGTTGGCGCGACAGGCGCTTACCGGCAAGGAGGAAACATCAAAGACAGGCAATTCGTTCTGGACGGAGGTGCTGCCATGATGGCTGAAAACATGACAAATCGCGCCCTTTTTACACCGGGGCACTTCGGCTGCCCCGGCTGCGGCGCCGCCCTGGCCATGAAATATGCTCTGGAGACTCTGGGGTCGGACACTATCGTGGTGATGCCGGCCGGGTGCTGGTCCACCCTGATCGGTATTTACCCGTATTCCTGCCTCACCGTACCGGTAATCTCCGTGGCATTTGAAACCACGGCAGCCACCGCCGCCGGCATCAAGGCCGGTCTTGAAATCCAGGGCAACGATCATACCACCGTGCTGGCTTGGGCGGGAGACGGCGGCACCTTTGATATCGGGTTCCAGGCCCTGTCGGGCGCTGCGGAAAGAAACGACGACATCCTCTACATCTGTTACGACAACGAAGCGTATATGAACACGGGGATACAGCGCTCCTCGGCCACCCCCGCCGGCGGCTGGACCACCACCACTCCGGCCTCCGCCCTGAAGCCCCAGAAGAAGAAAAATATCATGAATATCATGGCGGCCCACGGGGTGCCCTATGCGGCCACGGCCTCGATCAGTGATCCGCAGGACCTTGCCGCCAAGCTCCAAAAGGCCATGACCATCAAGGGGACACGCTTCATTCATCTGTATGCATCCTGCCCGACCGGGTGGCGGCACGCCCCCGAATTGTCCATCGACGTGGCGCGGATGGCGGTGCAAAGCCGGGTGTTTCCCCTTTACGAAATCATTGACGGAGAAACCTGGCACATCAGCCCCATGCCGGAAAAAACGCCGATTGCTGCATACCTGAAGGCCCAGGGGCGGTTTAAAGCTCTGAACCCTGAGCGCACGGCGGCCTTTCAGTGCAGCGTCGATAACGAGTGGGAAAACCTTTTGAAAAAGAGCCAGGCGGCCTGACCCATTTATCGGAAAGGAGAAAAACAGCATGCCTCTGATGACGGCCACACAATACGAAGATAGCTTGCGGGAGCTGAAGCTGGAGGTCTACATGTTCGGCGAGCGGGTGGATAATGTGGTGGACGATCCCATTATCCGTCCCTCCATGCAGGCCGTTGCCAAGACCTACGAGCTGGCCCATGACCCGAAGTATGCCGATCTTATGACGGCCCGCTCCCATCTCAGCGGGAACCGGATCAACCGCTTTACCCACATCCACCAGAGCATCGAGGACCTGGTGAACAAAAGCAAAATGAACCGGATGCTCGGCCGGGAAACCGGCTGCTGCTTTCAGCGATGCGTCGGTATGGACGCACTCAATGCCCTGTCCATCGTCACCTACAACATCGACCAGAAATGCGGCACCACCTATAACGAGCGCTTTTGCCGATATCTTGGATATGTCCAGGAAAATGATCTGACATGCGACGGGGCCATGACCGATCCCAAGGGCGACCGCAGCCTGCCGCCGCATCGTCAGCCCGACCCGGATCACTTCCTTCGGGTTGTCGAGGAGAAACCGGAAGGCATTGTGGTCAGGGGCGCCAAGGCTCACCAGACCGGCGCGGTTAACTCCCATGAAGTCATTGTCATGCCCACCATCGCCATGCGGCCGGAAGACAAGGATTACGCCGTCTCGTTTGCGCTTCCCAGCGATTCCCCCGGCATCATGTATATCATGGGGCGCCAGTCCTGCGATACGCGCAAGCTGGAAAGGGGAACCATGGATCAGGGCAACGTACTTTTCGGCGGCCACGAGGCGCTGGTGGTCTTTGACGATGTCTTTGTTCCCTGGGACCGGGTGTTCATGTACGGGGAACATGAATTTGCCGGGCAGCTGGTGGAGATGTTCGCCGCCTACCATCGCCAGAGCTACGCCTGCAAAGTGGGCGTCGGGGACGTTCTTATCGGCGCTGCCCGGCTGGCGGCTGAGTACAACGGGGCAGCCAACGCCTCACACATCAAAGACAAGCTCATCGAGATGAACCACCTCAATGAAACGCTTTACTGCGGTTGTCTCGCCTGCGCCACGGAAGGGAAGAAAAAACTCAGCGGCACCTATGCCGTCAACACGCTGCTTGCCAATGTGCACAAGCAGAACGTCACCCGCTTTCCCTACGAAATCGCCCGGATCGCCCAGGACATTGCCGGCGGGTTGATGGTGACCCTGCCGTCGGAAAAGGACCTGACATCCCCGGTAACCGGGAAATGGGTGGAAAAATACTTCAAGACCCAGCCGGATGTGCCCACCGCCGACCGTATGCGGATACTGCGCCTGATCGAGAACCTGACCCTGGGAACCGCAGCGGTCGGCTATCTGACCGAATCGATGCACGGGGCCGGATCGCCTCAGGCACAGCGAATCATGATCGGGCGAAAAGTCAACATGGCAGAAAAAAAGAATGCGGCAATGAAGCTGTCCGGCATCGCCGCGACAAAAGAGTAAACGGCAAAATAACAGATAGAGCCAATTTGTCGGTTTTCAAACG
>ENA-ORCT01001099-ORCT01001099.1-marine-metagenome-genome-assembly--contig:-NODE-1099-length-11138-cov-2.953892_pt1 | contig 11138 bp, 8 predicted proteins | sample MGYA00248632_ERZ508511 | MGnify/ENA primary metagenome ERZ508511 (study PRJEB26182, sample SAMN06268839) | marine metagenome | isolation source: Tt an P1-techrep anaerobic enrichment on pine from sediment... | reverse complement strand
TTAGCCATGATTCGCACCTTCGGGTTCGGATTGACCCGTTTCAACTCCACCAGCGGCGTATTCCCGATTGCCGACAAAATTGTATCTTCATGGTTGATCATGATGGTTATTCCTATGTTGAATAAAGTTCTATCCCAAAGCGTACCGATATGCTAAGATATTGGGCAGCGAATGTCGAGTACATTTTGGAAGCCGAAAGAACCGAAATATCTTCCTTGAATAAAAAAAGTGTATAACGAAATCAAATTTTTTAGGAGACTTAAAATGGCCCGATTTCTTTCATGTATAACAATCAGTCTCGCAATGCTGCTTTGTGGCTGTCAATCGGCTCACAAGGATGATGCCGGATGGACCAGCCTGTTTGACGGGAAAACGCTGGACGGCTGGAAGGCCAGCGAAAACAAGGACACTTTCAGTGTGCAGGACGGAATGATTCATGTACAGGGAGACCGGAGCCACCTGTTTTATGTCGGCCCGGTCAGCGACCATAACTTTACCAATTTCGAATGGAAGGCCGATGTGATGACCCGGCCGAATGCCAATTCGGGTATGTATTTTCACACTGAATACCAGGAAACCGGCTGGCCGGACAAAGGCTATGAAGTCCAGGTCAATAACAGCCACACTGACTGGCGAAGAACGGGCGGGTTGTATGCCGTTGATGACGTGAGGGAGTCGCCGGCCAAAGACAACGAATGGTTTACACAGCATATTATCGTTCAGGGGAAGCACATTGTGGTCAAGGTCAACGGTGAAGTGGTCGTTGATTATACGGAACCGGCCGAGGTTGCTGAAAATGGATACCCCGACATGCCCGGCCGCAAGCTGTCCAGCGGAACGATTGCTTTACAGGGACATGACCCCGGCAGCGAGGTCTTTTATAAGAACATTATGATCAAGCCGCTGCCCTGACGTCGAGGGGGAGCTTGAAAAAAATCATTGCATCCAAAGCGATAAAGGTGTACTGTTCATGGACAATTTTTTATACTTCAATAAGTTTTATTAATAAGTGTTTTGCTGCAAACGTAAACGGACAATAGAATGACAGAAATAAACGAATCAAACAATGAACGGTTGGATTTTATTCGCCAGATTGTGGCCGACGATTTGGAAAAAGGCACTTGGGATGGGCGTGTGCACACGCGTTTTCCACCCGAACCGAACGGTTATCTGCATATCGGTCACGCCAAGAGTATCTGCCTGAACTTCGGCATCGCGGCCGAGTTCGGCGGCAAATGCAACCTGCGGTTTGACGATACCAATCCCTGCAAAGAAGAGCAGGAATATGTGGATTCGATCATCCAAGACGTGAAGTGGCTCGGTTGGCAGTGGAACGAAGAACCGATGTTCGGCTCGGACTACTTTCAACAGATGTACGACTGGGCCGTGGACCTGATCAAAAAGGGCAAGGCCTACGTCTGCGACCTGACTGCTGAGGAAACACGCGAACATCGCGGCACGCTGACTGAGCCGGGCAAGAACAGCCCCTATCGAGACCGGACGCCTGAGGAAAATCTCGACCTGTTCGAACGCATGAAGAACGGCGAGTTTCCCGATGGTTCCAAAACACTCAAGGCCAAAATTGATATGTCAAGCCCGAACGTCAACATGCGCGACCCGGTGATGTATCGCATCCTGCACGCGTCGCACCACCGTACCGGTGACGACTGGTGCATTTATCCGATGTACGACTGGGCACACGGGTTGGAGGACTCGGTCGAGGGTATCACGCACTCAATTTGCACGCTGGAGTTCGAAAACCACCGGCCGCTGTACGACTGGTTTTTGGATGCGCTGGAAATCTACCACCCGCGGCAGTACGAATTTGCCCGGTTGAACCTGACCTATACCTTGATGAGTAAGAGAAAACTCGTGCAGCTCGTCAAAGACAAGCACGTCAACGGCTGGGACGACCCCCGTATGTGGACACTCAGCGGACTGCGGCGGCGCGGCTTTTCGCCGGAATCGATCCGCAGCTTCTGCAAGACCATCGGTGTCAACAAATTTAACAGCACAGTCGATTATGCGTTGCTGGAGCATTGCCTGCGTCAGCATCTTAACGCCACCAGCCCGCGGGTCATGGCCGTACTGAATCCGCTCAAAGTCGTTATTACCAATTACCCCGACGGCGTGACGGACGAGCTGGACGCGGTGAATAATCCGGAAGACGCCTCCGCCGGTACTCGCAAAGTACCGTTCGGCAAGGTGCTGTATATCGAACAGGACGATTTTATGGAAGAACCGCCGCGTAAGTTCTTCCGGCTTGGCCCCGGACGCGAAGTGCGTTTGCGCTATGCCTTTTTTATCACCTGCATCGACGTGATCAAAGATGAGAAGAGCGGTGAAATCACAGAACTTCGCTGTACATACGATCCAGCTACCCGCGGCGGTGATGCACCTGATGGTCGTAAGGTCAAGGCCACGCTGCACTGGGTCAGCGCCGACCACTCCCTCGATGCCGAGGTGCGGTTGTACGACCACCTGTTCACCAAGGAAAATCCCGGTGACGTCGAAGAAGGTCAGGACTTTACCGCAAATCTGAATCCCGACTCGCTGAAAGTGCTTCAAAACTGCAAGATTGAACCATCGGTCAAAGACACCAAACCGCTGGACCGTTTGCAGTTTGAACGGCTGGGTTATTTCTGCACGGACAAAGATTCATCCGACGGAAAGTTGGTGTTCAATAAGACAGTGGGCCTCAAAGACACCTGGGCCAAAATCCAGAAACAGCAGAAGAAGTAACACCGTGGACGCTGAAGACACCGAGGTTAAATAAGATAAAGCTCTCCCCCTTGAAAGGGGGAGAGCTTTTTTTAACGGATTTCATAAAATCCTTATTGGTTTTCAGGAATACATCAATACCCGAATTTCTCAACAAGCTTAGGGCTGTTCTTTTTTCTTTCTGAGCTTTTCGATCATGTCGGCTGAGATGTTTTTATTCTTCATGTCGATCAGCTCGCTTGCGGAGAAGTTTTCGTATTCATCGTCTGCAAGTTTGAGCATGAAATCCAGTGAAACGTTGTACTGCTTGAGCCTGATCAGTTCGTCCAATAAAAAGTCGTAGCCGGCTGTTTTCAGCTTTGCTGCAAAATCGGCTCCCAGATGATATTGGTGGGCTTTGATCAACTCTGAGGCCCTAAACTCATACCCGGCCTCTTTGAATGTTGCGGCTTCATCGGCTGAGACATGGTACTGTTTGAGTTTAATCAGATCCTCCAGTGAAAAATCGTATCCGGCCGTTTTCAGCTTTGCTGCAAAATCGGCTCCCAGATGATATTGGTGGGCTTTGATCAATTCAGAGGCCCCAAACTGATACCCGGCTTCTTTGAATGTTGCCGCTTCCGGGGCTGAGACGTGGTACTGCTTGAGCTTAATCAGGTCGTTCAGATCGAAATCGTACTCCCCCTTTTTGAATGTTGCGGCGTCATCCGCAGAGAGATGATAGTTCTTCGCCTTGATCAGGGCATTAACATCCAGGTCGTAACCGGCCTTCTTAAACGCCGCGGCTTCGGAGGTCTTAACGTGATAATTTTTGAGTTTGATAATCTCGTTGACGTCGAGTTCATACTCGGCCTGCTTAAACTCGCCTGCGTATTCAGGTTCGACATGATACTGTTTCAGCTTGATCAGCCCGTCAACGTCGAATGCGTATCCCGCATCAACAAACGCTTTCAAATACTCCGCTGAAACGTGATAGTTGCTCAGTTTTTGCATTTTGGCCAGCGGAATCGGCCCGCCCATCGCTTCTTTCACATCCATCGCGTATTTTGCGTCCACCCGCGAGAAGAAAACGCGCAGTATCGTATCGGCATCGGCCGTGTCCTCGATGTCCGAACATGCTTGTGCCATGGTTTGGACATAGGCGGGGTTGACCTGTATTTTGGCTTGGCCAAAGCCCTGTGCAAAATTTTCCTCAGCCGTAATCGTAAATACACCGCCGGGCATTTCAAATTCGTAGAAATCAGCTTCTGCAAGACGTTTGGCGTCTCCTTCAAGCTCTCTGATATTCATGTTGAAGCGGCGGGAGTGAGTTGTTCCGTCAATTTCGTAATTGATTTCAAGATCGACATACTCACTGTCCAAACTTCCGCTGGACGCCCACGTCCCGACAAACAGGTTCCTGTCTTCATCGTCCTGCTGAAGACCTGCGACGGTCAGCTTTAACACTCCCGGTGCGGCTTTGGCTTTTTGAGTATCAAACCAACCGAGCAGTTCGGCTGTGTATCGGGAAACATCGGCGGTTTCGTCACCGTCGATCGAGATTTTGATGTTAGCGCGATTGTCATTTTCGGTATGAATGTCAAACCGTATTCCTGTGCCGTCGTTGGCGCGTGCAACGATCCAAGTATCAGCCGTATTCACAACGTCCTTGATCGTCTTGCCATTGTTAATGGTTATATTGCTGGTGCTGAGGGTTTTCGATCCGGCTGATTCCTGCTTCCACCCGTTGGCCGCGATCATCTGGTTTATCAGGTTTGATACTTTAACATTCTTGCCGGTGATTGTGATTTCGCCCCGGCTTGTGTTAGAAATGATAGTATATTTGTCATTCAGTCCATTGCAACCGACCCCGGCAACGAGTAAGAGACATGACAAAATCAGTGTTTTTCGCATAAAATCACCTTTCCTGAATCTGATCCTTTTCTTCAACACCTGTAAAGACGCAAAAAGGGCCGTTACATTACATAAAAAAACATATTTTAACCTTTTTTTTACAGTCTTTGTTTTCGGGGTTCGAGGTCAGTCAGTTCTGCGATTCGGATAGGCCTGCCGGATTCGATGCTTTTGCGGGCGGCGATACCGATCAGGATCGACATGGCTCCGTCGCGGGTTCCGGCGGCGTGTTTGTATGGATCGGGTGCGTCCGGATTTTTGAAGATCTTATCGTGCAAACGTTCGTCGCCGCCGCCGTGGCCGCTGCGTTTGTGGCTGACGACCACCGTCTCATGTTGATTCCACAGCTTGTGGACAATCACCGGTTTATGCGAAAGATCTTCGTTGCCTTCCTGATCCATTTCGGCCTTGTGCATATCCTCCTGGCTGATCAGATCCTCGCCCGGCATGAACGGAATATCCTGCCAGGCCTCGATACGGCCTTTGGTCCCGTTGAAAGCAACCTTCCAGCCCTCGTACGGCGAATACGTGGTCAGCGAGTAATTGAGGACCACATTGTTGGCGTATTTAACCTGGGCCGACATTTTGTCATAGATGTTGATTTCCCTGCGAAACAGGCAGTTGTCGCGGATGTAGCCGTCGTACTGTTCGTTCTTGACATACAGGTTCATCAGGTGCTCGTCTTGGGTGATATCCCAGTAGTACTCACATTTTTGTTTGTGTTCGCACTTGCGGCAGTTTTCGCCGCGGAAAGGGCCGTTGGCGCCGTAATGTTCAAGGTCGCCGTAGGCGAAGACTTCTTTCGGGTCTGAATCGATCCACCAGTTGAGAAGATCAAAATGATGAGTGGCCTTATGAATCCAGAGGCTTCCGCTGCACTGTCGCAGTCCGTGCCAGCGACGGAAGTAGGATGCGCCGTGGTAAGTGTTGAGTATCCAGTTGAAATCCGCTGAAACGAGATCACCGATCGTTCCTTCGGCCAAAAGCTGTTTAATTTTCGTCATGTAAGGGCCCCAGCGGTAGTTAAAGCCAACGATGACTTTTTTCTTCGAGCGTCGTTCGGCGTCGAGGATAGCCTGGCACTTGTCTTCGTCGGTGGTCAAGGGCTTTTCGGTCAGGACGTCGATGTTGTTATCGAGCGATTTGATGATGAACTGGTCATGCGTGGAGTCCATTGTTGTGACGATGACCAGGTCGGGATGTGTCGTGTTGAGCATTTCGTCAAAATCCGTAAAGGTTGGACAACTCACACCCATATACGTCTTGCCGAATGCCAGTCGTCCGGGATTGATGTCACAGAGACCAACGAATTCCAGGATGTCCGGATATTGCTGGACAAGCCGTTTGCCCCAGAAGCTGATGCCGCGCACGCCGGTACCGACCAGGACGACTTTCAGTTTTTTGCCGTTGTTTGCCGCTTTTAGTGGTGATGTGAGCAAGGTTCCGGCTGCCAGCATACTGACGGATGTGATAAAATGCCTTCGGGAAAGATCTGTTGCCATAATACACCCCTTTCGCAATAATACATTCACTGAGATTGACTGTGAAATCCTTATTCGTACGGATTTTCTCCTGACGACGTCGGTAATTTTACTGCAATTTATAATAATGGGTCAAACTTTATTTTTCAAAATGAGCCATTTGGTGTATAATGGACGGGTAAGATTATGCTTACTATCCGGGAGGTGCCAGATGCAGTATAATCGATACAGTTCAATTCTTATTTGGGCGATGGGGGCGATTCTGTGTGTTTCTTGTGAAGCGAAAACGCCGATTTCTCAGACCCATCATAACGGCCACTCAGACAAAAACAGTTCCTCCGCGGCAGCCGATCCGAATGATGTTGCGTGGATTCATCCGCGCAGCGGTGAGCGTCTCAGGGATCGTGAGCGGATGGTGGACATGCTCCGAGGGGTGTACACCATGTCCGATCCGAACGTGCTGGCGGCGATGAAAGCGGTGCCGCGGCATTGGTTTGTACCGGAGAATGCCCAGTGGCTGGCGTATGAGGACGGGCCGCAGTCGATCGGTCACGGCCAGACCATTTCACAGCCGTTCATCGTGGCGTTTATGACCCAGGTGCTGGACCTGTCGCCGGAGCACAAGGTGCTGGAGATCGGAACCGGCAGCGGTTACCAGGCGGCGGTGCTGACGGAGTTTACGCCGCATGTGTATACGATCGAGATCGTCGAGCCCTTAGGCAAGCGTGCGTTGGAGGTATTCCGGAAACGCGGCTACCACACCATCCGGGCCAAAATCGGCGACGGCTACAAGGGCTGGCCGGAATACGCTCCGTTCGACGCGATTATTGTTACCTGTGCCCCGGATCACATTCCAAAGCCGCTGATTGAGCAACTCAAACCCAAGGGCCGCATCGTGATCCCGGTGGGCAGTCAATGGGGTGTACAGGACCTGCTGCTGATTACGAAAAATAAAGACGGTACGCTGAAACAAAGGCCGATGATGCCGGTGCGGTTCGTGCCGCTGACCCGTGACAAAAAGTGATTTGGATTTCCAGTCCAGAATATGCAGCGGAGTGTATTTGGATGGGAAGGGTAAGGTGTATCAGTTCTGGATAACGTTTAGATCTATGAATGATTATTCAGGGTGTGGGTGATTAAACAAAGACTTTTTCCGATTCTGTCCTGCGGGCTGTGTTTGACATTATCAACCTTGGCGGATACACTATCGTCAGCGATGTTAACCTATGTAGACGAAAGGGGATATAATGTGTCGATTTCGTACGGTTGTTCTGTTTTTTGTGGTTCTGGCGACATGTTTAGCATCGGATTGGCCCAATTGGCGCGGCCCCTATTTCACGGGTGCCGGCGATGAAAACGGGCTTCCGGCGGCTTTGGATGATGCGGCTTTGCTGTGGAAACAATCTATGCCGGGACCGGCGGCAAGTACCCCGATCATGGCTGACGGTCGGCTCTTTGTAACCTCAACCCATCAGGAGGCCAACGGAGATGTAGCCCTGTGTTTTGATGCAGCCGATGGCACACCTCGATGGAGCAAAGTTATCGTTACTGAAGGCCGACAGCCTCGGCGCAATAACTTTACGTCCTGTTCGCCTGTTGCCTATGAGGGTGGAGCGGTGTTTTTATTTGGGGACGGGGCCTTGGTGCGTTTGGATGCGGACGGTGAAAGGGTCTGGAGCCGTGATTTAGTGGAAGATTTTGGTCCGCTAACCTTTCAATATGGATTCAGTTCCAGTCCGCTGCTGTATGAAGGAAAACTGTATATCTCTGTTTTGCGCGGGTATAAAGAAAATGATCCTGAATCATTGAAGTCTTATTTGCTGTGTGTTCGAGCTGAGGACGGAGAAACCGTTTTCAAGCACACCCGTGTCACGGATGCTGTTCGGGAGGGACAACAGGCCTATAGTACCCCGGTGGTGATGAATATTAACGGTGCTGCACAGATTATCGTGTACGGTGCTGACTACCTGACCGGGCATGCGCCGGACACCGGCAAAGAATTGTGGCGGTATTGCAGCGATCCTCAGCACAGACCCAATGGGCGCGTGGTGACCTCGCCGACGTTTGATGGGAACATCTTGATGTGTATGACAACGCGCGGACCGAAGACGCTGGCCCTGGACATTGAAAAACTGACGGCCGGAGAACCCGGATTGGTGTGGGAATATGATCAGCAGGGGGCGGATGTGGCGAGTCCGGTGTATTACAAGGGATGTGTATATCTGCTTGATGATCGCGGTAAAATTCTCAAGTGCGTCAATGCCGCTGACGGAACGGAATACTGGTCCGGCGAGTTGGACAAAAGCGATGTCTACTATGCTTCAATCACGGCCGCCGATGATAAACTGTTCCTGGTCAACCGCAAAGGTGCGCTTACCGTGGTTGCGGCGGACTCGAAAGAGTTCCGCATTTTGAGCACACGTACAATTGGCGAGGCCTCGGTCGACAGCACGATTGCCGTCGCCGAGGGCAAAGTGTATCTGAGAACAGCCGAAAATCTATACTGCTTTGGATCAAAAGACTAACCGTTTGGAGCCAGGAATCGCACGATTCCGTTATGCTCTACCGGGAACGGGTGCCACATCATCCGCAGGTGCCGTGACCGTGCCTTTTTCGAAGTCCTCTGCTGTTGGTGACAGTGTCAGGTTATACCAGGGTGAACTTTCACTTTCGGTCAGATCTTTCCATCGTACTAATTGTCCCGTATAGGCACTGATGCGTCCCATGATGCCGGACAAGGTGGAGGTGCCCACCGCGGTGGCTTCGTTGAGCGGTTTGCCCTCGCGGATGCTGCGAATCAGATCCACGTGTTCCTGGACATACGGATTGCCGACATAGGGCGTGTCAGGCATTCGGTATTGCTGCTGTACGTCGCCTTTGCCGTATTCGTCTCCCCAGGCCTGCCCGGCAGCACCGGAAAAAACCTCTGCGACTCGTGAGTATGTTCCATTGATCTGGCGGCACATGCTGTGGATGCGCACGCCGTCGCCGTAATCAAAGTCGATGCTGAAGAAGTCAAACTGGTTTCCGGTTTTGCGGCGGGCTCGGCCGCCGAATCCGATGGCTGATTCCGGGGTGCGGCCGATGAACCAGTTGGCCACGTCGATATTGTGAACGTGCTGCTCGACAATGTGGTCGCCGGACATCTCGGTAAAGCTGACCCAGTTACGGACCATGTACGACGCATCGTCTTCGCCGGACTTTCGCTCCTGGTACCACAAGGCGCCTCCACACCAATAGACGGACCCGCCGCGGATGCTGCCGATAACTCCTTTGTCGATGGCGTATTTGGTTTTAAGGTATTCAAGTTGATGGCGACGCTGCGTACCGGCGACTACGGCCAGTCCTTTTGTCTTTGCGACTTCGCCCATTTCGACGATCTTTCGTGCGCCCGGCGGGTCTACTGCGACCGGCTTTTCCATGAAGACATGTTTACCCGCGTTCACGGCGGCTTCAAATTGGATCGGTCGGAAGTTCGGCGGTGTGACCAGCAGTACGATATCCGCATCTGTCTTCATGACATCCTTGTAGGCGTTGGGGCCGACATGACACAGATCTTCAGGTACATTGAACTGCTTTGCGGCTTCATCTGTACGGCTTTTGAAAAAGTCCGCCAGGGCGACGATTTGGACGTCTATTTTCAGATGTTTGGCGGCCTCAATGAAGTTTTCCAATGCCCCCTTGCCGCGTCCGCCGCAACCGATCAGTGCTACGCGAAGCGTATCGCTGCCGGCGGCATAGAGCGTGTTGGACAGTGTTAATGTTCCCGCTGAAACGACAGCGGCACTTTTGAAAAAGTCTCTTCGATTCATAATCTATCCTTTGATCAAGTGAACATTAAAAATTATCACAAGCGCGATACGCCTCGATCAGCGCGATCTCACCTTCTTTTCCCGAACGGCTGATACCGTGTTCCATCCCGATGATGCCGGTGTACCCTTTATCATGCAGGTACTTGAAGATATTTTTGTAATTGATTTCGCCGGTGGTGGGTTCATTTCGACCGGGATTGTCGCCAACCTGGATGTAGGCAATCTCGTCCCACGCTTTGTTCATGTTGGGAATGAGGTTACCTTCGCTGACCTGTTGATGGTACAAATCGTCCAGGATCTTGCAGGACGGGCTGTTGACTGCTCGACAGATGGCGTAGGCCTGCGGGATTTTTGTCAGAAACAGGCCCGGATGGTTGGCCCACCAGTTCAGCGGTTCCAGCACCATCACCAGTCCGGACGGTTCGCAGACCTCGGCCATGACCTTGAGATTTTCGACGCAGTTAGCCATCATATAATCGTATTCAATTTTCTGATTGACATTGGCCGGTACAACCGTGCACCATTTGGTGTTGACACGTTTGGCGCATTCGACGGCTTTTTTCATTTCACTGCGTAAGTAGTTTTGATAATCGCCGTCTTTTTTGGAGACCATGTCCTGGTTGCCAAAACCCGAATACCCGACGAATACGCCCATGGTCATGTTCAGATCCTGCATCGTTTTGGCGATTCTCTCCTGCTGGGCGATGTCTCGGCCCATCATACCGTTGTCTTCCCAGGCGTGAAAGCCGACGTCAGCGGCGAATTTGAGCTGGTCGACGGGATCATTTCCGGCATGGTTTTTGAACATACCAAAGTGCGGTGCATACTTGAGTTGAAACCGTTTTGATTGCTGGGATTGATCACCTTCGCTGGACGGGCCGGTCTGGGCCAATGCGAGATGCGTACTGGCGACCACTCCGGCGGCTAAGAAATGTCTCCGATCCATTTTAAGACCTTTCAAGCTAAAGTTTCATAATGGTTGGGGTTGATCTTATAGGAAATACAAGCTTACATCTACAAAAAAATATTAGAAAAACAGCGAGCCTTGAAATATGAACAGGTCAATACACTTCTGTTTGGGTATGAAGCGGCTGCTGAGAGATCATTTTTCCGTGCATGGTTTATCAAATTCTGGTTGCAAAACGCGATTAATTCGGTTAATTGAGATTGTATCATGGTGGATTTGGATCCGAAAAACGTGGTGCTGGCGTTTGGATTGACGCTGTTTGCG
>ENA-ORCT01001098-ORCT01001098.1-marine-metagenome-genome-assembly--contig:-NODE-1098-length-11138-cov-3.648676_pt1 | contig 11138 bp, 11 predicted proteins | sample MGYA00248632_ERZ508511 | MGnify/ENA primary metagenome ERZ508511 (study PRJEB26182, sample SAMN06268839) | marine metagenome | isolation source: Tt an P1-techrep anaerobic enrichment on pine from... | reverse complement strand
ATCGACCAGAAAGGAAATCCGGTAAAACGCTTTGCGCCGGTGACTAAGCCAGAGAAAATGGAAAAGGATATTTTAAAGTTGCTTTCAGTCCAATAAATCAGTTGTAAACCAAATTTGTGTTGTCTTGCCATAATGGCTGTTTTTTACCATTTTTAGAATATGGAACAATTGAAGCTTGAAAATCAGTTGTGTTTCCCGTTTTATTCGGTGTCGCGCTTAATTGTCAGAAAGTATCAGCCGTACTTGGATGCACTGGAAATCACTTATCCGCAATACTTGGTGCTTTTGGTACTTTGGGAAACAGACAGTCAGGCGGTGAATCAAATTGCTCAAACGCTTTTTTTGCAGACCAGCACGATTACGCCGTTGCTCAAACGGCTGGAGGGGCAGGGGATTGTTCAGAGAGGCAAGTCCCTCGCCGATGAACGTAAAGTGATCATTTCGTTAACCGAAAAAGGAAAACACATGAAAGAACAGGCGGCTCACATTCCCCACAAGCTGGCTGAAAACCTAACGATCCCGGAGTCCGAATTAGGCGAACTTCGCAACATGCTGCACCGGATGATTGATATTCTTAGATGATATGTTTGGCTATTTTCTGATCCACTCGGTTTTGTCGCTGGCGGCAATCCGCGTACGTTTCGGGCGTTGAAATGACTCATCCGGCTCACCAAGAATGAAAAATCCAATTGGAGTGTCTTCTTTGTCCAGCTTTAAAAACTCGCGCATTTGATTGGAGTAACAAATATCTCCGGTACTCAGATAGCCGCCAATTCCAAACGCTTTAAGGCTAAGGTAGATATTCTCCACTGCGCAGGCTACCGACACGATATCTTCTTGCTTTGGAAATCGTTTGTAAGGATCGCGCTTGGCAATGATGCCAATGACATGAGAAACCCGTTTCCATTTGTCGTTATACGCTTGGTATTTAAAATCGAAAAACTGATAGGGAGGTGTGATTTCCTTGTAAACTTCTTGCTGAAAGCTGAAAAAACGCTTGACACCATCGCCTGTAAAAACTTTGAAGTGCCATGCTTGCACCAAGCCATGCGAAGGCGCCCAAGTGGCGTTTTCCAATAACTTTTCAACCACGGAATCGTCAATTTTACTTCCTTCTTTCAAACCATTCACAAAAGTGGATTCCCTGTTTTTGATCCATTCAGAAATATCGTGACTCGTATTTTTCATGATTCAGTTTCTATGTGTTTTTAAGAACTAAACACGCAAGCTGGCCGGAGGTTTATGTAATCCCTCCAATTTACCCCGGAAAAGAAAAAGTGTTAACGATTGTTATAAATTGCTTTTGGGCAATCTTCAGGGATAATAATTTGGTGTGATTTTGGGTTTATTTATCGTGATTGTGCCAGCGAGACGATTGAAAAGTGTTAGACTTTCTTTATTTGCCTTGGGGGCGTGCGAGTTTGCTTCCCATTTTTTATTGCCAGAAAAGTTTAAATCAATTCAATTTTAATGATCACCGTGAAGAGCATTGCAGCGGTATTACCTAGCAATAAAATTCAATTTGTGCTGGAATTCAATTATTTACGAGTAAAAACTTTCAATTTTTTTAATATGAAATTATTAGTATCAATACATATTGCAAGTATTTTATTGTTGTTTCTGGCCTGTCAATCAGATCCAACGGAGCTCTCCGATAACGTTAAAAAGGTTCAATTTGCCGACCTGGATGAAAGGATGGTGATTAGACCTTATATGGAAAACCTCCGCTATTGGCAATATAGCGGCGAGCCTGTATTGCTGCTGGGGGCAACGAACAATGACAATTTATTTCAGTCTGCCGATATGAAAGAGCAGCTGGATTTACTTTCCGGTATTGGTGGAAATTTTATCCGCAATACGATGAGTTCTCGCGATGAAGGAGATATCTGGCCTTTTTACAAGCAAGCCGACGGACTTTACGACTTGGAAAAGTGGAATGATCAATACTGGAAACAGTTTGAAGAACTACTGAAATTAACGGCTGAGCGAAATATAATTGTTCAGATTGAAGTTTGGGACCGGTTTGATTTTTCGCAGGATCACTGGCAGCTAAACCCGTTTAATCCGCGAAACAACATCAACTATTCTGTTTCTACAGGTGGAATGGCCGAAGAATACCCACATCATCCGGGCGGCGATTTGCAACCGTTTTTTCATAGTTTGGAGGGTATGCCGCGTTATAAGCCCGAGCTGGGAAAGATCCGGGCTTATCAGGAGAAATTCGTCGAAAAAATGTTGTCCTACTCATTAAATTATGGGCATGTCCTGTATTGCATCAACAATGAAACAAACACGCCGGTCGAGTGGGGACAATACTGGATCGATTTTATAGAGGAAGAGGCAGGCACAAATTTAGTTTACGTCACGGATATGTTCGATCGGTTTTTAGAACCTCAGTCCTGCGAGTCTTGCCAGGAAGCCTTGACGAATCCCGGTGAATATGCGTTTGTTGATGCTTCGCAGCTAAATTGGAACAATGGACAGGAGCATTGGGATAATTTGCGATGGGTGATGGAGCAAAGAGAAAAGGTAAGCTTGCGACCGGTGAACAGTGTCAAGGTGTATGGGAAAGCAGGCTCTCCCGGTTCCAATGGTGGCGTTTTGCGGTTTTGCCGGGACGTGCTGGGCGGATTTGCAGCCGTCAGGTTTCATCGGCCCACAGCCGGAAACGGACTGAACGAAGCTGCGATTGCTGCAATCAAAGCGGTTCGGAAAATCGAAACCGTTGAGCACTTCTGGAATTTGGAACCCCAACAAGGCTTGCTGGGTTCCCGAGAACCCAATGAAGCCTACCTGACAGCCAGCGATGGGGAAACTTATGTACTTTTGTTTCCAAGCGGAGGAGCAGTGGAGCTGGATTTGAGTCAGCATGCCAAGCCATTCTACGGGCGATGGATTAGTATTGCCACGGGTGAATGGGGCAGTGAATTTGAGTTTCAGGGCGGAGGATCAACGCAACTTACAAGCCCGGATTCAGAAGGATGGTTTGTTGTTGTCTCAGAACGTGATTCTTTTGAATAAGGTTTGTAAATTTGGCCTTCATTTTAATGTAGTTGGGGATATCGAAAGATGACAGAAAAATTGAATCATATAAGAACACAGATAGAGTCAAATCAGTTGGAGGTAGCGCTCTGGCTGATTGAAAACTTGCTTGGTGAGCAGACGAATTGCGCCGAACTGTATTATTTGCAAGGCCAAATTTATTACAAAAGACAACAATGGGGACTGGCAATTAATGCTTTCAATCGGGTTCTGGAAATTGATCCAGCTTACCCCAATGCCCAGTCGCAAATTGATATGGCCAACAGTATTTTGGGATATTTTACCCCCGATATGTTTAATCCGTAGGTGTGTTTGGATCTTTCAAAAGCCTAATCGCTTTTATCTGAAAAAACTGAAATGGACGCTCCCATAGTGACGGGATTCCTGGAATTCCTTCATTTCGGAGAATTTAAAGTATTTGGAGTGTTCAAGTATAAATAGTCCGTTTTCTTTGAGGAGCTTATTGTTGAAGATCAGGGCCGGGATTTCGTTGAACCGGGGATGGTCATAGGGTGGATCAGCAAAAATCAAGTCAAATTTTTCAGTTGTTTGCTCACAATAGGTAAAGGCATTTCCTTTGATTGCCCGTATTTGGTTCGTCGCATCAAGTTTTTGAACGATTGAGCGGATGAATTGATGGTGTTGGAAGTTAAATTCAATGGTAGTAATGTCGGTGCATCCCCGTGACAGAAATTCGAAGGAAATACTTCCTGTCCCGGCAAACAAGTCGAGTACCTTCAGATCTTCAAAGTCAACCTGGTTGGTTAAGATGTTAAACAAGCTTTCCTTAGCCATGTCTGTCGTGGGTCTGGCCTTAAAATTTTTTCCCGGGCTAAACTGTCGTCCCCGGTGAATTCCACCTACGATTCTCATTCCTGGTTATTTAAAAGGTTAACAAAACGGGCATCGGGCAGTTGGTCAAACAAGTAGCTGTAATAAAAGTCACTGCTTAATGAGGCGATTGTTACGTCTTTAAAATACTGCCGAAGCTGATGGTAGATTGGGGATCGTTTGTTTACCCGGCCATTTAGTTGAATGCTAAGCTCATCAATCTGCTCGGATTGCACTACATTCAGAATGTAATACAGCAAATCATTATCGTTTCGGTATTTGAAAGAATTACAGAAGCGAATGGTTTGGTCAAGCACTGTCAAAGTGAATTGGTTCCGATACAGCAGTACATTCATCACCGGATGCACGTTGGTTTGACGGATGCTGTGGTTCAGTTGAAAGACGAGTTCATTCTGAATCAGAACGCCCGGATGCTTGTCGGTCAAAAATTGCTTGATTTTACCGGGAATGGTCATCTGCAACACCTGACTATAAGCCGGTATTGGAAGGTAGCAAAGTTCTTCGTCGTCAGTTAAATCCATGTTGAGCTGATAGATCGCCTGCCCATATTGTTCGTCAAAAAAAAGCTTGGGCAAAAATGTCATTTTCCCGGGTGAGGAATAAATCAGCTTCGTTGTTTTGAAATTGGCATCCAGGACGTCGAATTCAGAATAAATATCTTTCAGCTTGCGATGAAAAAACTTGGGATTACCCGAAAATTCCTTATGAAACAAGTAGATATACTTGTTTTGCAATCCATCCCGGATACAAAAAGAAAATCCATCCAGACTGAACTGGATGGATAAGTGATATTCTGGTATGAAATTTAAATCAAAGGTTTCGTCAACAAGCAATAAGTGTTGCATACCAATTTTTACTCCCAGTTACCGGCATTATTTGTGGTTTCGGTAAGTGAACCAACTTTTAGTCCCGGATATTTTCCGTTGGTGCGCCTTTGATCATTTAAGTTAATGACCATTTGGCGATCTAAGTTTTTCAAGATGGTATTGTTATGCGCCTTGGCTTCAAACACAGGAACCTGGATCCCAGATCCCGTTGTGATGATGTTGGTTCCCAAGTGGAATTCTGCAACAGTATCTTTAACGGGTACCATTTTTATTCTTTCAACAGGGTAAGAAGCCCCAAATAAACTATCTAAAACACTAATTTTAAGGGTGTCGCGGATAATTAAGCCTTTTTTGATCGCTGATTCTTCAGTCATTCCGGCTTCCAGCATGCTATCGGTAAGCATCCCAATTTTTCGTACCAAAGGAAGTGAATCGGTTTTTACAAAATTGATCAAGCTATCCCAGTCACCGGTGAAATGTCCATGCACGTCTTTGAAGGCAAGTTGCGCTTTTCTGATATCTTTCAAGCGTTCAACGGTAACTTCATACCTGGCATCTTTGGCTTTTTCAAACTCAATAGGCCTTTCAATACTCTGGTAAATAAAGTATGCAAGGATGATTGCAGCGACTATAAGTACGATCTGAATAACTGTCTTCATCTGTATCGTTTTAAGATTAGTTTGTGTTTGCTTGCAAATTTATAAAAAAAATCAAATTACTATCTGTGGAATAGTTTTAATTTCGCAGGAATGTTAAAAAAACACCTGAAAGATCATATTTGTCAGAATTTAGGTTTTGAACCAACGAAAGGGCAAAATTTGCTATCTGAAAAGCTGGCTGCTTTTATTGCCAATAGCAATCCGGATGAATTGTTTTTACTGAAGGGCTATGCGGGAACCGGTAAGACAAGCATGCTCAATGCTTTGGTCAAAACATTACGCGTTTTTAAGTTTCAAACGGTTCTTCTGGCTCCAACGGGGCGTGCGGCAAAAGTATTGGCCTCCTATACCGGGCAAAGTGCTTTTACGATTCATAAAAAGATTTATCGGCAGCAATCTACCACCGATGGTTTTGGGAAATTTGCATTGGATAAGAACCTGGCGAAAAACTGCTTTTTTATCGTTGACGAGGCGTCCATGATCTCCAATTCATCGATCGAAGGCTCGGTTTTTGGATCGGGGAGATTGCTCGACGATTTATACGAATATGTTTACACAGGAATAAATTGTAAGCTGGTTTTGGTTGGCGACACGGCTCAACTTCCGCCCGTTGGTATGGACATTAGCCCGGCACTAAACGTTTCGGAACTTGAGATGTATGGCTGTAAAGTGCTGCATCATGAATTGGTGGATGTGGTCAGGCAGGAGCTCGATTCCGGAATTTTGTACAATGCAACCCAAATTCGTTCTTTGGTTAACGAACCATGTTTTCAACCTGGTTATTTTCCGATAGAATTGGAAGGTTTTAATGATATTCAGCGGATTGGCGGAGCCGAATTGATCGAGAAAATTTCAAATTGTTACGACAAGTATGGGGAGCAGCAAACCATGGTGATTACGCGCTCAAATAAACGGGCAAACAAATTTAATGAAGGGATTCGCTCAACCATTATGTATAAAGAGGCCGATATTACCATTGGCGATTTGCTGATGGTGGTGAAAAACAACTATTTTTGGCTGGGTGATGACAAACGGCTCGATTTTATTGCTAATGGTGATATTGTTGAAATTCAGTCTATCTACAATTACGAGGAATTGTACGGGTTTAGATTTGCCAATGTGAGCCTGAAGTTTATCGATTACGATGATTTGGAAATCGATTGTAAATTGCTCCTGGAAACCCTGAATATTGAGACCGCTTCATTGAGTTATGAAAGAAGCCAACAGCTGTTTGAAGCTGTAGCTGAAGATTATGCAGACATCAGAAGCAAGAAAAAGCGCTGGGAGAAAATCAAGGAGAATGAGTATTTCAACGCTTTGCAGGTGAAATTTGCCTATGCGGTTACCTGCCATAAAGCGCAAGGCGGACAGTGGGATGCCGTTTTTGTAGACCAGGGCTACTTACTGGAGGAACGTATTGATGTTGAATATCTACGCTGGTTGTACACTGCGTTTACGCGCCCGGTAAAGGAGTTGTTTTTGGTCAATTTCAATAAGGAATTTTTTGGCGAATAAAAAAGGAACCGACCCGGCTCCTTAGCAATAATTATCGTTCTGCGTTGGTTAGTTGCTTTCGATCACCTGTCCTTGTTCGCTGTACAAGTCAACTTTCCCGGCAAGCAGGACGGCAATTACAGTTACCTGCTCGTCCAATATTTTTTCCGGGACATCGATGTAAACAATGCCGGGCACCGCGCTCCAGTATTGTTTACCTACAATTTCCCAGTTGAGCTTTGTGCCTTCGCCAACCACCCAAATTCTGTTAATTTTATTCTTCAGTCCCTTAATCATTAACGGGCCATTGGGGCGATGAGGCACAAAAAGATACAACATGTCGCCTGCCTGGTTCAATGCTGTTGGACCATAGTAGTGACTCAGTGGAATTCCGGCTCTGGTTTCATAAATGGCTTCTTGGTGTTTTGATGTCCAGCGCCCCAGCTCTTTTAAGATTTTGACTTGTTCTTCAGGAATGGTACCATCTGCTTTTGGTCCGATATCAAGCAGCAGATTTCCGCCCATGCTGATACAATCAACCAGGATGCGAATTATTTGGTTGGGGGTTTTATAGGCGTGGTCGTTATGCTGAAATCCCCACGAATTGTTCATCGTCATGCACAGTTCCCACCAAGGGCTACTTGGTTTGGTCACCGGCAGCCCCTGCTCGGGGGTGGCATAATCGCCATAGCCCTGAATTCGAGAATTCAGAATGACTCCCTTGTTCCACTTGCGAAGGCTTTCGCTTAGCTCCCTGGCTTTCCATGCTTCGGCTGACTGCTCCCAGTCTCCGTCGAACCAAAACAGGTCGGGCTTAAACTGTTTCGACAATTCTTCCAGCTGGCAGAAATTAAAATCAACAAAGTGGTTCCACCTTTCGGCATCATTGGTGTACCGCTTTTCGGTACGTGTTTTATTTGGGTAATCGGGGTGCGACCAGTCCAAAAGCGAGTAGTAAAGACCAAGTTTTAGATCATTTTTCTTAAAGGTTTTGACAATTGGTTGAATCAAATCGCGCTTGGCCGGCGTTTTTTGGGACACGCTTAAATCGCTGCATTTTGTATTCCAAAGCGCCACGCCATCATGGTGTTTGGTCGTTATCACGGCATATTTTGCACCACTTTCCTTAATGAGCCTGGCCCATTCTTCCGGCTGGTAATTGTTTGCTGTAAAGCCATCCAGCTGTTTCATGTAGTCGTCGTATGAAATGTAATTGTTGAAGAAAGACCAGCTTTCATCAATTCCATTAACCGAGTAAATTCCCCAGTGGATAAAAATACCGAGCTTGGCATTTTTAAACCACTGCATGCGTTCTTCCTTTTCCTGTGCGGTTTCTTGCCCAAGTATCAACCGGGGAGTCAGGATTGCAATCGTAATCAGAAGTAGTAAGTTTAGTTTCATTTGAATGCTTTGTTAATGATGTCAAAGATAACTAAAGTAAAAAATTTCGCGGGTACCGCGCAGGATTGATTATTAAAATGAAAAGGGGAATTTCAGCAGACGACCTATTGATTGCGGTTGACCGAATAAGTTTCACCCTCTGAGACGGCGATGGTGTTGGGGAAAACTCTTTGGGCCTCTTCCAAAATAGTATCAGGTTGTTTGTACCGGGCGGAAAAATGACCGATGAGCAATTTGCCTGCTCCTGCTTTCTTTGCTGTTATAGCGGCTTCTTTCCCGGTCGCATGAAAAGTGGTTTTGGCCATCGCTTTTTCCGATTCGGCAAAGGTGGCTTCATGGTAAAGCAAGTCAACATCCCGAATGATGGGAATAATTTTTTCGTGGTATGTCGTGTCCGAACAAAAAGCAAAGGAGCGGGGTTTGGAAGCCGGAACTACCAAGTCTTTGTTGGGGATTACCACGCCGTCTTTTGTTGTGAAATCGGCGCCTGCCTTAATGTTCTTAATCTCCCGGATGGGAATTTGGTAGCTTTTGAGTTGCTCTTTCTTGATGTTGGGTTCTTTCTCTTTTTCTTGAAATAAAAACCCGCAGCAGGGAATGCGATGTTTTAACGGGAATGAGGTGACAGAAAGTTTGGCGTCATCCAGAATTAGCTGAGGCTTTTTAAAGTTAAGAGGATGGAAAACCAACCGAAAGCCTAACTCGCCCATCGCCAAAAAATCAATTTGGAATTGTGTATAGCGTTGCAATTCCGAGTGGGCAAAAATATGTAAGTCTTTGGTTCTTCCCAGTAAAACCTGTGTCGAAATAAACCCGATTAATCCAAAAAAGTGGTCGCCATGCAAGTGCGAAATAAAAATGTGGTCGAGCCGTCCAAACCCGATCTTGTTCTTTCTGATTTGATGTTGGGTGCCTTCTCCACAGTCAATTAAAAAGAACCGCCCAAGCACATTGAGCACTTGAGCGGTTGGGTATCTTTTGGAAGTAGGCATTGCTGAACTACTTCCCAGAATTGTCAGTTGAAAAGGCATTTGCATACAGGTACGCCTGCTATAAGTTGCCTTTTTCTACCAATAGTTTCTCTGCTTCTTCCACGTTTTTTGTAATCAGCAAAACGGTATGAAGCATTGAAATGCGTATCAGGTGTTCAACATCAGGTTGAAGGCCACAGAGAATAAATGTTCCGATCGAATCTTCGCAAAGTCGGTTGGCCACTAAAATGGCGCTTAAGCCGGATGAGTCAACATAACTGCATTGGCTTACATCCAGAATGATGTTTTTTACATCATCATTACCCAAAACAACCAGCTCTGATTTCAACTCCGGAGCATTGTTTGTATCAAGTTTTTTTGAAAGGATCTTGATAACAACGTGGTCTTCTTTTTTTGTAATTTCAAATTCCATGGAACGAAATTTACGAATTAATGTTGAAACGATTGATAGGGATCGGTCTATTTTTCTTTGTTCTCTTCAGCTTCCATCTGGGATTTCAAGGCAGCCAGCTCGCTGATATCACCCAGGGTTGTTTTTTCCTGGCTGTCTTTCACGGCTTTCATTGCTTTGGCCGTTTGCTTGCTTTGTGCTTTCTTCTTGGCTGTATCTTCACCTTTTTTCTCATCTTCAAATACACGCGAGTGAGAAAGAATGATCCGCTTGGCAGCTTTTGAGAACTCGATCACTTTGAAATCCAGTTTTTCTTCGAGGCTGGCTTTTGAACCATCTTCTTTTACCAGGTGACGTGGAGTTGCAAATCCTTCAACGCCGTATGGAAGAGCGATGGTCGCACCTTTGTCGAATAATTCAACAATCGTTCCTTCGTGGATCGAATCAACAGAGAAAATTGTTTCGAACACATCCCATGGATTTTCTTCCAGTTGCTTGTGTCCAAGGCTCAAACGACGGTTGTCTTTGTCGATGTCCAATACAACCACTTCGATGTCGGCACCAATTGAAGTAAATTCAGATGGGTGCTTGATCTTTTTGGTCCAGCTCAGGTCCGAAATGTGGATCAGTCCGTCAACACCTTCTTCGATTTCAACAAACACGCCAAAGTTGGTGAAGTTACGAACGGTGGCATTGTGCTTGGTTCCGATACCAAACTTGGTGTCGATTTCCTGCCATGGGTCTTTTCTCAGTTGTTTGATACCCAGAGACATTTTGCGCTCGTCGCGGTCCAAAGTCAGGATTTGAGCTTCTACTTCGTCGCCAACTTTCAGGAAGTCCTGAGCGCTGCGTAAGTGTTGTGACCAGCTCATTTCTGATACGTGGATCAAACCTTCAACTCCAGGAGCGATTTCAACGAAAGCACCGTAGTCAGCCATAACAACAACTTTTCCTTTCACGCTGTCGCCAACTTTCAATTCGGCATCCAGGTTGTCCCATGGGTGAGGAGTCAATTGTTTCAAGCCAAGGGCAATTCGTTTTTTGTCATCATCGAAATCAAGGATCACCACGTTCAGTTTCTGATCCAGTTCAACGATTTCGTTCGGATGAGAAATACGTCCCCAGCTTAAGTCAGTGATGTGGATCAAACCGTCAACACCACCAAGGTCGATAAATACACCGTAAGAAGTAACGTTTTTAACAGTTCCTTCCAATACCTGACCTTTTTCAAGTTTAGAAATGATCTCTTTCTTCTGTTGTTCCAGTTCTGCCTCAATCAATGCTTTATGTGATACAACCACGTTACGGAATTCCTGGTTGATTTTAACCACTTTGAATTCCATGTTTTTACCAACATACATGTCGTAGTCGCGGATTGGTTTCACATCAATTTGAGAACCAGGCAAGAAAGCTTCAATTCCGAATACATCGACAATCATACCACCTTTGGTGCGGCACTTGATGTATCCTTTGATAATTT
>ENA-ORCT01001097-ORCT01001097.1-marine-metagenome-genome-assembly--contig:-NODE-1097-length-11143-cov-3.320260_pt1 | contig 11143 bp, 7 predicted proteins | sample MGYA00248632_ERZ508511 | MGnify/ENA primary metagenome ERZ508511 (study PRJEB26182, sample SAMN06268839) | marine metagenome | isolation source: Tt an P1-techrep anaerobic enrichment on pine from sediment... | reverse complement strand
CCCGTTCCGGTCTCCCCGGTGATCAGGATCGGGATATCGCTGTCAGCATGAAGCTCGGCTTCTTTCATCACCCGAAGCATGGTTGGCGACCGGGTAGTGATGGATTCAAAGGCTTCCGGGTGGCTGAGCTCGGGGAGCGTGCCGCTCTTGCCCAGGTTCAGGATTTCGACCATCCGCCTTCGCTCGAGTGCCCGGTTGACAGAGAATATCAATTCTTCTTTTGAGAGGGGTTTGACCAGATAATCATAGGCCCCTTTCTTCAGACAGTTCATTGCTGTACGGGCTTCGTCAAGGGCTGTCACCATAATGCACTCGGTGGCCGGGCTTATGCGTTTTACTACCTCCAAAAGGTCAATACCGTTTAGTTCCGGCATGGTGATGTCGATCAGGGCGATGTCAAAGACCTCGCCGCTCTCAAATGCCGCGACAACGGATCTGGGATCGGATTCAATGCGCACGTTGGTCATACCCGAGGTGATCAACCCGCGCTTGACGCTGTCCAGAAAATCCTGTTCATCATCGACTACAATGACCCGCGCATTCATCAGGGCATCTTCTCCTCTTTGCCGCTAACCGGATAAACGGATAAGCGGCGTCAAATTCGCTTTGTGCGACGTCGATCCTTGTCGGGCAGAATGACCCGGAAGGTGCTGCCCTTTCCGGGGGCACTCTCCACCTCGATCCGGCCGCCCAGGCTTTCCACCAGGTTATGACAGACATACAGGCCCAGACCCGTGCCTCCGTTTTGCGACTTCAGGGTGAAAAAGGGATTAAAAATTTTCCGCTGGGTTGTCTCATCCATCCCTTCCCCATAGTCCCGGATTTCCAGAATGGTATGCTCCAACCATCGGTCATGCACCTCGACGTTCAACTCGATGTGTGACCCGTCCGGATTCGATGCCTGGGCGGCATTGACCAGAAGGTTCAGCAGAATTTGCTCCAGGGCATTGGGATCACTCCATATCCAGGTCGACTGGTCGGGGAGATTTGTGCGCACGGATTGGCCATGCTGGTTGAGCTGGGCACTGCATATGGAAAGTGCCTTTCTGACAACGGAATGGAGGTCGATCCAGCGATTCTCCACCCGCTCTTTCAGTTGGCTGAATTCCTTTAAATTCGTTATGAAATCATTTATCCGACCGGCGCCATGTTCGATGTTGTCCAGTATTCTGGGGATATCGCTCCGAAACTCGGTGTAGGGCATGTGGCAGAATTCAGCGTCGGGCCGCTCTCTGGCATAGTCTTCGATAAGCGGCATCATCTCGTCGATGTATTCCCTTAAAATCGGGATATTGAAACTGATAAAGTTATTTGGGTTGTTGATTTCATGGGCAATACTGGATGCCAGAAGACCAATCGATGCCATTTTCTCGCTGTGGATGAGCTGCTTTTCGAACAGCCGCTGCTCGGTGACGTCGCTGATTCGAAGCAACACATTTTTTTCGTCCACACCCGGCAATTTGACCGGATAGACGTACACGTGTTCGATCCTGTCCGGGTCCATGAAACCTTTGCGCTCGAACATCACGCGTTTGCCGCCCGAGATCGCCGCCGGAACTTCACATCCTTCGCACGGCGTCAAACTGTTCTTCAGCATCCGGTGACACGTCGTATTGAGGATATCCGGAAATGAAGACAACTCATAATACTCAACAGCCGCCCGGTTGATCATCTTGACCGTCAGCTCCCGGTTCAGCAGAATCAGGGGATCGGAAATACTGTCCACCACCGACTGAAACATGGACCGGCTTTGCTCCAACTGTTTCTGAAGACGTGCACCGGCATGGATTTCGGCTGCCAATTTTTCATTGGTCGTCAAAAGCTCGGCGGTGCGCTCGTCAATACGCTTTTCCAACCGGTTGATCCGAACGAGCAACGCCGCCCCGATCAGGACGACAACAACCGCCGAAACCAGTGCCAGGGCTCCGGCCTTCACAAACGGGGCACGGATCTCGGACAGGTCGATCTTGGCCACAATGCCGGCATCCAGTTCCGATACCGGCTCATGGGCCGCCAGCACCTTCTTTCCCCGGTAATCGAGCCCGATTATCGTTCCGGACCTTCCCAGCAGGGCCTGTCGCATGGGTTCGGCCAACGTCGAGTCAAATTTGACGCGTTGCGGGTATCGGAGGTCGCCATGGGTATGCCGCAGTAAAAAAACAATCGAATCCCCTTCTCGCCGACCGAGTGTAAACTCAGCCGTCCGGCCTGCTTTTTCGTAATTATTGTGTGCTTCGATTATTTTTTTCAGGGTAGCAGCGCCGTCGCCCTGCGAAAAGGATGCATGATAAGCAGCGTCAAACCGGGCAACGGCTTCAATAAGACGGGCCTGGCTTTGAGCCGTTTCGACAAGCCGCTCTTTTTCTTCGCGAATGGCCGCCCGGTAAAGAAAAGAGATAGCGATTGCTGTGACAACAACAGCGTTCAGGGCTATGATCAAAATCAATGAAACGAGTCGTTTTCGTCCACTCATACCACGTCTCCTGCGGAGAGGATGATCGGCGCTCGAATTCAGACTTTTCTAAAAGCTAATCGCTAACTGCTAATATCTAATAGACCTACCCTGTCATGGGGGGAATCTGCGGTGAAAAGGCGGCGATAAACGAGAGCTGAACATGGAGGCTATATGTATATTCCGTGTTGTCCAGTTGAATATATAGGAATGGTAATCGCTTTCAGGTCGGTTTGGCAACCGGATTTCACAAATTCTGCAAACAAGCTTGCCGAAGATAGAATCATGCCCCATTTATTCTTAGCCTGACGGCTATGCCCGGCAGCCCCGAATACCGGAGCATCATAAAAGATAAGGGGGGAGGCGCAATGCGTCTCCCCCCTTTTTTTCCGTCAGGACAGATGGGCTATATAACTTTTACGGTGTAGGCTTCGTTATTCTCCGTATCAATTACGTGCACACCGCAGGCAATGCAGGGATCATAGGAGTGGATCACCCGCAGCACCTCCACCGGGTTGGCCGGATCCGCTACCGGCACGCCCACCAGGGCCTGCTCCAGGGGGCCGGCGATGCCGTTGGCGCACCGGGGGCCGAAATTCCAGGTGGAGGGCACCACCATCTGGTAGGCCCCGATGGAACGGTTCTGGATGTCGATCCAGTGGCCGAGGGCGCCCCGGGGCGCCTCGTTCAGGCCGAATCCCCTGCTCGTGCCCATCTCGTAATCCTGGTAGATCTGGCGGTCTCCGCCGGCCAGGTTGTTTTCCAGCGCGTTCAGCCAGGAGACCATGCCGTCGCCGATAATAACCGACTCGATGCCGCGGGCAGCCGTCCGTCCCAGGCAGGAGAGCAGATCGGCTTCTTTCAGGCCGGTGTCGGAAAGAAACGTCTGGACCGCCGTAACGAACTCGGGCTTGCCGAGTCCATAGCCCACCAGCACGCGGGCCAGGGGGCCAACTTCCATGGCCTCACCGTCATAGCGGGGCGCCTTGGACCAGCTGTAACGGGTTTCGGGATCCAGGCCCGTGTAGTTGGGATCGGTTTCACCGGAGGCCGGATGGCGATCGGTGGAACCGTTGTACCAGGAGCGGGCCACGTGCTCGGTGATCTGGTTCTGGTCCACGGGCTGAACGTTGAGAATGTCGCCGTTGAAGATCATTCCGCGGGGCATGAACAGATCTTCGGGCTCAAAGGGGCCGAGCGGAAACTCGCCATAGGCGAGAAAATTGTTGAATCCGCCCACAGTAGTCCACTGGGGATATCGGGAGGCCACCAGTTTGAGGTCCGGAATATAGACCGTATCCATGAAATGGCGCATCTCTTCCATGTAGGTGCGGAAGGTGGACAGGCGATCGGCGGACAGTTCACCGCCGCAGGTCACCCCGCCCACGACCGTGGACTGGGGGTGCGGATTTTTACCGCCCAGGATGGCCATCATCTTTCCGGCAACAAGCTGCTTCTTGAGCGCCTCCAGATAATGGGCCACCATCAACAGGTTTTCCTCCGGGCTCATGGCATAGGCCGAGTGCCCCCAGTAGGCGTTGGCAAACGGCCCCAGATTGCCGGTGTCAACAAGACCCTGCACACGGGCCTTGACCGCGCCGAAATCAATGGGGTCGGCTTTGGGTGAAATGGATCGGGCCAGGCTTTCGGTGGCCGATTCGCTGGCGGACAGGGCACTTACAATATCCACCCAGTCCAGGCCGTGCAGGTGATAGAAATGCACCGGATGGTCGTGGAGGAACTGGGAGCCCAGCCCCAGGTTCCGGACGATGCGGGCATTGTCGGTAATGGAAACGGCGCACGCATCCTCGATGGCCCGTACCGAGCACAGCTCGTGGATGTAGGTGCACACCCCGCAGAGCCGCTGGGTGATCAGCGGAGCATCGTGCGGGTCGCGGCCGTTTAAAATGGGCTCGATGCCCCGGAACAGGGTCGCCGAGGACCAGGCCTTGCTCACCTGTCCGCCGGCGACTTCCACCTCTATTCGCAGGTGTCCCTCGATACGGCTGACCGGGTCGATCACCACCCGCTTGGGGGTATTGTCGGCCCCGGCATCCTGCTCGGTGGCCGTGACAGTCACAGTGATCGCGCCCGGAGCGGAGACGGCAAAGGAGGCCTGCCCGTTGGCGTCATCGGCATCATCGGCCGCAGCCAGGGTCACGGGCTGATAGGTGTCCCAGTTGCTCGAGTTGAAATAATAGGTGGAGCCGGAGGCAACGGAGATGTCTGCATCCCCGCCGGCGTGGCCCACCGTGACAGCCACGGTCTCACCCGGATCGGCACTCAGTTTCACCTGAAAGCCTGCCGTGCCGCCCTCGGCCACGGTGACCGCGGTCGTGTCGGTAACGATTTCATAGCCCGGCGGGGTATCGGTGTCGTTATCGACTTCCGTTGCAATCACCTCGGCAGCTGTCAGGTTGGGTCCGGACAGTTTGATGGTGGCCTGGCCGCTTGTGGTATCTCCGTCCTCGGCCGCACTGAGCGTAACGGTATGCCACTGGTTGTAATTTCGCTTTTTGATCGTCAGGCTCGAACCGGACGCCACCGAAATGTCGGCGTCACCGGCCGTGCGGGCCACGGTGACCGTAACGTCGGTTTTCGGCCGTGCCGACAATTTAACATTGAAGCTGGCCTGCCCCCCTTCCGGGACCTGCAGGCCGGTTACACTGGTCTGAATGGCGACGGCGGTCGATGCGCCGCTTCCGGGTATTCCACCTTTTGCCATGGTAGTACTCCTTTTATCTTGCGAGCGGATGGTTCCGCCGGGGTGCTGAATCAATCATCCTGAATTGGAGCTTTGGTGCCGTCTGGAGCCGCCACGTGACAGTTGGCGCACCCCTGATTGGTGCTCAGATTCATGTTATGCTCATTGTGCATGGAGAGCTGAAACTTGAGGGGATCGGACTGTCTGGACTTCTGGCTTTCATAGATGCTTGAGCTGTGACATGGCGTGCACGATGCCGTAACCTGGTTCGCATGCTCCACGGCATTGCGACGAAAGGTATGAAACATCGACATCCACATGGGATTGTAAAACGGCGCATGGGAGTCCCAGAATCCAGGCTCCGAGCAGCCGATGCACTGGTGCTCGACCTGCATGCACCAGGATTCCCCGTTGTACAGCTGCTTGTGGCAGTTGTTGTAGGTGCGGGGACCTTTGCAGTTATAGCCCTGCATGCATCCATGGGGGACGGTGCAACTGGAATGAATGGTCTCCCCGTGGCAGAAATAGGGGCGTCCGTCTGCCCGGCTGGGGGGCATCTGGCCGTTAAGCAGATAGCTGGTGATCAATGCCACCAGATTGACGGGATTCGGCGGGCATCCGGTAATATTCAGAGTGTTCACGCCGATGGCATCATAGACGCCCTTGGCGCCCGTAGGGTTGGGCGCGGCGGCAGGCAGGCCGCCATAGGCGGCACACGTGCCGAAACAGATGGTGTACTTGGCCTTGGGAATAATCGACTGGGCGATATCCAGCATGGTGCGTCCGCCAACCATGCCGTAAACCCCGCCGTTTGCCGTGGGGATAGCGCCTTCGACCACGCAGATGAACTCACCGGCGTGATTGGCCACGGTTTCGTCCCGGTTCTGCTCGGCCTTTTCCCCGCAGGCCGCCTGAATGGTCTCATGATAGGTAACGTTAAGGACATCAAACAGGATGTCGTCAACGCCGGGGTCGGCAGCGCGCAGAAACGCCTCGCTGCATCCGGTGCACTCGGCAAAGTGCAGCCAGACCACCGGTGGCCGGTTGTCGCCGGTCAGGGCCTTGGCAATTTTAGGGATCATGGACGGACCGAGCCCAAGAGCCGCTGCAACCGCACCACAATATTTCAGAAACCCTCTCCTTGTCGTCAACATGTCAACCATTTTCACTACCTTTCTGCATTCACTGCCTGTTGAAAATGCGTTACGTATAGTTAAAAAAAGCCGGGCCAGGTGTTTTCAACGGCTTCCTTGAACGAAAAAAGCGTCTCCCTGTCCTGACTCTCCGGCGATGCTATCTGGGTTCCTCCGGCAACCCGGCTGTCCTGGCTGAAACAGCGTCAGACCGGTGGCTTTGCGCATCACCAGGAAACGTCCAGGCCTCTATCTCTGCGCCATTGGGCACGCCGTCACCATCCGAATCTCTGCCCTCGATAGCCCGAAATCGGACGCCTGCTTCCTTGACATCCTTTCCATAGGAATTGAGACCAAATCCACCTGCCGGATGGCAAACCATGCAGCTGTCCAGGGGAGTTCCGGCGGTGCCGTAGGAATCATTAAAATCCCGGGTATATGAACTGCAGGCCAGTGCGGAAACCGCAGTACCCGCCATAATGGCGAGTATGCCGGCAAGAATCAGATCGAGTCTTTTCACGAGGCAACACATCAACATCGCTTTCACTGTGCGTTAATTGCAGGCGTCAGAAGACGCTACTGCCCATTCCGACTACGTATGGTTCCACGGTCGGCATGACGTACCAGCAATGAACGTGCCGGCAGGCATCAAAACCACGCAAAACACTGAAATCAATATATAAAAAAACATTAAACCTGACTCGGCAATCGGTGAGGTCTGTTGGGATTTTCCTTCACCCACCGACCGATCACGCAAAAAATAAGCCGGTAAGAGACTGGAAAAATGAATAATTCAAAACATGCATGATTTTTCCTTCACCCAGGGAAACGGGCCGGGAAAAAACGGCTATGGTGGGAATACAGTCGATGGGAAACGGGGGTTCACGGACAGGTGTAGGCGAATTCCTTCAGTTCTGTCGAAAGTCGTCCGGGCTGATCCCGTATTTTTTCAGGAGGGCGTAAAGATCGGCCCGGTATTTGCCGGCCAGTTTGGCGGCCTGGCTGACATTTCCCCGGGTCAGATCCATCAGGTCTTGAAGATAACCGCGTTCAAAATCATCTTTGGCGTCTTTCAGGGGTTTCAGATTATCCGGAGCGCGTTCACGGGAACGGAGCAACAGCTCATCGGTGATTCGATCCGAAGTTGCCAGCGCCACGGCCCCTTCGATGGTATTTTCCAGTTCCCGTACATTGCCGGGCCAGGCATGTATCATGAGTTTCTGCATGGCTTCAGGGGTAAATCCGGATATCGCCTTATCGGCCTGGAGGGCGAACTTTTTGAGAAAATAATCGGCCAACAGCGGAATATCCTCCCGTCGATCCCGCAGGGGGGGAAGGGCAATGGCGATCACGTGAATCCGGTAAAACAGATCTTCCCGAAACATTCCATCCTTCACAAGTTCCTCGATAATCCGGTTTGAGGAGGCGATAAAGCGGACATCCACGGTGACGGTTTTACCCCCTCCCAGTGGAGTCACCTCTTTTTCCTGCAGAACCCGGAGAAATTTGGCCTGCATGGTCATCGGCATTTCGGTGATCTCGTCCATGAAAAAACTGCCCCCGTGAGCGCGCTCCAGATGACCGGGCGTCCGGCGGTTGGCACCGGTAAACGCGCCCTTTTCGTATCCGAAAAGTTCGCTTTCCAGTAGATTTTCCGGAATGGCGGCGCAGTTAATGGCCACAAAGGGGCCGTGCCGCCGCTGGCTGTTCAGGTGAAGGGTGTTGGCAATCAATTCCTTGCCGGTGCCGCTCTCGCCCTGAATGAAAACAGCGGCATCCGAACGTGCGGCTTTTGCGACCTGGTCCAGCACCTGAAGTATGGCGGCACTTCGCCCGATAATCTTATCGAAACCGAAGTGCCGGGCCACCTGTTGCCGAAGCCGGTTCACTTCCCGATTGAGATTCGACTTTTCGAGGCAATGACGGATCTGAATCAGAAGCTCGGTGTTGTTGAAGGGTTTGGTGACATAGTTGCACGCTCCTTTCTGCATGGCATCGACCGCACTGTCGATGGTGCCGTGGGCCGTCAGGATAACAACGGAAAGATCCGGCTGCAACGCATGAAGCTCCCCCATGAGGGAAACCCCGTCGGCCTCACCCAGTCGCAGATCCACCAGAGCCAGGTCCACATCCGAATGATCCCGCACCTGCTGCAGGGCACGTTCGGGATCCCCGGCCGACAGCACCCGGTAGCCTTCGGCCTCCAGACGCAACCGGAGAACCCGGCGGATACTCGAATCATCATCCACCACCAGAACAGTAGATGTCATGGCGATAATACCTCCCGCTTCATCTCTTCAATACCGATGTCCACGGCCTTCATGCCTTCGATTTGATCGGCAAGGGTCTTCACCTGATTGCTGAGGGCAGTGTTTTGTTTCTGCAATTCCGTTAACGCCTTCCGGGCGTCGACAATAGCTCTGGCATCATTTTCCCGCTCTGTCTGAAGTTTCCGGAGAGCATTTTCCCGATCGCCCAGTTCATCAACAAGCCGGAGGACAAACCGGGCTTCGCCGGCAAAGGGACTCTCGGGATTCGCAGCCAGAATATTCTCATAACATTGCCGCCCCATGTCCACATTCCGGTCGGGGTTCTCCGGATCGGTATAGAATCGACACATCCGGATCTGATTCACCTCGCCACGGTCGACAGGCGTTTGGGTGTTACCGTCGACGTGCCACAACCCTTCCGGATGGTTGCAGCCGGCAACAGCGCCCAGAATCATCCCCATACCGGCAAGGTGAAACAGAACGTGCTTCCACAACCGTTTTCGCTTGTTGCCCAAATGGTTCCTCCATGATCGGAAATAATATGCCGGGCAATGGCCAGGCCAAGCCCGGTGCCCCCTGCCGGGTGGCGGTTTCGTTCGACCCGCTGATATTTATCGAAAATCGTCTCCAGATGCTCGGTGGCGATGCCGCAGCCGGTATCCGTTACCCGGGTTTCGACCACCTGACCGTTTTGTCTGACCGATACGACAATTCGCCCACCCTCCGGTGTAAACTTGATGGCGTTGCCCAGAAGATTTTTCAAAACCTGCTCGATTCGCTCCGGGTCCAGCTTCAGCATCGGCAGTTCGGGCAACGGCTCGATCTCAAGGTCGAGCCGTTCACGCCCGGCAAGGGGGGCGAGCATCAGGACCACTTTCCGGATAAGGGGGGGCAGATCGGCCTGACGAAACCGGTAGCCTGCCATGTGAGCCTCCATCCGGGAAAGATCCAGAATCTGGTTGACCGAAACGATGAGCCGTTCGCATTCATCATGAGTGATTTCGAGCAGTTCCCTGCGCTTATCGGGGTCCGAATCGTGGATTCCGTCAAGGAGCATGGCCGAGGATTCCCGGATGGCCGTCAAGGGCGTTCGCAATTCATGGGAGACATGGCTGATAAACTCCTGCTTCATACGGTCAATCTCATTGAGGCGTTCGCACATCCGGTTAAAATCGTGGGCCAATGCCTGTATCTCCGGTGGCCCGCTGATATTTTCGATCTGCTCGAATCGCCCCCCGGCAATCTCCCGGGCCTTTGCCTGAAGATTACGGACCGGACGGGAAATGGAGCGGGTCGTAAAAAATGCCACCAGGGTCCCTGAAACAATGACCAGAATCGCTGTGATCGTGGCCACACGGCCGATCCGGGCGGTCAAAAAACCCGAAGCGATGATCTTTCGATCACGATCCGAACGAAATACATTGATCAACCCCCGGAGCCGCTGGTTGAGAGCCGACAGGGCAATGGCCCGATCCTGCTGAACCGTCTCCAGGTTTGTCTGGGGATTTTCGGTGAGCAGTTGCAAGATCTCGGTATAAAAAAGCTCCGTGTAATGCCCATATAGTCCCCGGGCCGGCTGCAGATCCACGTCGGTTTCCACCATATCGGCCAGCAGTTCAAGACGGGAAAAATCGTCTAAAAAATGCTGTTCCATCTGCTGAAACTGGTTCAAAAAATCCGAATCTCTGGCAATGAGGTATTTTTTTTCGAATCGAACCTGGGAAATCAAGGTGTCAATGAGCCGCTCGATCAGACCGATGGCAGAGCTGTCCACCCGGGCCACCTCACGGGTCAACCGGTTCAGCCGTTCGAGTCCCAGGCTCGTGTACCCGGCGAATACCAGCACCAGCAACATGACGATGGAATAGCCGATGACAAGTCGTTTGAATATGCTTGGATTCATCATTCCGGTTCCACAATCGGGTTGCGGTGATAACCATACGTATGAATATGTTCACAAAACCGGCCGGTTCAACGCCATGCTAAAATACAGTTTTTCCTCATTGATCCTCCCTGCCGGTTTCGGTTACAGAAAAGTATTACAACCTCATCCTCCAATCCGGACACACCGTTTTTTTCGGTCATCGAATATTTTTTTCTTTTCAGGGATAAAACCAGGCGTATCGGCCGTTGTCCGGGTAAACACCTGAAAAAAATTTAACGAGGAGGATTCTATGAAAAATCTACCGGACAACACCCGCAGCATTCTCGGACGCCTGGGAACCATTTGTTTCCTGGGATTTTTTGTAATTTCCCTGATTGCACTTCCGTACAGTTACAATGTCAGAACCGGATCGTTTGCAGCCGCAAAAGCCCAGGCCGATGACAACGGCGGTGGTGACCGGGGCGGCGGAGATTCGGATGGAGGCAACCGCGGCGGTGACCGCGACGGAGATGCCGGGGGTGGCCGCGACGGAGATGCAGGGGGTGACCGCGACGGAGATGAAGGGGGTGACCACGACGGAGATTCCGGCGGTGACCACGACGGAGATTCCGGCGGTGACCATGACGGAGATTCCGGCGGTGACCATGGCGGAGATTCCGGAGGTGACCATGACGGAGATTCCGGCGGTGACCATGACGG
>ENA-ORCT01001096-ORCT01001096.1-marine-metagenome-genome-assembly--contig:-NODE-1096-length-11146-cov-3.349354_pt1 | contig 11146 bp, 7 predicted proteins | sample MGYA00248632_ERZ508511 | MGnify/ENA primary metagenome ERZ508511 (study PRJEB26182, sample SAMN06268839) | marine metagenome | isolation source: Tt an P1-techrep anaerobic enrichment on pine from sediment... | reverse complement strand
TGAAATTTCTCCTGATATCCATATGAAAGGGAACTTTTCTTCAAGTAAGGATTTAATATTTTGATTCAGTTCGCTGACCTGATAGACGTGTTGCCGCGTTTGCTGGCCGAAGCCGTATGTCTGTCTCATGGATTTTGGCTGCAGTCCTGATATGCGCATCCGATGGGATCACCGTTCAGGGAGGTGGATGCTTGCATGGCTTGCAAGCCGACCCATCTTCAACGTCCGATAAGATATATTATGTAAAATTACAAATCGAACGGATTCCGCTTGATTGTCATTTAGGGGCCCTGTTTCTCGATCAGCCGCCTGACTTCGGGAACGACGTAAACGTTTTCATGCGGCAAATCGGCCAAGGCATTGGCCAGTACCTGAATCTTGCTTTTCAGACTGATGTTGCGATCGATGATGCAATGCATCTGACCTTTGATGCGGCAAAATCCGCTTTTGACGGGAAATCCGCTGGCGCGAAAGCTCTGCTCGGATACGGATACGTCCAATTTTTCCGCCAGGTCTTTGAGATCCTGATAAATTTGCTCTGGTTTCATGGCACTTGATCGAACGTCAGCGGTTATCGACAGTTCATGCGTTCAAGATATATCAGCTTTATTCTTGAAAATAAAGCAACCTGTGTTATATTCCGGATGTTCTTGATGATAGGTTAATCCCAAAAAATATCAATCGTATGGAGGTTGTCGATGCAATCGATTCCAATGGAAAGAACCCAAGCACAAGTCCGCGTCAATTCATTTGTGCGCAGCGTGTACAACTGGATGGCGATCGGCCTGGCCCTGACCGGTACCGTGGCGTGGTTTGTCGCTCATAATGAACCTGTACTGCGGTTTGTTTATCAGGCCCGCTGGCTCTTTATCATCGGCGAGCTGGCGCTTGTTTTCATGCTTGCCGCCCGGGTACACAAGATGCAAGCCTCGACCGCAACCGCAATGTTCATGTTTTACGCGGCACTGAATGGTGCGACGTTATCGTTCATTTTCATCGTCTACACCATGTCTTCGATCGCCTCGACCTTTTTCATCTGCGCCGGAACATTTGCCGCCTGCAGCGTTTTCGGCTGGGTCACGAAGCGCGATCTGACCGGACTGGGCAATTTCATGTTCATGGGCCTTATCGGTATCCTGATTGCCTCCGTCGTCAATATATTCCTGAAAAGTCCCGGCATGCAGATGATTATCAGTTATATCGGCGTGCTGGTGTTCACCGGTTTGACTGCCTATGATACACAGAAACTCAAAGGCATGGCCCTGTCGCAGCCGGCCGATCTGGACGCATCGGCCATCCGCAGAGGATCGATCATGGGGGCCCTGTCCCTGTACCTGGATTTTATTCTGATGTTCCAGTATTTGTTGATGATTTTTGGTGGAAGCCGCGAATAATAAAAAAAATCCCCGGATCGCAGCAATCACGATTCGGGGATTTTTTTATTGGAACAGCTTAATGCCGCCGGCCATTTTGGCACGATGGATACTTCCGGTACGCAAAACGGATTTCATATGACTATTTGTGAGCTATTGACCACTGTTAATCCCTACGGTTCATTGAATAGTAAAGACCGGCAACGTATTTCTAAAACGTTGCAGCGCCGTGAATATCAGGCTGGCGAACTTTTGCAGGTGGAATCCGCCCGTAACGATTATGTTGGTTTTATTTTTTCCGGTCGGGCCGAAGCATATCTGGGATTTCAAACCCCTTCCCAACGTGCAATTCAAAGCCTCCGTTCCGGAGATTTTTTCGGGGACCTGGCATGCCTGACTGATAGAAAGGCATTAGTTTCAATTGTTTGCCATGAATCATCCATTGTATGCATGCAGACCTGCCAGGATTTTATGCGCTCTTTGCAGATCTTCCCTAATCTGAAGACCTTTTTTCTGCAATCCGCTTTTGATAAGCTTTGGTATATTTTCCAGGTAGCACAGGATCTAAACAGAATCGGCATCACCAACGATATGCCGGATGCTCAATTGCCTGTATCGATTAAAAAGGCTGTTCAGTTTATCGACAGCCACTATGACTGCCCGATCACCCTCGAGCAGGTATCCCGCATCGCGAGAATGAGCAGATCAACCTTTTCACGCCGCTTCAAACAATCCATAGGCGTTCCGTTTAAAACTTACCTGAATAAGCTTCGAATTGGTAAAGCCAAGCATCTCATGTCCAAAAAAGGAATGAATGTGACCGAAGCCTGTTTTGCCGTTGGCTTTAACGACGTTGCGTATTTTTCCCGTACGTTTCACAAAATCGAAGGCATAAGTCCTTCACAGTATAAAAACACGTCAAAATAGTCCTTCCAACTGAATGCGAAAAAAAGTCAAACTTTAGGCACAAGAGTGCAAGTAAAAAAAATAAAATTCAACTAATAGTAAACCCTGCGCTGGAAAATTACTGTTGTTCGAGTGCGTAGCGGCACATGGGACAACACAGCCTTTGCGCCGGTTTACGGGGCGTCTTTTGCCGGTCGAATCGTCGGTGAAAACAACCGGATTGCCCGCTGATGAATACGTTTTAAGATAGGTAGGTGCCTTTGCGCGTGCGTACGTTTTGAGTCTGTGACATAATTTTTCAGGTGCTCATCAGAGCTTAATAGGGAATTCCGTGAAAATCGGGAACGGGCCCGCCGCTGTAATTGAGGACTAAGACCGCAAAAATGCCACTGTTCGCAATCGGATGGGAAGGCGCGGTTGCAGGATGATCCAAGAGTCAGAAGACCTGCCTGAATTGTATTGACAGGTACTTCGTGGATCAGGGGCGCCTGAAATTATTGAGGATAAAAAAGGGAAATCCTTGGATTGATATCGATCGATCCAGGGATTTTTTTTTGACTGATCAGTAACGGATACAGTTTTAAACCATTGGCATTGACGCAAACTTACGGAAGATTGAAGTCTTTAACATGAACCCGGTAGTCAATTTGATTTCAAAATCGGCATTGTTTTTTTTGACGGTCGCACTGCTTGCAAACTCTGCGTTCGCCGAATCCGGAAAAGAAGCGGTAACACTGGAAACCATGGTTGTAACAGCCTCCAGGGAGAAGGATGAAACCTTTCAAACCGGTGATGTGGACATCGAGCAGACGCCTGCATTTTTTTCTTTCATAAAGCGTGAAAATTTTGAAGGCAGAATAGAAAACGTGGGGGAAGTGCTTCGAAAAGAGGCAGGGATTCAAATCCGACAGTCAGGAGGGTTGGGAAGCTTTTCCTCCGTATCCTTGCGTGGGGCTTCCAGTGACCAGGTGATGATATTCATGGACGGGGTGCTGTTAAACGACGCATCCTATGGCGGAGTGGATTTAAGCAACATCGCCCTGTCGGACGTTGAGGCGATCGAGGTTTATCGGGGGGTAACCCCTCTGAATTTTGGAAAAGCTTCTATCGGCGGGGTCGTCAACATACGGACCCTTCGGTCGAAGGGCGATTTCAAGGCAAGTGCCACCTCGGGATACGGCTCATTTGATACCCGCAAACTGAGCGGTTTCGTCAATCACAAACCGGGAAAAGGGGATTACCTGATCTCGGCGGATTATCTGGCCAGTCACAATGACTTCTGGATTCTGAATGATCAGGGAACCGATTTCTGGCCCTATGATGATAAATGGGAGAAGAGATACAACAATGATTTCGAGCAGACCAATCTTTTGACTAAGCTGGGGTATGATTTTACGGAAGATCTGCGCCTGGATTTTTCCAATCAATGGTTTTCAAAGGACCAATATCTTCCCAGCTGGAACAACAGCAAAACTACCGGTTACTTTGAGGATGGCGGTTTTGCCGAAAAGTCCATGAAAACCTCCTTTGATACAAAGAGGAATAACACGATTGTAAAATTGACCGCCGATAATGTCGGGGTTTTTAACATGAGCGGCTTCATGGACTACTCATGGAAAAAAGAAGAATATGACGACAGGTACGGTGCGATAGGACTTGGAGAGCAGCACAATGAATATCTGACGACAAGCTGCGGCGGGCACTGTTTCCTGGAACTGCCGACTGATCGGAACATCCTGAGCCTCATGCTGGACGCCAGGTGGGAGTACTACGAACCCGAGGATCTTCTGTATCGGGATAGAAATCCCAAGGACAGCTCAAGGGAAACCTTCACCATGGGCGTACAGGATACCCTGTTTTTATTCGAGGAGAGTCTGTCCGTAACTCCGGCGCTCAGGTATTACATGGTAAATGATGAATTAAAAAGCGGGGTGAGTGCCTATGATGAGGTGCTTGAGGGAAGAGAAGAAAACAAGGACTACTTCAGCCCTCAAATTGGTATCAAATACCAGGTTTTTGACTGGCTCGTTCTGAAATCGAACCTGGCCAAGTATACCCGGGAACCCTCCTTTTTTGAACTGTTCGGGGATCGGGGTTTCTTTCTGGGAAATTCGGATCTTAAAGCAGAAGAAGGCGTCAATTTTGATGTGGGATTCCTCTTCAACAAGACTGCCGACAGCCGATTGATCAACCGGATTTCCTGGGATGCCGCATACTTCAGAAGCGATATGGATGACCTGATCACCCGTGTATATGATTCCAGGGGTGTCGGCAAGTCGATCAATGTCTCGGGGGCGAAAATCAAGGGGGTAGAGACCGAAATCCGGATCGATTTTCTGAGGTACCTCCGGCTTGTTGCCAATGCCACGTGGCAGGATACGGTCAATCTGGATAAAACCGAGGAGTTTTACCGCAAAAAATTATCGGGACGGTTTGATAATTCTTATATGGCCAGGCTTGAGGCGAAATACTCCGGAATCAAGGTATACGGTGAATACCTGCATCAAAGCGATATGTATTACGACACGGCTAATTCAGAGGAGCTGAAAGCCAAGGATAAAAATGAGTTCAACGCGGGGGCATCATGGCTGTTTAAATCCTGCCTGCTCTCTTTTGAAGCCAAGAACCTGGGTAACGACCGCTACGAGGATTTCAACGGTTACTATATGCCCGGAAGATCATACTATTGCACATTAAAGCACAACTTTTAGCCTACGATATAATCGGTACCGGCAGGAGCAATAAACGTCAACTTGTCCCGAAACCTCAAGGAGATAGTAAATGAAGGTTTGTTATTATTGGAAAAATTTATGCATGTTATGCGGTTTTGTGCTGATCGTTGCCGCCATTTTTCCGAGACCGGTGCCGGCAAGTCAATACAAACTGGTTGATCTTGGCACACTTGGCGGAGAGAACAGCTATGCGGAGGCAATCAATGATTCCGGGCAGGTTGCGGGGCGATCGGATAACAGTATTGGGCAAACCCGTGCTTTTCTCCGGAAAGACGATACGTTGACCGATATCGGCGGTTTTGAAGACGGTTTGAGCACTTTTTCATACGGAATTAATTATTCCGGTCAAGTGGTTGGCAGTGCAGCCGTAAAGGAACTGAATCAATGGGGATGGGAAGAGATTCTATTCCACGCTGTTTTATGGACTGATCAGGGGATTAATGACTTGGGGACCCTCGGCGGAAAAGAAAGCTGCGCAATAGGGATTGATTTTTTCGGCCAGGTGGTTGGTAAGGCACAGGACAGCAATGGAAATTATCATGCCTTTCTCTGGAAGGAAAATGCAATGACCGATCTGGGCAGCCTTCCCGGAGGCAACGAAAGTTGTGCAAACGCGATTAACGCCTTACAGCATGTCGCGGGCTACTCCGCCACCAGCGATGGTAACTATCGAGCTTTTATCTGGAATAAGACCGATGGAATGATTGACCTTGGAACCCTTTCAGGCGGAAACGAGAGCCGAGCCCATGATCTCAATAATTCCGGTCAGACAGTTGGATATTCAACCAACGGTGATGGCTGTTGTCGTGCGGTTATCTGGGACAATACTGAAATCAGGGACCTCGGGACCCTTGGCGGCGATTCCAGCGAAGCCCTTGGAATGAATGATGCCGGCCAGGTGGTGGGCAGATCCAGAACCGGCACTGACGATTATCACGCCTTTATCTGGAGCGGCAATCAGATGACTGATTTGAATACGCTGGTCGCACCCGGATCCGAGTGGATACTCGAAGCGGCAAAAGATATCAACAGCAACGGATGGATCGTGGCAACCGGTGGAAAAGATTATACGAGGCGTGCATTTTTATTAATGCCCGAGATACGCCAGAGCATTTACGGGAAGATAACCGAAAATACCCTGGGGTACTCCATGCCGGTAAATGGGGTCGAAATCTCCATCACCAATACAGAAACCGGTGTCAAGATGGTGGGGTATACCGGTGAGAACGGTGTGTTTTTAATTCCGGACCTTCCCGTCAGCACATACACCGTGCGCATCTCGGCCGATAGCTTTATGGAAAAGATACTGAACGATGTTCAAGTGTCTGAAGGCGCTGATGTCGACATTTCCGGAATACTTGCATTGAAAGGCCCTTCACAAGGCGACGCAAACGGAAACAATAAGCTTGATATTTCGGATGCCGTTTATGTCCTTCAGGTTATCTCCGGCATCAGAAGCCGTTAAGCTATTAATTTGAAATCGCAAGGAGGGTTTTCTGATGAACAGCGACTCCATGAAAATTAAAGGGTTTTTGTGTGTTCTGGCATTCGTCGTTGCCGTGTTTGGCCCGGGGGCGGCATCGGCCAATCAATACGAGCTGATCGATCTCGGTACGCTTGGCGGAATCAAGAGTTATGCATACGGGATAAATGATTCCGGCCAAGTGGTTGGCTATTCAAAAAACAGCGATGGCGATTACCACGCCTTTTTTTGGAACGGCATCGACATGATCGATCTGGGTACCCTTGGCGGAGATAAGAGCTGTGCCTATGGGATAAATGATTCCGGCCAGGTGGTTGGCTATTCAAGAAACAGCGACAGAAAATATCGTGCTTTTCTCTGGAACGGCACCGACATGATCGATCTGGGCACACTTGGGGGAGACAGAAGCTATGCCTACGGGATCGATTTTTTCGGTCAGGCGGTGGGTTATTCGAAAAACAGCGATGGCGATTACCGCGCCTTTTTCTGGAAGAACAATGCAATGACCGGTCTGGGCACCCTTGGAGGCTCCAGGAGCTATGCGTATGGCATGAATGCGCTTTTTCATGTGGTAGGCAAGGCGCACAACAGTGCCGGAGAGTACCATGCTTTTCTATGGATGGCCGAGGTAATGACCGATCTCGGCACCCTGGGAGGAACCGACAGTGAAGCCTGTGGGATCAATAATTCCGGCCAGACAGTGGGCTGTTCAACAACTGTCGATGGTGAAACTCACGCTGTCCTTTGGAACAACACTGAAATACAGGATCTTGGCACTCTTGGAGGAGGCCAGAGCGAAGCCTACGGTATCAATGACGCCGGTCAGGTGGTGGGCCAATCAAACACCAGTGATGGCGTATTGTGCGCTTTTATCTGGACCTGCAACCAGATGACCGATTTGAATACACTGATCGTACCCGATTCCGGATGGGTGCTGCAGGAGGCCAGGAGCATCAATAGGAATGGATGGATTGTTGGCAATGGAAGTGACCCCAGCGGAAATGTTCGCGCATTTCTGTTGAAACCGGCGGCACAACCGCAGAGCATTCGTGGACGGATAACCGCAGGATCCTTGCACTACGACGACGCACCGATCCAAAACGCCTGTGTCTCGATAGAAGGTACCGAATTGGTGACCCATACGGATGAAAATGGCAAGTTCGTTATTTTGAATGTGCCGGTCGGTGTTCATACGATCCATGTCACGTCCGACTATTTTGAAAAGACCATCGATGACCTTACCGTGTCCGAGGGCGCTGATGTGAAATTCTCTGAGGCTGATGGTTCTGTTTCATTGAAGGCCCCCTTGTCAGGCGATGCCAACGGAAACGCTGATATTGATCTCGGCGATGCGGTTTCGATTCTCAAATCCTTGATCAAAAAGAAATAAAAAAGCCGTTTCAATCCATATCAATTTCATGGAGCCAGGTCATTATCGGCTTTTTGATGAACCGGTTCCTGCTTATCAAAAATGGTGGTTAAATCATGAAATATCCTGCACGAATGGGCTTATTTACCGGAATCGTTTTTTCCTTTGTGTTTGCATTCACCATCACGGCGCGTGCCGGGGTCAGCTTTGACGACATCCAGCTCTGGGCGGGAACCGGCAGCAACCGGGCGGCCATGGTCATCGATTGGAATGATGATATAGCCCCCGTCTCCCTTGTCTGGGGCTATCGCTGGGATGGAGCCACCACCGGCGAAGATATGCTGAAGGCCGTGCTTGAGGCGGATGACCGGCTTTTTGCAAACCTGGAGTACTGGGAAAGCATGGGCGGAAGCGCAACCGTTTACGGCCTGGGATATGATGTGGACAAGGACGGGTTCAGCTATGTTCCCGGAACCGGCGGTGCCCTTCATCTTTCCAATGATGACGGTCATGCTGAAGATGCCAACGATCATTACAAAGAAGGGTGGATGACCGCCGGGTACTGGTCGTACTACCTGAGCAGCGACAATGGAGAGAACTGGGATTACTCAGGTGTCGGCATGTCGTTGCGAACGCTCTCCGATGGGGACGTTGACGGCTGGAGCTTTTCATCTTTCGCCGGATTTGGTGCCGGTGGGTTGCCGGATACTCCGGTTGCCGCCGAAGCTCCGCAAGAACCCAGCCCTTTTGCCGTGGAAGTGGTGGATTTCAGCGGGCCGTTTGGCGATGGCGCCTACAGCTATCCGGAGGCGCTGCTGGGAAAACCGGCCACGCATATCAAAGACGGCGCAGGAGCGACAAGCCGGATAAAACTCGTGGAACCCGCCTATATATACGGGCTTGAGGGCGAACCGCTGGTCACCACGTTAAATGAAGGATCTTTCATCACGGTCAAGTTTGATCACAAGGTCATGGATGATCCGCTAAATCCCTATGGAATCGATTTTATCGTATTCGGCAATTCGTTTTTTACTGCCGCCAGCAACGGCTGGATCAGTGACGGAACCAATATGAACGAGGTGTTGCTGGCCGGAGGCGGCTGGTTTGAAAAGGTTAAAGTGTCGGTCAGCCAGGATGGCGTGAACTGGTATCGTTACGACAACGGGCCTTACGGCGACGGCATGTTTCCCACACAGGCCTATCAATGGGATGCAGAGAGTGCCACGTGGACCGATAATGAGATGGACTGGACCCGGCCGGTCAATCCCAAACTGATTGCAGCGGATTTTACCGACATCACTGCAGCCGATGCCATTAAGTTGTTCAACGGTTCCGCGGGGGGGACCGGGTTCGATCTGACGGAATCCGGCCTTCAATGGATTCAGTATATCAAGGTGGAGGGACTTGAAGGCGCGTTCGGCGGCGGAGAAATCGACGCCTTTGCCGATGTGGCGCCCTTGCAGGTGAAGCAAAGTGACTTCAACCAGGATGGTAAGCTGGATTTGGGGGACGCTGTGTTGGGCCTTCAGATGCTGGCGGGGATAAACAACGTGGAACTTCAGGGAGATCTAACTGATATCATAATGATTCTCCGGGTAATGACCGGTGCGAACTGATTTCCAATAGAATTGTTTCGGCAGGAATCGCCCCTGCCGTTTTTCCACATCGAATCGGTGCCATCGTTGAATAAAGGCATAAGGGTGAAAATGGAAATTACTGAAGCAATACGGCATACGGCTCGGAACCCTGTGCGCAAGATTCCGGTTTTTCTGATTCTGTTTTTCTTTTCAATTGCCCTGGCAGGCTGCAGCGACAGGGGGGGGGATCCTCCCCGGGAGCCAGAGGAGGTGATTTCTACCACCATCATCCCCGGGGTCAATCCGGATTTTGATCGGGTTTCGGACGTTGCGGTGATCAATGAACCGGATTGGAATGATACAACCCTCCTGTCAACGGGCCGGGACTGGACATGGGATGAAGAGGAATGTGAGCTAAATCTCGTCGGCGATCTGGATTACCCGGTTTATTTGAAAATTTCCGGCATTGCGGCGAATACATATTATGTGCTGGCGACATGGGTTGAAAACAGGGGTGATGTCGTCGCTGCCAATGAATTGACCACCCTGATTGCCGCTGAGGCCGTCATGAGGGAGATTTCAATAGAAGAGGTCGGAGCATCAATTACAAAGCACTTTAATTTAACCGAAGATCCGTTTGCAGCCTGCCATGCAGAGGAGCGTGATCCCGGACTCACGAGTGCAATGATAAGCCTGGCCGATAACTTCAGCGGCCTCACGCCGGAGGATGCGGATCGTAATTTTTCCCAGCTGAGTTTCGAACAGATTGAGATCTCGTGTGATTCCGGTTTTCCGCCAATTCTGGCCGGGTTTAAAGCCAGTGTCGACAGTGGAGAACCTCCGTTGGGGGTGACGTTCACCAACATGTCCCTGGGAAGCATTCACGGATATGAGTGGGAGCTCGGAGACGGAGTGATAAGCGCTGAGCCATCTCCTGTTTATACATACACGGATCCCGGCACCTATGCCGTGACCCTGACGGTGACAGGTCCTGGTGGATCCAATTCAGTGTCCGCGGAAATAAACGTTTTTTCTCATGAAGTAGATGCGCCTGTGGCGAGTTTTACTCCCAGCCCGACTTACGGTGATCTTCCCTTGATCGTGGATTTCCTGAACGAATCTCAGGGAGATATCTTCGAATATCAGTGGGATTTCGGAGACGGGACAAGTTCCACAGACCAGAACCCGACACACAATTATACCACGGCAGGAACCTACAACGTCACTTTAAAGCTCACAAACCCATCCGGCAGCAGCACACGTGTGCAAACTTCATACATCACGATCGTTGATGCCCCGGTTGCCGGTTTCAGTGCCAATGTGACCTCCGGCACGGTTCCCCTTTCCGTAGGCTTCACCGATTCATCGACGAACGATCCCACCTCATGGTTATGGGATCTCGGTGACGGGAACACTTCAACTGATCAGAATCCCAGCCACACTTATTCATCCGTTGGAACCTACAATGTGAGCCTCAATGCAAGCAATTCCCTGGGAAGCAATATCAGCACAAGGACTGCATATATTACTGTGTCTGCAGCCAGTACGGGAGGTTCTGGATCGGGAAGTTCAGGTAGTTCCAGTTCTAGTTCCGGCTCCCGCTTATCTGTAAGCTCGAGTCAGGCTCCGGATACTGCAATAAGCACTGACAATGCCAGTGCGGAACTATCTGAAGAAAGTGTCCAGACAGAAGAGACTGTATCATT
>ENA-ORCT01001095-ORCT01001095.1-marine-metagenome-genome-assembly--contig:-NODE-1095-length-11170-cov-3.737041_pt1 | contig 11170 bp, 6 predicted proteins | sample MGYA00248632_ERZ508511 | MGnify/ENA primary metagenome ERZ508511 (study PRJEB26182, sample SAMN06268839) | marine metagenome | isolation source: Tt an P1-techrep anaerobic enrichment on pine from sediment... | reverse complement strand
ATTTTTTTTCCTGGTCTTTGTCCTGTTCGGCGTCTCGGTGCTGCTTTTCGGCATCCTGATGACTTTCAGCCCGGAGCGGCGCGCGGCGGCTTACGTGACCACGCCCCAGCAGGCCCGTGATATCCCGAAAATTATCCGGCAATTCGGCCTGGACGACCCCTTCTACATCCAGTACGTTCGGTGGATGAAGGAAATCGCCCGGGGGAACATGGGGTGGTCTCTGGTGGCCGCGCGTCCGGTAGGCGAAGCCTTCTGGCGGTACTTTCCCGTCACGCTGGAGATGAATCTGTTTGCCGCACCCATTGTGATCATCTTCGGCATCTGGCTGGGATCCGTCTCGGGGATCCACCGCGATACCTGGATCGATCACACCACGCGGATTTTTGCCATTGTAGGCTGGTCCCTTCCCACCTTTCTGTTTGCCCTGGTCCTTCTGATGGTCTTCTACGGATATTTCCAGATCTTTTCTCCGGGTGTGCTCAGCGACCGGCTGACCATGTTCATCATCGACCACCCGGAGGTGTACATCCCATATACCGGGATGCACACCATCGATGGCATACTCAACGGCCGCCTGGATATCAGCCTCAACGCGCTGCGTCACCTGGTTCTGCCGGTGACAACCTATGTGATCGTTGTGGTGGCGCTGAACATGCGGGTGATGCGATCGGGGATCATCGAGGAGCTATCCAGGGATTACGTCATCACGGCACAGGCCAAAGGTGCGGACAGACGGACGGTTCACTTCCGGCATGCACGCCGAAACGCGCTGCTGCCGGTGATTACCGTGGCCGGGCAGCTGGTGGCCATGTCCATGGAGGGAAGCATCGCGGTCGAGGTGGTGTTCAGCCGTCACGGCATCGGCTGGTGGCTGGCAGAATCGGCTACCCAGCTCGACATGCCCGTTCTGATGTGCATCTGTCTGTTCATGGGCGTGGTCTTTGTGATCACCAACCTGACGCTGGACATTCTCTATGCCTACATCGATCCGCGGATACGGCTGGGGTAAACGGACAGTTCAAAGTTCCGGGTTCCGAGTTCCGAGTTCAAAGTATCAGTCGTAGGGGCACAGCGTGCTGTGCCCTTACCGGATATATTTCATTGTTCAATGCAATTTGAAGAAAAAAAGGACCGCATGAAAAGCATCTGGATATCGATTATCTCCATCGGAATTATTCTTGCCGGCGCAACGCTTTATGCCGGCGGGACCTATTTCATCGTGCAGGATGAATCGGGATATCTTATCGAAACGAGTCGTGACGGCACCTGGAGTATTTTTCCGGATGATATCACCACGCCCATCAAAACCGGAGAAAAGGGAAACTACAGGATCAGGACTGACAACAGCGGCACCTACATTGTAACGGACCGGCATGGGCTGTTTTTAATCGATTCGGTGGCCGCGCGACCGGAGGATGAAGAGCCGGAACCCGCGCCTGCTGTCCTGCCCAAAAAAACCCGGGTGAAAATAAAGGGCAATCGGGTATTGGTGCCCGTTCTTCTTTCCTACAACAGGCGACAAGTCACGGTTGACCTAATTCTGGATACCGGTGCTTCCACTACGCTCTTGCATCGAAAAGTGGCCGACAAACTGAAAATCCGCGGAGGAAAAGAAGCATTAGGCAGGGTGGCAGGGGGAGGCACAATCAAAGCCACGCGTGTGGCTTTGAACTATCTTCAGGTCGGTTCCCTCAGGAAAGATAATATCGTTGTGAGCGTTGTGGATCACGAAGGCCCGCCGGTCGTCTATTCCGGACTTCTCGGCATGGATTTTCTACGAGGCCTCGATTACCGGATCGATTATGAGAAGCAGGTCATTAACTGGAACCCGTGAGATGACAGCCACCCACCCGCGACTTAGAGAATTTCGGTACACCCTGCTGCGGATTTTCCGCAATCCCTCGGCGATTATCGGGTTTTCCCTGCTGTTCTTCTTTGCGGCAGTGGCCGCCTTTGCCCCGCAGATTGCACCACCGAAATATGCCCACAACCCCTATATGATGCCTCACAAGGGATTTTCACCGGTCCCCAAACCGCCCAGCGATACGAATGTCTTCGGTACCACCTCCGGTCAGTACGATATCTTCTACGGCGCCGTATGGGGCACACGGACGGCTTTTAAAATCGGACTCTTTGTGGTCGCGATCGCCGGCATGGTGGGAGTGAGCCTGGGAGCGGTGGCAGGTTACTATGGTGGCATCATCGATGAAATTCTCATGCGGATCACCGACGTGATATGGGCAATTCCCACGCTGGTGCTGGCCATGGCCATCGTGGTGGCCTTCGGGCGGGGACTTGAAAAAATCATGATCGCCCTGGCCCTGGTGCAGTGGCGGTGGTATGTGCGGGTGATCCGTTCGGAGATTCTTACCCTTCGCGACCATGATTTTGTCCATGCCGCCAAAATAATGGGCGTATCCGACTGGAAAATCATTCTCCGTCATATTTTGCCCAACGCCATCTATCCGGTCCTGATCATGGCCTCCATGGACATGGGCTCCATGGTGATCACCGCCGCGTTTATGAGCTTTATCGGTCTCGGCGCACCGAAAGGCTACGCAGACTGGGGCCAGATGGTGGCCCTGGCCCGAAATTACATCGTCGGACCGATAGACGACCCGTTCAAGTTCTGGTACACCATCGTCATTCCCGGCGGATGCATCATCCTCTTTGTACTCTCGTGGAACCTCATCGGCGACGCCCTGCGCGACGCCTTCGACCCGAAACTGCGACGAAGGTAGATGGTCGATGGTGGAGTTTAAACTGCGAAACGATCCGAAAGCCACACCTCGCAGCGGCAAAGCGAGCGGTGCCACCTTCGAGGTCATTTTGAACGCTGAACCCGAAACCCGGAACCCGGAACCCGGAACTCGGAACTCGGAACTCGGAACCATGCGTCTTCTTGAAACCCAGAACCTGGTCACCAACTTCTACACCTACGAAGGGGTGGTCAACGCATTGAACCGGGTGAGCCTGGTTGTCGATCATGGCACCACCTTCGGTCTGGTCGGTGAATCCGGATGCGGGAAAAGCGTATTTGTCCTCTCCATCATGCGAATCGTTCAGTCGCCGGGAAAAATTGAAGACGGCAAAGTGCTGGTCTTCTTCAATGACGATGCCGGGGCAACGGGCGTTGATCTGCTTCGACAATCCGAGGCTTACATGCAGCGGATCCGGGGGGATCGGATATCCATGGTGTTCCAGGAACCGAACGCGGCCCTCAATCCGATCATGACAATCGGCGACCAGGTAGCGGAGAGTTTTCTCTTCCATCAACAGAAAGAGTTGTGCAAGACGGTGCTGGCTGAACTGGACGCCCCGGACTGCCAGATCATCCGGCCACTGAAAACACTGCAGCGGGCGTTTTACGGCATGGCGGCGCAACATCCGGACGCCACGGCATTGAAACTGTGTGACCGAGTACCGGTTCTCAGGCGATGGCGAAGACCGATGAAACGCCATGCCCTGCGCCGGGCGGTGAACATTATCGGCAAACTCGGCATACCCAATCCCGAGGAGGTGGTGAGCCAGTACCCGCACAATCTCTCCGGGGGAATGAAACAGCGCATTGTCATCGCCATCGCCCTGGCCTGCAGCCCGGTGCTGCTCATCGCCGATGAGGCGACGTCAAACCTGGATGTCACCATCCAGGCTCAGATTCTCAATCTGCTCAAGCGATTGAAGCAAACGGAAATCGCATCGATCCTTCTGATCACCCACGACCTGGGGGTGGTTGCCGAAACCTGCGATCGGGTGGGGGTCATGTATGCCGGCAACCTGTGCGAGGTGGCGGACGTGGGGGACCTGTTTCACCATCCCAGACACCCCTACACACGGGCGCTGCTCGAGGCCGTTCCCCGACTGGCCCAGGAGGGGGAATTAAAAAGCATCGAGGGAAGCGTGCCCAACCTGGTCGACCCGCCTCCCGGTTGCCGGTTTCACCCCCGCTGCCCCCATGCCATGGAGCTGTGCCGGAAACGGTTCCCGGATCAGGTCGAGGTCGGCCCCAACCATACGGTGTCCTGTTACCTGTACACCGACCGGCCCCGACCCGAGGCCTAACAGCGTTGAACTCAGTAGTAAAACCGGTGGGCGGTGCCCACCGGCATCGGGTTCACTATATCTTTGGTCATAGTTATCTTCCAACAGCTTAACCGCCATGCAAAAACTTCTCGAACTTCAGCAGTTGAAAAAGCACTACCCGATCCTGGGCGGCATCTTTCGCCACCAGGTCGCTTCGGTCAAGGCCGTTGACGGCATCGATCTGGACATCTTCCGCGGCGAATGCTTAGGGCTGGTCGGAGAATCCGGTTGCGGTAAAACCACCACCGGCAAAGCCATCGTCCGGCTGCACGCCCCCACCGCGGGGCAGATCCTCTACCGACCGGAACGGGGCGAGAGTGGCGACGCCATCGACCTGGCCGCCCTGAGAAAAAACGAACTGAAAAAAAAGGGCGTTCGCGGCCGCCTTCAGATGGTGTTTCAGGATCCAACGACCTCCCTGAACCCGCGGATGCTGGTGAAACACATCATCGCAGAGCCGATCCGGGAGCAGAAACGGCTGACCAGCCGAGAACTGGAGGACGAGGTCCTCAACCTGCTCAGCCTGGTGGGGCTCACAAAAGATCACATGCTCCGGTACCCCCATGAATTTTCGGGAGGGCAGCGCCAACGCATCGCCGTTGCCCGCGCCATTGCCACCCACCCCGAATTCCTCGTCCTGGACGAACCGACATCGGCCCTGGATGTGTCGGTCCAGGCCCAGATCCTCAACCTGCTCAAGCAGCTCCAGGACAAACTCGGCCTCACCTACCTCTTTGTCACCCACCACCTTTTGGTGGTCAAATACATCAGCCAGCGACTGGCGGTCATGTACCTGGGCAAAATCGTCGAAATTGCCAAAACCTCAGATTTGTTTGCCACCCCTTTCCACCCGTACAGTTACGCCCTGCTCTCCGGCATTCCCGTGCCGGACATCGACCACAAACCCCGCCGGATCGTGTTGACCGGCGATGTTCCCAGCCCCGTCACCCCGCCGGCAGCCTGCCGGTTTCATACCCGATGCCCCTTTGCCATTGACGTCTGCCGCCGGGTCGAACCCGTTCTGGAGGCGGTCCGACCCGGCCATCGGGCCGCCTGCCACCGGAAATTCGAGGTGGAAAAACTGGTTCGGGAAAAATTCGGAACCCGCTGAAACTCAAACCGTCCATCTTCCCGGACCGGCCGAATCCAACCCACCTTATTGTTTGTTTTCAAACAACATATCGCCTTTCTAAATCAGCCATCTCTCTTGCATGCCTGGTATTTTCTCCGGGAAATCACATCGCCTATTGAAATTTAATTTTCTGCGACTATAATCCCGCTTCCTTTTCCATTCTTATAAACTAACAGGATCGTAATGAAAAATCGGATTCAAAACGAAAATATTCGAAATATCGCTATCATCGCCCACGTGGATCACGGTAAAACCACCCTGGTCGATGCCATGTTTTCCCAAAGCGGGCTGTTCCGCGAGGGCCAGACCGTCCAGGAACGCCTCATGGACAATATGGACCTGGAACGGGAGCGGGGGATTACCATCGCGGCCAAAAACTGCGCCGTCATATGGAAAGACGTCAAAATCAACATCATCGACACCCCCGGCCATGCCGACTTCGGCGGGGAAGTCGAGCGGGCGCTTTCCATGGCCGACGGCGCCCTGCTTCTGGTGGATGCATCGGAGGGTCCCCTGCCCCAGACCCGTTTTGTATTGAAAAAAACCTTCGAAGCAGGCCTCAAGGTGATCGTCGCAATCAACAAAATCGATCGCAAGGATGCGCGGATTCAAGAAGTCCTGGATGAGATATACGATCTGTTCATCGATCTGGACGCCGACGAGGATCAGCTGGATTTTCCGGTTCTCTATGCCATCGGCCGGGACGGCGTGGCCCAGAAATCCCCGGAGGAAAAGGGGAAGAACCTGCACATTCTTTTTGACACCATCCTTGCCGAAATCCCGGCCCCCGCGTACCACCCGGAGGAGCCCTTCCAGATGCTGGTGGCCGATCTCAGCTACTCCGATTATCTGGGCCGCCTGGCCATCGGTCGGGTGGTAAACGGCCGGGCCCACCATAACGAGAGTATGGTCTGCATCGGCGAGGGCGGCACACATGTGCCCCTTAAAATATCCAAACTCCAATCCTACGACGGAATGAAACTCAAGGCGATCGAGGAGGCCGAACCCGGAGACATCATCGTGCTGGCCGGGATAGAGGATGTAACGATCGGGGATACCATCTGTACCCAGGCCTCACCCAAGCCGCTGGAACGCATCACGGTGGAGGAGCCCACCGTGTCCATGAAATTCACCATCAACACCTCGCCTTTTGCCGGCAAGGAGGGGAAAAACGTTCAATCGAGCAAGATCCGGGAGCGGCTTTATAAAGAAACCCTGATGAACGTCGCCATCCAGGTGGAGGAAACTGACAGCCGGGATGTGTTCCTGGTCAAGGGCCGCGGTGAACTCCAGATGGCGATCCTCATCGAAACCATGCGCAGGGAGGGATTCGAGCTGTGCGTCGGGCGGCCCGAGGTGATTCTGAAGCACGCGAATGGTGAAACCCAGGAGCCCATGGAGCAGCTGTTTATCGACTGCGACGAGACCTTCACCGGAATCGTCACAGAAAAGCTGTCCGCCCGCAAGGGCATCATGACCAACCTGGTCAACCACGGTACCGGCCGGGTCCGCATGGAGTTCAGCATCCCCTCACGGGCGCTGATCGGATACCGGGACGAATTTCTCACCGACACCAAAGGGACGGGCATCATAAACACATACTTTGCCGGATACGACACGTACCGGGGGGATATCCCCAGCCGGTTCACCGGCTCCATCGTCTGTGACCGCCAGGGGGCTGCCGTGGCCTACGCGCTGTTCAACCTGGAGCCGCGGGGCCAGCTGTTCATCACCCCCGGCGACCCGGTCTATGAAGGGATGATATTCGGCGAGCACAACCGGGCCACGGACATCACCGCCAACCCGTGCAAAGAGAAGAAACTCACCAACATGCGCGCCTCGGGCCGGGACGAAAACGTCATTCTCACCCCTGTCAAGCCCATGGTCCTGGAGCGGGCCATTCACTTTATCCGGGACGACGAGATGGTGGAGGTCACCCCGAAATCGATCCGTCTTCGAAAGACCGTTCTGTCCGCTCACGATCGAAAACGGCTCGCTGCATCGGCAAGGGCTGTCGGGTAAACAACGCGGGTACCCAACCCGGAATCAGATAAAATAAACGGCCGTGGAAAGCGATAAGTCCCCTGTCCACGGCCGTTCAGGTTACTCCCGCGCTCCTGAAATTTTCTGCAGAATATAAACCAGATCGGCCATACCGATTCGCCCATCCCCGTCGGCATCGGCAACATCCAGTATGCCCTGGCCGACAGGAATATCGGCAAGCGCCCTGGCGACAAGGATCGCATCGCTCAGTGAAGCCGTATCATCATCGCTGATCGTAACGGTGGCCACGTTGACATCAGTCAGGGCGGCCTTGACCGGCTCGGAAAGCATGAGGGAAAAGGTCTCATCCGTTTCATCCAGTCTGTCTGGAGCGATAAAAACCGTAATCACGGCGCTGAGTGTTCCCGGTTCAATGGTCAGCATATCCGATGCAGGGGTGTAATCATTGCCGGCGGCAGCCGATCCGCCGGCGGTGGCATACCGGACTGTGACCGCATGGGGACTTGGCGCCGACAGGTGGACGGGCACATCGATCTGACCCAGATCTTCCGCCACGCTGAAAGCGCTGCCCGGGAAAAAGACCGAAACCTCGTCGTCATCGACAATGGAAAGCACTGTTTCGCCGGGACTGCCCAGCTCGCCGTTGACCGGCCCGCTCAAGATCACCTTGAGCGTCTCCTCCAGTTCATCCGCCGCGTCATCGAGGATAGTTACGGCAACCGGCTTTGACGTCTCGCTCGGAGCAAAGATAAGGGTACCGGCGGCGGCTGTGTAATCGCTGCCGGCAAGCGCCGTGCCGTCACCGGTCGCATAGTTCACGGTCAGCGTCCGCTCGCTTTCACCGGAGAGGTTCACCGCGGCCGTGATCGCACCCGATGCTTCACTGCCGCTTCCGGTGGCGGCGGCAAAGGCAAACGACACCGGATCATCATCGGTGATGGTAAGGGTCGACACGTTAAGCGCCCCGAGAATGGAATGTACCGGATCACTTAAAGTGAGTATAACGGTCTCAGGAGCCTCATCGACATCGTTATCCAAAAGGAGGACCGAAAACGTCTGGCGGGTCTCTCCCGGATCAAAGGTCAGGCGGCCGGAAGCGGCAGCGTAGTCCCGCCTGGCCGCGGCTGAACCGTCACTGGCGGCATAATTCACCGTCACCGCATGGGGGCTGGGGGCCGAGAGGGTAACCGTCACATCGATGCTGCCGCCGGATTCTGCCGCTGACAGGTTATCCGCTGAAAAGGCGGCCTGAACCACATCATCGTCATCAATTGAGAATTCGGCCGCACTCGGCATGCCCAATTCGCAATTTTCCGGGGCACTTAAGGTAATCGTGAATTTCTCTGTAAGCTCGTCCTCTCCATCATCGAGCACCGTAACGGCAAGTGGCTTACTGGTTTCACCCGGTGCAAACGAAAGAGTCCCGGAAGCGGCAGTATAGTCACTACCGGCAAGGGCCGTTCCGTCACCCGTTGTGTACTTTACCTTGAGGGTTTGTTCGCTTGGGATGGACAACTCCACTGAAGCCGTAATAGTTCCGGATGTCTCATCTCCACGAAATGCGGCGGCTGAAAAGGCCACCGTCACCGCATCATTATCGTCAATGGTGAGCGCAGCTGTGTCCTGCGCTCCCAAGGCCCCGTTTACCGGATCGCTCAAGGAAAGCATTACAGTCTCCGACGCTTCATCCACCGAGTCATCGAGCACGGGAACCGAAACGGTTTTCACGGTTTCGCCGGGATTGAAGGTCACGGTACCCGAAGCGGCCGTGTAATCGCTCCCGGCGGTGGCCGTCCCGCCGCCTGTGGCATAGTTCACCGTCACCGTATGGGGGCTGGAGGCCGAAAGGGTGACCGAAGCCTCGATGCTGTTATCGGCCTCCGTTCCTGAGAAACCATCCGTGGAAAAGGCCGCCTGAACCACATCATCGTCAATTACAGAAAGCGTTGCCGTGCTCTGCGCTCCCAGATTGCACCCTTCCGGATCACTCAGGGTAAGAGTGAGCGTCTCCGTCAATTCATCTACTGGATCATCGAGCACCGTTACCGAAACGATCTTGCCCGTTTCTCCCGGTGCAAAGGTCAGGGTGCCCGAAGCGCTGCGGTAATCGCTGCCGGCAACAGCGGTATCGTCGCCTGTGGCGTAGGTCACCGTGAGAGTGTGCACACTTTCGGTTGAAAGAGTAACCGGGATGTCAATTTTACCGGCATTTTCATCCAGTTCAAATTCGGGATTGGAAAATGCGACGAAAACCTCGTCGTCGTCGACAATTGTGAGCACCGCATCACTGTTATCCCCCAGTATGCACTGGTCCGGTTCGCTCAAGGTGAGATGTATGGTCTCGGCATCTTCATCCAGGCTGTCGTTTATAACTGAAATGGTAACGGTCTTGCTGGTTTCGCCGGGGCTGAAGGTAAGTACCCCCGATGAAGCGGCATAGTCGATGCCGGCAGCGGCGGATCCGGCGACTTCCGTGTAGCTGAGAGTGATTTCTTTCTCGCTTGGATCCGAGAGGGTAACCGTAGCAGTGAATGTGCCCTGCCCTTCTTCCACCTGATAGGCGCTGCTGGAAAAGGCCGCGATGGTCGTTATGATGTCTACCGGGCCGAATTCAATCCCCTGCGGATCACCATCAAGGACCTGAATATCGCTGGTGACAAAATTCCGGAACCCCTCGCCGCTGCCCAGCGAGAGCGACAATGCAGGTTCCAGCAGGGCGGTCTTCTCAAAAACGACCTTACCCAGAAGTACCCGGGTGCCACTGACGCCTTGACCCGGTGCATCTGAATCCAGTTTACCACCGACAAGGGTCACCTCCCCGGCAGTGCCGGTATCCGGATCGACATAGGGATAAATTCCGGCATCACCGCCCAGGAACCAGATGGCTTCATTCTTTTCTGCACGGGTCAACGAGAGCTCTTGCGGATCGTAGGTGAGCGTCACACCGAAGCTGACAAGGTCAACGCCAACACTATCCGCGTAGACGAACACATCAAACGTATTGTCTGTATGGATACCCTCTGCGTATACCCTCACATCAGCCGCAAAAAGGTTTTGTGACCCAAGGACAACGAGGATGAATGCGAGTGCAGCAGTAAACCGGAATATTCTCTTCAGCGCCTTCATATTTTGTTTTCATTCCTTATGAAACATAAAAAGTAACAGACAGAGATTTGCAGGATTGATTTTTTTACCGCTACATCCGGTGCGGCCGGGTATTATGATTTACTCTTTCAGATAAATCGTCATAGTGTAGTCGCCGACAGTGTAGTCTATCTCATCGACTACGATCGTGTAAGTTCCATCGGCTGGCAATACCAGATCGCCAAGCTCAAAGTCGTAATCTTCGTTGACCTTCTGGGCGATGACGTTGTTGTCCGGGTCCAGAATGGTCAGCGTCACATCCAGCAGGCTGCCTGTACGGTTGTCGAAAAACAGGGTCACGTTGTCACCGGCTGAACCGCTGAAGGAAAACAGATCCTCGTCTCCTGGGATATCGATCCGTCCCTCAACGCTCGTTTCATAACTGATGGAGACCGCCGGTTCTGAGTAGAGGTTGGATAGGTAAATGGTGTAGTCGCCGATAGTGTAATCTATCTCATCGACTACGATCGTGTAAGTTCCATCGGCTGGCAGTACCAGATCGCCAAGCTGGAAGTCGTAATCTTCGTTCACCTTCTGGGCGATGACGTTGTTGTCCGGATCCAAAATGGTCAGCGTCACATCCAGGTAGTAGCCTGTTCGATTGTCGAAATACAGGGTCACGTTGTCACCGGCTGAACCGCTGAAGGAAAACAGATCCTCGTCTCCTGGGATGTCGATCCGTCCCTCAGCACTCGTTTCATAACTGATGGGGACCGCTGGCTCCGAGTATAGGTTGGATAGGTAAATGGTGTAGTCGCCGATAGTGTAATCTATCTCATCGACTACGATCGTGTAAGTTCCATCGGC
>ENA-ORCT01001094-ORCT01001094.1-marine-metagenome-genome-assembly--contig:-NODE-1094-length-11172-cov-3.337630_pt1 | contig 11172 bp, 8 predicted proteins | sample MGYA00248632_ERZ508511 | MGnify/ENA primary metagenome ERZ508511 (study PRJEB26182, sample SAMN06268839) | marine metagenome | isolation source: Tt an P1-techrep anaerobic enrichment on pine from sediment... | reverse complement strand
CCCTCCTGCATACCAAATACATCGCGCGGGATCGGTACTAATCCCATTTTCACAAAAGTCGCTTCCTTTTTCCGAAGCGACTTTTTTATTGCCAAAACCTCGCCCCATTTATCAAAATTTTGTAAATTGTCCTGTCTAATCATTCATAATTGGTCAATTTCATGCACAAGTTTTTTGTTCTTATCGCTGGTATTTTACTTGTTATTGGCTGTACTTCCACCCCGGAAGAACAAAGCTTATCCTTAAAACAAGTTCCTCCCGTTGACGCAGGCTTTTCAGCAGAACGCCTGGCCCGGGCTGACAGCTTGATTGATCGATATATGGCGAATCGCTGGCTTCCCGGTGGCGTGTTCTTAATTGCCCGACATGGAAAAATAGCTTATTACAAAAGCTTTGGCTATCGCTCACTGAACTTCTGGGACAAATATGAGAAAGACGATATTTTCCGAATTGCATCGATGACCAAAGCGGTGACAACCGTCGCAATCATGCAACTTTACGAACAGGGAAAATTGGGGCTTGATGATCCGGTTCATCACTACATCCCTGCATTTAAATCGACTGGAGTTTTAGACCAGTTTAACCCGGCCGACTCCAGCTTTACCACCGTAGCTCCAAAAAGGCCGATGACCATCCGCCATTTGCTCACCCACACCTCGGGCTTGGTCTACGGCGATTTCGAAGGTGGCAGCATTCGCGCCACCTATCAAAAGCTGGGCTTGCTTGGCGTGGGGCTTTCACACGACTCGTGGACAACAGAACAGTTTATTGATAATCTGGCCCGCGTTCCTTTAGCTTTTCATCCGGGAGACCGTTACAACTACGGACTGAACATGGACGTTTTGGGGCGCATTATCGAAGTCGTCTCCGGCTTGTCGCTGCGGGACTACTTTCAGCACTACTTGTTTGATCCACTTGGCATGGTGGATACTTATTTTTATCTGCCTCAGGAAAAACACGACCGACTGGTTCCTGTGTACGCCCAAACAAATAATGGAACCGTGATGAAGCAGGATGATGGATTGGTTCGAATGATTGATTATCCGAAAAGAAAAGACCGGGGTCACTATGCCGGTGGTGGCGGAATGTCCTCAACAGCAATGGATTATGCTCGTTTCATCCAGGCGCTCGTTAATCAGGGGGAATACAACGGGCACCGAATTTTAGGAAGAAAAACAGTTGAGCTAATGACCGCCGACCAGTTTGCGGCCTTGAACAGGAAGGGAGCGGGAATCAGTCAAATTCCCGGAAATACCTTTTGCCTGGGTTTTGGCTTAATCACCGAAGAAGCCAGGGGGCTGAACTCAAAATCTCCGGGAACTTACGAGTGGGGAGGTTATTTTAGCACCAAGTTTTTCATTGATCCCGAAGAAGAACTGATTTTCGTTGGAATGACCCAAGTCTCGCCCTTCAAACACAGTGAATTTTACGATCGGTTGACTGCTGTCATTTATGGTGCAATAGACGATTGATCGCACAATACTTTTCAAGAACTCTCGATGCCAGTTTTTAATTGAACCTTTATCGTTAATTTTACGTTACCTCAGTGTTAACAGAAAAAAGTACGACAACCATTGACTGAATCCTACACATACCTATCGCCAATCGGACTGATGCGATTCGACGCCATTGACCAACAGCTAGTCAGCATACACTTTGTTGACCATGAAGACAACTCCGGGGACTTTGATCTTAAACTCAAAGACGATATCGTCTGCCAAATGGATGATTATTTTGCGGGGCGGCTGCATCATTTTAATCTACCACTCAACCCGCAGGGAACCGATTTTCAAAAAAAGGTTTGGAAACAGTTGGAAACAATCGGCTATGGTCAGCAAATCAGTTATCGCGAACTGGCTGTACAGCTGGGCGATAAAAACCTGGTCAGGGCAGTTGGCGGCGCCAATTCAAAAAACCCGCTGGCTCTGGTTGTACCTTGCCACCGGGTGGTGGGCAGCAACAAAAAACTGGTGGGATATGCTGGTGGCCTATGGCGCAAAAAATGGCTTTTACGGCACGAGTTGGAGTTTCGAGAAAAACGAGGCGAACTATTTTAGCTGTTGTTTGATTCCAAAGATTTGTTCCTTCGCATAAAAAAATGCTTCGAATCTCCCCATTCCCCATAACCTATTGCTCCTCCTGCCAATTCAATCCGTGCTTCCAAACAATTGCGGCACAAATCAGCATCTTCATCCAGGCAAGGTTTATCTTCATACAACTGATATTCTTTTCTGAAATCGCAGGGCGTCAGGTTTGGCATAATTACGTTAGCGCCAATTTTTAGTGCTTTTTCCCTCCCGGCGGGATCAATGGCTTGCAGGGCGGTCGCTGCCGCAATATTAATATCGGGCATAAGCAACCGCAGAACAGCCACCATTTTCAAGGCCAGGTCAAAACGTTCGCGCTTGCTTTTCAACTGATTTCGAAATTCATATAAGGGCGTATCTTCATGTTCAATGTAAGGCCCCATGCCCACCATGTCCACATCTGTTTCTTTCAGGAAAAGCAGATCATTTGCCAAGTGTTCCATCGTTTGAAATGGCAAGCCAATCATTACACCCGTTCCGACTTGATATCCACTGTCTTTCAGCACAGCCAAACAGTCCAGCCTTCTATCGAATGAATGTTGCGGGTTATTGGGGTGAATTTTGGCATACAACCCGGGCGACGAACTTTCGATGCGCAACAAATACCGATGTGCCCCACTTGCAAACCAACGACGGTAAGTTTCGCCGCTTTGCTCGCCACAAGACAAGGTGATACCCAGTTCGTCGTTCGAAAGTTGCTTGATGGATTTTAACAAGCGATCAACGCGATTTACGAAGGTTGGAGAAGAAAGCTCGCCCGATTGCAAAACCACCGAGCCAAAACGATTTTCCCAGGCAAAACGGCATGCCCTCAAAATTTCTTCATCGCTGGCTTCGTAGCGAACCACTTTTTCGTTACTCTTGCGGATGCCGCAATACAAACAATCCTTTGAACATATATTGGAAAATTCAACCAGTCCCCGAAAAAAAACCTTGTTCCCGACCACTTGCTGCTTTTTTGCATGAGCCGCATCAAACAGCATTTGTCTGTCCTTTCCTTCAGCCTGAAGCAAAGTGACCAAATCTTCTTTCTGAAAAGAATCCTGCGTTAAGATGTCCTGCACTTTTTTCACGCCACGAAGATAAACAATTCCCCGTGCTCCCCGCATCAGTTTTTACATGAACATTAGAGGTTTAAACCTTTGGATTTAAAAGTTTGTTCTGAATTAAAATTTTACATCATGGCTGAATTGAAAACAAAACCCAATGATTTGCCGGTCGAAGATTTTTTGAATTCCATAGAACCGGAGCAGAAAAGAAAAGACAGCTTTCTGTTGCTTGAAATGATGAAGCGGACAACCGGACATGAGCCCCAAATGTGGGGTGACAGCATTGTCGGTTTTGGGACTTATCACTACAAATACGCGAGCGGACGTGAAGGTGACTGGTTCCTCACCGGGTTCTCCCCGAGGAAACAAAACCTTTCAATCTACCTGATGCCCTGTGCGCAAAATCAGAAACTGACCGAACTTTTTAAAACACTGGGGAAGCACAAAACCAGCAAGGCATGTCTTTACATTAATAAATTGGCCGACATTCAGCTGGAGGTGCTGGAGCAAATCATCCTGGAATCGTGGAAAAACAACAGCAATAAATCCGGCAAAGGTTAATTCCTGCGATCGAACCTCCCTTTGCTTTACGCGGCAGTGCACGCTTACACCCATTCCGCTTTAAGCATTGAACGTTTTTTCGCACTGCACAACCATGGGTTTCCTGCTTTCTGCAGCTTATTTTGATAATTGTGCGGAAACTGCCTGCCGCTTCGATTTAAACCAAACGACCACATCTTCCAGAATCATGTAAAGACACGGTACCAGGATAAGAATAATGGAAGTCGCAAAAACAATCCCAAAGCCAAGTGAGATGGCCATCGGAATCAAAAAATGAGCCTGTCGCGATGTTTCCAGAATAATTGGAGTTAAACCACCAAAAGTTGTAAAGGTGGTTAGAATAATGGGGCGAAAACGGCGCAGGCCCGCCTCGTGAATGGCATCAAAAGCCGATTGGTCCGACCGCCTCCGGTTGGCATAGTCGATCATGATCAGGGAATCGTTCACCACAACGCCCGATAAGGCAATCACACCCATCAAACTGATCAGTGATAAATCGTATCCCAGTAAAATATGTCCAATCACTGCACCGACAATTCCAAACGGGATGGCAATCATGACAATTAAAGGCTGAACGTAGTTGCTGAATGCAATTGCCAGCAAGGCATAGATAATGAGCATAGCCAGTGAAAATCCACCCCACAAGGCTTGGGTCGATTCCCGCATTTCCGCCTGGCTACCCTGGAAAGTCCAGGTTATTCCCGGGAAATCAGCCCTCAGCTGTGGCAATGTTTCCGACTTGATTGCCTCCAGTACACGCGAGGTGGCATTGGAAGGTTCCACATCCATCCCAACATTGACGATCCGTCGTCCATCGCGCCGGTTGATGCTGGTAAAAGCTTCGCCCTGCGTCAACTCTACGACATCGTACAGCGGTACTTCCGTGCCATCCGGCGCTCGAATAATCAAGTCTTCCAAATGATAAATATCTTTTCGTTCTTCCAGCGGTAACTTCACCCTGACTTCTACTTCGTTTGTTTCTCTGAGCAGTCGCATGGCCAGTGCACCATAAAACGCATCGCGCACCTGCTGCCCCACGTCAGATGGGGTGAGCCCCATACTTCGACCTTCAGGCAACAGCTTGAAGTCGTACTGCATTTTCCCCTTGTCATAATTATCGCTGATATCGCGGGTGTTGTCAAAGGCCGCCACCCGGTCGAAAAATGCCTGGCTGGCCTGTTCCAGCACCTCAATATCCGAATGGCTCAGATCCACACTAATGTCCTGCTGATATCCACCCGGCCCGCGTTCAGCTTCAAAGGTGATCTGGTCAACCCCTTCAATATCGCCCAACTCATCCCGCCAAAGCTCAATTACTTCACGGGCACTCATGTCCCGCTCATCAGGCGGCAACATCACAATTTCAACATCAATGAAATTTTGCCCCCGCACATTGGTTTTTATCCCTTCTGCAACACGATACAAATCGTGTTCATCAAACATCTTTTGGGTTGATTGAGTAATTTCGTTCGCTACTTTGGCTGCCTGTTCAGGCGTGGTACCCACCGGAAGTCTGACACCAGCTTCGATTTCATCGGCCGATACTTCGGGCATCATAATCATTCCCATATGATCACTGTAGCCATAGCCGCCGACGATCAAAAACAAGGCCAAAGCGGCGCTTAAACTGATGTAGCGATGACGCAGACAAAGTTCCAGAAATGGCCGGTAATGCCGGTCGACAAACCGATTAAATCCCCGGGCAAACCGCTGTTGGCCATGTTCAATATACCGGATCAATTTCGACGTTTTCCTCTTTTTGTGATTGCTGTGCCCCAAATGTGCCGGAAGAATAAACAAGGCCTCGAAAAGTGAAACACCTAAAACAATGATCACGACGGCAGGTAAGGGCCACCAGAATTTACCTGTCGTTCCGGGAATAAACAGCAACGGAATAAACGCAATAACATTGGTTAAAATACTGAATATGACAGGCCGTGCAATATCTTTTGTTCCGGCAATTGCAGCTTGCATATTCCCCATTCCCTGCTGCCGTTTTTCATGCACATTTTCTCCAACCACAATGGCATCGTCGACCACAATCCCAAGCGCGACTAGAAAGCCAAACATCGAAATCATGTTGATGCTAACTCCCACGAGGGGTAAAAATAAGATGCCGCCAATGAAAGAGATAGCCATGCCCATCATCACCCAAAAAGCCAGTTTGATTTCCAGAAAGAGAGACAAAATGAACAGGACAATTACGATCGCCAGAATCCCGTTTTCGAGGAGCAGCGACAATCGCTCGCCGTAATCCTCAGCCCGGTTACTGTCGATACGGTGTTTAATGCCAGGCGGCAGCGACCGCTCAAACTCCTGAAGCACTGCTTCCACTTTTGAAGCGATGGTTAGTGGCGATTGATCCCCGACACGAAATATTTCTATCTCAACCGAGTGTTGCTGATTGAACTGGCCATGGAAACCCGACTCTTCAAAACCGTCAGTAATCTCAGCCAGATCGGCCAAAGTGACTACCGCGCCATCCGCAGAACTAATAATCTCAATCTTGCCAAATTCCTCGGCCCACTGTTTTCGCTCTTTCATGCGCAGCAAAATTTCTCCCGTAGCTGTTTCCACTGCACCCGCAGGAATGTCTTCGCTCGACCGAACCAGGATGTCAGCCACTTGCCCAAGTGTCAGATTGTACTCCCGCAGCTTATGGCGGGGAATCTCCACATGGGTCATAAAATCCGGCACATTCCCTATTTCAACCTGTGTAATTCCTTCTTCAGACAGAAGCCGTTCACGCAGTTGTTCGGCCAGCTTGCGCAGGGTCCAGATATCTGCATCGCCATAGAGCCCGATTTCCATCACATCCTGCTGCTGCGACTGGAGCACAACTTCCGGCTCTTCAATGTCATCGGGAAACGTTCGGATTCGATTCACGGCCTGGTCAATATCCTGAAACGCCTTCATGCGCTCGGTTCCGGTTACCAGCTCGATCACCACGGTTCCCGAACCTTCACGCGCTGTTGATGTAATTTCCTCAATGCCATCAACACCCCGAATCGCTTCTTCCACGGGCATCAAAATGCCCATTTCAACTTCTGAAGGAGCCGCCCCGGGATAAACCACGCTAACTTCGACAATATCGAGCTGAAACTGTGGGAAAACTTCTTTCTGAATATAAATCATGGTGTAGATCCCACCGCCAATCAAGATCATCATTAACAAATTGGCCGCGATGGAATTACGAGCCATGTACGAAATTGCCCCTTTCCTGTCCTTTTTCTTTATTTTTTCTGAAGTGGAATTGCTCATCTATTGTCCTCCTCCCGCTTCTTGATTTTCACCTTCGTTCTGATCAGCCCTTGCCTGCGACTGCCCGGGGTTTTCCACACGGAGCGCAGCGCCATCGACAACGGTCGATAAGTTGGTAACAACAACACGATCATCTTTTTCCAGGCCATTGGTAATGTAGGCGTAATGTTCATCGCGAAAGACAATCTCCACATCGCGGATGCGCAGTTTGCCGTCTTCCATAAGCCAAACCGTTTCATGCTGCCGAAGATAATCCCGGCTCAGACGAACAACATCCTCGAGTTTCTTTCCCTGTATTTCGGTTTTTAAAAAAGCCCCAATTATCAAAGGAGGCAAGCCTGCTGACTCCGGTAACCGGGCTAATGGGTCGTTCACTTCGATCAGCACCCGCGCCAATCGGGTTTGATCTTCCAACGCCCCCACCAGCTTATATAACGTTCCATGGCGGAACTCCTCCGGTTCCCAAGCCGTCCTGCTCTGCACTTTGACCGGCGATCCTTTTTCCTGAGCACCCTCAGGAAACGAAAGCCAGCGTAGTTTTTCGAGGGGAACAGTCGCTTCGACCCAATAAACATCGGTGCCAACTATACGCCCAAGATTTTCACCGGGAGCCACTTGTGACCCCAGCGTTACATTGCGGCTAAGAATCAGCGCATCGAACGGAGACCGGATTGTTGTTCGCTCCAAATCGAGTTCAGCCTGCTTCACGGCAGCCTCCGCGGCTTCCACCCTCGATTTTGCAGCATTTAGCTGAGGTGCGCGAAGCACCAGCGCCTCATTTTCTCCACTCAGCTCGTCTTCAACCAGCTGATAGTCTTGCCTGGCAACATGCTGCCTTCCCATTTCCATCTCTAAATCTGCTTTTGCCTGAAGCCATTCACTTTTCTGCATCTGAAGCCTGTTTTTATAGTCTGCCGGATCAATCTTAAGCAAGCTTTGCCCTTTCCTGACAAAACCTCCCGGCGTAAAAGCTTCGGACCGATGAACCACCTCACCGCTCACCCGCGGACTAATCATCACCTCTTGTGCAGGTGTTACCACCCCTGTAGCAACAACCGAGGGTTGATAATCTCCTCGTTCAACGCTGGTTACTTCAACCAACATTGCGGTTTGGCGCGTTGCTCCTTCGCTGGTCGCTTTGGGCTCCGTTGAAAATATCAACAGGGTAGCCGCCACTGCTACCACTAGAATCAGCAAGCTTATCAAGAGTGTCTTTTTTCGATTCATATAATTGGTATCTGGTTTATAAATTTGATTGTTTGTAAAAGCATACGCTTTTTAAAACCCAATTGCCTTCAGCGTCGAGCGTCAGCTTGCTGTTTGGTTTCGAAACCACCAGCCAGCGCACGATACAGTGCAATTCGGTATTCCAGCAACTCCAAATTGGCGGCAAGTTCATTGCGTTGCAATCGCTGCTGTTCATCGAGAGCCGTCAATACATCAAGGTAATTACTCATCCCGTTAAAGTATGCCAGCTGCAGTTGTCCGTAAGTCTGCTCTGAGAGACGAACCTGCGACCGGAGGCTTTCCATACTCTCAGCTTGTTTCTTTTCCTGAATCAGCGCATCTTCCACTTCCCGAAAGGCTGTCAGAATGGTTTGTCCGTATTCATAAAGCCGTTGTTGCCGAACAGCTTCCGACCTGTCAACTTCGGCATTGATCTGCCCACCATAAAAAATTGGTGCCAATAAATTTCCGGCAACAGAATAGGCCCAGTCGTCAAACAGCTTGTCAGCATTAATTGCTGCTGTGGAGATTGATGCCGCCAAGTTCAGGCGCGGATACCTGCGACTAATCGCCGAAGCCAATTCCCGATCGGCGGCCTGAAGCAAATAGTAGGCACTTTGCACATCCGGTCGTCGCTGCACCAAATCAACAGGCACACCGGCGTCAGGCAAAGGGGGAAGTTCAGGCAATTGGCCCACATCAAACCCAAAAGTCCGGCGTGGCTCAAATCCAAGCAAAACTGCCAATTGATGCTTGATTATCTGCAACCGCATTTCTGATGCAATTTTTTGCTCCCTGGACCGCTCTACCAGTTGTTGCTGGCGTAAGATGTCAACCCCACGTACCAGGCCGCTGCCAAAGCGGGCTTTAATGAGCTCAAGCACCTGCTCGTTGGTTTGCACCTGGTCAGTCGACAATAGCAGTTGACTTTGCGCTTCGGACAACTGAAACCAAGTTCGGACAATCTCTGCCGTAAGCGACAAGGCAGCAGTTTGGTAGTCCGCAAAGGTGGCTTGAGCGCGAAACCGTTCGGCGTCAACAGCCGAGCGAATCTGGCCCCACAGGTCAACTTCATATTCAGAACTTAAGCCCAGCTGTAGAACTTCGCTATCCCGAAACTGTGATTGCGAACGATTTCTTTCGGCATGCACCGAGGCGTCCACGGCCGGAAAAAACGCAGCGGCTTCGCGATCAACCACCGCACGTGCGGCCCTCAGTCTTTCCCAGGCTGTTTTAAGGTTGAAGTTTGAATCGAGGGCACTATCAACCAACGCATTGAGCTGTGGATCTTCGAATGCCCTCCACCATTCTTCCTGGATTTTGTGAACGCCAGACTCGGAAAAGCTTTCAGGATGACGAACCGAAGGCGAAATTTTGGTGGTTTTGGGTGAGCAACTTAGCAGGATAACGAGCACAAGCGCGTTTGAAGCCAGTAGTGCAAAACATTTCCGACTGTTAATCCAGTCTATTTTCTTATAATTCACCCAGTTCATTCGCCTCCTAATTTGGTTCATATTCAACTTTTTAAATATCAGCTCACTAAAAACTAACAAGCTCCAGACGACTGCGGTTCATCGAAACTGAAATTGAAGAACCTAACATTTGTTAATGTACCACCATTGCCGGACCCAGTTTCGAACGAAGCCATGTCCAATGGCTGTCGATCCACTTATCAGAAAAAACATAAATAACACGACTGATTCCACATCGTTAGGTGGTTTATTTTGTACCTTTCCCTTTTAGAAAATAAAAGCATTCACACAGTTGATTGACTGATTCACAACCCTATAAAACGGAGACAAATGAAAAAGCTACTCACTTACTTTATGCAAGGATTGATCTTAGTTGCTCCTATCGTTATTACTGTCTATATTGTCTTTCTGATCTTTGATTTTATTGATGGGATTTTACGCAGCCAACTGGAAAGCTGGTTTGGCTATGCTATTCCCGGCTTGGGGCTGCTCATTATTCTGGGTTTAATTACCGTTCTTGGTTTTGTGGGACAATCCATCGTTGCGAGCCCTTTTAAAGCCCTGGCAGACCAACTGCTCAAGAAAGCGCCACTGCTTCAGGTAATTTACAGCTCATTGGTCGATTTATTTTCGGCATTTGTCGGCAAAGAGAAAAAATTTAATCGACCGGTTCTGGTTGAAATCAATAAAGAAAATAGCCTGTGGAAGATTGGTTTTGTCACCCAAAAGAGCATGGCAGAAATGGGAGTAGAAGGTTTGGTCGCGGTTTACTTTCCCCACTCGTACAACTTTTCGGGCGAGTTATACCTGGTCACAACAGCGGCTGTAAAGCCTCTCGATATGCCTCCTTCCGAAGCCATGAAATTTGTTGTGTCGGGTGGAGTTACCAGGGTTAACTAGTGTGAGGATTACGCCTTGTGGAATGACCCTTTGAACAGTGCTCATGCAAGCTGGATCCACTCAGGGATTATAATCGGCCATTCACCGAAAAAAAGAGTTACTTTTTACTATTTTACTTAAATTTGATACCTGCAACGGGCAATTCGTTTTTTTAAAAAATAAGCATAAACGCAACCTAAAATCAAATTCATGGAAATTTTTAAAGCGACCAATGTCGTTAAAGACTATGCAGGACACCGCGCGTTGGATCAAGTTAGCTTGGCGGTCAAAGAGCAGAGCATCTTTGGTTTGCTGGGCCCCAACGGAGCCGGTAAAACAACCCTGATCCGGATCATCAATAAGATTACTGCCCCCGACCAGGGCGAGATTGAGTTGTTTGGGCGGAAACTAAAAGCCAGCGATATCCAGCACATTGGCTACCTGCCTGAAGAACGCGGCCTGTATAAAAAAATGAAAGTGGGAGAACAAGCGTTGTACCTGGCGCAGCTGAAGGGACTGAGCAGGCACGATGCTTTAAAAGGCCTGAGATACTGGTTTGAAAAGTTCGAAATTCAACCCTGGTGGAACAAGAAAGTGGAGGAACTTTCGAAAGGAATGCAGCAAAAAATCCAATTT
>ENA-ORCT01001091-ORCT01001091.1-marine-metagenome-genome-assembly--contig:-NODE-1091-length-11195-cov-3.423457_pt1 | contig 11195 bp, 8 predicted proteins | sample MGYA00248632_ERZ508511 | MGnify/ENA primary metagenome ERZ508511 (study PRJEB26182, sample SAMN06268839) | marine metagenome | isolation source: Tt an P1-techrep anaerobic enrichment on pine from sediment... | reverse complement strand
TCTCGACGGCACGTTGCTGGATCACGACAGCTACAGCCCCGCGGCGGCGGCGCCCGCGCTCGCGCGGCTGCGGGCGGCGGGGGTGCCGGTGGTGCTGGCCTCGTCAAAAACCGCGGCCGAGATCGCGCCGCTGCGCGCCGCCCTGGGCTTTGATGATGTGCCCGCCATCGTGGAAAACGGCGCGGGCCTGCTGGAGCCGGGCGCGGATACCCCGCCCGGCGGCCAATATGACGAGCTGCGCCAAGCGCTGAAAGCACTTCCCGCGGATCTGCGCGCAGGGTTTTCCGGGTTCGGCGACTGGGGCCCGGACGGCATCGCCGAGCACACCGGCCTGCCGCCCGAAGAGGCGGCCCGCGCCGCCCGGCGGCAGTTCTCTGAGCCGGGCCTCTGGTCGGGCAGCGCGGCGGACAAGACGCGCTTTCTCGACGCGCTGGCGGCCCGCGGCATCGCTGCACGCGAGGGCGGGCGCTTTCTGACGCTCAGCTTCGGCGGCACCAAGGCCGGGCGGATGGACGACATCCTCGGCCGCTATGGCCGCCCCTTCAGCGTGGCGCTGGGCGACGCCCCCAACGACGTGGAGATGCTGGAGCGCGCCGATCTCGGCATCGTCGTCGCCAACCCGCATCGCGCGCCCCTTCCCCCGCTCAGCGGCGAAGCGGAGGGGCGGGTCCGCCGCACCACGCTCGCCGGCCCTGCGGGTTGGAACGTGGCCATTCTGCAGGTTATGGTTGAACGAGGTCTATAGAAACACGGGGAGGACCGCGCGTGGCAGACTTTCATCAGAACGGTAACGTGGCGACGCTGCACAACCTGCGCACCACTACGCCCGAGGCCCTCGCCCGCGAATTGGAAACCTACGCCCAGACCCGCAAGATCAACCTGATCCTGCCCTCGCTGTTCTCCGAGTTGGAAGGCTCGGCGCTGCCGCATATCCTCGACGAACTGTCCGAGGTCAATTATCTCAACCGGATCGTCATCGGCCTCGACCGCGCCGACGAGGAACAGTACCGCCACGCGATCCAGTTCTTCTCGCGCCTGCCGCAGGATCACGTGGTGATCTGGAACGACAGCCCGCGGATGCGGACCATCCACCAGCGGCTGGAGGCCCTGGGCCTGCATCCGGGCGAACCCGGCAAGGGCCGCAACGTCTGGTTCTGCCTGGGCTACACGCTGGCCTGCAAGGACAGCGAAGTGGTGGCGCTGCACGATTGCGATATCGTCACCTATCACCGCGACATGCTGACCCGGCTTGTCTACCCCGTGGCCAATCCGAATTTCCCCTATCAGCTGGCCAAGGGCTATTACCCGCGCATCGGCAAGGGCAAGCTGAACGGCCGCGCCACCCGCCTTCTGATCAGCCCGATCCTGATCGCTCTGAAAAAGGTGATTGGCGACCGCGACTACCTCGACTACCTGCGCGCCTTCCGCTACCCGCTTTCGGGCGAGTTTGCCATGCGCACGGCGCCGCTGCCCGATCTGCGCATCCCCTCGGACTGGGGGCTGGAGATCGGGGTGCTGTCGGAGGCCTGGCGCAACCTCGCCCGCGGCGCGGTCTGCCAGGTGGATATCGCCGACAATTACGACCACAAGCACCAGCCGGTGTCCGAAGAGGACGCCTCCACGGGGCTGTCGCGCATGTCGGTCGACATCTGCAAGTCGATCTTCCGCAAGCTGGCCGCCGACGGCACGATCTTCAACGACGAGATCTTCCGCACGCTCAAGGCCACCTATTACCGCTGCGCGCTGGACCTGCTGGAGGCCTACTACGCCGATGCCCGCATGAACGGCCTGCATATCGACCGGCACAAGGAAGAGAAGATGATCGAGCTCTTCGCGACCAACATCATGCAGGCGGGCCAGACCTATCTGGAAAAACCGGCCGAGACGCCCTTCATCCCCACCTGGAACCGCGTGCACGCCGCCGACCCGGCCCTGATGGTCGACATGCTGCGCGCGGTGGCGGACGATTACGACGACTATACTTAGGAACCTTCCCAGGAGCCGGGAAACGGAAGAAGGAAGGCACCAGCGAATGTTGCGCTATGCGGGGCGAGCAGACCTTGGTGGTCTACCTTAAGCGACGCACCATCAGCAGGTCGTCGATCTCCCTGCCGTCATGCAGGAACCCGCCGGGGATTCTTCCAACTTCAGCGAACCCTTCCCGCCGATAGAAGCGGATTGCAGCTGGGTTCTCCGCGCTCACGGCCAGCTCCAGCTGCACAATGCCCTCGTCCTGCGCGAAGCCGGCGACGGTGTCCAATAGGTCCTTCGCAAGACCTGTTCCACGCTGACTTTCGCGCAGGTAGACCATGATAAGGGTGGCGCGATGGGCCATTTTGCTCGCCCGTTGCCGCAGCAGCCCCATTATGCCGACCGGCTCGGTGCCTCTGAACGCGACGAAAACAGGGGCGCTCAGCCGCCGACGCCACTCCTCCTCAGGAAGATCCTGCCAGTCCTCGACGCGGCTCGCATAGAAGGACGGCTCGGTGCGAAGCGCTTCCAGTCGAACACGCCGGAACGTGTCCACCTCATCTGCGCTGAGACGCCTGATCTCTGCACCAGTCAAACTCATTGCGGCCTCACGCGATACGGAGTCTCGATCAATACCTGCGGCCAGAAGTAATTCAATACGCTCAGATCAGCGGCATAAGAGCCGTGGACTGACAACAACGTAGCCGGCGAAGTGCGCTTCCCGCGATTTTCGGGGGTCCGTCAGGGCCTCCAAACCGACATCGGTCGGGCGGAAAGACTGTTAGGATGGCTGCAGCCAGAGAAAGCCTCAAGCGGGCTCCGGACATGGGGCGTCACGAAGGGGCGCTCTCGAAAAAGCCTCAAAACTATTGGATGAGCGCTCAAACACCCAAGGTGCATGAAGCGCCATTCACGCGCTGCACAGCAAACCCTGCCACCGAGACGAGGAGCGCTCTGAACAGTTCGTCGGATTTCCTATTCTTGAATAGTGTCGAGGTAGAAGACCAGTTCCAGGATTCGGCCCCGCACCATACGCTCCATCGTTTCCGTGCTTGCGGGTCCGAACGGGTCGAGCTTCTCAGTCATCTCCGCATTGTAGCGGCTCCCCCAGATCGTCATGTAGCGGGGGCCGTGGGCCGCGACGTCTTCCCGGCCATCAATTATCCCGTACACGCGATTGGCGGGAAACCTGCCGCCATTGTTCTTGGCCAGCTGCGTCAGGTCCGGCATGTCAACGTCGAGAAATGCCGCGAAGGTGCCGTCCCCTTTTCCCTCGAGGCCGTGACAGGTGGCGCAACTTGCCATGTATTCCAGCTGCCCTATGCTCTCCTCCTGAGCCAGCGCGGCCGTCGTGAAAAGGCCAAGCAACGTGCCCGCCACCAGCGTATCCGTCAGCATTCTCATGGTGCCCTCCCGTTGTCTCTCGCGACCTGCGTCATGCTGCGATGCGATCTGTCGATGGTGCACCAATTCCCGAAATTAAACAATGTCAGCGCATGGGGCGCACCCAGGGGCCCAATGCAGTATCCGCGGCGCACCGCCGCCAGCCCTACCGGTGCGCGGTCCGGTTGGTGATCCAGCGGCACTGATAGGGCGCGAAGCCGATGTCGCCGCCGGCAGGCGCAATATGCTCGCCGGTCAGCAGGTCCACCCAGTCGTCGCTGCCGATCAGGTTGAGCGACAGCGGCGAAACCGAAACCCGATCGCCGCTGACATTGTGCAGCGCAAAGACCGACTGATCGCGGTCAATGCTCTGGCGCCAGATCCCGAAGACGCGGTGATCCAGATGCAGTGTGAACTGGGTCGCGTTGGGATGGAAGGCGGGCTGGCGCGCGCGGATGGACATGCGGTCCTTCATGCTTTTCAGCACCCGCGACTGCGCGCTGTCGGGCGCGTCCAGCAGCGCGCGCAGTCGCCCGTAATCCCAGCGGTGGCGGTTGATCGCCCGGTTCAGCCCGGTGCGTTCGACCCCTTCCTGGTCGTTCGGCGTGGCCAGCAGGGAATGGATGTAGAAGGCCGGGATCCCCTCCAGCGCCATCACGATGGTCTGGCTGCACAGAAAGCGCTCGACCTGCCAGCCATCCTCGCCGGCAAAGGTGCCCTTCATCGCATCGAAGAAGGTGATGTTCAGCTCGTAGGGCGCCTCGCCCCCGTCGTTCACGCTGCGCATCGACACCCGTCCGCCGAAGGCTCTGACGGTGTCGACCAGCTGGTCGATATCCTCCTGCGGCAGGATTCCTTCGGCCGGGCGCATCCCGATGCCGTCATGGCTGGCGGTGAAGTTCAGATAGGTGCAGCCCAGCTGCGCCGGCGGCATCGCCACCTGCCAGCGGTGCAGATGCTCGGCCGTGCCGCTCATCAGCGCGTGCAGGATCAGAGGCGGCAGCGAGAAATTATAGACCGCGTGCGCCTCGTTGCGGTTGCCGAAATAGGACAGGTTCTCGATATTGGGCACATTGGTTTCGGTCAGCAGCAGCACCGGCTCCACCGCGAAATCGCACAGCACCCGGAACAGCTGCACGATGGCGTGGGTCTGCGGCAGGTGAATGCAGGGGGTGCCGATCTCCTTCCACAGATAGGCCACCGCGTCGAGCCGCAGGATGCGCACGCCCTGGTCGATATGCAGCCGCATGATGCGGATCAGCTCCAGCAGCACCTCGGGATTGCGGAAATCCAGGTCGACCTGATCGTGGCTGAAGGTGCACCAGACATAACGGGTGCCCCGGGCCGTCTCCACCTCGCGCAGCAGCGGATGGGTGCGCGGACGCACGACCTCCGAGAGGTCATCCTCCGGCGAGGCCTCGAAGAAGAACCGGTCGTAGGGCGCCTCGCCCTCCAGATAGGCCTTGAACCACTTTCCCTGGCTCGAGACGTGGTTCAGCACCAGATCGGACATCAGGGTGAAATCCCCGGAAATACGCCGGATATCGGACCAGTCGCCCAATTCGGGATTCACCTCGCGGTAGTCAGTCACGGCAAAGCCGTCATCCGAGGTGAAGGAAAAGAAGGGCAGCACATGCACGGTATTGATCGTGCCCTTGAGGTGGTGGTCCAGGAAATGGTGCAGCACGTGCAACGGCTTGTGCACGCCATTGGTGATCGAGTTGCCATAGGTGATGACCACGGCGTCCTTTTCGGACCACAGCCGCTTGCCCGGCGTGCGCGCGCGTTTGCGCCGATGCGCCTTGTCCGGCCAGAAGACCGCGATCACCTGCGAGGCCAGGATATCCGGGTCCTCCTCGGGGTAGATGCGGCCGATCAGCTCGGCCAGCTTCATTCTGAGGGTGGGAGCGGTATGTGTCATGCCTGTATGATCTGCTGCCTCGCAACAGATTACGGAATGCGCCGCGAAGCTCAAGAAGCAGCAGGCCGGGAGCGGTCAAATGCGCGGCACATGGCGCGCGGCGGACACGGTTTCACCCCGCCTGGCGCGGGAAGATCAGGATCGCGCGGAAATCATTGACATTGGTCAGGGTGGGGCCGGGCACCACCTGGTCGCCCAGCGCGGCGAAAAAGCCATGCGCATCGTTGCGCGCCAGCGCGCCGCCCGCGTCCAGCCCCGCGGCCCGCGCCCGGGCCAGCGTGTCAGGCCCGATCACCGCGCCGGCGACCTCGGCTGCACCATCCACCCCGTCGGTGTCGCAGGCCAGGGCGTGAATCCCCGGCGCGCCGCGCAGAGCCAGAGCCAGCGCCAGCGCGTATTCCGCGTTCGGCCCGCCAATCCCGTCGCCGCGGCGCGTGACGGTGCATTCGCCTCCCGAGAGCAACAGCAGCGGGCTATCGCCGGGACCCAGCCCCACCTGCCGCCGCAAGGCCAGCCGCGCGTGTTCCATGGCCAGCCCCCGCGCCTCGCCCTCCAGCGCGTCGCCCAGGATTTCCACCGTGCAGCCCTGCGTGCGGGCCAGCCCCGCCGCGGCCTCCAGCGATTGCGCAGGCGCGGCGATGACCCGGTTCTGCACCCGGCTCAGCTCCGGCGCGCCGGGGGGCAGAACGCCGGTCTCGCCCGCCAGAACCGCGGCGACCGAGGGCGGCGGGGTGATCCCCCATCGCTCCAGCACCGCCCGGGCATCGGCCGGGGTGGTGGCGTCGCCCACCGTGGGGCCCGAAGCGATGAAGGCCGGGTCGTCGCCCGGCACGTCGGAGATCATCAGCGCCAGCATCCGCGCCGGGTAGGCCGCGGCGGCGAGCTGCCCGCCCTTCACCAGGCTCAGGTGCTTGCGCAATGTGTTCATCTGGTCGATCGGGGCGCCGGAGGCCAGCAGATCGGCATTCACCTGCTGGCTCTCTTCCAGCGTGATCCCGCCCGCCGGGTTTTCCAGCAGGGCCGAGCCGCCCCCCGAGATCAGCGCCAGCACGAAATCGTCCTCGCCGAGACCCCGCAGCATGTCCAGCATCCGCGCCGTGGCCGCCTGCCCGGCGGCATCGGGCACCGGATGGGCGGCCTCGACGATCTCGATGCCCTGCGTGGGCCGGGCATAGCCGTAGCGGGTGATCACCAGCCCCTCGCAGGGGCCCCAGGCGGCCTCGACAGCCTCGGCCATTCGGGCCGAGGCCTTGCCTGCCCCCACCACCAGCACCCGCCCCGCAGGCCGCTCGGGCAGGGCCGCGGGCACGCAGCGCATCGGGTCGGCCACTGCGACCGCGCGCGCGAAGGTTTCCCGCAAGAGGGCGCCGGGCCCCGTCTGTTCAGAATTTCCGTCTGTCATGATCCGCCCCGGTTTTCCTGCCGGGCCGTTCTAGACCGGGACGGCAGCAAAGAGAAGCCGCCGTTTCAGGGCAGCATCAGCGCCTCTTCCAACTCGACATTGTCCTCGACCAGATCGGCCAGGGTGACCTCGTCCAACGCCTTGTAGAACGCGTCCAGCGCCTTGTTCAGCTTGCCCTGAAGCCGGCAGAAGCCCGCGATCGGGCAGGTATTGGCATCCTGTGCGAAGCATTCGGCGAAGGGCACGTGCGATTCGAGCTTGCGGAAGACATCGCCCACGATGATCTCTTCGGCCGGGCGGTCCAGCATCACGCCCCCATGCCGGCCGCGGGTGGTCTTGACCAGTCCGAAATGGCTGAGCGTGTTGATCACCTGCGCCATGTGGTTTTCCGACGTGTTGCAGGCGCCCGCGATATCTGATTTGCGAACAACACGCCCCGTGTTCACGGCGCAATACATCAGGGCGCGCATCGCGATGTTGGTTCGGGTTGTCAGTCGCATTTCTGGGCTCTCTCGTCTCGGGGCGGCGGGCGTTGATCGCTCAATCTGCGTCAGGGCGGCAACATTTGACTTGATCGAGATCAGACCGCAGAGCGGCTCTATGCCATAAAAGCCGCATCCCAACCATAGCTTTTCGGTATTCGCGTGAGAGATAAGCAGGAAGACGCCATAAATCCAGCCCCCGCCCGCCTGGAGGCCATGCTGGCGCCGGTGCGGGCCGGGCTGCGGCGTGCCGCGCTGCTCAGCGCCGGGGCCGATCTGGTGTGGCTGGTGCAGGCCGGGGCCGTGGCGGTGGCGATCGGCGGGCTGCTGCAGCCCTCCGTCGGCCAGCCGGGGCTTGCGCTGCTGAGCGCGGTTTTCGTGGCGGCGGGGCTTCTGCGCGCGCTGATGGCCGATGCGGCCGGGCGGCTGTCCTTCGACGCCGCCGAGGCCGTGATCGGGGCCGAGCGCGCCCGGCTCATCGCCCGCGAGACCCGCCGCGCCAGCGACGACCCGGCGCGCCCGCCCGCGGCCGAGACCGCCACGCTCGCCGCCGAGAAGCTGGCCAAGCTCACCCCCTTCCTGACCCGCTACACCACCGCCCGCTTCCGGGTGATGGCCGCGCCACTGGTCATTCTGGCCGTCTCGGCCTGGTTTTCCTGGGCGGTGGCGCTGATCCTGCTGGTGGCGGGGCCGCTGATCCCGGTCTTCATGGCGCTGGTGGGCATGGCCGCGCAGCAGGCCAGCGAACGCCAGATGGAGGAGCTGTCGGACATGAACGTCCTGCTCCTGGAGCGGCTCTCGGCCCTGGTCGATATCCGGCTGCTGGACGCGGGCGAACGCTCCACCGCGCGGTTCCGCGCCTCCGCCGAGAGCCTCCGAAGGCGCAGCATGGAGGTGCTGCGCATCGCCTTCCTCTCCTCCACCGTGCTGGAGCTGTTCGCCGCCATCGGCGTGGCCATGGTGGCGGTCTATGTCGGCTTCGCCCTGCTGGGCGAGCTGGGCTTCGGCGCCTGGGCGACGCCGCTGACGCCGGCCGAGGGCATCTTCCTGCTGCTGCTGGCGCCCGACTATTTCCAGCCCCTGCGCGACCTCGCCGCCGCCTGGCATGACAAGGCCGACGCCAATGCCGTGGCCCGTGACCTGGCAGAGCTGGAATCGCGCCCCGAGACCCGCCTCCTGGGCCAAGGGGCCGCCGCGCCGGCCCCTGCCACCGCCGCGCCGCTGACCACGCGGGGCCTGCGCCACCGCCTGCCCGACGGGCGGCTGCTGAGCTATCCCGACATCGCCCTCGCCCCCGGCGAAACGCTGGCCGTCACCGGCCCCAGCGGGGTGGGCAAATCGACCCTGCTTCGGCTTTTGGCAGGTCTCAGCAGGCCCGAGGCCGGCGAGATCCGCTGGGGCGAGATGGCGCTGTCCGAAGATACCGCCGACGCCTGGCGCGCGCGGCTGGGCTGGATGCCGCAGGCGCCGCGCTTCGTCGCGGGCACGCTGCGGCACAATCTGCGGCTGGCCGAGGGCGAAGACCCGATGGCCGTGGAGGAGGCCCTGAGACTCGCTGCCGCCGACCGGATCGTGGCGACACTACCGCGCGGGATGGATACCCGGCTGGGCGAAACCGGCACCGGCGTTTCGGGGGGCGAGGCGCGGCGGCTGGTCCTCGTCCGCGCTGCCCTGCCCCGCCCGGCGCTGCTGCTGGCCGACGAACCCACCGCCGACCTTGACGAGGAAACCGCGGCGCTGGTCACCGACGGGCTGCTTCAACTCGCGGCCGGGGGCACCGCGCTGATCGTGGCGACCCATGACCCGGTGCTGGCCGGGCGCATGGACCGCCGGATCGTGATGGAGGCCGCGGCATGAGACACCTGTTCCCCATCCTGCGGCTGATTTGGGCCGGCCAGCCCGGCCCCCTGCTGCGCGGCACGGCGCTGGCGATCACGGTGCTGGCGGCAGGCGTGGCGCTGTTGGGCCTGTCGGGCTGGTTCATCACCGCCGCCGGCGCGGCAGGGCTGGCGGGCGTCGGCATCCTGTTCAACGTGTTCCAGCCCAGCGCCGCCGTGCGGCTGCTGGCGCTGGGGCGCACGGCGGCCCGCTATGGCGAGCGGCTGCTGACCCATGACGCCACGCTCAAAAGCCTCACCGAGATCCGCGTGCGGCTGCTCAGGGGCGTTCTGGCGCTGCCCTATCCGCGGCTGTCGCGCCTGCGCGGGGCCGAGGTGCTGAACCGGCTGGTGGCCGATGTCGATGCGCTGGACGGGATCGCGCTGCGGCTGTTCATTCCGGCCGCCTCGGCACTGGTGATCTTCGCCGCCAGCTTCGCGATTCTGGGCTGGCTGACCACATGGGCGCTGGCCGCCTGGATCCTGGGCAGCTTCGCGCTTGGCAGCCTGGCCGCGCTGGCCTGGGTGGCGCGCCGGGCGCTCGCTCCGTCGCGCCGCGCGGAGAAGGCGCTTCAGGCCTTCCGCATCCGCCTGATCGACACGCTGCGCGCCCGCGACGACCTCGCCGTCTACGGGCGGCTGGCGGAACAGAGGGCCCGCGTCCATGACGCCGAGGCCAGGCTCAACGCCGATCTGCGCCGGGTCGATCGGGTCGAACGCCGCGCCGGGCTGGTGCTCAGCGCCACCGCCACGCTGGCGGCGGGCGGCGCGCTGTGGCTGGGCGGGAGCCTGGCACAATCGGGCGCCATCGCGCCGGCGCAGGCGGCGCTGGGGTTCTTCGCCACGCTGGCGCTGGCCGAGAGCGCCGGCCCGCTGCGCCGCGGCCTGGCCGAGCTGGGCCGGATGGTCGATGCCGCCCGCCGCGTGAACCGCCTGCTGCCGGGCGAGATGCCCGCCCCCGCACCGCTTGCCGCGCCCGCCCCTGTCCAGAACGCCCCCGCGCTGGCCTTCCGTTCCGTCACCTTCCGCCATCCCGCCGCCGCCGAGCCGGTGCTGTCGGGCTTCGACCTGACCGTGCAGCCCGGCGAGACGGTGGCCCTCACCGGCCCCTCGGGCGGCGGCAAGAGCACCGTGCTCAGCCTCGCCGCCGGGCTGATCGCGCCCGGGTCGGGCGAGATCGCGCTTTTCGGCCAGCCGCTGGCCTCGCTCCCCGAGCATGACCTGCGCGCGCGGCTGAGCTACCTGCCCCAGCGCAGCATGCTCTTGGGCCGCAGCCTTTTCGAGACCCTGGCGCTGGCCGACCCCGAGCTGACCGAGGACCAGGCAGAGAACGCGCTCGAAGCCATGCAGCTGGGCGAGATGGCGCGCCGCCGCGGCGGGCTGCATGCGCCGCTCAAGGATAACGGCGCGGGCCTGTCGGGCGGCGAACAACGCCGCCTTGCCCTCGCACGGGCCATGCTGCGCAGGCCCGATCTGCTGCTTCTGGACGAGCCCACCGAAGGCCTCGACCGGGAAACCGCATCTGTGATATTGTGTCGCACAAGGCAGGCTTTACCGCATGCCGCCATCGTGGTGGCCGCGCATCGCATGGTCGAACGGCAATGGGCGGACCGCGTGATCAGACTCGATCAAAGCTGACCCCGAAACAGCATTCTTGACATAGGTCAAAGCCTCTCCCGCAGGGTCGGGAGTAGGGACATTATTAATATGCATTGTGGATGCATGTTTTGAGCAACGGCAAAGGAGATCGAGTCGATGGAACTCGACATCGTTGAGCTGTCACGGCTGCAATTTGCCATGACCGCCATGTATCACTTCCTCTTCGTGCCGCTGACGCTGGGTCTGTCCATCCTCGTCGCGATCATGGAGACGGTCTATGTCATGACCAACCGCCCGATCTGGCGGCAGATGACCAAGTTCTGGGGCACGCTCTTCGGGATCAACTTCGTCCTCGGCGTGGCCACCGGGATCACCATGGAATTCCAGTTCGGCATGAACTGGTCCTACTACTCGCATTACGTGGGCGACATTTTCGGCGCGCCTCTGGCGATCGAGGGCCTGATGGCCTTCTTCCTGGAGGCCACCTTCGTCGGCCTGTTCTTCTTCGGCTGGGACAAACTGAGCAAGGTCGCCCACATGGTGGTGGCCTGGCTGGTGGC
>ENA-ORCT01001089-ORCT01001089.1-marine-metagenome-genome-assembly--contig:-NODE-1089-length-11208-cov-3.431318_pt1 | contig 11208 bp, 9 predicted proteins | sample MGYA00248632_ERZ508511 | MGnify/ENA primary metagenome ERZ508511 (study PRJEB26182, sample SAMN06268839) | marine metagenome | isolation source: Tt an P1-techrep anaerobic enrichment on pine from sediment... | reverse complement strand
GGGGGACAGACCTGCTTTAAAAAAGCATCGAACTGCACAGCATCCTCCGGCCTAGGAGGCTGTCGGACTTTCCATGAACCGACTGCAAAATCGTCTGGTCGGTCCATATTTCCGATAATTTTCGGCAAATAGCCCTGCTATTTGCTCTCAAATTCTCAAAAATCTAGCCTCGAACAGCCAATTTTTCATTTCGGCCCGTTAAGCCCGACAGCCTCCTAGCACCAGGGCCAATGCACTCAGAGTTTCCCGTCCCGTGCCGCCAGCAATAGCGCTACCGCTCGCCACAAACGCCAGCGGTCGGGAAGTTCCGGCGCAACATCGACATGTTCCAGACCTTGCACCAGAAAGAGTCGGGCCTGGCCCTCCGCTACCGCCTCGGCCAGAGCAACACTCTCAACATAAGGGATCATTCGATCCGTCAGGCCATGCACCAGGATCAGCTGTGCAGCCAGGTGCGACAGATCCTTGTCGGCCAGATTCAGGGCTGCGACATCGGCACGAATGGCTTCCGGAAGAGCAGCCAGCAGCTGTGCAGCCCGCTGCGGATCCCGATTGGTCACAAAGGCATAGAGGGCTCGTCCTTCAGGCCCCAACCCCGGTAGCAGATCGGCTGCCGGTGCCGCCGGATCGGCCAGTTTGCGCCAGGTCAGGATCCGGAAGATGCGACGGTCCTCGGCATCAGTCAGGCGGTGGATATTGCTTCCCACAAAAGCCCATTTGCCGTAATCGTTGGGCTGCAGATACTGCCAGCCTTCATCCAGACGAAAATAACCGGTAGTAAAAAAGGTCAGCACCTGCGGCAGGTCATAATAGCCACCGACCGCAAAGACGAACCGTACCTGTTGCCGAACCCTCTCGTCCAGGGCCGCCAGCAAAGCTGGTCCGGCAGCATAGCTGAAGGCTGCCATTCCAGCCCTGCCCTGCGGAGCTCGCGCCGGATCGGCAATCAACCAGGCAAAGGCAGCCACCACTTCATCAACATCGGATGGACTTACTTGCAACTTTCGCAGGTTGGGCAGGTCTGGCACCATCACCGCGAAACCGGCCCGCGCCAGGGTGGTGGCAAAGGCCACCAGGCGCGGATCGTCTTTGCCGCCTTCGGCCACGCCCGGAATAAGCAGCAACGCCGCCCTGGTTTCGGTCGCCGGCAGGTAGAGGTCCCCTTGCCGCGGTTGATCATCCGTTTGATAACGAACCGCCATACGCTGCGGTGCCGGGACGACACGCTTGAGGCGGCTCGGCCGGTCTCCGGCGGCGATATCGGCCAACACCAGAGCCGCCTCATAAGAACGCCCGGGATGACAACCGGCGTTGCCAAACATCAGTGCAACTGCCAGAACCACCGATATTCCAAACCTGCTGTATCTCTTCATCAAGCCGCCCCCGTAAATTCTGTACATGTCACAAGTTTATAGCCTGATGAAGGCATCTCAAACCGAATCGCCAAAAACAAAGGGAGGCCCTGAAAGGCCTCCCTATGGGTTGGTCAATTATCGATCTGAGGTCTTATCCGGTCTTTGCAGGAAAATGCTGCCGCAAATAGAGTTCGGCCTGGTCGACCGGCTGGGGACGGTTGAAGTAGTATCCCTGCACTTCCTCACAACCGCAACGACGCAGAAACTCTAGTTGGGCTTCGGTCTCGACACCCTCGGCAAGGACCTTGAGATTGAGACTATGAGCCATGGCGATAATGGCCGCGGTGATGGCAGCGTCATCCGAGTCGACAGTAATATCGCGCACGAAACTGCGATCGATCTTGATGCGGTCAATGGGGAAATATTTCAGATAACTGAGCATGCTGTAGCCGGTGCCGAAATCATCGATAGCCAGCTTGATGCCCCTCACCTTCAGGTCGGTCAGAGTCAGCAGGGTAGCTTCGGAGCGTTCCATGACGATACTCTCGGTAAGCTCCACCTCGAGATGCCTCGGGTCAAGGCCTGTCGACTGCAGAATGCTGTCGAGACGCTCGATAAAGTCAGCCTGCTTAAACTGGCGGGCCGAGATATTGACCGCAATACGCAGGTCGGCAAAGCCCGCCTCATGCCACTGCCGGGCCTGCCTGCTGGCAACCTCCAGAACCCACTCGCCGATGGGCAGGATCAGTCCCGAGTCCTCAGCCACAGGGATAAAGCGGGACGGCGGGACGCTGCCAAAGGCCGGGGATTCCCAGCGCAGCAAAGCCTCCATGGCCACCACCTGGCCGCTCGCCAGATCGATCTGCGGCTGGTAGTGAAGGTGCAGCTCCTGCCGTTCAATGGCTTGGCGAAGATGGGTTTCCATAGCCAACCGCTCGCGGGCAAGCCGGTTCATTTCCGGCGAATAGAACTGGAAGCTGCCGGTGCCCTGCTCCTTACTCTTGTGCAGAGCAATGCCGGCATGCTTGAGCAGGCTGTCGACATTGTCACCATCAATGGGAGAGAGGGCCAGGCCGACACTGGCAGAGCAGTAGAGCGGCTCTTGTTCGAGATGGTACGGTTCGCTCAGGCCAAGGAGAATCTTTTCCGCCAGCTTGGATAAGCTTTCCGGACTGTCGATTTCTCTCGAGACAATGGCAAATTCGTCGGGGCCAAGGCGGGCGAGGATTTCACCCTTTTGCAGAAAATTCGCCAGGCGTTCGCTGACCGCCTTTAGCAACTGGTCACCAACCTCATGACCGAAGCTATCGTTGACGCCTTTGAAGCGGTCGAGATCCAGAACCAGCAGTCCCACCGAGCCCTGCGTCTCATGGGCCAAAACGTCGCGACATCGTTCACGAAAGAGTTGCCGGTTGGGCAGACCGGTGAGAGTATCGAAATAGGCCAGCTGGCGGATTTCCTGCTGGGCCTGCAGGTGATGGGTGATGTCGTGCACCAGGCTGATGCAGTAGGTCACGCGTTTCTGATCGTCATATAGCCAGGAGGTCGCAACGTGGGCCCACAACGTATCGCCGTTTTTGCACACGAAGCGATTTTCATAATCGACCGAGTGGCGTCTGCCGGCGGCCGCTTCTTTAAACAGGCGACGGGACAAGGCCACGTCGGCGGGGTGGGTAATATCAAAGATGGTCTTACCGTACAGATCCGCTTCCTCGTAATGCAACATCTTGCAGAAGGCCGGATTGACCTGCAGAAAAGAGCCGTCCTCTGCCAAGGTGGTCATACCGGAGATGGCATTGAAAAAGATGGAACGGAAGCGCTGCTCACTCTCAGCCAGGGTCTCCTCGGCCCGGCGGCGCTCCCGACGGCCCGCCGCCTCGCGCAGCTCGCGATCGATGGCCGGCAGAAGCCGGGCGGTGTTGCCCTTCATCACATAGTCGTGGGCACCGGCGCGCATCGATTCGACCGCCGTTTCCTCGCCAATGTTGCCTGAGAGGACGATAAAAGGGATATCGAGGCCGCTCTTTTTCAGCTCTTCCAGAGCGGCAAGCGCACTGAACTGAGGCATCGAATAGTCGGAAATAACGATATCCCATTCCTGTTCGGCCAGGGCTGCAGCCATGGCTTCGGCCGAATCGACCTGGCGGTAGCCCAGATCGTAGCCGGCCCGCTTGAGAGAGCGCACCAGCAGAAGGGCATCGTCCTCGGCATCCTCGACGATGAGGGCCCGCAACGGCCGGCCAACGGCCTGTTCTTTATTGGTAAGAATGCTCATTCAAGTCCAGCCAATAATTCCCAAGCTGGCCGACAACATCGAGAAACCGCTTATAGTCGACCGGTTTACGGATATAGCTGTTCGCCCCCAGCGAGTAGGCCCGTTCGATATCCCGCTCTTCGCGGGAAGAAGTCAGCATCACCACCGGTAACAAACGGGTACGCTGATCGAGGCGCAGCCGCTCAAGCACCTCGAGACCGTTGACTTTGGGCAGCTTGATATCCAGCAATACCACCGCCGGCAGTTCCGCCTTATCACGAACGCCATGCTTGCCGCGACCAAAAAGATAATCGAGGGCTTCGGCGCCGTCGCGCGCCACCACCACCGGATTATCGATGCAATTTTTACGCAGCGCCCGCAGGGTCAGAGCCTCGTCATCGGCATTATCTTCAACAAGTAGTATGTTTTTATTTTTAATCATTTCAATTGTCCATTACAAAGTGAAAAAGAAGGTCGCTCCCCTGCCCTCTTCGCCTTCGGCCCAGACCCGGCCACCATGACGGTGAACGATACGCTGCACGGTCGCCAGGCCGATGCCGGTGCCGGGGAATTCGTCGGCTCGATGCAGACGCTGGAAAACCCCGAACAGCTTGTCGGCATAGGCCGAATCGAAACCGGCACCATTGTCGCGCACATAATAAACCATCCCGGACAATTCATTACTGTACTCTTTACCGGTCTCCGACTCAAGGCCGAATTCGATACGTGCCTGTGCGCAACGCCCTGTGAATTTCCAGGCATTGCCCAAAAGGTTTTCCAGCACTACCCTCAACAGGCGAGGATCCCCCTGGGCGGAAATACCCGGCTGAACCAAAACCTCAACCTGGCGCTGCGGATCGTTCTGCTGCAAATCCTGAGCAACCAGCTCAGCCAGGGCACTCAGATCAACTGGCTGCCGCACCATCTCACCACGGGTAATGCGGGACAGGCAGAGCAAATCGTCAATGAGCTGAGACATTCTCTGGGTAGCGGCCCGCACCCGCCGCAGAAATTCCTGGCCTTCGGCATCGAGCTGTTCACCGCAATCGTCCAAAAGAGCCTGGCTGAAACCGTCGATACTGCGCAACGGCGCCCGCAAATCGTGAGAAACCGAATAAGCGAAGGCCTCCAGTTCCTGATTGGCGGCTTTGAGCTGGGCGGTGCGCTGCAGCACCCTTTGCTCAAGCTCCAGATTCAGGTCGTGCATTTCCTGCTGGGTCTGCAAATGTTCGGTGATTTCCAGATGCAGCCGGGTGTTGGTATTCTGCAGGGCCTTGGCCTGCCTTTCAAGGTCCTGCTGTGCTGCGGCGAGATTCTCCGACATCTGGCTGAAGGCCCGCGTCAGGTCGCCGACTTCATCCACCGCATTCGATTGAGGCAGGTTCTTTTCCCAGTCGCCGTGGCTGATGGCCAAGGCCGCCTCCGAAAGCTGTTGCACAGGCGCCGCAATTGTCTTGGCAAACCAGGCAAAGGCCAGCAAACCAACAAACAGCCCCAGTAGAAGAATCAGCGCCACCTGATTGAGAAAAGCGTTACGTTCGGCCAGCATCTCGTCAACATCCACCGACAAGAGCACGAACCAGTCCCAGGCGGGAAAACCTGCGTGATAGTAAAACTTCTTTGGGCTGCCATGAGGGCATTCCCTAAAGCCCCTCTCCTCTTGGATTAATGCATCGCGGCACAAATGATCAAGGACCTGTTCTTTGGACAACTGCGGCAACAGCTGGTTGGAATCAGGCCTGGCGAAAATCCGCATCCGACCGGTCCGGCCGTAACGATAATTCTGATATTTTTCCAGGATGTCAGTCTGGGCCCGACGCACATAACTGTCAACGGAAGCTACGCCGCTCTCTACCAGTACCCGGTTAGCACTCTGAATATCTTTCAGAACGCTGACAACCTCCGCTTCCATCAGCTTGCGGTTCATGCTGTAGGCCAACCGTTCGATGGTTAATACACCGGCAATGCTGATGGCGATACCAACCACAAGCAAAACACCGAGGGCCAGAAGATTGAATTTATATCTGAGTTTCATAAACCTAACGGCCTTCGGGCAAGGTTAGAAAATCCGGCTGGTAGTAGGCGTCCTTACCGATAATCTCCGCGGTCTGCAACAAGGAAACGGGCAAAACGATTCCCGCCGGCTTGGCCATCTTCAGGTTGACCACCAGATGAGCCAACCGATTGCTAACCACGGGCAGGTCTACCGGGCGAGCACCACCAAGAATGCGCAAAGCGGTCGTAGCGGCATACTTCCCATGCTCCTGAGGCATCTTGGCGATGGTAAAAAGATTCAAGTGCTGCATCCAGGGTAGCACCGAGCCGGTAGGTATTCGGACATGGGTGGTCACAAAGGCCTCTGCCTCTGAGGCACTCCAACCGGTAATGCCGGAGTAATTCCTGAACACCAGCAGGTCGACTTCCTGTTGGGCACGCAAAAATGCTTCCTTGAATTCGGCAAAAGAGCGCACCAGGTAGTATTTCAATTCGCCGTCAAAAAACTGCTTGTTGTATTGCTCCGCGACGATATGCATGGTATGCACGTCCGGCCCCAGGATACCGGCGCGCTTGCCTTTGGCAACACTCCGCAGATGCCGGATCAGTTGCTCAGCCATCTCATGTTCGATCATACCGGTAACGTTGCTGCACGGATACCCGTAAAGGGCCAGATCCTGATTCACGCCGATAAAAACCACCGGCAGAGCAGAGTCCTTGAGATAGGGCACTACAAAAAAACGTTGGGCATTGTCGTCGGAAGCGATAACCACATCGGGGCGGAACTCCTTGACAATCTCCCAGGCCCGACGACCGGCCTGGCGGTGGAAATCCTCCTTGAGGTTACGCTTGGTGTCCATGTGAAAGATTTTCAGTTCCACCCCGCTCCCCTGCAGGGTTTCGCGAATCGCGCTTTCGATCCCTCGACTCCATTCGTAGTCGGTGTAGTAGGAATCGACCCAGAGAATTTTTTTTCCGCTAAGGGGCGCTGCCGGCTTGCTGTCAGTTCCCGCTGCACCAGCTGGCGTCACGGCCAAAACCGTCAACAGCATTGCCGTAATCGTGATGGTCAAAGGCCACATTGTAACAAAACCAGCCATTCTTGATACAACGTTCACATCCTCTCCTTTATTAAAACAGGGTACAGAGAATTAATCGCGCAACGCTTCCTGGCCGATAATCTCCGCAGTTTTCAACAGCGGTACCGGTATCACGATTCCAGTGGCCTGGGCCATTTTCAGGTTAACGGTCAAGGCCGCATGCCGATTTTGAGTGACAGGAATATCCTCCGGACTTTCCCCGGCAAGGATGCGCAGTGCCGTGGCGGCGGCGTATTCTCCCTGTTCTTCCGGAATTTTGGCCAGGTTGAAAATTACGAAAGGCTTCATCCAGGGATTTAATCCACCGGTGGGGATTCGGGTGTGCTCCAGTATAAATTTTTCTGCAATTTCATCTTCCCAGCCTTCAATCCCGGCGTTGTTGGGCAGGCATAGAATGTCAACTTCCTGCTGGGCACGCAAAAAAGATTCTTTAAACTCGGCCAAGGTCTCTACCAAGTAGACTTTCAGTCGACCATCAAAAACATAATGATTGTAAGCCTCAGCAATAATTTTGTCGGTTTCCCTCTTACAGGCGATCATGCCCAGGCGGTCGCCACCGGCAAAAGCGCGCATCTGCCTGACAAGGTCACCGACAAAATCGACTTCGTGCATACCGGTCACGTTGCTCGCAGGATAACCGTATTCGGCCGGCTCGCGATTCACGCCGCAAAAAATCACCGGCAGGTTACTTCCTTTTAGATAGGGCTCCACCAAAAACCTCTGGGCATTATCATCAGAGGCAATCAATACATCGGGGCGATATTCCTCCACCACCCTATTGGCCAGGCGGCCGGCCTTTTGGCCATAGGCTTCGGAACGATTTCGCAAGGTGCCCATGTACCAAACCTTCAGGTCGGCCCCACTTCCGGCCAATATCTTGCGAATACCGCGACCAATGCCGTCCCCCCAAGAATATCCTTCATGGTAGGAGTTGACCCAGAGGATTTTCTTGCCCTGCCAGGGCGCTGCTGATCCGCTGTCATTAACAGCGGCAAATACCGTAGAGCCGCCAGCCGAGAACAGTAAAGCCACCAGCAACGCCGCTGCCAGCCTTTCCATTACTCTACCCATGCCGCTTAACTCCCTCCAGGCAGTGAACACTCCATCATCATTGCCCTTGGGCAATCGATTGCTGAAAGGCCTCCTGACCTATGACTTCTGCCGTCTTCAACAGGGAAACCGGCAGAATAAGTCCCACAGCCTTGGCCATCTTCAGGTTGACAGACAGATGTGCCAACTTGTTATGACACAACGGAATATCTTCCGGCCGGGAGCCGGCCAGAATACGCAGCGCCGTTGCAGCAGCGTACTCACCCTGTTCCTCCGGCAGCTTGGCCAGAGTGAAAACAACCTGTTTTTTCATCCAAGGCAATACCGCCCCGGTGGGGATGCGAATATTTTCCATCATAAAAACTTCGGCGGCAGCATCATCCCAATCTGCTATCCCGGCATTGTTGCCGAGATACAAAATATCAACCTCCTGCTGGGCGCGTAGAAATTCTCGTTGGTATTCCGACAAGGTACGCACCCAATAAACTTTAAGCCGACCACCGAAAATATGCTGGTATCTATGGGCTACGCTCTTCTCACTCTCCGTGTAACCGGCTAACATCCCGATGCGATCTCCACCGGCAAAGTTGCGCATTTGTCGAGCCAAAGCATCTATATAATCGGTCTCACACATGCCGGTGATACGGCAGCAGGGATAACCATAATTGGCCGGCTGGCAATTCAACCCGCAGAACACCACCGGAAAGTCGGTGTCCTTCAGATAAGGTACCACCAGATACTTCTGGGCATTATCGTCCGAAGCGATGACCACATCGGGCTGGTATTCGTCGATAACTTTCTTGGCCCTATGGCCGGCTTCGCGGCAATATGCTTCGGAGGTATTGCGCTTGGAATTCAATCGCCAGACTATCAGATCGACACCAGTTCCTTCCAGCGCATTCCGAATTCCCCTCTCTATCCCATCGCTCCATTCGTAACCGGCATGATAGGAATCGATCCAGAGGATTTTTTTTCCCCGATATGCTTCCGCCACGCGATCCTCAGCGCCTGCCGCCGAACTTTCAAGACCAAAAAGGCCGTTAAAAATCAAAAGAACCAGCAATAATCGGCCTAACTGCATGCCCCCTCCCGCACTCTATTCACCGAAGCAGTCCCTAAAAACTCAGCGCAATGATTCCTGACCGATGACCTTGCTGGCGGCCTGGAGAGTCTCCACCGGAAACAGGATATTGGCGGCCTTGGCCATTTTCAGGTTAAGGGTCAGGCTGGCCCGTTCGTTGGAGGCCAGCGGAATTTTTCCGGGGTTCGCTCCGTCAAGGATTTGCAATGCGGTTCGAGCTGCCCACTCGCCCTGCTCCTCAGGCACCTTGGCCACGGTAAAGGTAACGAAGCGCTCCATATAGGAAAGGCGGGAACCGGTCGGCTTGGTCACATGCCGCAATAGAAAATCCTCAACCTGGGGTGGGTCCCAGCCGGGCATGTCGGAATGATTAGCAATGTAGATCATGTCGACTTCCTGCTGGGCTTGCAGGAAGAGTTTTTTGAACTCTTCCAAATCTTTGGCCAGATAGGACTTCATCTGACCGTTGAAGAAGTGCTTGTTATAGACGTCGACCACCTTGCGCTCGGAAACAGTGTCGGCGCTCAGATAACCGAGCCGATTACCCTCGGCATGGCGCCGCAGATGCCGCACCAGGGCCTCTACCGGCTCGACCTCCAGCATGCCGGTCACATTGCGGCAGGGGAAGCCGTAAGGGGAAGCATCCCAGTTGATGCCGCAGAACACTACTGGCATGGTCGTGTCTTTCAGGTAGGGCAGCACAAGATACTTGGCGGCGTTATCATCGGAAGCGATAACCACATCGGGGCGGAATTCCTCTATCAACTCCTTGGCCTTCAGTGCGGCCTGCTTGCGACATTTTTCTTCGACAATCCATTTGGTGTTCATCCGCTCGATGCGCAACTCAACACCACTGCCATCCAAAACCTGCCGAATGCCACGCTCGATACCAGCCGTCCAGGCATAGCCCTCGTGGTAGGAGTCGACCCAGAGGATCTTTTTACCTCGATAAGGGTGTCCGGCCTCGGGTGCATCGCCAGCAACCGCCAGCGAGGGCAGCAACACAAGCAGTAGCAAAAAGCACCGTATGACGCTGGATTTTTTCATAAGCAATCCATTTTAATCAGTGGAAAAAACGATGAGGATACCCGGCCTCTATGCACTACCCAATCCATTAAAGAAATGACTTTATACAGCATCTTGAAAGTACCGAGCAAAAAGAAATACTGTCATTATTAGAACAGCATTTTACCTTTTGCAACAAAATAAGTTCGCCACCACGGATCAAACCGGGCCACACTGGAGCAGGTTTGACAAAGTTTTATTTAACGGGTATTTAAAACCCAATCCCAACCTTCTGGAGCCCTCATGAACTATCCGGTCTGGTACCTGCCGACCATCGGTGGCGGTACCCTCATCGCCCTGATCGCCATCGGCCACGTCTTTGTCTCCCACTTTGCAGTCGGCGGTGGCCTGGTGCTGCCCCTGCTCGAACACCTGGCCCGCAAACGAGACGATGCCGAGCTGCTCGCATTCACCAAACACTTCGCCCGTTTCTTCGTTCTGCTGACCCTGGTCTACGGCAGTCTTACCGGGGTCGGAATCTGGTTCGCTATCTCTCTGGTGCAGCCCGGCGGCACTTCGCTGCTCATACATCAGTTCGTTTTTGCCTGGGCCGCGGAATGGGTCTTCTTTCTGGTCGAGATCGTTGCCATCTCGGTCTACCTCTACTGCTTCGACCGCATGGCACCTGCTGTTCATCAGACAGTGGGCTGGATCTATTTCGGCGCCTCCTGGTGCAGCCTTTTCATCATCAACGGCATCATCACCTTCATGCTCACCGCGGGCAACTGGCCGAGCGACGGTTCGTTCTGGAGCGCTTTCTTCAACCCCGGCTTCTGGCCTTCCCTTGCCTTTCGCAGCCTGGTGGCGATCATCCTCGCCGGGGTATTCGCCCTGCTGGTCAGCTCTTTTAACAAAGACCACGACCTGCGCCGCCGCCTGATTCGCTATAGCTGCGGCCTGGCGCTACCGGCCCTGCTGATCGCAATACCGACCGCCCGGTGGTACCTGCACAGTCTGCCGCCAGCGGCCAGCGACCTGGTCGGCGGTGCGTCGCCGACCATCGCCCGCGCCCTGCGTTGGGGCGGCGCCGGCGCTATCCTCTTGCCGCTGATCCTACTTTTCGGCCTCTGGCAGCCGGCCCGTTGCAATCGCGCTCTGGCGAGCCTGGCCCTGGCAGCAGCATTGCTCCTCATGGGCAGTTTCGAATGGACCCGGGAAGCAGCCAGGCGCCCCTTTGTCGTACAACAAGCGATTTATTCCCACGGCATCACCACCGACCAACTGCCCCACCTGCAACAGCAGGGTTTTCTGCCCGCAGCGCGCTGGTGCAGGTGGGGCAGTTGGTCGGTGGTGATGCCGTGGGAATAA
>ENA-ORCT01001088-ORCT01001088.1-marine-metagenome-genome-assembly--contig:-NODE-1088-length-11208-cov-3.790585_pt1 | contig 11208 bp, 10 predicted proteins | sample MGYA00248632_ERZ508511 | MGnify/ENA primary metagenome ERZ508511 (study PRJEB26182, sample SAMN06268839) | marine metagenome | isolation source: Tt an P1-techrep anaerobic enrichment on pine from... | reverse complement strand
ACTGGGAGCTTCCAGCGTGATCCGATCGAGCAGGGAGCACGTGGTGGTGAACGGTTCATTCAGCGGGTCGAACCTGTGGCAGGCTTTCAGTTCCGGTTTCTGGGCTCTGCTGATGCCGGTGATCATTTTCGGTGGTATTTTCTCCGGAATATTCACTGCCACCGAGGCGGCCGTAGTTGCGGCGATGTACGCCTATGTCGTGGAAATTTTTATCTACAGGAAGATGTCACTGAAGCAGATTGCACGGGTTACGGTCGATTCAGGTGTCATGATCGGCTCGATACTCATTATCACCGCCGGCTCGATGGTCCTCAGTGATTACCTCACCATCATGCTGATCCCCAACCGAATCACCGAGTGGATCGTTGCCACGATGAATTCCAAATGGCTTTTTCTGCTGATGGTCAATCTAATGCTATTGATCGTCGGGACCTTTATGGAAGTGATTTCGGCGATTCTGATTATGACTCCCATTATTCTGCCGGTAGCCAAACAACTCGGCATTGACCCGATTCACTTCGGAGTCATCATGTGTCTGAATCTTGGAATCGGCTACGTTACACCGCCGGTGGGGGTGAATTGCTTCCTGGCTTCAAGTGTATTCAAAGTGCCGGTGAAAAATGTATTTCAATTCATCGCTCCGCTGTTGATAGTACTGCTGTTCTGCCTGGCACTGGTTACGTATATACCGCAGTTCAGCACCTTGTTGCCGAACCTGTTCATGAATTAACGATACACAGGGCTCGACTAGTGAATAGATCCTGATTTTTCGGGAAGTACTTGGCCGTAGCGGCGTGTTTTTAATACAGAGTCGATCTCCAGTTGCCGAAGCGGTCTGCGGAAAAATAGATATCGGGCACGAGCGGCGCCATACACCTCCCGGTGTTGGCCGCCTGCCAAACCTGAATCTGATATTTCTGCAGACCGCGACAGAGGCAAAACCGCAGAAGAACCATTTTTATCTGTATATCATAGTCCTTTTGTTGCCTTATTAGTATATTCTTTCGTCTCCCTTTCTACAATCGATCTGCCAAAAATCATTTCCTGTACATTCATAAACTCCATTAATCAGACTCTTTCTTTTCTTCTGGCACGGCAGACATACTGCAGGGTGCGATATCGGATATTCTCCTGCATCTACTGCTGACAAAGTAGTGTTGCATGCCACATAATCGTGGCGCCACATTTTTGCGCTGCGCCACATTCAAATGCCACCCTTTTCTTTTTATATAAAAGACAATGAGTTTGTAACTCCCCTAAATTGTATTAAATTTTTGAAAAATTAGAAGTATGCCAAGCGATGGCACAAGTTTTGTAATGCCTAAATACACCGCAATACACCAAGTGACATAATCGGTATCACCTCACCACGAAGGCACCGCCAAGTATTCATGCTGCCTTCGGATCATCAACCAATTCAACGACGAGGAGTTGTCATGGCCGGAAGAGAAGTGGTTATCGTGGACGGTATACGAACAGCCTTCGGCAAAATGGGAGGATCCCTGAAGGATTTCTCCGCTGAGGAGCTCGCCGGCATCGGTATCAAGGCACTGGTCGAAAAAACGAAGATTCATGAAAAAGGGCGGGTTGACAGCGTTTTTCTTGGATCGGCATTCGGATGTTCTCATGCCATCAATCCCGCCCGCTATTCGCTACTCTATGCCGGGTTGCCCGAAAGCACCTCGGCCTCCTACATCGAAATGCAATGCGGATCGGCTATTGACGCCATCAATCATGCAGCCTGGAAAATTATTTGCAATCAGGCGAATGTCATCATCGCCGGTGGCATGGAAGCTTACAGTCAGGTTCCGGCTAAGTTTTCCATGAGCGTTGAACCGTATCGGATGAATCCGCCTAAACCGCTGGACTTCTGGCTTTCGCCTGTGGTTGATGGGGAAGAATTGATCGGTCCCAGCCAGATGGGGGTGACAGCGGAAAACCTCCAGGTTAAATACAATATATCGCGTCAGACCCAGGATGAATTTGCATTTCGAAGCCAGACCCTCGCCCGCAAAGCAATTGATGCCGGATACTTTGTCGACGAAATCACACCCTTGATGATTTCCCAGGGGAAGAAGCTGCCACCGAAGGAGTTCAAGGAAGACGAACATCCCCGTCTTTCTCCGATAGAGACACTGGCCAAGCTTCGACCGGTGTTCAAGGAAAACGGAACGGTGACAGTGGGCAATGCCTCCGGAAGAAATGACGGTAGCGCTTTCGTGCTGGTGATGTCTGCCGAAATGGCTGATACCCTCGGTTACGAACCTTTGGCGCGCTGGGTATGTGGTGCTGATTGTGGCGTGGATCCAATGATCATGGGTATCGCACCAGCCTATGCCATGGCCCAGGCTCTCAAGCGGGCCGGCCTCCGGTTGGCTGACGTCGATGTCTTTGAATGCAACGAAGCGTTTGCCGTGCAAAATCTGGCAACCATTATCGAACTGGAAAACCAGACCGGCGAAAGGGTCAACATGGACAACTGGAATCCCAATGGCGGTGCGATCGCCTTCGGCCATCCCAATGGTGCGTCAGGCGCTCGTATCTGCATGTTCACCATGCGGGAGCTTATCCGCCGAAACGGCCGGTATGGCATCTTCAGTTCCTGCTGCGGTGGTGGCCTCGGTGTAGCAACCATTCTCGAAAACATGCAGCGATAGGCAATTTCAACATAAACAGGGGAGATACATGGCTGGAAAATTTATCAGTGAGCGAAATCTGAAATTTCTGCTTTACGAAGTTTTCAACGTTGATGAACTGACTGGTTATCCATACTACGACCAGCATAATCGGAAACTCATCGAAATGGTTCTGGATGCCGGGATGAAACTGGCAAAAGATATTTACTACCCCATTCTCGAGGAAATGGACCGGACGCCACCGGAGATGACCGACGGCCGGGTAAAGGTGCATCCGTCGGTGCGCGATATTATGTCAGAGGCCGGGGAGGGCGGGTGGATCGCATCGAATTTTCCCCTTGCGGTCGGCGGCGAACAGCTTCCGCATATCGTGGCGGCTGCCTGCCGGTTCATCTTCTCGGCCGCTAACTACTCCGGTTCCATCTACCCGGAGCTGACGGCCGGAGCCGCGCGTCTGATTACATCCTTTGGCAACGACCGGTTGGTTTCCACCTATGTCCCCAATATGCTCAACGGTAAATGGCAGGGCACCATGGCACTGACCGAACCCCAGGCGGGCAGCTCCCTGGCCGATATCACTACCGCCGCTGCGCTCACCCCCGATGGCTATTACCGGATACGGGGGCAAAAGATTTTTATCTCAGCCGGCGACCATGACGGGGTTGAAAATGTTGTGCACCTGATGCTGGCAAAAATTGAGGGGGCACCTGCAGGCGTCAAGGGTATCTCGCTTTTTGTCGTTCCGAAAAACCGATTGGATGGTGACGGCAGGCTCGTGCCCAACGACATAACCGTATCGTCGATCTACCACAAACTGGGCTACCGGGGTACCCCGATCACCGAACTGAGCATTGGGGAAAACAACGACTGCCATGGATATCTGGTCGGCGAGCCTCACAACGGCCTTCGCTATATGTTCCAGATGATGAACGAATCACGGCTTGGTGTCGGGCTCGGCGCCACCGCCATTGCGTCGGCCGCCTACCATGCGGCTCTGGCCTACGCCAAGGAGCGGCCTCAGGGACGGAATCTGTCTCAGAAGGATGCGACGCTGCCCCAGGTGCCCATCATACAGCATGCCGACGTCAAACGGATGTTGCTGTTTCAGCGGGCCGTGGTGGAGGGATCGTTGTCCTTGAACCTGCAATGCTGGCGCTACGCCGACCTGGCTCAGGTGACATCCGGAGAAGAGCGCCAGGAAAGCGAACTGTTGTTGGATATCCTGACTCCGGTGGCGAAGTCGTATCCGGCAGAAATGGGAATCCTCTCCACAAGCCAGGCCCTCCAATGTTTTGGCGGTTACGGATACTGTGACGATTTTCCCGTGGAACAGTATTTTCGTGACATGCGGATTCATCCGATTCATGAAGGCACCACGGGAATCCAGGGGATGGACCTGTTGGGGCGAAAGGTGCTGATGCATGACGGCAAGGCATTCGATTTGTACCTGGCGGTCATTGAGAAGACCGTCGAGGAGGCGAAAACAGTGTCGGAACTCGCGCGGCAGGCCGCGAAAATGGAAATGGCCTTGGAACAGCTTCGCCAGGTGACTCTCCATAAAATCCGACAACGCAGCAATTCCACTGCCGAAGTCTTTCTGGCCGATGCGACCCTCTATCTTGAATTCTTCGGTATCATCACAATCGCCTGGCAGTGGTTGCGCCAGGCCGTGGCAGCCTGCATCGCGATGGAACAGAGACCGTCACGGAAAGATCGCAATTTTTACCAGGGGAAGCTTTACACCTTTCGATATTTTTTCAGCTACGAATTGCCGAAAATTTTTGGCCTCCAGCAGCGGTTGGTGGAGGCGGAAGAAATGCCGACAGTGGACATGGAACCGGTATTTTTTACCGAGAACTGACACACCTTTCAAGGAGAATTGACCATGACACAGCCATACGTCACGCTGCATGTGTCAGAGGGCATCGGATGGGTCCAATTCAACAGGGCCGATAAGTTAAATGCCCTCAATCCGGACGTGCTGAATGATTTGTCCGCCATTCTATCTGTCTGTGAAAAAGACAACGACATCCGCGTCGTCGTGCTCAAGGGCCATGACAGGGCCTTTATTGCCGGTGCTGATATTCAGTATATGGCCGAAGGTGATGTCAGTCTGGCTTATCGGCTGGCCGGCCGCACCGGGGAGGTTCAGGATCGGCTCGCCGATATGGATAAACCCACAATAGCCGCGATTTCCGGTTATGCCCTGGGAGGTGGATGCGAAATGGCCCTATGCTGTGATTTTCGCATCGGAGCCGACAACAGCATAATGGGACTGCCGGAAATAAAGCTTGGGATCATTCCCGGTGGCGGCGGTACCCAGAGACTGCCGCGGCTGATTGGTATCGGGCCGGCCATGCGTCTCGTGCTCACTGGTGACATGATTAAAGCCGATGATGCGGTTGCGCTGGGCTTGCTCGATAAAAAGGTAGCATTGTCGTCGTTGACGTCGGAGGTGAAGACCTTTGCAAGAACTCTTGCCGGTCAGCCGAAAATCGCTTTGAGGGCCGCCAAACAGGCTCTGCTGACAGGGATGAATATGTCACTTCGAGATGGGCTGAAGCTGGAGCAGCAGGCCTTTTCGATGCTTTTCGGCACATGCGACCAGAAAGAGGGGATGGCAGCATTTATAGAAAACCGAACGCCTGATTTCCAGGGGCAATAGGAGAATATTGCATGACTGTATTTGAAAAAGTGGGCATTGTCGGTGCCGGTATGATGGGGGCGGAAATCGCGCTCTCTTTTGCGATAGCCGGAATGGATGTAACGATAAAGGATACAGACCTGTCGCTTGCTGAAATGGGAAAGAAAAAAGCCGAGGGCGCTCTTGATAAAGCCGTTCTGAAGGGCAGGCTGGCAGCAGGAGAAACCGCATCGATCCTTTCACGAATTCACCCCAGCGAAAATTATAACGATCTTGAAGGCGTCGATTTAGTGGTTGAAGCGGTATTTGAAAGCACCGAAATCAAAAAGGCGGTGTTTTCCGATCTGGATAGATACTGCAAACCGACGTGCATCTTTGCATCGAACACATCCAGCATCCCGATAACACTTCTGGCCACCTCAGTTGGAAGAGAACGGCGAGGGCAGTTTCTCGGCGCGCACTTTTTTTCACCGGCTTCGGTGATGAAGCTCGTCGAGGTAATCCCGGGCCTTGAAACCGCTGAAGAAGTCGTCGACCGGGTAATGGCCTGCTGCCGGACAATCGGTAAAACGCCAATACGCGTCAAGGATGTGACAGGATTTGTTGTAAACCGACTTCTGCACGTTATGTGGATAGAAGCCAACCGCTTGCTTGAGGAGGGTGTCGCCACGCCGGAAGACATCGATCTGGCATGTAAACTGGGTCTTGGACACCCAATTGGTCCCTATGCACTGATGGATCTGACGGGTAATGACTTGAACCTGAATGTCCAGAAGGTCTTGCAGGATTCCTACGGGGAACGGTTCCGCCCGAGGCCCATCCTCAGGCAAAAAGTTGATGCCTGCCACATCGGACGTAAGACCGGTCGCGGTTGGTATGGATATGAAAAATAGTTCACTTTACCGAGGAGATGAGCATTGAATATTCCGCTGACGCAAGTTCGATTTCTGGAAAGAGCCGTTAAGCTCTTTGGCCCCCGGACCGCTGTGGTATGTGAGGAGACACGGCTGACCTACAAGGCATTCGGTGAGCGGGTGGACCGCCTGGCCAATGCGCTTTTAAAATTGGGGGTCAGGCCGGGTGACAGGGTCGCCTATCTGGGGTACAACTGTCATCGACTGCTGGAGTGCTACTATGGCATACCCAAAATAGGAGCAGTCCTTATCCCCCTGAATATTCGACTCGCTTCGAATGATTTCGAATACATTCTTCAGGATGCGGAGCCGAAAGTCCTTTTCATCGATGAGGACTTTGTCACCAAAATAGAAAACGTCGTTCCGCAAATACCCGCCATAAGGCACTGTGTTTTGCTGACGCCAATGGAAACCTCGCCTGAATGGGTCGGCGGGGATTACGAGAGTATTCTTGACTCTGCCTCGGCAGAATTTGCCAGCGGAGAGTATCCATTCGAGGAAAATGATGCGGCTGAGATCTTTTATACAAGCGGCACCACCGGGCCTCCCAAAGGAGTGATGCTGACCCACAGAAATTTATACCTTCACGCCCTTTCGGCCATGGCGACCTATCCCGTGACCGAGACAGACATCCAGTTGCACCTGATTCCCCTTTTTCACGTCAATGGGTGGGGGACGCCTCACTATTTAACGGCAAAAGGCGGCACCCATGTAATTTTGAAAAAATTCGATCCGGTTCGAACCCTTGAGCTGATCGAAAGTGAAAAAATCAATAAATTCTATATCATCCCGACCATGGTGAACGCTATTTTGAAAGTACCTGATGTAAAATCATACGACCTGTCGAGCCTCAAGGATGTTCTGATCGGTGGCGCCCCGCCGCCCACCGGCATGTGTGCGGCAGCCGAAAAAGAGTTGTCCTGCACGGTGCACGGGGCCTTCGGCATGAGTGAAACATGCCCATTGATCGCCTTTCCGGAACTCCCGGAAGATCTGGATCCGGAGATTCGTCGGCACAGAGCCCATGAGACCTGGGGATTTCCCATGATCGGGGTGGAATTTAAACTCGTCGATGAATCGGAAAATGAACTTCCGTGGGATGGCGAGGCGATCGGGGAACTGCTGGTTCGAGGCGATATGATCATGAAAGGATATTTAAACAAAGCAGATGCAACGAAAAAGGCGCTGAAAGACGGCTGGTACCATACCGGGGATCTGGCCTCCATCGGACCGGACGGTTCGCTGTACATTCGAGATCGGATGAAGGACATTATCATCAGTGGCGGAGAAAATATCTCTTCCCTGGAAATCGAGCAGGTGCTTTATTCTCACCCGGAAATAATGGAATGCGCAGTCATCGCAAAGCAAGATGAGAGATGGGGCGAAATTCCGAAGGCGATTGTGGTGTTAAATAAAAATTCCAACCTGAAATCGCAGGAAATTATAGATTTCAGTCGAAACAATATGGCCCATTTCAAAGCGCTTCGGGAAGCTGAAATTATCAATGAAATGCCGAGAGGCGGAACGGGCAAAATTTTAAAGAATGTGCTTCGGGAACAATATGGAAATTGATTTCAAAAAGGAGGATTTATGCCACTGGGTGCGTATGTCATTTGGGCGGTGACAGGGTTGATCGGTTTTACCTATGGGATTGTTTTTCTTTACAGGGTCGAAAAGAGTGGCGTGAAGAGATGGGGTGCCGCCGGAAGTGTTTTTAAGCTCGGAAGCCCTCCAAATACTACGGATGACATCAGGAAATAATCCTGAAGGATAAAACCAATTCTCAAAGCCACAACCAGATAAGCTTTGTCCTTTACATATAGATAGAAGGAGACAAAATGAACACGTGGATTTTGTGGTCGGTTATTGTCGTCTACTTTGCCTTGTTGATACTGATCGGACGAATGGGCTATAAAATGTCCAATAACCTTTCCGATTTCGTTGCCGGAAACTGGAATATGGGCCTGTTGCTCGTCGGCGGAACATTTGTCGCCACCTGGGTAAGCTCCGTTTCAATCATGGGATTTCCAGGAATGCTTTTCGGCAAAGGCCTGGTCGCACTCACAGCCATTTATTCCGGCTTTTTTATGGCCAACTCCCTGATGCCGATAATCGGATATAAGATACGCCGTCCTGTCATGCCGCCGGCCACGATACCGGAATATTTCCGGTTGCGTTTTGAGCCGCATTCGAAAAAAAGCGGTTTGCAGGCGATCGGCGGAATTGCGATGGCCATCGGCTATCTGCTGTATGTGATGATACAAATCAGTGCCTTTGGCTATATTTTCTCTTCTATTACCGGCCTTTCCTATCTCGCCAGTATTTTTATCTTCGGAATATTTGTTCTCTATATTGCTGCAGGCGGCACGTTGTCTGTTGCCACAAGCGACCTGTTTAACTCTCTGGTGATCATCGTGAGCGTGGTTGTGGGCGCACTCATAATCTTGCCGAAGGTCGGTGGGTGGAGCCAGATGTGGGCCCAATACGCCAGCATTAACAGCCCGGCTCTGGAAGGTAAGGAAGTGGTCAGTGGAAGCAAGATGCTGACGCTTTTGGGGCCCTATTCGATCTCCACCGTGATCGGAATGTTCATTTCATCGTCTCTTGGGGCATCCGTGGCCCCTCACTGGCCCTCGAGAATGCTGTATGCCCGAAACGTAAAAACAGCAGTCGCGTTGCCCATGGTGTCACAAATAATCATCGCTTTCTTTGTCTTCGGCTCACTGCTCATCATGGGCGTTGGAGGGCGGGTTCTCATCGGAACACTTTCGGCAAAATCGACGGATGCACTCATGCCGCTTTTGTTCCTGAACCACTTTCCCAGCATTCTCGGCGCGTTGGGTATCGCAGGGCTCGTGGCGGCTTCTGTGTCGACTACCAATTCAATGCTTTTCCACGGAGCTCTGGCGGTAATTTATGATGTTTTCAAGAACTATGCCGGCAAATCATACAACGATAAAGCCCTGGAAAGAGCCGCGAAAATCACCGTTTTGGCAGTAGGGCTGATCGCCATTGTGATTGCCATAAAGCCTCCCGAATTCATTGCGGTGCTCTCGGCATATGTGTTTGGTTTCTGGGGCTCGGCCTTTATCGTACCGGTTTATATGGGCCTGTATTGGAAACGCCTCAATCGAAAAGGCGCCTACTGGGCCATGATAACCGGTCCGATATCCTATGTGACCCTTGATCTGATGATCAAAAAAAACATCATCAGCGGGTTTATCCCTGCGATTGTATGGAGCTTGATTATCACGGTTTCCGGAGCAATTATCCTGTCCCTTGTCTACGAACCTGCCCCTCGGGAATGCTGGGAACCTTTTTGGGAGCCTGAAGTGAGCAATGACACCGAAGTAGCCTGGGCTGCCGCACGAAAGGAATTACTGGCTGATTGAAAATCAGTAAACGCACTCATTTCCTGCGGTATTATCCGCAATGGGAGCGAAAGGAAAGAAAAGTTATGAAACTCAGAAACAAGGTGGCTATTGTCACAGGTGCGAGCAAGGGAATCGGAAAGGGAATTGCCATCCGATATGCAGAAGAAGGCGCAGCGGTTGTTCTTGCAAGCCGATCTACGGATCTTCTGTCGGAAGCGGCTGACACGATATTAAAAGCCGGTGGCAAGGCCGTGGTGGCAACTGTCGACGTGAGAAACGCCGAGAGCGTTCAAACGGTCATAGATAAAGCTGTTTCTGAATTCGGTGGTCTTGACATCATGGTTAACAATGCCGGTATTTCAATGGCGCAGCCATCAGAAAAACTGGATCCCAAGGATTGGGAAAATGCTCTGCAGACCGATCTGTCCGGGCTTTTTTACGGTTGTCAGGCGGCAGCGCGTCAAATGATCAACCAAAGTCGTGGCGGGTCGATTATCAATATAACTTCCATGTACGGTATCGTGGCAGCACCTATGCGCGCAGCATACTGCGCGAGCAAGGCCGGCGCAAATATGCTGACCAAGGTCCTTGCCAGTGAGTGGGCTTCGAAAAATATCCGGGTCAATGCCATTGCCCCTGGTTACATACGCACAGAGTTGGTTCAAGGCGTTATTGAAAAGGGCATGTTGCCGGTTGACGGAATCAACAAGCGAACGCCACAGGGAAGAATCGGCGAAGTTGAAGATGTTCTGGGTGCGGCATTGCTTTTAGCCAGCGATGATTCGTCATACATGACGGGTTCCGTGGTGACAATCGATGGCGGCTGGACGGCGCACGGATATTTGTAAGGTACTCAACTTTGATAAATTCGTAAAAAGTCCAAATCGAGTTAACTGCCCGAAATAATGTCGAATATTCAAATTTTTCTCTTGAAAAAATTTCGTCTTTTGTTATGTATTTAGAGTATTATTAAATACTTAAGGGCAAAGGACATGATTCGAATCAAAGACCACAAACAGCGCGATCTCTTCGACCCCTGGAGCTTTCTAAGCCCAAAACGACGCCAGATGCTCGATGCCTCATGGGCCGGGTTGTTCAAAGAGCAATTGCTCACAGAACTCCCGGTCGAGCAATTCGCTCCGCATTTCAATCAGGGTTTCGGCAGGCCGACAAAAGAACTCCATACCGTCCTCGGCACCCTGCTTTTTCAGCAATTCTTTGACCTGAACGATTGCGAGGCCATTGACCAGTTATCCTTCAACATTCAGTGGCACTATGCGCTTAACATTACCGAAGAGTCAGATTCGGCTAAGTACATCAGCCCGAAAACACTGTGGTCCATGCGTCAACTCATGATGGAACTGGGCCTGGACCAGGAGGTCTTTGATCAAATCGCTCTCAAACTGGCCGATATTTTTGACGTTGACACTGACAAGCAGCGAATCGACTCGGTTCACATCAAATCCAACATGCGACGACTGGGTCGAATCAGCATCATGGTCAATTGCATTCGAAAATTCCTGGTCAACGTAAAGCGAGGCCACAAGGAGCTATTTGAAACAATCGATCCGTCGCTTTGCGAGCGGTATTTACCGGAAAAAGCACTCTCAGCCTTTTCCATGGTCAAGCCCTCTCAGGCC
>ENA-ORCT01001087-ORCT01001087.1-marine-metagenome-genome-assembly--contig:-NODE-1087-length-11214-cov-3.130017_pt1 | contig 11214 bp, 8 predicted proteins | sample MGYA00248632_ERZ508511 | MGnify/ENA primary metagenome ERZ508511 (study PRJEB26182, sample SAMN06268839) | marine metagenome | isolation source: Tt an P1-techrep anaerobic enrichment on pine from sediment... | reverse complement strand
GGTAATCATCACCCCGCGGGGGAAGCGGGTGCTGCCCGAGGTGTATTGAAGATATGCCAGTTCATCCGGACCCGAAGGGTGCAGCCTCCCCGCGGCTTCCGGCTGCTGCAGCAGGGTCTCCGGGGTGCCGACCAATTTCAGGGGAAGCCCCTCTGCGGCCTCGGTTAAAAACGATAAAAACAATGACGGCGAAATGGCAACGTCTGCCCCGCAATTTAAAAGGAGCCGGCGAAGTTGGGCCACATAGGACCGGTGGCCGCCCAGACGAATCGAAGCCGGCATCGGCACGGGCACCATGCCTGCATACTGGCAGCCATAAAACAGGCGGACAAATCCCGGATCGGTGCCGGCCACCAGGGCCACCCGCGCCCCGCGCTGCAGATTCAATCCTGCAAGACGGCGGGCAATGGCAAGGGCATCCTCCCTGAGCTGAGCGTAGGGAAGTACGCTGCTGAGCTGCCCCTTCCCGTCATAGAAGTTGTAGCCGGTTTCCCCCCGGGCGGCATAATCCAGCGCTTCGGTCAACGTGGAAAAATCACCATGCCGCATGGGCAGCCCATGGGCTGTCGGGGTCGGGCCAGCAATCACTCCACCATACCCGTTCATGTCATCGATGCTGTCGTCGTTCGGTAACGCTTGCCCACACATTCGGTCATTCCATCCCGCGAAGCTGTTAATCTGCCAGATGCAACAATTTTCACTCAGTAAAATTAATAATTAAAGTATCTTATCCGGAATTCTACACAATGTCAAATCCGCCGGGCTAAATTCATACACAATACATCACACATCAAAAGGAAAAACCCAATACCAAAATTGAGTAAAAAGACCAACCCCTATGTCGAAACGCCGGTCATCTGGCAGCAAAACACTCGAAAACCATATCATTTCAGAATATTAACAGCACTCACCATGGCATTAGGCAGCACCTTCGAACGGCGGCAGCGATTGCCGGTTCAAGCATGGTTGCTGCCCGCAATATCAGCAGATTCTCCGGCAATTGGCCAAATGGCCACTGCTCTTTAGCTATCGATTATTAGCGGACAATTAAATCCAATATATGGTTACCCCCTATCCTGTCAGCTGATTACAGGCAGCCACAGACAAATCCCAGCCAATTTCCAACCTATAAAAAAAGGGTCCGGTTTTCCGGGCCGAGCAACGCGTGCCGGCCATTATAAAGCCAGAATTATCTTGAAAAGCCTCAGATCCTGTGAAAAAATTCCACACTTTGAAATTTGCGACCTCATCTACCCATGGATGCAGTTCTCCAATCGAATTTTTCACGCTCTGAGGAGATACCCAGATGGATGGTCTCGTCATAAAGCCGGTCGAAAATAAAAAGATGCTGAAGCAATTTATCCGGGTTCCCTGGTCGATTTACGACAACGACCCGGCCTGGGTCCCGCCACTTATCATTGAGCGCATCCAGTTCTTATCTCCCGGCAACCCGTATTTTGCCCATGCCCGGTTTCACTCCTGGGTTGCCTGTCGGGACGGTCGACCGGTCGGCCGGATCAGTGCCCAGATCGACCAGCTTCACCTTGACCGCTACGAGGACAACACCGGATTTTTCGGAATGATCGAGGCGGAGGACAATGCCGATACGTTCCGGCAACTCATGGAAACCGCGGAGGCCTGGTTGCGAGAGCGGGGTATGCGTCGAATCCGGGGCCCCTTCAACCTGTCCACCAACCATGAATGCGGATTGCTGGTGGAAGGGTTTGACACCCCCCCGATGTTCATGATGGGTCACGCCCGTCCGTATTTCGGCGAAAACATCGAGCAGCAGGGGTACGTGAAGGCGAAAGATCTCCTGGCCTATATCGGTCCCGTTGACTTCAACTACCCGCCGGCAATGGATGCGGTGATTCAAAAATACCGCAATCGAATACGGGTGCGTTTTTTCGATTTTTCCCGACTGCAGGATGAACTGGCCATTTTGAAAGACGTATTTGAAGATGCGTGGTCGGACAACTGGGGTTTTCTTCCGTTTACGGAAGAGGAACTCAACCACATGGGCCGCGACTTCAAACAAGTTGTCCCCGGAGAGTTTGTGGCCATTGCGGAGCTGGACGGCCAGCCGGCCGCCATCATCCTGGTCATGCCGAACATTAACGAGGCCATCCGGGATCTCAATGGCCGCCTGCTGCCCCTTGGCTGGCTGAAACTGATATGGCGCCTCAAAGTGGCGCTTCCAAAAACTGTCCGGGTGGCATTGATGGGGGTTCGAAAGCAGTTGCACAAGCGCCGGATCGGTGCCGCGGTTGCGCTGACCCTGATCCGCAGGGTTCACGCCGAGGCACTCAAACGCGGCTGCACGCAGGTGGAGATGTCCTGGATCCTTGAAGACAACGTCGGTATGCGAAACATGATCGAGTCAATCGGCGGCCGCGTTTACAAGCGATACCGAATCTACGAAAAGAACCTGAAGCACTCACCGTCCGGGCACACCGATTCGGGCGAAAAGGATTAACATGCCAATGCAGGGTGTCTCAAAGCCGTTTACGGCCGTTATCCTGGCAGCTGATCGCGAAACACCCGATCCGGTGGCGCAATCGGCGGCTGTGCGTTGCAAGGCCCTGGCTCCGGTGGACGGAAAGCCTATGGTGGCCCGGGTGCTCAACGCCCTTTCCGCTTCAACCGAGGTTTCCGAAAGCATCCTCTGCGGACCGGACAGGGCCATCGTTGACTGCGAGCCGTTTCTGCAGGAGCTGCTGCAGGCCGAGTCGGTTCAATGGATGCCCAGCCGAAACACACCCAGCACCAGCGCCTACGACGTACTTCAGCAACTTCCGGCCGACCAGCCGGTGCTGCTCACAACCGCCGATCACGCTCTGCTCCGCCCGGCCATTGTGGATCACTTCTGCCATGAAGCCCGGTTGTCCGGTTGCGATGTGGTGATCGGCCTGGCCTCCTACGAGGCGGTCATGGCCGCATATCCGGGCATGCGCCGCACGGCAACCCGCTTTGCCGACGGACCGTTCTGTGGATGCAATCTGTTTTCCTTTTTAACCCCGCAAAGCCGCGCCGCGGCAGATTTCTGGCGCCAGGTTGAGCGTGACCGCAAAAAACCCCTGAAAATGCTCAACAAACTGGGATGGATTGCCGTCCTGAAATATCTACTGGGGGCGCTGAGCCTCACCGACGGCCTGGATAGGATATCCAGGCGCCTGGGGCTCCGCGCCGGGGCGGTCATCCTTCCGTTTCCCGAAGCGGCGGTGGATGTCGACACCCCCGCCGACTGGCAATTCGTCCAGGGACTGTCGGGCCGGCAACACAGCCGGAACTGACCGCCGACGGCCCGTCACAGGGTATACGCATCGTGATGATCATTCGACGCTACATCATCGGCGAAATCATCAAACCGGCGGCCGCCATTTTAACGGTGCTGGTTGCCGTTTTTGCCAGCTACTGTTCGGTCACCTATCTCACGGATGCCGTCGGAGGGCTGATGTCGCCGGCAGCGGTGGCGCTGTTGATCGGCCTTAAAATCGCGATGGCCTTTGAGGTTCTGCTGCCCACCACCTTGTACCTGTCGGTAATCATCGCTCTGGCACGCCTTTACAAGGACCGCGAGATGACCGCCCTGTCCGCATGCGGCGTCGGGCTCGGCAGTGTATTGAAATATGTGTTTCTGGTATCGCTTCCCTTTGCCGCCCTTGCCGCCGGAGCGTCCCTGTTTATAAGGCCGGAGGCCTACAAGGGCATCTACCGGATCAGGGCCGAAGCCAAAGCCTCTTTCGACATATCGCGCCTTGAATCCAACCGGTTTCTGGAATTTGAATCCGGTCGATACATCTTTTTTGCCGACGATATGCGCCCCGGCCGCCGGGCTGCACTGAACGTTTTTATTCGTTCCAGAGAAGGGGACACCTGGCAGGTCATCAGCGCTGAAGAAATGATCCAGAGCGGCCGGCAGAAAAGCGGCTATCCGGTAATGATTTTTCGAAACGGCTCCAAAGTCGAATTCGAACTCTCCAATCAGGGAGGCAGCATCACCCGCTTTGAGCAGGCCCGATACCCCATTGTCACGGATGCAGCCCAAAGCGGGCGCTACCGACGCAAGGCCGCATCCACCGTTCACCTGCTGGATTCCGATCGCCTCGAGGATGTGGCCGAACTGCAGTGGCGCCTGTCCATACCGCTTACCACCATACTGCTCGCCCTGCTCGCGGTACCCTTGAGCCGGACAAACCCCAGAAAAGGAAAATACACGCAATGGGCAGGGGCGCTCATTATCTTTGCCACCTACTTCCAGCTGTTCGTCATTGCCAAGACACAGGTTGAAAATGGCACTGTCAGCCATCTGATAGGAATCTGGTGGGTGCCGGCCCTGCTGGCCGTTCTGATTCTTATCCTGCTGAAAACTACAGGGGAGGTATTTTACCGGAGGTGATCAGAAACCAAATCAAACTGCTGGACCGATATATCGGCAGCAACACTCTTCTGGGCGTGCTTCTGGTGCTCGCGGTCCTGGTGATTCTGTTCAGTTTTTTCGAGTTGCTCGCCCAGCTCAACGACATTGGCAAAGGAAACTTTCGCCTGGCGGATGCCTTTGTCTATACCGCACTGACCATACCCAAACGGGCCGTGGATCTCATGCCGGTCAGCGCTCTTCTGGGCAGTGTTGTGGCGCTGGGGATGATGGCCGATCGCAATGAGCTGGCGGCCATGCAGGCCGCCGGCATGTCGGCGCAGCGGATCAGCACCTCAGTGATCGTATCCGGAATCATCCTCATGGGCACCGCCCTGCTCGTTGCCGAGTTCATCGCACCGCCCCTGGACCAGCACGCCCGCATCCGGCGATCCCGGGCCGTTCGCGGAAAAACCGTCATGATTTCCAAAACCGGGTTCTGGATTCGCCAGGGCCGGTCCTTTATCCACGTCGGCCAGACGCTGTCTCCTGACCGGGCCGCTGATATCGAGATCTATAAAACCGACGAATCCGGACGGTTCAAGCAATTTATTTACGCTAAAAACGCCGAGATCCTCAACGGCAACAACTGGCGGTTGACCGATGTGGAGCAGAAAATCATCTCCGGAGACATCATCACCCATCAACAGCTCGCCGACTATCGCCTGAATGCCTTTCTGAGTCGGGATCAGATGCAGATTCTCAAACTCCCGCCGGACAGCCTGGCCCTGACGGATCTCTATGCGTACATTCGCAGCCTGAAAAAGCGACAGCAGAATGTCGAGGCCCACGATCTGGCTTTCTGGCAAAAAATCTGCCAGCCGATCACCACCTCCATCATGGTGCTGCTCTCGCTGACGTTCATTTTCGGCCCCACCCGGATGAAAAGCGCGGGCAGGCGGATTGCCGGCGGGGTGCTGGTCGGCACCCTGTTTTATCTGACCAACCAGATTCTCGGCCATCTAGGGCTGCTGCTCAATATCCCGCCCATGCTGACGACACTGACCCCGGTGGCCCTGATTCTATTCGTCGCCCTCAGGCTGCTGAGACGGGTATATTAGGGCCTGCATGAAAACGCGAATCCCCGGAAAGCTCAACCCCATTGCCATCCGGGGAAAACACATGATCCTGCACAGCAACCGTCCAGCCGCCGGGGACCCGGCGAATGGAAAACCTGCGGAACCGCGCCCGCCGTTCAAGGGATTGATGACCGGACGAGGTTGACGGCAGGCCGAATTCAGGTATCGGCCCGGACGGCCCGGGCAGCGATCCCCGAAAATCGCGGTGGGTATGCCCGTGAAGCACCAGCTCCGCCCCGTACCGTTGCAAAATGCCAGTCACCCGACTCGCATCCCGCAGGCATTTGCGCCAGGAGACCAGCCCCGGTATCAGTGGATGATGGATGAGAACCACGCGAAAAAGACCCTGGTTGCCAATGTTCGAAAGCAGCTCGGCCAGGCAGCGTTCCTGGACTTCCCCGATAATCCCGGCAGCGGAAAACGGCCAGGTGGGATGCGCGGTTGAAAGTCCGATAAGCGCAACATCCCCGCGGATCCGAACGGAGGGGTAAACCGGTGGCGGACTGGAAGAACGGCGGGCAAGGGTGTCATCGGAAGCCACGTAATCCGGCAGCAGCGCCGCGGTATTTTCAGCCGCCGAAGGCACCAGGGCGTCGTGATTGCCGGGTATAACGAACACCTGGTCCGGACGGCCGATCGCTTCCAGGAATTGACGGGCGAGCCGGAATTCCGAAGGCAGTCCAAGATGGGTCAGATCACCGGTCACCACCACCTGATCCCAGGCCTGCTTTTTCAGCGCCTGAACCATGGCTGACAAAACAGCCGAGCGGTTTTCCCGGCCCCGATACACCCGCCAGGCCAGGTAACCGATGGCCCGCTTGTTCATGACTTCTCTTACGGAAACGCCATCGACCTGGCAGAGATGAAAGTCGGACAGGTGCACCAGGTTGAACGGGCGAGCGGCCATGTGGAAACAATCTCTCATAATCCGGCTCGCAAACTAGTATCCACGTGTATTCCTCATTTTACGGCTCCAGTTTTCTCAAGTCACCTGCAACGTTTTCAATCCGGGCATATGAAACCGGTGCCGCAAAACACCACCAGCATTCTACCGCATACAGGCTGCGGCCTTCATCACGCCGAAATAAGACGGCAGCCGATTTTCCGGAACCGATTCGAGAACGAAAGCGCCAGGCGGGCCAAAAACTTTACAAATTCAATGTTTGACTATATATAGATTGCTTGTTCTGTTTTTTCAATCCACCAGCATCTCCGGACAGGCAGCGTCTGCAGGATCGCCTGAAACGATCGGACCGGGCAGGCAACAGGTCGGCTCTGTCTCTGCCGGGAGAAAATTATGCGCGACACGGCTCTCATTGCACCTGAGGCACTTACAATCCCGACACCAGACGAATCGCTCTGCCCGGATATCCGGAACCGAAAAAAGGCTTGGCATCTGGGCGTTATCAGCAACCCGCTGAGCGGCAGCAACCGGCATCAGTTGCCCGGCATCCGCAGCTTTCTTGACAGTCACCACATTCTCCACCGGGAGGTCTGCAACCTCTCGGATGCCAAAGTGGTCCTCGATGATTTTGCCCGCCAGGGGGTGAACCTGATAGCCGTGAACGCCGGAGACGGGACCGTTCAGGCTGTTCTCACAACGCTTTTTCATCACAGGCCCTGCAGCACCCTGCCTGTGCTCGCACTGCTTTGCGGCGGCACGACCAACATGACCGCCAAGGATCTGGGCTTCAGGGGCTCCCGGATACAGGCCCTGGAGCGGCTGATCAGATGGACCCGACACAGCCGCGGTGAGGGGACCATCCAGCGCCGGCCGGTTCTCAGGGTTCGCCATCCGTCGCTGCCCGCCCCCCAGTACGGGATGTTTTTCGGCGCAGCCTGCATACATAAAGGGATCGAGCTGTTCCATTCCCGGGTTCACGGTCTTGGGCTCAGCGGGGAACCGGCCCACATGGTCATCGTGGCACGATTTCTGGCAGCGCTGGCATCCGGCGATCTTGAAGGCCTGGGCGCGGCCACGGCATCGGTGCGGGTGGATGGGCAGGCGCTGGCCCCTCATCGGTACATGCTCCTTCTGATCCACTCCCTCGAGCAACTGATTCTGGGACTGCGTCCGCACTGGGGCCAGGAAGACGCCCCCCTTCGAATGACCGCTGTCAGCTCGGAGCCGCGTCACTTTCTGCGGGTGCTGACCAGTCTTTTGTGTCGGCGGCGTTCCCGTCTGGCAACCCCGGCAAATGGCTACTTCAGCCACAACTGCAATGAAATTCGCCTCAGCCTTGCCAGCGGTTTTGCCATTGACGGAGAAATATTTACCGTCGATCCCCGTCTCGGAAATCTTTTAATCGACGACGGCGGCCAGGCGGCCTTTTTGCGGTTATAATCATGATACCGTCCGATATTCTGCTGAACATCATCCGGCAACAGGCAAGCCAGCCGGTCTACCCGGCCATCCAGGCACTGGCGGACCAGATCCGTGCCACGCACACCAATACCGCGGCCATCCTGTTTTACGGATCATGCCTGCGGGCAGGTGATGATCGCGGCGGCATGGTGGACCTTTACGTGCTGGTGGACCAGTACCGCACGGCTTACCCGTCAAAAACAGTCGCGCTGCTCAACCGGCTGCTGCCACCCAACGTGTTTTACCTCGAGGTGCCTCACGATGGACGTCAGGTCCGTGCCAAATATGCCGTCCTGTCTCTGGAGGACTTTGAGCGGGGCTCGTCCGTGCAGTGGTTTCACTCCTATTTATGGGGACGATTTTCCCAGCCGGTGGCATTTGCATACTCGCGGAGCGAGGCGGTCACCGACCGGGTTGTCCACTCCCTGGCCCGGTCGGTCCTGACCCTCATCCGCCGCGCCATACCGTGCACGAAATCCCCTTTTCCAGCCCGGGAACTCTGGTTCAAGGGATTGTCACTGAGTTATCGGGCCGAACTCCGGACAGAAAAGCCCGATAAACTGGCCGGCCTGATCCGGCGCTTTCCCGACTACTACGAAACCGTTACCCGTGCGGCCATGCCGGCCATTCCATTTCAGGTCTCTGTTAAATCAGCCGGCCACCCGGTGATCTACGACGCCCGCATATCACGGCGAACCCGCTTCATCAGCCGGCAAACATGGCGAATTCGTTTTATCCAGGGAAAAATGCTGTCGGTGATGCGGCTGCTGAAAGCCGCATTCACGTTCGCTGGCGGCATTGATTACATCCAGTGGAAAATTGAACGACACACGGGCGTTCGTGTCGAGCTGTCCCCCCGCCTCCGGCGCCGCCCTGTGCTGGCAGCATGCATTCTGGCTATTCGTCTGTATCGACGGGATGGATTCCGCTGACCGATGTCAAGAAGGGCTCCGGTGCTTCAGACGCTTCCGCGGATTCAGGATCCTGATCCGCTGCCAGCCGCCGAACCGCCAGCATGGTAATATCGTCGGCCTGCTCGCCATCGCCGGAGTGGGTTAAAACACTTGCCGAAACACCGTGAATCAGCGCCGAGGCGGTAGCCGACGGTAACGCCACCGTCCGCTCCAGCCGCTCCCGGGTGTAAAATTCCCCACCGTTGGCATGCGCTTCGGTCACACCATCGGTATAGCAAAACAGCACATCACCGGAGGCAAGGACGGACCGCCCTATCTGAATGTCAGGACTCGATGTGATCCCGACAGCCGGTCCGGTTGCCTTGAGATACTCCCGGATTCCTCCACCGGGATTCAGGATAAACAGCGATTCGTGCCCGCCGCTGATAAAATGAAGGGTTCCGGATCCCGGATCCAGTACCCCGAAAAACAGGGTGGCAAACATTCCCAGCTCGCCGTGATGTTCGATGATGTAATTGTTGACCTTAAAGACCGCCTGACGCGCAAGCGCTTCATCGCTGATCCCGGCCGGCCCGCCGGACGGGCCGGTCGCGGGGCTCATGCGGCAACCTGCCTCGCTGAGTAAAGCCCCCCCGGAAAAAATCCGGATCAGACTTCGGAAAAGAGCCATAAAAAGGGCCGCGCCCACCCCCTTGTCGCAGACATCGGCAATCACCAGCGCCAGCTTTCCGCCGGGCATTTGAAACACGTCGTAAAAATCACCCGCCACCTGCCGGGCCGGTTTGAAATAGGCCGAGATTTCCCAGCCCGAAACCTGCGGCAACCGGGCCGGCAGAAAACTGACCTGCATCTCCCGGCCCCGCTCCAGTTCGGCATTCAGGGCGTTTGAAAAGCTCTTGACCTGTCGGTAGCTCTCCGAAAGGGCCTTCTCGGCCTGCTTGCGCCGATCGATCGCCTCGGATATCTGACGAAACATCCGGTTGAAGGCACCAATCACCTCTCCCAGCTCATCCCGCCGCCGAATGGTCGCGGAGTAAAAATCCGGGGGCTCCCGGTCATGGCTCACCGCCTCGCCGGCTCCGATCAGATCTTCGCGGAGCCTTAAAACCGGCCGCACCACGATGGGCTCCAGGGCAAACCAGGCGCCTGCTGTGACAAATGCCGAAATAATCAGGACCAGCCCCACGATCCGCCAGAAAAAGGCCTTCAACTCCCGGCAGACCGATGACGAATCGTGCCGGATAATAAGGGTAAGGTTTGACGCAAGGGGGAAGGCTGCGTCAAACCGTTTGCGGTCCCTGTCAAGGCGGAGCTGTCGATCGGTCCGCTCAGCCTCTTCTACGGACAGCGTGGGCAGCTCGCCGAATTCCCCGAAAGCCGTTCCGTCAGCCCGGTACACAACTCCGCCCAGAATCACGGGATCGATCGTCAGCTGACGAACCCGGTCCACCCACTGCCCGTCGGTCGCCGGAACCGCTGAAAACTGCCTCAGTGCCGATACCCTGGCCGCGGAGACCGCGGCCAGCTGCCGGAGCTGCTCCTGCTCCCGGCGTTTCATCGATGGGACCAGAATGATCGCCTCGATGGTCACAACGCTGATAAATACCCAGAACACAATCCGCCGGGAAAGCCTTGAGGTTGGCACCCGTCTGATTCCTCGGAAAATTTCCCGCATGAACCCCGCCTTTGGCAACGCCGATGGAAAAGATTGATTGAAAACACCATCATGAAACAATAAGAACAAAATCGCTATTGAAAAACAAAATTGTGCTCTTTATGCAGCGCGCATGTCGGCTTATCGTGTAATTCAAACCGCAGTCGACGCGCATTGACATCCTCCGGCAATCCCTCTATGCTTTGCCAAACGGCGCAGGCGCCCGTCAATTAAAGCGGCGGGCGTTTGCCGGACAGCCGGACACGCCCGTGGACCACACTGACGAGGATTCGTCGCCCTCCTCCCGGGTCAATCAACTTTCCACCAACCGATGAACTCGCCGCAGGAATTCGGATTGAAACGATTCGCGTTCCTTGCCAACGAGGAGGAAAATTATGGAGCGATCTGTTCGCATAGAGGATGTAATGTTCGAAAGCCGCGTCACATTCGGCACAAGCGGCGCTCGGGGCGTGGCCCGTGACATGACCGATGCCGTGTGTTTTGCTTACACGGCCGGCTTTATCCAGTACCTGGAGAAGATCGGCGAGCTGACCCCGGGCACACGAATTGCCGTGGGCGGCGACCTGCGCGGCAGTACGGACCGGATCATGGACGCTGTTTCACAGGCGGTCCGGTATCGCGGCCACATCCCCGTAAACTGCGGGAAGCTGCCCACACCGGCTGTGGCGTATTTCGGCCTTCTCGAAGGCATTCCCACCGTCACGGTAACCGGCAGCCATATCCCCGAAGAACGCAACGGCATCAAATTTGCCAAAACTGCCGGC
>ENA-ORCT01001086-ORCT01001086.1-marine-metagenome-genome-assembly--contig:-NODE-1086-length-11221-cov-3.257089_pt1 | contig 11221 bp, 7 predicted proteins | sample MGYA00248632_ERZ508511 | MGnify/ENA primary metagenome ERZ508511 (study PRJEB26182, sample SAMN06268839) | marine metagenome | isolation source: Tt an P1-techrep anaerobic enrichment on pine from sediment... | reverse complement strand
CTGTTCTCGATGGCTTTGAGCACAAATGGAAAAGTCTGGATGGTGACGATGATGATCGGCTGCGAGGTTTCGAGGGCCTGCGCCAGCTTCTCTGACTTGGAGCCGTCGCCGATATCGCGGTTTATACGCCCCACCACCCCGTCGGCGTGTTCAAACTGGTAGATAGTGTCCTGCAACTGATCATCCAGCACCGTGCGGTCGGTCACGACGATCACCGAATGGAACTGCTTATCCCCCTGGGCGGTGTAAAGCGACGAGAGCTGATGAGCGGTCCAGGCAATGGAGTTGGACTTGCCCGAACCGGCGCTATGCTGGATCAGGTATTTATGCCCCGGCCCTTCCTCGCGAGCAGCATCAATCAGGCGGTTGACCACATCCCACTGATGATAGCGGGGGAAGATCAAGGTCTCCTTCTTGTACTTCTTCCCCTGCCAGTCTTCCTTCTCTTCGATCTGAAGATGAACATATCGAGCAAGGATCTTCAGCAGGTTGTCGGGCAGCAGCACCTCATTCCACAGATAACCACTGGCATACTCTTCCTGATTCTCAGGAATATCGTTCCCAGCGCCACCCTCCTTGGTTCCTTTGTTGAACGGCAGGAAAAAGGTATCATCCCCCGCCAGCCGAGTCGCCATGTAGACCTCGTACTGACTGACGGCAAAATGAACCAGTGCCCCGCGCTTGAAGGTCAACAGAGGTTCCGGCTTTTTGGTCACCGGGTCTTTGGGCAGGCGGGTGCGTTTGTACTGCTTTATGGCGTTCTCGACAGCCTGTTTAAACTCTGACTTCAGCTCCAGCGTGGCTATCGGCAGACCGTTGACGAACAGCACTAGGTCAATGCGCCAAGCCTTAGCCTTTTTGCCTGTCTCAGCCAAATGTTCTTCAGTAGCATAAGGGCTGTAGACCAATTCAGGCACGATGCGCAGGCGGTTCTTTTGGTAACGGCTCAGGGTATCGGGGTTGAGGTCGTGTTCCGGCTTGAACTGGCAGAGTTTGAAGCGGGTACCGCGATCACGTAGCTCATGGCGCAGTACGCCTAGGGTGCCGAAAGTACGAAGTTCGCGGTCGGCAGCATTGGGGTCAGCCTTATTTAGCTGGCTGGCAACTTTTTCGAGGAGATGTTTTTCAGGGTTTTGCGGATAGAGTTTGCAGTATTTCTGCCACTGTTCATCTTGGGTATCTTTGACGAAACCGAGCACGTCTTCTTCGTACAATGCCAATTCCCGATTGTAGCCTGCGGGTGATCCCAGTTTCCAGCCGTTGGCGACCATCTGGTTGGTGATGTCGCTTTGGAAAACAGATTCCTGGGATTTGCTGGCATTGACGGCACTCATGCACTGGCCTCCATGGGGTTTTCAGATTGTGTGGGTTTCCAGTTACGGACGTCAATTTTACCGGTGACGGCGGCTGATATAAGGGCAGTGCGGCGCTCCTTCAGTAGTTCAACAGCGCCACATGCCTTGGATATTAGTTTTTCATATTTCTGGCTAACTATTTTACAAAACTTAACGATAGATTCTTGCTCCTTAATGTCTGGCATACAAACTTTCATTTGCCGAATTGAGTTCAATGACAAGTTAAAGATTGTTGTTCCGGTTACTTCAATATCGTAATATCTTATTGCCTTGTCACTTTTTAAATAAAACATAAGATATTCACGACTCAATAAAATCTTACAATTTATATATGCCGCACTTTTACCAAGGATTACACTTTCATTTTGGTATATCGCTAAATTACCAATCGTCCCATTAATAGACAGCAAAACCGTACTACAATCAAGCTCCACCTTATGCTTCTTAAATTCCTCAAAAGGGACTTCTTTAGCAGATGCAGTAAGTGCGATCTTTCCATCAACAAGATTGTTCCCATTTACAAAGAAATACCCTGTCCCTTCTTGGTACAAGGGGGTTGAATGAAGCCCATCGCCGATTCGTGATGAAACATGGAAAAGCTTCGGCACTTCCCAGTGTTCCGGCACCTCCTCCAACCACTCAACACCGGAATCTTTCATCGGTGCATCGGGATTCAACCCTTTGGTAACGGCATGGCTGATCAACGCCTGACGCTTTTCTTTCAGCAGTTTAATCAATTGTTGGTGCTTATCGATTAGGGTGTCAATTTTGGCGGTTTCGTGGTCGAGGAAGTTAGCAATTTGGATTTGTTCAGGGATTTTTGGCACTATAATCGGCACATTCGCAAAGCTGTCGGGGTACAGACGTAGGCGTGAATCGATAACACCCGTAGATCGCGTCTTAAAATGCCCGGTAAATAAATCAGTACGTAACAGATAATGCATGTAGTCAGGGGAGGCATTCTCATAAAATCGAAAAACAGAATAAGCAGGACTTACTATTCCATCATACTTAGTGACACCAAGGCCTCGCTTCCAAGCAAGCATGATATTCATCACTAAATCGTTTTTGTAACACTTCTTGTAACCGACAAGGGATTCAGCCCGAGAAAGAAATTCACCATCATCAATCACTTCGCCACGAGGCTTTACCCCATAATACTCGGAGACAGAAAGTAGTGTTTCATCCCCTTTTTCGGAGCGTTCACCAAATTCTCTGAAAATAAATTTGCCGCGAAATACTTTCCAACCTTCAGGGATTTCTCCCAACCACTTAATTCCAGAGTTCTTATAAACCGGATACGATTGATACTTCCCCATAATCAAGAATGAACCTCCCTAAGAAGGCCCATAATCTCGGCACTCACCGCATCTAGTTCAGCATCGATCTCATCCAAATCACGTGGCGGTGTATAGACATAGAATTGTCGATTAAAAGGAATCTCGTACCCGACAATCCCCAGTTCCCCGTCCTTGTCATCCCGCTTACCCACATCAATCCAGGCATCCGGCACATGAGGCGCAACCTCTTTGTGGAAATAGGCCTCAACAGTTTCGGTGACGCTACGTGAAGGGTTGAGGGGAATGTTCTCATTATCCCGCAGGTCGCCATCGGCCTGAAACTCAACGACCTTGCCTTCCACCGCAAACAGTCCGTAGAGCGGGTCCGCTTTCTCCTTGTGAACCTTCTTGATCACGCACTGCGCATCGGGGTTCTTCCAGCTTACCGCGTCAAGAAGCTGCTTTTTCTGCCGTGTATCCAGCTTTACACCTATCACTTTGAGCACCCTCTTCAACTGCTCGTCAAACTGGTTGAAGTCATGGCAGGGGCCATCGACAATCGCAGCGGCGCCCATCTGCTTCACCAGGGCAGCTTTCAGCTTCTGCCCAATCTCCAGCAACGCCTTCTGATTGCGCCACAGCTTGGTGTCGAGAAGATCCTTGATCTGCTTCTCTTTCAGATCCTTAAAGTTCGCCTTGATATATGCACGCACCTCGACCGCAACTCCAGACAGGTCCCCGTAGCTAGCATCCGTCCAGTCATGACCATACTGTTCGTAAGCCCATTTCATTATGGACTTAAACGGCTTGGGGGCAAAACGCAGCTCTTCCAACCTTTCGCTGCTGAACTGCACCGAAAGTCGCAAAGGACGCTCAACGGTAATGCGCCGATAGCCAAAGTCAGTGGTGTCGAAAATTTTGCTAGCAAAGGTCTTCGGTTCCTGCGCTTTCGGATTATCCGATTGACGCCCCCGGTTGCTCTTCACCTCTTCCGGTTTGTCCAGTTCAACGGTATCGATCTGCTCGAACTGACCGAAGGCGCGGGTGATGGTGGCGATATCATCGTCCCCCATGACATTGCGCTTGGAGCCGAGGGACTTGCGCATCTTGCCGCAGAGGTTGACGCCGTTAATGAGCTGTACCTTGCCCTTGCGCTCGGGGTCTTTCTTGTTGGACAGCACCCAGACATAAGTAGCGATGCCGGTGTTGTAAAACATGTCGGTTGGCAAGGCGACGATCGCCTCCAGTAGGTCGGCCTCCAGGATGTAGCGGCGAATCTCGCTCTCGCCGCTACCTGCACCACCGGTAAACAGCGGTGAGCCGTTAAGGATAATACCGATGCGTCCGCCGCCGTCCTTGGTATCTCTCAACTTGCTGATCAGGTGCATCAGGAACAGCAGAGAACCGTCCGAAACACGCGGCAAGCCGGGACCAAAACGGCCGTCAAAGCCCTTGAGGATATGCTCGTCTTTGATGTCCTTCTCGACCTTCTTCCAATCGACCCCAAAGGGTGGATTGGAGAGCATGTAATCGAATTTGTCTACATAGAGCTGATCGTTGCTGAGGGTATTACCGAGTTTGATACGATCGACTTCCTGCCCCTTAATAAGCATATCGGCCTTGCAGATGGCATACGACTCGGGATTGAGTTCCTGACCGAAGGCGCGCATCACCGCATTGGGGTTGAGTTCATGCACGTACTCCATGCCGGAGGAGAGGAAGCCGCCAGTTCCCGCCGTTGGATCGTAGATGGTGCGGATAATCCCTTCCTGAGTTAGCGCCTCATCGTCTTCCATAAACACCAGCGATGTGGTCAAACGCACGATATCCCGCGGGGTAAAGTGCTCACCGGCGGTCTCGTTGGAACTTTCCGCAAAGCGCCGGATCAGCTCCTCAAAGACCAGGCCCATTTCGTAGTTGGAGATTCGCTGCGGACTTAGGTCAGTGTTGGCGAACTTCTGTACCACCTTGTAGAGCAGGTTGGCATCGTTGAGTTGGGCGATAAACTCGGCAAACTTGAAATACTCGAAGATCTCCCGTGCATCCCTGGAAAACGACTGGATATAGGTCTCCAAATTGTCTTTGATGCCTGACTCGCCGAGCTTGGAAAGATCCATCGGCGAGACATTGAAAAACTTTTCCTCCGTCGCCCGCAGCAGCATCTTTTCGCAGGCTTCTTCCGGCAGTTCCATCTTGCTGACTTCGGCGTGCTTGGCCAGCACAGCGGGCTTGCTCTTTTCCAGCACACATTCGAGTCGGCGCAACAAGGTGAAAGGCAGGATAATCCGGCCGTATTGGCTCTGTTTAAAATCACCACGAAGGAGGTCAGCAACGGACCAGAGAAAAGCAGCGGTCTGGGTAAAACTGGGGGTCATAAATACAAAACCTTATATGTCATGCAGTGTGGAAAAAGGGGTTAAATCGTGTGATCCGAAAAATAATCTGCGCCGTGCCGGCGCTGGGACTTTGCAGTTTACACCCTCTTGGCTTTCACAAAAACGAAAACCGCCGGTGCCTCATCGGCGCCAAGCGGTCTTATCGATCAATTCTGTTTTTCCCATGAAATTGCATCCCACCCTCCGGGCATTAAAAAAACAAACGCCTTAAAATACACTCAGAAAAATGGAATGTCAACGCTGGGAAGATTATTACCGTAACGCGTAATCCGTGATTGGTAATGGGTGATTTCGGTTAACAGAGGCAAGCGAAAGACACTGTCTCACGCGGAGACACGGAGGGCGCGAAAAAGTTCACAACCCGAACCCCATGTCTCACGCAAAGCCGCTAAGACGCCAAGAAGGTCAAAACCAAAATCACCAAATTTCCTTTGCGCCTTTGCGTCTTGAGTGAGCGCCAGCGAACGGGCGTGAGGCCGCCTTTCAGCAGTTCAAGCCCTTAGTCGCAAGGTTTCCTTCTGGGCCTCATCAAACTTTTCCAGAGTTAATTCATCCGGCTTAGCAGTCATCAGGCTGACCACGATAATGGCCACAAAAGCCAGAACAAACCCCGGCAGGAGTTCGTAGAAATATTCCCCGTCGATCTGGACAAAATTTTTGACGATAAAAATCGTCGCCGCCCCTACCACCATACCGGCCAAAGCGCCATGCTTGGTAGTGCCGCGCCACAACAGGGAGAGGATGACCAGAGGACCGAAGGCGGCACCGAAACCTCCCCAGGCGTAGCCGACCATGCCGAGAATGGACCCGGAATCGTTGGCGGCGATGGCGAAGGAGATCAGGGCGAAACCGACCACGCCGAAGCGGCTGATCCAGGCTTTTGTCTTGTCGTTCATCTTCTGAAAAAACGGCAGGTCTTCGGTCAGCGAAGAAGTGAGGACCAGCAGCTGGGAATCGGCCGTCGACATGACCGCTGCCAGTACCGCAGCAAGGACGAACCCGCCGAACACCGGGTGGAACAGAGCGCTGCTCAGGGCCAGGAAAATCCGTTCGGCATTGGCACCCGGCCCGTTAATGCCGGCCAAGGGGGCAACATCGTTGTAGCCGATGCCGATCAGGCCGATCAGGGAGGAGAGCACCAGGCAGATGATCATCCAGGAGATGCCGACCCGGCGGGCATGGGGCACCGCCTCGACGGAACGGATGCCGATAAAGCGGGCCAGAATGTGCGGCTGGCCGAAGTAGCCGAAGCCCCAGGCCATCAGCGAGGCGCCGGTGAGCCAGGAGGTGGTGAAGTTAAAGGCCTTGGGATTGACCGCAGCGATATCGGTGCCGGTGCCGGAGATGGCGATAGTGCCGAGGACGGCGCAGAAAACCAGAGCCGTGAGCATGAGCAGTCCCTGGATCAGATCGGTCCAGCAGACGGCCATATAACCGCCGAGGAAGGTATAGGACACGACCACCACGGTGGTGACCAGGAGAGCGGTCTGTTCGGTGGCGCCGAAGGTATGGGCAAACAGCAGGGTGCCGCCCTTGAGGCCGGAGGCGACGTAGAGGGTGAAGAAAATGAGGATGACCAGGGTCGAGACCGATTTCAATAGCCCGGAGGTGTCGTTGAAGCGGTTGGCGATGTAGGTCGGCAGGGTCACGGCATCGAGCCGTTCGGTCAGCGCCCGCAGGCGACCGGCGACAAAGAGCCAGTTGCAGTAGGCGCCGAGAATCAGGCCGAGGGAGATCCACACCCCTTCGACCAAACCGCCGGCAAAGACGGCGCCGGGCAGGCCCAGCAGCAGCCAGCTGGACATGTCGGAAGCGCCGGCACTGATGGCCGTGGTGACCGGCCCCAGGGACCGCCCGCCGATGAGGAAATCCTCGTTGTTGCTGGTCTTTTTCATGGAGTAGTAGCCGATGCCGAGCATCAGCAGCAGGTACAGGCCGAACTGGATGGTGTAGATGGTCATTGTGTTCCTTAAGTGCAAAATCGTAAAGGCTTTATCTCACGCGAAGTCGGGAAGATGCGAAGAGGGTCAAAAGCATAAACCCTATATCTCACGCCCGCTCCTTGCAGTCGCTCAAGCCGCAAAGACGCCAAGAAAATCAAAATCAAAAATCAAGGGAGGCCTGAGTTAGACCAGAAAGCGAATTTAAAGCTGGTTTCCTGAGGTTCAAAACCCAACCCCCTAGTCTCGCGCGAAGCCGCTAAAGGGGGCTAACCCAGTGTTCAGGTTTCCCTTTGCGTCTTTGCGTCTTAAGTGAGCGCCAGCGAACGAGCGTGAGGCTGATGTTCAGAAGTTCAAAGCCAAAAACCCTTGTCTCACGCAAAGCCGCTAAGACGCAAAGAAAGTCAAAACCCAATCTTCAGGGTTTAAAAGCTATCCCAGAGAAGGGGCTTAAGGCCGATTTTCAGAATTTCAAAACTTAAAGCCTATGTCTCACGCGAAGCCACTAAGTGGGTCAAACCCAGTGTTCAGGTTTCCTTTGCGACTTTGCGTCTTGAGTGAGCGCCAGCGAACGAGCGTGAGGCTGAAGTACAGATGTTCAGAAGTTCAGAATCCAAAACCCTTTTCTCACGCAAAGCCGCAAAGACGCTAAGAGAGTCAAAACCAAACTCTAGGGTTTGTTTTACCTTTGCGCCTTTGCGGCTTAAGTGAGCGTCAGCGAACGAGCGTGAGGCCGATTCTCAGTAGTTAAAAGTCTTAGACGTGAGCCCGCCTTTAAACCCCGTTGGCCACACGGAAAACCCCATCCTTGATCAGACTGGCACCAAAGTTGATCAGCAACCCCAGGCGCTTGTCGGTCAATCTCAGATAGGTCAGCAACTGCTTCTTGTGTACCGGCACAACCTTTTCGACCGACTTTAACTCGACGATCAGGGCATCCTCCACGATCAGGTCGGCCCGGAACCCCTCATCGAATTGAAGGCCGTCATAAACGATGGGGATGGCCTGCTGCCTTGAGACGTCCAATCCTCTTTTTTTAAGTTCATGGGTAAGCACCGCCTCGTAGACTGATTCCAAAAGTCCAGGGCCGAGACGAGTATGGATCTGATAAGCCGCATCGACGACCTGCTTGGCCAGTACATTGATTCGCTCCATCTCCTCCCCTTTCTCAAGGTTTCCCTTTGCGTCTTGAGTGAGCACAGCGAACGAGCGTGAGGCCGATTTTCTGTAGTTCAAAACCCTAACCCCGTATCTCACGCAAAGCCGCAAAGACGCCAAGAAGTTCAAAACCTGTCTTTCAGGGTTTCCTTTGCGCCTTTGCGGCTTAAGTGAGCGGAGCGAACGAGCGTGAGGCTGATTTTGTGAAGTTCAAAAACACTTTCTCAAGGTTTTCAAAACCCTGCCCTACCCTGCCGGCAGTTCCGTCCCGCGACTCATGATGTCCACATAGCCTGCATAGCTGAACAAACGGTTACGCCGCTGCTCCGTAAGCTCTTTTACGATGCCGAGCTGTTGTAGATGTCCGAGAGCCTTGTTGACCGTGGCCGGAGTGATGCCGGTCTTCTCCACCAGCCAATTTGAGGTGGCTATGGGATGCTCCATAAGTGCCCGATGCACCCGTAACGTGGTTGCAGCCGCACGGCCCAGGGCACTGATCTTGTCCCGATCGCGAGTCGACAGGTCGAGAAGTTGCTGCGCCGTTTCCACTGCCTGGGTCGCGGTGACAATGACCGCATCGGCAAAGAAATCGAGCCAGGCTTCCCAGTCGCCGGTCTGTCTTACCTTGTTAAGTAGCTCGTAATAATGCTGCCGGTGGGTCTTGAAGTAGAGGCTGAGATAGAGCATCGGCTCCTGCAGCACCTTTTGCTCGCACAACAGGAGGGTGATCAGCAGCCGCCCCAAACGACCGTTGCCATCGAGAAACGGATGGATCGTCTCGAACTGCACATGGGCCAGAGCCGCCTTGAGCAACACCGGCGTCGCTTCCGGCCGGTCATGAAGAAACAGTTCGAGCAGGCCCATGCACTCAGACACCTCTTTGGCTGGAGGCGGCACGAAGGCAGCGTTTCCAGGGCGAGTGCCCCCGGTCCAGTTCTGACTTTGGCGAAATTCGCCAGGGGCCTGGTTGTTGCCACGCCCCCTGGCCAACAGCACGCTGTGGATTTCCCTGATCATCCTAAGCGACAGCGGCAATCCCTCTGCCAACAATCTGAGACCATGATCAAGAGCAGCAACATAGTTGCTGACCTCACGCACATCGTCAAGCGGTACGCCCGGCTGCTGATCCAGCTCGAACAGCAGAAGGTCCGACAAGGACGATTGGGTCCCCTCGATCATGGAGGAAAGCACCGCTTCTTTCCGAACATACATGTAGAGGAAGAGAGAAGTGTCCGGCAGCAAGGTCGAGACGCTGTCGAGCCGCCCCAATGCCAGCAGGGCCTGATCGAATTTGCCACGCAACTCCGGCGTCCAGTCGATGGGCGGCTGCGGTGGCAGCGGTGCAGGCACAAAGGCCTGGGCCTCCTCCCCCACCGTCGATATGGTTACATATTTTCCCTGGAGTTTTCGTTTCACTCGGCTTCTCTCGAACTTAAAATAAGGCTCAATACTATTTTAGGATGAACCGTCTTCCTAAAATAGTATACCGATAAGGAAATGGCAAGCACCTTAACGCCTCTTTACAAATCACTCTTCCTTAACCCCCGCAATGACCGCATGGTCGGTCGTGACCCGATAAACCCAAAAACCGTATCTCACGCAAAGCCGCAAAGACGCAAAGAAGGTCAAAACCCTAACTCCAGGATTTGTCCTTTGAGCCCATCAGCTGGATATCCGAACCTAGAGCACGTTTGACCGAATCAGTCGTTGCTCAGGTTGATCAAGTTTACGATAACCTTGACGATGGTGTCCTTTTCCTCCGGACGACTCTCGGCAATCAGCAGGGTCAGCGCGACCAGAGCGTTGTCGGCCAGGCGCTTGCTACCGTCAGGACGATAGAGAACACCGTTCCCGGCAAGGAAATAAATGAAGATGGCTGCTGCGATCCTCTTGTTACCGTCGCTGAAAGCATGGTTTTTGACGATGAAGTAGAGAAGGTTAGCGGCCTTCTCCTCAATGCTGGGATAGACATCCTTGCCGTCGAAAGTCTGGTAAATGGCGCCGAGGGCGCTTTTGAATCCTTGGTCCTTTTCGAGCCCGAACAGGCCATCGAACTCCCCTTTCATCGATTGCACCACCGATATGGCCTGGTCGTAGCCGAGTGCGAAAATCGCAGGGCCGCTTGTATCTTCAATGGCCAGCGATCCATGGTCGTACCGATCGAGAGTAGCCAGGGCATAGGCGTAATCGGTAATGACCTGCAGTACATCTTTGCCCAGATCGTTGACCAGTTGCTGGTGTTCCAATGTCCGCGACAACAGCTTAAAAGCCTACTGCATCTCTCGTAGCTTGGCACTTTCTTCGCGCAACCGCTGCTCGTTAAGCGTGTAGCCTTTAACGAGATGGTCTCGCAATACCTGGGTGGCCCAACGCCGAAACTGAGTGCCGCGCTGCGATTTGACCCGATAGCCGACAGAGATGATGACATCGAGGTTGAAATGTTCGACCTGGTACCTTTTTCCATCGGCAGCAGTTGTTGCAAATTTTGCAACAACTGAATCACGCTCCAATTCCCCCTCGCGAAAAATGTTACTTACATGTCGAGAAACGACAGACTTGTCTCTGCCGAAAAGATCGACCATCTGCTTCAAGCTCAACCAAACGGTATCCTGCTCAAGTTGCACATCGAGTAGGGTTTTCCCATCTTCAGCTTGATAGAAGACAACTTCTCTCATCTGCTTCCTCCCGGCGAATGTATCCATGTCCGCTGCATCATCTCAGAAAATAACGCATAAATTTTCACTGCTTGGAATTTAACGTCTTTCGTTACTCCTTTGCGTCTTGAGTGAGCGCAGCGAACGGGCGTGAGAATCGCTTTTCTGAAGTTCGAAACCGAAACCCATTTCTCACGCGAAGCCGCGAAGACGCTAAGAGGGTCAAAAGCCGGTCTCCAAGGTTTCCTTTGCGCCTTGCCCGGTTTATTCATGAACGTTCGTCGCGAAACCGGCAAGTGTGCATCAGATCAGGCCAAGCACAGGGAGTTGCCCTGCAGACGTACTTGCGGTACGTCGAAGCGCAAAGAGCGAGCACGGCTTGAGATGGTGTGCAATTGCCGGTTGCAGCAGAAGGCATTATGAATTAACCGGGCATTA
>ENA-ORCT01001085-ORCT01001085.1-marine-metagenome-genome-assembly--contig:-NODE-1085-length-11224-cov-2.982596_pt1 | contig 11224 bp, 7 predicted proteins | sample MGYA00248632_ERZ508511 | MGnify/ENA primary metagenome ERZ508511 (study PRJEB26182, sample SAMN06268839) | marine metagenome | isolation source: Tt an P1-techrep anaerobic enrichment on pine from sediment... | reverse complement strand
GCCTGCACCTGCCGGGTGTTTTCGTCGGGCTGGATGCTGCACGTGGAGTACAGGATCCTGGTTCCCGGCCGTGCCATCGCGGCGGCCTGTTTTAACAGGTCCTGCTGCATCTGTTGAAGTTTCGTCACCATCTCCGGGTTCCATCGCCAGCGGGCCTCGACCCGGCGGGCCAGTACACCCGTGTTGGAACACGGCACGTCCAGGAGTATCGCGTCCAGTTTTTTTTCTTTCGAGACAACCTTATCAATATGATTATACGGAACCACCTCCACCGACTGCAAACGAAGCCGCTTGATGTTCTCACGAATGCGGCTCAGGCGTTTGGAATTCGCATCGGTGGACAAAATCACTCCCGCATCACCGGTCAGCATCGCCAGCGCCATACTTTTGCCGCCCGGCGCCGCACACAAATCCAGCACGGTCCAATCCGGCTGCGGATCGAGCAATTTCACCGCCGACGCCGCGGTTGTATCCTGCACGTAAAACAGCCCTTCGAGGTACGCGCGATACCGATTCATCCTGCCGGCACTGTGAATACGCACACAGTCGGCGACCTGCTCGCACGCCACCGTTTCGTCATGCAGCCGTGCGGCCAATTCCTCCGCCGTCACGCAAAGCGTATTGGGCCAGGCCATCACCGACGGCGCCCGGTTGGACGCCAGGCACAGGTCTTCGGTTTGCCGCCGGCCGTAAGCGGCCACCCATTCATGCACCAGCCGCTGCGGCACGGAATACGCCGTGTTGAGATAGCTGACAACATCCTGTGCGGGATCGGGCAGCAGATCGTCCTTAAACAAACATCCCGTTTCGGCGTTTTGCGGAATCGCCCGGGACTTGGCCGCACCCTGCAGCGGGGCCTGTCGGGATTCGATCGCACGCTGAACTTTGCGAAGAACGGCATTGATGAAGCCGCCGGTTTTTTTCGAGCGTGTGCGGTTCGCGATTTCGACTGCTTCATTGATGATCGCATAATCCGCCGTCTGCGGCGCAAACACGAGTTCATATGCCCCGAGCCGCAGTAGGTTCCACTGGGTGGGTTTAACGCGCTTCGTATCGATCCGGGCACACCGTGTCAGAATGCGGTCCAGTGTAATCCGATGACGAATCACGCCAAAAACAAGATCGGTCGCCTGGGCGGGGCGATCCGAACGGGCAAGATGACGATTGAGGACTTCGGCGGTATCGTGGGAAAGGACGTCACATTCGTTCAATGTTTTCCACGCGGTTTGACGAGCAGTGGGCAGGGGGTCGCGGCTCATTTTTAAAAAATTCCGCTCATGGCCTTTTCCGCGGAGATAAACAGGTCTCCGGGGCGGCACTGGTGGCCGTTGACAAACGCCTCGAAATCCATCCGGTGCGAGCCGGCGGGTTTGATTTTGTTAATCCGCAGCGCACCGTCGCCGCAGATCACTGACAGATCGGTATCCAACTGACCGGTAATACCATTTGCGTCCTTCCGTTCGACGGCTGTTGCGCTGACCAATCCCACCCGCCAGTGCCTGCCGGTTTCGGAAGAAACATACATACTTTGGGCACCGGGCCAGGGACGCAGACCGCGGATATGATTCACGATATCGTCGGCGCTTTTATTCCAATCGATATAACCGTCGGCTTTTTTGAGTTTGGGGGCATAGGTCACCTTCGCCGGGTCCTGCGGCGTATAGGTGGCGGTGCCGTTTTGAATCCGGCCGATCGTTTCCATCAGAACGGGCACGGATAATTGCGACAGCTTTTCGTGCATGCTTTCAAAGGTATCCTCCGGCTCGACGGCTGTCGCGCCCTGCGCCAATACTTCCCCGGCGTCCATTTCGTCGGCCAGCGTAATGATGCTGACCCCGGTTTCGGTTTCGCCGTTCATGATCGCCCAGTGGATCGGGGCCGCGCCGCGGTACTTCGGCAGCAGCGAGGCATGCACGTTCACGGCCCTGTGTCTTTGCAGTGCGATAACGTCCTGGCTGATCTTTTGCCCGAACGCGATCACGACCAGCAGGTCCGCTTCGCAGGCGGCGATCTTCGCGGCCATATCCGGGGCATTAATGTTTTTGGCCTCGATACAATCAACCTGATTGGCCTGGCACCACTGCGCAACATCCGTAGGCGTTAAATGGCTGCGATGCCGTCCCGCCGGACGCGCAGGCTGGGTGAACACGCCGACCAGTTCATGGTCGCTGTGATGAATCGCCTGCAAACACGGCAGGCCAAACGAAGATGAGCCAAAGTAAATAATTCGCATTCGTATGTTTGTATAGAACCTTTGGATTTGTTTTGAATTTTATTCCGCTGTCGTCCCGGCGACGGCGAATCGGGATTCGAATTTCGAACGTTACTGGTAATCCTCCTCAAGCTGTTTGAGTCGCCGTTTGGCCCGCAGCCTGGCACCGGCACCGAGGCGATCCTTGATCATCCGGCCTTCCAGGTGGTCGTACTCATGCTGATAGATACGGGCCTGAAGACCTTCGCCGATTTCGGTAAATTCGTTGCCGTCCAGATCCTGAGCAGTGACGGTGCAGCGGGCATAACGTTTGATCTTGCCGGAAATGCCCGGCAGCGACAGGCACCCTTCCTCCGCCGTTTCCAGCGGGCCTTCGACCTGGATGCTCGGATTGATATAGACCCTGGCGTTCTCGGCGGTGCCATCGATGGAGCCGACAAAAATCCGTAGATTGACTCCCGCCTGCGGCCCGGCCAGTCCCACCCCGTGGGTTTCAACCATAATCTCAATCATCCGCTCGGCCAGCACGCGAAGATTGTCATCAAACACCTCCACTGGTTTCGCCCGCTCCATCAGCACGGGCGTCGGATATTGCGTAATCGTACATTTGGAATAATCAGTCATGGTTTCTGCTTACAACGAAAAAACTCTCTAGTGAATACCGACTCGTTTCAACTTTGACTTTAGATTCGCCGAAAATTTTAACTTATTGTATTAAAACATGTATATCCGTACGGCTTAAGCTGACTCGTCAAATTCATCGCCGCGGAAGGTGGAGCCGAGGTAGCTTCGCCTGACCAGTTCGTTCTGGATGATGTCTTTGGGCTTGCCTTCGGCGATAACTTTGCCATGGTCCATAATGTAGGCCTTGTCGGCAACTTCCAGTGTCCGCTCGACGTTGTGGTCCGTGATCAGGATGCTCACCCCTGAGGCCACCAGCCGACGTATTTCGGTTTGTAATTCCTCCACGGCGATGGGGTCCACACCGGAAAACGGCTCATCCAGCAGGATCAGCGACGGATTGGTCACCATGGCACGGGCGATTTCGAGTTTTCGCCGCTCACCACCGGACAATACGCGGGCCTGGCTGTTGATGACCTCGGTCAGGCTGAATCGCTCAATCAGGTCTTTGGCCCGGCGTTTGCGTTCGCTGCGGCTGATGTCCATGGTTTCCAGAATCGCCAGTAGATTTTCCCGTACCGTCAACCGCTGGAACACGCTGGGCTCCTGGGATAAATATCCCATTCCCAGCCGAGCCCGCTTGTACATCGGATGCCGGGTGACCTCGTGGTCTTCAAAATAAACCTCTCCGTCATCAGGGACAATCATGCCGATACACATCCTGAATGTCGTTGTTTTGCCGGCGCCGTTGCGACCCAACAATCCAACAATGGAGCGTTGCCCAACGGTGATGTTCACACCGTCAACAACGGTTCGACCGGAATATTTCTTGACCAGCCCGTGTGTTTCCAGAAGTGTCATATCAACCACAGTTCATCTCCTCAGGTTAGCAAAATGGTTCGTTTTTGCGGATAACGCTGAAATTATAACAGCCTCCGGATCATTCTAAAAGGGCTTTTTTGGATTTCCTTGCCAACCAGTGCCTGGGCTGGACACAACTCTTTGAGGGCAACAGACCGTCACCGATATGGAGAAATTGCCTGTTTCCGCAAATTATAGCGGATATGGTAACATCTTTATGCGGATTGCAATGATGATTATTCGCTCTCGGCGGGCACTTCATTCGGAACATAGCTGCGCGGACCTTGGGGCCCCTGGACAATGACGCCCATACGTCCGAGTTCGCCGGATACATCGGTTTGGTAGGGATTCAGTTCAAAACTGCGGCGGAAGTACTCTTCAGCCCGGATTTTATCGCCTTCGTCAAGGTAATGGTACCCCAGCAGCCGATACGGTTCCGCCGATTCCGGCGCCAGTCCAACGGCCTGAAAATAGCAATTCAGGGCATATTTACTGAGCCCTTCCCGCTGAAAGGCCTTTCCCAGCATCATCGATTTCTCCGCAGACACCGCGGTTTGACTGGTATAAAGTTCGGCTATGATGTCAGCCCGCTCGGTCTGTTTTGAATCCATCAACACCTTGACCAGTGCCGCCTGGGCACGGAAATGGACCGGATCGAACCCGATCGCGACACGGTATTCAAAGTCAGCCTTATTCAACTGGCCTTCGGCATGATACAGCTTGCCGAGCTGATAATGAGCTTCAGGATTTTCGTATTGCTTATCGATCTGTTCCAGCAGAACTGCTTTTTGACTCAGTTGAATCGTGTTCGATTCAGGGTCCGGGACCGTAGGAGCGGGTTTACAGCTCACCAAAACAAGTGTTAATATGAGAATTGCAACAATCCGTGTCATAAATGCCTCCATGAACTTTCCAGCAGCCATTAAACCAATTATTCTATCTATTTTGAGCATCTCGTTCCGCTTTTTCAAGACAAAACTCGAATTTCTTTTTGATTCCATTAAATTAAACTTTAGACGTCCAGATTTTGCACTTCCAGCGCGTGCTCCTGGATAAAGTTTCGGCGTTTTTCCACATCGTCACCCATCAGGATGCTGAACAGGCGGTCGGCCTCGCCGGCATCTTCGAGCTGCACTTTCAATAAAGTGCGTGATTCAGGATTCATCGTCGTTTCCCAAAGCTGGTCTGGATTCATTTCGCCTAATCCTTTGAAGCGCTTGATTTCCATGTCTTTAGCACCGATTTTTCGCACTGCGCTGGGCAGTTCTTCCAATGAGGGAACCGGGTATTCCTGCTGATCATTGGTAATTACAAATCGCGAGGGCAGCTCTTCGCCGGAATCGGTCTTTTGTGGCTTGAGCAAAAAGTCACGCCAGTCCAGACCATAATCATCCCGAAGCCGCACGTTGATTTCGTTGAGCCTCAGGACTTCATGCAACTCCTCCATGTGGAAGGGCAGGCCAACAGGTTTATCCTCGTCCTGTGTCTCAGCCGGAAGCTGTTCATTGAGGTCCGCCAGGCGCTGCTCGTAGGATTCCTTGTCATAGTAAAACTCGTCCTGTCCTTCGGCGCGAATCATATACGGCGGAAGTTGCTGCCCATCAAAATATTTTTCCACGAAATCAGAAAAGATGATGCCCCGTCGATGCAGCACATGAATGCTGCGCTCGGCATCATTGAGTACTTTAACCAAAAATGCCAGCTTGGGCTGTTCATATTCGTGCGTGGCACCATTGTTATCCCGTACAATCAGCCCGGATCCCTCCAGTCCGCGGTTTTCGGTGTTTTTGCGCATCTGCTCTTCATTAAGCATGTATTCTGAACTTCTGCTGCCCTTACGGCGAATTTCGTATAATGGCGGCTGGGCGATAAAGATGCGCTCTTCCTCGAACAACTGCGGCATCTGCCGGAAAAAGAATGTCAGCAGCAGTGTGCGAATATGCGCCCCGTCCACGTCGGCATCCGTCATCAGGACCACCTTGCCGTAGCGGCACTTGGACAGGTCAAAATCGTCGGCCCCGATTCCGGTTCCTAACGCACTGATGATGGTGCGAATTTCTTCATGGCCGAGCATTTTTTCCAGCCGGGCCTTTTCTACGTTTAAGATTTTACCCTTGAGCGGTAAAATTGCCTGGATATTGCGTTCGCGAGCGGTTTTAGCTGAGCCGCCGGCCGAATCACCCTCAACGATAAAGATTTCCGTGCTCGTTGTATCCTTACTGGCACAGTCCCACAACTTACCGGGCAGATTGGCATTGCTCAGTGCTCCCTTGCGGCGGGTCAGTTCGCGAGCCTTGCGGGCTGCTTCCCGGGCGGCGGCGGCCTGGATGGCCTTGCCCAATACCCGTTTAGCCTCGGTTGGATTTTCCTCTAAATACGTCGCAAGCTGCTCGTTGATCATCGTCTCGACAAAGCCGGATACTTCCGGATTTGACAGTCGCACTTTTGTTTGTGCTTCAAAATGCGGTTCAGGCACCTTGACGGAAATAACAGCCGTCAAACCTTCCCGCAGGTCTTCGCCCACCGGGGTAGTTCCACTCTTGAGCATGTTAGCATTGCGTGCATAGGTATTCATCGTACGGGTCAACGCCGTGCGAAATCCGGACAGGTGTGTCCCGCCGTCAATGTTGCGGATATTGTTGGCAAAGGCCAGCACGTTTTCAGCATAGCTGTCGTTGTACTGCATCGCCAGTTCACATGCCATCCCGCTTTCGGCGTCCTCTTTTTGAAAGTAGATCACGTTGCTCATCGAAGTCTTACCTTCGTTGAGATACTCAACGAAGGCCTTGAGGCCGTTTTCATAATGATAGACATCCTTTTTCTGAACACGGTCATCCTGAAAAGTAATATGCGCACCGGCGTTGAGATAGGCCAGTTCGCGAATGCGTTTCTGTAAAATCTCATATTTAAACTCGGTTATCGTGAACACTTTTTCGTCCGGATAGAACGTAATCCGTGTTCCCTGCTTCTTGGTTTCTCCTACTTCGCGTACAGGCCCTTTAGCGATGCCGCGTTCGCATTCAAAATGATAGTGCTTTCCCTTTCGCCAGACATCCGCCTCCAGCCATTCGCTCAGGGCGTTTACCACGCTCACCCCGACACCATGCAGACCCCCTGAGACCTTGTAAGCCTTGTCGTCAAACTTGCCGCCGGCATGAAGTGTTGTCAGTACCACCTCAAGCGCGCTTTTTTTGGCGTCTGCGTGCATCTCAGTCGGAATCCCCGAGCCGTTATCTTCAACCGAACAACTTCCATCCATGTGAATGTGAACCAGGATTCGGTCACAACGACCGGCCAGCGCTTCGTCAATCGCGTTGTCCAGCACTTCATACACCAAATGATGCAGGCCGCCTTCCTGGCGGTTACCGATATACATATCGGGGCGTTTGCGAACCGCTTCCAGCCCCTCTAATATTTTAATATTACTGGCATCATAACTGTGTTCTGCCATAGTTACTATTAACTCCTATTGGTTTTTATTGAATGGTACAACACGTATTTTTTGTATTCCGCTGCGCGGCGCGGCCTGCTGAATCATGTCCAGCAGTTCACCTGTCATCATCTGCAGTTGATGTAAATACGGTCCCGGCTGCGCCTGTACATACAGCGTGTTTCCAACGCGCTTATCCAGCTTGCAAAACGGCTGCATCGCCGGAGGCAGTAATCGATTCCAAATATCTACGACCATCGCATTTTTAGTAAACGCCCGGTCCCGTTGTTTTAAGTAAGAGAAAATTTCATCGCCAAGCGATGACTGTGTTTGTCGCGGTCGATACTGCCAGCCCAAAGCGCCTTTTAATTTATCTTCTTCACTCTGTGTCATCAAACACATCCGTAATCCGACAGCGACGCCGCTGACTCAGCGCTACAGGTTCACAGGCATAACAATATACAGAAAATTATTACCGCTTTTAATCAGGCCGGGCCGATCGGATTGGCCCAGGTGAAGTTCGAACGTGTCTGCCTTTAACACGCGAAACACATCAATCAGAAATTGTGGATTAAAGCCGATTTCCATTGGATCAGCATCATAATCAACCGCCATGTCAATCTGTGCATCGCCCGTCTCCGGTGCACGGCTGGTAAAGACGATCGATCCTTTGTCCAGTGCCAGCTTAATGCCCTTGCTGTCTTCATTGGCCAGCAGAGCCGCCCGGCGGACTGCACTAAGCGTATTGCTGGTTGAAAGCGTTAATTTCTTGTCATAGTCCTTGGGGATAATATCTTCATACTTAGGGAAATTACCTTCGACTAAATTCGAACTGACAACAACCGATTCACAGGCCAGCACGATCTGGTTATTGACGAACCGAACGCCGACAGTTCCCCCGTCATGGACGGAAATCTTATCCAGCAGCGCCATGGTCTTGGACGGAACAATGATGCGCCCTTCCGGCAGTTTCGCACTTTTTTCCAGCGAGACCGTCGCCTTCGCCAGGCGGCGTCCGTCAGTGGCCACCAATAACAGTTTCTTGCCGGAGACTTCCCATAAAATACCATTAAGGGCATACCGGGTGCTTTCCCGAGCCGCCGAGAAAATCGTCTGCTCGATGCCCGCCTGAAGATCGTCCAGTTTGACTTCCAACTCCGCATCACCGTCAAAGCCCGGCACCGCCGGATACTGCTGCGGATCGTGACAATAAATCGTAAACCGACTGTCCGAACCAAGAATCGATACAACTGATTCGGCTGCCTCCATGGCAATCACTTCATCAAAACTCTCACGAACAATCGATGACAGCTTGTCGGCAGGCACTACGACATCGCCTTGTTCAGCAACTTCAACCTGTTCAACCAGACAGGTAATCCCGGCTTCCAGATCCGTGGCGCAAATTCTCACTGCATCCTCTTCCGTTGTAATACGCAAACACTGGAGGATGGGCTTGGGGGTTCGGCTTGGAATAATGCTGGTAACCAGTGATAAGGCTTCCTGCAATGCAGAACGATTGAATTTTACTTTCATGGCTGCCTCTTTTTTGTTATGACTTCCGTGTTTTAAGTATCGCTTAAGCTAGATATACCCCATAATGTAATCGAAAACAAGTCAATTGAAAAGGGGATTCTATGATGAAAAAACAAGATTTTTGAACAGATAAAAGGGAAATCCCATGGATTAACAGAGGGTTGATGTGGAAGGAATATAAGATATATAAAGTAAAGATTTATTCGTATTAGTCATATATCCTGTGAAAATGATAGGGATTTTCCTGAGGCTCTTATAACTCTATATATAAAATAGAGTTGTGATAAAATCTTGCCAACGATCGTTGTGGAAAAACTGTGAGATTATTGATAGTTGTTCTTGTGAGTAAAATCAAAACTCACAACAGTCGCCGGGAGAAGCAGTTTCTAACAGGGCAGAAGACACATTTTTTACAAGAAAACTAACAGGTTATCAACACACCTGTTCTCTATTCACATTAAAAAATTACCCCACACGGTGCTCCCATGCTTCATACAGCAGATCCAGTTTCTTTTTTTCCGCTTCAAAGTCCGCCTGAAGTTGCGTTAATTGCTGGTGATCCTGGTAGATTTTCTCGTTTCCGAAATCCTCCTGCATACGTTCGAGAACCAGTTCCTGGGTATGGATCATCTCCTCGATCTGTTCGACGGAATATTTATTGAACGGGCGCAGGTGGCCCGGGGTTTTCGGGGCCTGGGCATTTTCGGCCTGCTTCTGTTTTTGCCGTTCAGCGTGTTTTTTGAGTTCCAGTTCGGTCCGTTTAGACTGGATCTTCAAAACATAAGTACTGAATACGCCGTTTGTATCGGATCGGGCTTGGGGAACCGTATCAACCGCACCCAGCTGAAACGTCCCGTCCGGTCCGGCACCGATGATCAGCAGTTGCTCGGCAACGCGATCCAGGAAGTAGCGATCGTGGCTGACAGTGATAATCGTACCGTTATAATCCTGCAGCGCAGCCTCCAGCATTTCACGGCTGTCAATGTCCAGATGGTTGGTTGGTTCGTCCAAAATCAGCACATCCGGCTCGCTCAGAACCAACTTGCACAGCATCAACCGGTTTTGCTGTCCGCCGCTGAGGTCGCCGACGGTCTTAAATACGTCATCGCCCCGAAACAAAAATGCGCCCAGCCGGTCGCGAACCTGTTCTGTTGAAAGTTGCGGATTCGCCGAACGGGCCTCATCGAGAACGCTGCGGGAGGCATCCAGCGTCATCGCCTGCTGGTCGAGGTAGCCAACGTTCAGCGTCTGACCAAGTTTGATGGTTCCCGTATCCGGTTTTAATTCCCCGAGTGCCAGCTTGAGCAGGGTGGTTTTACCGGTACCGTTGGGGCCGGTAATACCCAGCCGTCCGCCGGCGGTGACATCAAACCAGAGATCGTTAAACAGTGTCAAGTCGCCAAAGGATTTGGACATTTTCTCGGCTCTCAGCACCAGGTCGCTCTTCGATTCGGTGTCAGCGAATTCGACGTGAATAGTTCCGGCCCGAATTTCTTTTTGCAGGTAATCCGGGTTGTCTTTAAGCAGGCGTTCAAGGCGTTTTTTGCGTCCCCGTGCGGTCTTGCGCATGCCTTCTTTATCCTTGTTGCGTGCGATAAAATCGAGCGTTTTTTCAACCGTTTCCACGCGCTTTTGGCGCTCACGCTCTTGAGCCAGCCCCGTCGTTTGGCGCGTGTGGAGAAACTGTGAGTAATTGCCTTTCCAGGTGCGTGCCGTGCGGCTGTGAAGTTCAACGATTTTTTCACAGACGGCATCGAGCAGGTAACGATCATGGCTGATCAGGATCACTGCCCCGTTATATGACCGCAAAAAGGATTCCAGCCATGCGGTCGCCTGCAAATCCAGGTGGTTGGTTGGTTCGTCCAGCAGCAATAAGTTCGTATCCCGCACCAGCACCTTGGCCAGGCCCAGGCGCGAAAGCTGTCCACCGCCGAGCGCGGATGTGGGCGTGTTGTAGTGTTCGGCTCCAATCCCCACGCCGGCGAGAATGCTTTTAATACGGGCCTCGCAGGTATAGCCGCCCAGCGTCTCAAACCGGTGGCACAGGCGGTCATATTCGCCCATTGCTTCGGTAAGTGCGTCGCCGGACAGCGATTCCATTTTTTTCGCAAACGCCTCAATCGTGTGGTTTAATTCGAAGACCTCTGCCAAACCTTCGTGCATCTGTTCAATGACAGTGCTGCTGCCTTCAAAAATCGGCTCCTGCGGCAGGTACCCGATCTGCACCGAGCGAGACACGGTAACCGATCCCATGTCCGGCTTTTCGTCGCCGAGGATCATGCGGAACAGCGTGGTCTTGCCGGCCCCGTTCGGCCCGATGATGCCGACGATGCCGCCCGGCGGCAGCTTGAAGTCGAGGTTCTCGACCAGCAGCTTGTCGCCGAACCCCTTGCGCAGCCCCTCGGCCTGGATCACCAGATCGCCGAGGCGCGGCCCCGGCGGGATGACGATCTGGGCCGAATCGGGCGCCCGCTCGGCGGCCTCGGCGAGCAGAGCCTCGTAGGCGGCGATTCGCGCCTTGCTCTTGTCCTGGCGGGCACGCGGCGAGGAACGGATCCAATCCAGCT
>ENA-ORCT01001084-ORCT01001084.1-marine-metagenome-genome-assembly--contig:-NODE-1084-length-11228-cov-3.445700_pt1 | contig 11228 bp, 10 predicted proteins | sample MGYA00248632_ERZ508511 | MGnify/ENA primary metagenome ERZ508511 (study PRJEB26182, sample SAMN06268839) | marine metagenome | isolation source: Tt an P1-techrep anaerobic enrichment on pine from... | reverse complement strand
GACGGCGTGGTGGTCAAACTGGGTGAGAACGACTACTACTTCACCACCTCCACCGGCCGAGCCGGTCAGACGGTGGAGTGGATCCGCTACCACACCCGTTACGACGGCTGGGATTTTCACATGGTCAACCTCACCGATGCCATGGGCGTGATCAACCTCTCGGGGCCCAACGCCCGCAAGGTGCTGGAAAAGGTGGTTGACATCGATGTCTCCAACGAGGCGTTCCCCTTTTCCGGGTACAGAGAATTCACGATCAAGGACGTCATCCCGGTCCGCGCCATGCGATTGGGCTTTGTGGGCGAGCTCTCATACGAGTTGCATGTCCCATCCTCCTTCATGCAGGCCGTGTGGGACCTGCTGGAAGAGGCCGGTGCCGAGTTCGGCATCCGCAACTTCGGCGTGGAAGCCCAGAATGTACTGCGCATGGAAAAATGCCACATCATCCTGGGCCAGGAATCCGAGCAGCGAACCAACCTGCTGGACGTGGGATTGGGCTTTCTCTGGGATCGCAAAAAGAGCGATGCCAAGACCGTTGGCGCCGTGGCTCTGCGCCAGGCGGAAAACGATCCCGGCCGGTTCAAGCTTGTGGGTATCCGCATGGAAGACGATACCCGCGCGGCCCGCGACGGGGCGCTGATCGTTGACACCCGCGTGCGCGGCTATGTGGCCACCATGCGAAAGAGCTTTACCACCGGGGAAGCGGTGGGTATGGCCCTGGTGGAATCCCAACTGGCGGCCGAAGGCACCCGGTTGGAAATTTTTGAGGATGAATGCAATGGAAAACGGCTGTACGCCAGAGTCGTCCCCATGCCCTTCTATGATCCCGAAGGCAAACGGATGAAAATGTGAGGTAACCATCATGGCTGAAATCAAAAGGCAATCACCGGTGCAGTTCAATGCCAGGGCACTGAAAACCGAGATGCGAGGCAACTGGTCGGTGGCAATGGAATACGATGAAGAGGGCCAGGGGCCCTGGCTGGTTGACCTGGCACATAAAACCAAATGGGATCTGCAGGACGGCAACATCGACGCCCTCACGCCCTGCGATCTCGCGGTGCCGGCAACTCCGGGGGACTGCACCCTGAAAAACGGCACCCTGATCAACCGCATGAACCGGACCCAGACATCCATCTGGCATCTGAGCGCCGACATGCCGGCACTGCCCGACTTTCCGGGTTACACGGATGTCACCGAATCCACGGTCTTTCTGGCCCTGTTTGGTCCCAAGGCCTTTTATATCGCCGAGAAACTCACGGCCCTGGATTTTATGGATCCGGCCAAAACGGCTCCCTTTCTGCTGCAGGGTCCGTTTTGCCACGTGCCGTGCCAGATCGTCATCCTGGAAAAGAATGCCGACGCCTCCGGCGGCTTTCTGATGACCTGCAGCCGGGGCTATGCCGACAGTATGGTGCACGCCATCCTTGACGCCGGCGCCGAATTCGGCCTGCGACCGGCCGGTGAAAACCGGTTCACGGAGTGGCTGGATGGGCTGAATCAGTGATTAGCATTTAGTTATTAGCTGTTAGTTAAGGGCTGAAAGCTGAAGGCGTGTCCCCCCACGGTGTAAAATTGTGGGGGGGGGGACAGGAACATCCGCAAAAAAAAGCGGGCAGACAATTTTCGTCTGCCCGCCTTTCAGGTTTATACATACTGATGACCCGACAACCCGTTTCTTACCGAGCCAGGCTCGTAGTGAGCGATTTATCGCTCATCAGGTTAAGAACGCGGATTTAATTAATTGCAAGAATATGGCGCCGAATGGTGGTTCATCTTCAAGGCGCGTCAGCGGTTTCATACTTTACGTATGAGGCCGTTGACGCAACGCCGAAGATGGGCCACCAGGCAAGCAAGAAATTGTAATTAATAAAATTCGCGTTCCTAAGCACGCAGGTGCTTAACCTTGACGAATAACGATCCCCCCTACCGGCGAACCAATATCCTCCGCGATGACCGGGCATTTGATCTGCAGCAGACAGAATACGCGTGAACCGGCATCACTCAGGGTCTCATAGTTTGCCTGCCCCTTGGCGATAACCAGCGGCGCCGATCGAAAGATTTCAAGAAATTCCTCCGAGCATAACGGCAGAATCGTACCGGGCGCATCGGTGCCGTTGCTGACAATGCGGGCCACCGTGTCCAATCCGGCGGCCACGGCATCCTCCCGCGTGGCGTCATTTAGCGTCGGGGATCCTTTGACCGCATAAATCACCGGCCGGTCAATGGCCTCGATCAGCAGACGATCAAAAACCGTCTCACCGGCATTGTCGGCGAGAAACAGCACATGATCCGCCCGGGTCAATCCGGCCCGCAGCGCCGCTTCATGGTCAATGGCATAGGGTTGAGCCAGCACCCGTTCAACCGTCTGCCAGAGATCATGATACCCATCAGCAACTCCCAGATCGATAATATTGCCGGCAATGCTCAAACGCAGGGCGACAGTCAGCGGATCATCGCTGTCATCGACCAGAGCCCTTAACCGTGGGTAAAGCGCCAGGGCCGCCCGTGTGCTGTCGGCCTTGGCATCCACATAGGGATCCGCCACTGAGCTTTCATCGCGAACCATCCCGTGCACCAGCCGGGCGATTTCAGGCGGCGTCATTCCGGGCTGAAGGTCCTGCAACAGTTTCAAGGTATTGCTGACCACAGCATATTGCCGGGAGGAATCACAGCCGGCCAGTCGTGCGGCATGTATTGCCTGGCGGAGAAAACAGGGATAACAATCGAGATAAATTTTCACTGACGCGCTCCGATGTAATGATTTCTGTTTAGAGCTGTTAGCGATTAGCCATTAGCTGTTAGCTGTTAGCTGAAAACTATAAAAAAGCAGTCAAACTAATTGCTAATCACTAACAGCTGCGTTTTTCTCACTAACAGCTGCCTTTTTTTCACAGCGGCAAATGCAAATAAGCAAAGATGCCCGTCATCTTCAGCCCCATGTAAAACATGACCACCACAAACAGGTATTTGAGTTGTTTTGCAGGCAGCAGGTGAGCGGTCCGCGCGCCCACCACCGCCATGGGAATGCTGCATCCGGCCAGCAGAATCCATTGGAGCCAATTCAGATAGCCCGTTGACCACGGCGGCAATCCCTCGACCCCCAGGCCATTGATCAGGTATGACAACGCACCGCCGATGGCCGTAAAGATCATCAGGGCGGTAGAGGTGCCAACGGCCTGATGCATTTTAAATTTCAGAAAAAATACCATAATGGGAATAATAAGCACACCGCCGCCGATGCCGATGATTCCGGACACAATTCCCAGCGGAATGCCCCAGAAAACATAGGCACTCATATTATCCGAGGGTTCTTCGTGAATCGCCGGCGGCCGCGCTGTGAGCATGCGGACACCCCCAAGAATCACCGCCAGTCCGAAGGCGATCGTCAAAATCCGCCCCGGCAGATGGGCAGCAATCCACCCGCCCACAAAGGCGCCAATGGCACCGGTAATCCCAAGGACAATACCCGCTTTCCATATAACGGCGCCCTTTTTATTGTGGGCCATGGCGCCGCTGAGGGCAGTGGGAAGGACCACCAGCAGATTGGTCCCGAAGGCCACCCGAATAGCGATGGTAGGATCCACCCCAATCGCGGTCAACGCCCAGTACTGTACCGGCACCATGATAAAACAGCCCCCGACCCCAAGAAGGCCGGAGGCAAACCCGACCCCAACGCCGGTGGCGAGCAATGCAATAATATGCAGGAGTTGAAATTCCATATTTTCCTCTTTTTCAGCTTCACAATTGAGCGCGGCACTCTCGGAGTATTTTGTTTACACGTCAAGGACCTGCCTACAGGCAGTCGTGACCGGTATCCCAATCTGACACCAATCAACCGAAACCTGAATCCGCAAGTTTATGACCGGTTCGCATGAAAAGAGCGAATGCCTGGCAGTCAGGGCAGACCTCGTTATTCGTCATGCTGCCGATCGGTTGCGAGGTGAAAAGCAAACGTCGGGCGCCAGAACCCGTCACCCGCCGGAGTGACGCGCACTCAAGATCAATTCATATTTATGATGGATACAATCGACTGGAGATTATCTGGAAAATCAGAAAGGAAGGCTATTCACCGTGCCACCAGCACTGGCAGGTTTTTCGTTTTTTGGAGTGATGTTTCAGCATAGGAACGGATCCATTTTTAAGAGCCCGACGTTTTGCGCAATATCTCATATCAACTCTGAGCCAACGAGTCAATCGATATTACCAGAGGGATCCGTCAACTGAATTTAAGCAGGTATCAATTTAATTATCGTCGACCGAAATACTGTTCTCTTACGATGTTACCTGTTTGGCTATGCCCAATCGGGATCGGGATCGGGATCGGAATATTGCCTATATGTTCAGTCGATTAAGGAACGTGGATTGTAGAGTGGATTAAGCGAAGCGAATCCACCTTCAGGCAAACGGCGATCGGTGGATTCGTCGCTGACGCTCCTTAATCCACCCTACGTTGTGTTGCTTCTGCATCGCTTATCCGCGCACATAGTTCTACTATGCCCACCCTCCGGAATCGAGAAAATCGATCCCGATAAAACCATATTCCGACAAGCGATGTGCCAGATGCGCATTTTTCGCGGCGGTGATGCGTGTTTGCTTGCGGCTTTTCCACGTTGGCAGAAAACATCAGTAACTTAAACTTCAATACTAAACACTAATAGCTAATAGCTGCACATTAAACCCGAAGAACTGCGAAAACTACGGCAATGATGGTTTATTCAAAGAGTTATCGCTTATTTTCATTGACCCGAATAATTCGAAGCACAGTTTCATTCACCGGCGTGGGCACGCCATGTGCCTTTCCCATCGCGACCATCTTTCCCGCAAAGATTTCGACTTCGGTTTTTCTTCCGGCCTCCACGTCTTGAAGCATGGAGGTTTTCCCCGTGGGAGAGAGGGTAGACAAAATACGGCACCATTCGTCCAGATCGTCCGGGGAGAGCCCAATGCCGATCTTACGGGCCACGGCAATGACCTCTTCCATCAGCGCCTTCATCAGTGCCATGGCATCCGATGAGAATTGGAAAATTCCATACGGTGCCTGCAGCACGGCCGAGGCCTGATTAATCCCCACATTGATCATGAACTTCCACCACATTGTCCGCATGATATCTGCCGGCACATCGTAGGGGATACCCGCCCGGCCCAGTGCCTCTCCGAGGCGATCCAACCGCCTGGCACTGCCGCCATGAGGCCCGTTTCCAAAAATGATCCTGCCGGGAGATGCATAAGTAAAGCGGTTTTCTTCCCGAACAGCATCGATGCCTATGGCGATGGCATAAACCGGCTTATCCACACCGCAAACCGCGCCGATCATCTCCTCGCTCTCGAGACCGTTCATCACCGAGAGAATGATCGTGTCATCTCCGACCAGCGGTTCGATATCCGGAAGTGCGTCGGCAAGGTGGTGATGCTTCAGGGCCACGAGGACAAGATCGGCCGGCTGTGAAACTGCATCCGGGTGAACAACAGGGATGCAATAGGATTTGCCGTTGACCGTCAGCGATGCCTCGCTGAGTCGCTGATATCGCTCACCGCGTGCCACAAAACAGACCGAAAAGTCCCCGGCATCGGAAAACATGGCGGCATAAGCCGCCCCCATAGCACCGGCACCCACTATCGAAACCTGCCGAATTTCACTCACAATACAATCCCCTCTCTGTTTTCCAAAACCGCCATGCGACCGCCCTTCCGGTTGGCCGGCGGCTAAGGAACGCGAATTTAATTAATTACAATTTCTTGCTTGTCTACTGGCCCATCTTCGGCGTTGCGTCAACGGCCTCATACGCACAGTATGAAACAGCTGACGCGCCTTGAAGAAGAACCAATATCCGGCGCAATATTCTTGCAATTAAATAAATCCGCGTTCCTAAATTTCTAAATTTGGAAATTCCTGTTTATCAACGTTCTTCGTACAACAATCGGTGTTTATCCGACATGGCGGCCAGCGTTTTCTCTGCATGCTCAGGAGCGACCGCTTCCAGGCGCCCATCCTCATGCTGCAGCATCACCCCGGATTGAGTCAGCATTTTGTATCGCGCTTTCCGTTCGTTTTTATCCGGACAGCACACCAGCTGACAGTTGGCGCAGGAGACACGCAGTTTTTCATCGGTAAAATAAAAATACCGGCCACCGGGGGACGCCGGCCACTTACTGTGGGCAATCTGCATGCGCTTATTGGCAGCGCGAAGAGGCTCATCGCCTTCAGGAATATCAAATCGCCCCGGAGACCACGTGGACCACTTGCCCGACGAATGCAGTCCGGTATAACCGCTGCAGACCGGGTCACATCGTCCGTAACTGCGGCGTTTCGAATACATAAATTCATGCCCGCCAAGCGATACGGACGTTTTTTCCCGCGAATCCATAAATCCGGCAATGCACGACGCCATGCAAAGACGACAGGCGTCACAGTAATTTTCCTCAGGTGGCAAGGGAGAGGTCGGCACAAGCTGCGTGGTGGTGACAGTGGTTCCGAGAATGACCGCCGCGCCATGGTTTGCTGTAATCAGGTTGCCGGAAAGTCCCAGATGCCCCACACCGGATCGCACCGCCACATATCGGTGGGCAATATCCGGATAATACAGGTCCGCCATGTAATCGGAGGCCGCACCAGGGGCCGGTGGTCTGAACACATTGTTGGCAGCGACCGGCACAGAGGGATATCCCTTTTGGGTGAGGTAATTGGACAGATGCAATGCGATACCACTGGCCAGGACATTTGCTCGAACAAAGGCCTCCTCCAGGGGGAGCCGGTCCTGTTTCATCAAATAGGGCGCAATCACCGCCTGATCGATGGGTACCGCAAAGCAGACGGCGGATCTGGCACCGTGCAGCACATAGGTCAAATCCGAAGACGGCGGACCGCCCTCAAGCGTCCGGACCGTCGCAATTCCAGCCGCGCAGGCGCCTTCGATTTTGACAAATTCCTGTACAATTTTGCTCAGTTTTTCCACAATCACCGTCCCTTTTGCCGCTCAGTCTGAACAGTATTTCAGATGACCTGAAAATCCCGTCGTCAAATGAACGCCATTCTATGGGGAAACGACACCATTCGCAATACTGGATGCAGGAAAGCCGGCATATCGGAACATTTCCGATCAGCCATCAATGCCGCAGCCGTCCAACCGGCGGGCCACGGATCGCTGATCGGCATCGAGGTATTCCGTAAGTGCCGGCAGCCCGATAAGGGGCCGGTCGGCAAGGGGAAGGGAAACCAGAGGAATGTCATCCAAACCTTTTTCAAGGGATGGATTGACGGTGCCTGGGGCGGCTTTGTTACAGATGATTCTTTTCAAGGAAATACCCGCCGATTTCAGGGATTCCCGGATTCGAAGTGATTCGGCGCTGGATAGAAGATCGGGATTGAGCACCATGTGGATATGAGTCTGTTGCGGATCTTCGAAACACGCCTTCAGATGGCGGTAATCGGACGCCTGCTCGTTTATCCGCCCAAGAACCTTGTCCCGCTCGATCTCGGCGCGTCCCAGTCGAATTTTAGTGATCAGCTCCCGCTTGGCGATGATCTTCTCCCGCAGGGTTTTCAATTGATCGATCCAGATCAGCGACAGCTGCGGCAGGCTGAAAAACCGAAGGGACAGGGCCGTTGGCGGCATATCGCATACCAGACAATCCATACGTTTCGACCAGGTTTTTCGCAGGTGCCGGTAGGCCAGCACCAGGGCATGTTCTTCAAGGCCAGGGGCGTACTTCATGACATCGAAATAGCCCTCCAGATTGAATGCCGTCAGATAGGTGTACGTCTGGCGGATCTGCTGCTGGACACTTTTAAGATACCTGCGGACCCAACTGGCCAGATCGATCTCAATGACCGTCAGCCCTTCGGCAACCGCCTTGGGGTGCTCGCCGAGTCGGGTCTGGAAAATATCGGACTGGTTGTGAGCCGGATCCATGGAAACCAGCAACACGCGTTTGCCCTGGCGGGTCAGTTGAACGGCACTGAGAGCAGCCGATGTCGATTTGCCGACCCCGCCCTTGCCCATGAAAAATATGCTGGGGATTAAATCCATGATCAATCAATATCCAGGGTTGAAAAAAGCCGGGCAATGGGTTCGTTGGCCGTGTCGACCTTTTCGAGCATCAAGCCCAGTTCACGTTCCATCATCGGCATCAGGTCCAAAGCGATATGCATGGGGGGTGAAGGCAGGCCGATGTAAGAGCCCAGCACAAGAACCGCAAATATGTTTTCAAGCTCTTCCAGTTCGGCTTCAATGGTGCCCACGGCTTTTTCCCTGGCTACCTGATCAGAGATTCTCCAGTAACGGATCAGTCGTTCTTTCAGACGGGAAATCATGACCGGTCCTTTCCTGCCCGGAAAATACGCCGTTCAAAGGCCACCCGTCGATTCGAAGGATAATGATAGTAGGCCCCGTAGAGAGCCGCCAGCATGGTACCTCCGAAATGAAAGGGGGCAATGCGCAAAAGATAAGCTGCAAGGCCGACATAGAGGGGCACCAGCGCAACCATGATCAGCCGGGTTTCGAACTGGAGCAGATCGTTCTCCGGAACGGATGCTTTTCCGCGCTGCCGGTCGGCGAACCGGGACCGCATCAAAATGGGCAGTGCCACAGCAAAAAGAATCGCCGTTACAAACAGCAGCCCTCCGACAAATCCGGCATGGCGCACGGCGAACGGTCCTATTCCGGCCCCGTGCCGGATGACGCCCGCCAGCGCCATCCCGACCACGGCCGGCGCTGCCATGCGAAAGTATGTCCTTTGCAATTGTTTTTGCATAAGCGCAAATTTTTTTAATTGCTGCATAGTAATTCAAGCCAGGCTTCATTCAACCGATGAACCGGTTTCCTGGCTGAATGTCGAAGTCTGAATGACGTGGAACAGGGAAGCACCCGCATTCGAAGCGCTCCCCTGCTCGTTTTCGATCAGGTGGTCTGGGTGGCGGTACCGGAGGCATCCACCTTTTCACCGTTGAAGAAACACAGCACGCCCTCAACCGTGATCCAGACTGCCAAAAGCAGAATGATCCCGTTGATGCCAGTCAACAGCATGCTACTGCCCTGAATGAACTTCAACTGATTCAAGGTAACGGCCCATATGGTCATTACCGCCATGAAAATCGCCGGCACACCGGCCACCATCCACTTCAGGCCGCCCTCACGCTTCAGGTACAGCGCAATGATGATCAGTGCCAGTCCGGCCAGGGTCTGGTTGACCGCGCCGAACATGGGCCACAGGGTAAGGGCCCCTTTACCGGAAGCCCCGGTAGCAAAGGCCAGCAGACAGGCCGAACCAACGGCAATGAAGGTCGCCGTGAAGCGGTTGGTCAGGGCGTTGATCTTCAGGCCCGCGCCGAGTTCGGCAATCACGTAACGCTGAATACGGGTGGCCGTATCGAGTGTGGTACCGGCAAACGAGGCCACAAAAACGCCCATGATGGCCATTGCAACGCCCTTGGACAGCCCCATGCAGGCGATCATATTGGCCGAACCGTCCACAAAGGCGGTTACCTTGGAACCCAGCCCCTTGGCAGCCGCCCAGGAACTGTAGTGCGTGGTCCAGGCAGCCACACCGGTCAGGGTCTCTCCGCCCTTGGGTGTGTAGCCCATACCGATCCCGGCGGCAACGGCAACCACGACCAGGGTCGCCAGTCCGCCTTCCATCAGCATGGATCCGTAACCCACAAAAAGGGCATCCTCTTCACTGGAGACCTGCTTGGAAGATGTCCCGGATGACACCAGGGAATGAAAACCGGAAATCGCCCCGCAGGCAATGGTGATAAACAGAAATGGCCACATGGGCGGTGCGGCGGCTGGCGAAGCCTGAACAGCCGGCGCCACGATGTGCAGATCGCCGCTGAAGGCGGCAAAAAGCACGCCCAGAATCAACAGCGCCATGGCGATGACCAGCTGATGGCTGTTGATGAAATCCCGCGGTTGCAGCAGGGTGGTCACCGGAAGGATCGACGCGATAAAGGCGTAGGTCAGCAGAATAATCGTCCAGACCCCTGTGGGCGGAATACCGGCCACGGCGGGCATCTTGATCGGCAGAAAATAACCGATCACCACCGTGACATACATGACCGCCACGGCAAAAATGGACCATGTCATAATGTTGGCACCCTTATTATAGATAAGGTAGCCGAGCAGGACCGCAATGGGCACCTCGAGCCAAACCGGAATGACGGTGGCCGGGTACATGGCGAAAATGACCGCAATGACCAGACCGAAAATCGAAATAACGATCAATAATTCGATAAAAACGATCAGAAAGAAAAAAATCTTTGTGCGGTCGTTGACATACTTGGCCGTGTACTCGGAAATTGATTTACCCTGGTTCCGCATGGAAATGATCAGCGCACCAAAGTCGTGAACCGCCCCCATCACCACTGACCCGACGAAAATCCAGATCATGGCCGGCACCCATCCCCAGATAATACCGATGGCGGGCCCCACGATCGGGCCGGTCCCCGCGATGGAAGTAAAATGGTGCCCGAAGATCACTTCTTTTTTGGTCGGCACGTAGTCGATCCCGTCTTCGTATTCGCAGGCCGGAGTCTTACACGCGCCGGAAAGCGCAAAAATTTTACTTCCGATGAACTTGCCGTAGAACTTGTACATGAGAATGTAGCCGGTAAAGGCAACCACCATTAACAATAGTGCATCCATAAGCGATCTCCTATGGTATAAAGGTTATACAAATTGCAATAGACGGGCCTGTCCCGCTTCAGCGCCTTGCCGCTTTTGCGACGTTAAAAATAAAAAAAGCCTGCTGGTTTCCAGCAGGCTGTTCAAGCGTGAGGCGATAGGGTCCCCAAGGCAATCGATAGCCCCGAACCGTTGCTCTCCTTCGGATTGTTTCTCTGAATCCACCATGCGAATTCCCATGCAGCGTCAACTCAGCATGCAGATAAGAACATATTATAATGACAGAAAAAAATTTGATACAACGATGAACCGAACTTGTCAACTCACGGAAAACACATCATTCATTTCGATTCGACGATGTGAAGATGTGTCGGGGCGGTTCCATTCGATTTGGTTTCTCGCGGCAGTTTTCTTATTTTTTTGAGTCTTTTTAAAAACCAGACAATTAAAATTTGACGAACGTGCCGGGAAATAATAAAAGCGGCAACTATCAGCGACCCGATTCCGGGCCGGACAAAGCCCCTGCAATACAATACAATGTCCTGCCTGGAAGTTTTTTTTGGAAGCATTGAGCAGATGAAAGCACTGGACTGCCTTTACGAACTGGCAACA
>ENA-ORCT01001083-ORCT01001083.1-marine-metagenome-genome-assembly--contig:-NODE-1083-length-11230-cov-3.173855_pt1 | contig 11230 bp, 12 predicted proteins | sample MGYA00248632_ERZ508511 | MGnify/ENA primary metagenome ERZ508511 (study PRJEB26182, sample SAMN06268839) | marine metagenome | isolation source: Tt an P1-techrep anaerobic enrichment on pine from... | reverse complement strand
CAAAATCAGCCGGGATGAATACGTGTTCGATTCAAGCGACGCCCAAGCGGCCAACGACCAATTCGTGGAATACGACTCCAACCGCGATGCGAACGTTACTTGGGATGAGTGGCGCGGCAACTGGCCATTCATGCCCTATTGGGACTAAGAGGCCGGCTCTCCGGCGGATCAAGGCTGGCGCGGGCCACGCCTTGGTCCGCCACAGGGCGCCTTCCAAAGCCTGGCTAGTTTGTATGGTTTGCCTCTTGCTGTTTCAGCGGCCAGACCTGACAATTATAAATTAGAGGTCTGCCCCCCAACGCGAGGAGGCTGCGATGAGCCAAGAAAAAAAAGGCCAGGGAGCCTGGATCAAGGTATTTTGCCCCAATGCGCGCTGCCTATCCGAGACCGAAGTGGCGGACTTGCCGCAGGAACAAATACAATCAGCCCAAGCAAACAACGAGGAAGGCCTGTGGCTTGAGCTTTTTTGCCCGGAAGGCCCCTGCGTATCAAGCCCGGAGAGGTTTTGGACCCTGGAAGAAACCAAGGATCAAGCCGGCAGCAAAGGGCTCTGGCTCAAGCTTTTCTGCCCTGAAGGCGCCTGCCAAATCAACCAGCCAAGCGAGGAACCGTAACCGCATTTACATGGCTCAACCACAATACAGCCTCTCTTCTGATAAACCTGCCAGGATCATTTTTTTGTATCCGCCCGCACATGGCCAGAAACATAACGCCCTTCTCTTCTCTCTTTGCGATCAAGCAGGCGTTTACTTGGTCACCGCGCGTATCAATGCATTTGAACCAATAAGATTTTGTACTTATTCTATAGCCCCCGGCTACCTTCCTCAGCCGAGCTCAACGATGGAAAACATTCCCTGTTTCCATACCCTACCCGCGAGGTTAAAATCTGGCCCGGCCATCCTTGACCCGCTGAAACCCCTGGGGTAGATTACGTAATCCTCACAGGAGATTGTTGTTGCAAATCATCAGTCAAAGCGCTGCGGAAGTCATCGAGGCCAGGGCCGCCTGGGAACTCATGGAAAACCATGAATTTGTGGCCGACGCTTGGCCGGATTGGAACCGCGAGGACGCGGCCAAAGAGACCCTGGAATCGCTTCCCGCAGAGGGCACGGCCTGGGCGCTTTTGGATGGAGGCGGCTGGCAGTGGATGGCGGTCAGCGCGCCTTTGGAATTCGACTCCCAGATCTTTGGCCGCCGCATGGCCCGCCTCTGGCCCATAGCTCATCGGGAGGCTTGGCCCGAACCAGAGGCTTTAGCCCAAGGCAAGAGTCTTTTAGCCAGAGTCAAGGAGGCAGGTGTCGAGACAGGCGCGGAATGCCTGGTGGCCAGGGTTGCCGGCCGTGATTTCTTGGCTGCCCAAGCCTTGGAGGCCACTGGTTTCCAACTCATGGACACCAGCGTGGAATGGCTGCTTATTCTGGATGAACTGCCCAAGCGCGGACGTCTGCCCAGCGGGATGGGCATACGCACTTGGCGGCCCGGCGATGAAGAGGCCTTGGAATCCCTGACCGCGGAATCCATGTGCCAGCTGGGTTCCTATGCCGACCGCTTTGCCATGGACCCGCGTTTGCGCATCAATTGCGGCGCCATGTACCGCCGTTGGATTGCAAACAGCCTTGCCGGCGACCAGGCGGACCAAGTGCTGGCCTTGACTCAAGACGATGAACCCGCCGGACTGATCACCCTGAAACTTCCTTCCGGAAAAGGGCCCGGCCCTGATTGCGGCTGGGTGGCGATAAACGCCATTTCTTCCGAACATAGGGGAAAAGGGATTTATCACGAGTTATTATTGCGGGGTTTGGAATGGCTTATGAAGCACGGCGCCCGCAAGGCGCGGGTGCGCACCAAACTGAGCCAGCAAGCGGTCATCCGGACCTGGGCCAGCCTAGGCGGACGGCAGGTATATTCTGATTACACTTTCCATCTTTGGCTGGACCGGATAACGGATTAAATTCCGCGCCGGCCAGTAAGGAGCAAATATAATGAAGCGCGTGTTAGTGACCGGAGGCGCCGGCTCCATTGGATCCTATGTCTGCGAGGTGCTCATCCGGCGGGGCCACGAGGTTATCGCCCTGGACAACGGCCCTTCGCTCAAGGTTGAACATCTGTTTGATACGGGCCGCTTCAAATTCGTGCAGGACTCGGTGCTCATCCCGGATGTGGTGGAGCGTCTGGTTGATCAATGCGACACTGTAATTCATCTGGCGGCCATCGCCGACCCCAAACGCTTTGCCTCCGAACACGCCTTCGCCCCCGACCGCGGCGCGGTGGAGCGCATCCGGGCCGAGGCCAGGCGCCTGCGCGCAAAGGCGGAGCAGAAGCCCCGGATGAGCCCCGCCGAGATGGCCGCGCTGGCCTATCCCGACCGGATCGGGCTGCGCCGCAAGGGAGACGCGCCGCGCTGGGTGCTGTCGGGCGGCAAGGGCGCGGTGATGGCCGAGGGCGACCCGCTGGCCGGCAGCCGGCTGATCGTGGCGCTCGACCTCGACGGCGACGCGCGCGAGGCACGGGTGCGGCTGGCCGCCCCGATCACCGAATCCGAGCTGCGCGGGCTCTATGCCGACCAGATCGCCTGGCACGACCTCTGCGAATGGTCGAAGCGCGAGCGCCGGGTCACCGCGCGGCGGCGCGAGATGTTCGGCGCGCTGGTCCTCGACGACCGCATCTGGAAGGACGCCCCGCCCGAGGCAGTGGCGCGCGCCATGCTCGATGGCCTGCGCGAGCTGGGCCTGCCCTGGACCGACGCCGCGCGCCGTTTGCAGGCGCGGGTGGAGCTGCTGCGCGCCCAGGGGGCGGAGCTGCCCGATTTCAGCGACGAAGGGCTGATGGAGCGGGCCGAGGCGTGGCTGCTGCCGCATCTCACCGGCATCAAGACCGCCGAGGGTCTGAAGCGGCTGGACCTGACGGCTGCGCTGCGCACCGCGCTGAGCTGGGACGAGCAACAGCTCCTCGACCGCCTCGCGCCCGCGCATTTCACGACGCCGATGGGCCGCAAGGTGCCCATCGACTATTCCGGCGAGGCGCCCGGGATCGCCGTGCGCCTGCAAGAGATGTTCGGCGTCACCGAACACCCGGTGATCGGCCCTCGCCGCCTGCCCCTGCGCATCACCCTGCTCTCGCCCGCCCAGCGCCCGGTGCAGACCACGATGGACCTGCCGGGGTTCTGGGCCAGTTCCTATGCCGATGTGCGCAAGGACATGCGCGGACGCTACCCCAAACACCCCTGGCCCGAGGACCCGACCGAGGCCGAACCCACGCTGAGAGCCAAGCGCCGGGGCTGAGCGTCACCAGCCCACGGTAAAGCGGGCGCCGGTATGGCGCGGGGCCTCTGCCTCGTCGATCAGCGCCACGGCGAAATCTTCCATCGAGATGCGCGATTGCCCATCCGCCCCCGTCACCAGCGTGTCGCGGCCGGTGCGGTAGCGTCCGGTGCGCGTGCCCGGCTCCAGCATCGCGGGCGGGCAGAGGTAGGCCCAGTCGCCGCGCGCCTCGGCCCGGATCATGTCGTGCTGGGCGGCACAGGCCCGCGCGATGGGCACGACGGCGGGCGGCAGGAAGCCCGGCGCGCTCAGCACGGTGTGGGTGCTGTCGTCGGCCAGGTGCAGCGTCGCCGCCCCGCCCACGACCAGCGCCGGGATACCCGCCGCCGCCGCGCCCTCCAGCACCGCCCGGGTCAGCGGGACCAGATGCGCCTCCTGCCCGGCGGGCGGGCGCAGGGCGCTGATGGCCATATCGTGGCCGGGGATCAGGGCCGCCGCCGCGCCGGGCTGCGCGACATCGGCGATCGCGCCGACAGCACCGGACGGCAGGGAACCCGCCTGTTCGGGCCGGCGCAGCACGGCCGTCACCTCGTGGCCGCGCGACAGCGCCTCGTCCAGGATGCGGCGGCCGACATCGCCGGCCGCGCCGAAAAGAATGAGTTTCATCGGATCAATCTCCAGGTTTCAGGAAAGGAAGCGGCCGCAGCCGGCCGGCCTGCTGGCCCAGCCAGACACTGGCCAATACGGTCAGCGCGCCCGCCGATTGCAGCGGCGACAGCGTCTGGCCGAGCACCGCCCAGCCCAGCACCACCGCGGTCAGCGGGCTGAGAAAGCCCAGGGTCGAGACCGCCGCCGGCGCGATCCGCGCCACGCCGCGGAACCACAGCGCATAGGTCAGCGCGGCCCCGATCAGCCCCAGATAGACCAGCCCCATCAGGTTCCGGCCCGTCAGGGACGGCAGGGCGGGTTCCAGCCACAGCGCCAGGGGCAGCAGCAGCAGCCCGCCCGCGGTCAGCTGCCAGGCGGTGAAGGTCAGGAGCGGCACCGGCGGCTGCCATTTGCGCGTCAGCACCGTGCCCGCCGCCATCGAGGCCGCGCCGCCCAGCCCCGCGGCGATGCCCAGCGGGTCGAGCGCCGCCTCGGGCGTCAGGATCAGCAGCGCCACGCCGCCCAGCCCCGCCAGCGCGGCCAGGACCGACAGCGCATGCACCGGGCTGCGCAACAAGAGCCGCGCCAGCGCGATCACGATCAGCGCCTGCACCGCGCCCACCGTCGCCGCCACGCCCCCCGGCAGCCGGTAGGCCGCCACGAACAGAAGCGCCCAGAACACCGAGAAGTTCAGCGCGCCCAGCAGGAGCACGCGGCCCAGCCAGACGCCCCGCGGAAATTGCCGCGCGACGGCCAGCAGCAGCAGCCCCGCCGGCAGCGCGCGCAGCATGGCCATGGTCAGCGGATAGCCCTGCGGCAGAAACTCGGTGGTCACCAGATAGGTGCTGCCCCACACGGCGGGGGCGAGCGCGGTCAGAAAAAGATCATGGCGGCGGGTCATCGCGGCCTCCCTCAAATTATCTCGACGTCAAGATAACTAGAACTATCTTGACCTCAAGATAAATTTCGGCACAACGTCTGTGCATGGATCACGTAGACGGAATTATCGCCCAGTGGCGGGCCGAGCGGCCGGAGCTGGAGCTGGCGCCGATGGCGCTGATCGGGCGGGTCAAGCGGCTGTCGCAGCATCTGGGCCGGGAAATGGACAAGACCTTCGCCGCGCACGGGCTCAGCGCGGCGGGGTTCGACGTGCTGGCCACGCTGCGCCGCTCGGGCGCGCCCTACCGGCTGTCGGCGGGCGAGCTGATGCAGAACACCATGGTCAGTTCGGGCACCATGACCAACCGGATCGACCGGCTGGAACAGGCCGGGCTGGTGGAGCGCGTGCCCAACCCCGAGGACGGGCGCGGCGTGCTGATCGCGCTGACCGAAAAGGGCTTTGCCCTGATCGACGCCGCGGTGGGCGACCACGTGGCCACCCAGACGCGCCTGACCGCCGGGCTGACGCCGGCGGAGATGGAAACGCTCAGCGCGCTCCTTCGCAAGATGCTGGAACGGGCCGAGGGCGGCCGCCGATCTGGCATCTGATCTGAGAAACGAGGGCAGCGGCCGCCCGTGGTGGGCGCGAAAGCGCCCGCCTGGGGGGCGGGCGGGCGCTGCCCGGCGGTTCCCGCCGGGCGAAGGGCCGGAGCGGCAGTGCCCGGCATGTCCGGCCAAACGCAAGAACGCCCGCCAGATGGCGGGCGCTCGGATCGGCGCATAGCCAGGGCAAAGGCTCTCCGCCTTCCAGACCGGAAGGCGACCCTTTCAGCCCCTTACTTGCCCAGGCACCAGCGCATGACGGCCTTCTGCGCGTGCAGCCGGTTCTCGGCCTCGTCGAAGATCACCGAATGCGGCCCGTCCATCACTTCGCTGGTCGCCTCGTCATCGCGATGCGCGGGCAGGCAGTGCATGAACAGCGCATCGGGCTTGGCCTTTTCCATCAGCGCCTCGTTCACCTGGTAGGGGCGCAGCTGGTTGTGCCGCCGCTCGCGCGCCGATTGCGGATCGTGCATCGAGACCCAGGTGTCGGTCACCACCAGGTCGGCGCCCTGCACCGCCCTGGCCGGGTCGCGCTCGATGGTGATCCCGGCGCCGAGATCGCGCGCCTCCTGCAGCACACGCGGCGTCGGGTCCAGCGTCTCGGGGCCGGTGAAGGTCAGCTCGAAGCCGAACTGCCCCGCGGCATGGGCGAAGCTGGCGAAGACGTTGTTGCCGTCGCCCGACCAGACCACCTTCTTGCCCGCGATGGGGCCGCGATGTTCCTCGAAGGTCAGGATGTCGGCCATGATCTGGCAGGGATGGGTGCGGTCGGTCAGCCCGTTGATGACCGGGACCGAGGCGTATTCGGCCATCTCCATCAGCGTCTGCTCCTCGAAGGTGCGGATCATGATCATGTCCACGTAGCGGCTGAGCACGCGGGCGGTGTCGGCGATGGTCTCGCCATGGCCGAGCTGCATGTCGGCGCCCGACAGCACCATGGTCTGGCCGCCCATCTGCCGCACGCCGACGTCGAAGCTGACGCGCGTCCGGGTGGAGGGCTTTTCGAAGATCAGCGCCACCATGTGGTTGGCGAGCGGCTGCTCGGCGTCGGGCGTGCCCTTGGGCATCCCGTCGCGCGCGGCCTTCATCGCGGCGGCCTGGTCGATCATGGCCCGCAGGTCGGCCCGGTCGGTGAGGTGAATGTCGAGGAAATGGTTCATGTCGTCTCTTTCCGTTTCTGTGGGAGTGGGGGCCAGCCCCCACGCCCCCGGAGTATTTCGTCCAAGAAGAAGATCAGGCCGTGCTGCCGTCGAGCGCGGCCGCGGCGCGGTCGAGCCGGTTGAGCGCCTCGGCGATGTCCGCGTCGGTCAGGTTCAGGGCGGGCAGCAGGCGCACCACGTTGTCGGCGGCGGGCACGGTGAGCACCAGCTGCTCATAGCCCGCCTGCACCACGTCGGTATTGGTGACCTTGCATTTCAGGCCCAGCATCAGGCCCGAACCGCGGACGGCTTCGAACACATCGGGATGGGCGGCGACCAGCCCCTCCAGCTTCTGCCGCAGGAGGCCCGCCTTGCGGTTGACCTCGTCGAGGAAGGCGTCGTCGGAGACGATCTCCATCACCTTCAGCCCCACCGCGCAGCCCAGCGGGTTGCCGCCATAGGTGGAGCCGTGGGTGCCCGAGGTCATGCCGCCGGCCGCCTCCTCGGTGGCCAGCACCGCGCCCAGCGGGAAGCCGCCGCCGATGCCCTTGGCCACCATCATGATGTCGGGGGTGATGCCCGCCCATTCATGGGCGAAAAGCTTGCCGGTGCGGCCCACGCCGCACTGCACCTCATCGAGGATCATCAGAACGCCGGTGTCGTCGCAGAGGTCGCGCAGCCCCTTGAGGCACTGGTCGGGCACCGCGCGGATGCCGCCCTCGCCCTGCACCGGCTCCAGCAGAACCGCGCCCACCTCGGGGTCGCGCATCGCCTCTTGCAGCGCCTCGTGGTCGCCGAATTCGAGATGAACGAAGCCGGGCAGCATCGGGCCGAAGCCCTTGGTCATCTTCTCGGACCCGGCGGCGGCGATGCCGGCCGACGACCGGCCATGGAAGGAGCCCGAGAAGGTGATGATCTTCACCCGCTCCGGCTGGCCCTTCTCGTACCAGTATTTCCGGGCCATTTTGACCGCCAGCTCGCAGGCCTCGGTGCCGGAATTGGTGAAGAAGGCGGTGTCGGCGAAGGTCTTGTCGACCAGCGCGTCGGCCAGCGCCTGCTGCTGCGGGATCTGGTAGAGGTTCGAGAGGTGCCAGAGCTTGCCGGCCTGCTCGGTCAGGGCCGCCACCAGCTCGGGGTTGGCATGGCCCAGCGCGTTCACCGCGATGCCGGCGCCGAGATCCAGATATCGGCGCCCGTCCACAGACTCCAGCCAGGCGCCTTCGCCCCGCTCGAAACTCAGCGGAGCACGGTTATAGGTGGGCAGGATGGACGGGATCATGTTGAGAGTCCTTGCAAATGGAAGCCCGATTGGTGCCTCAGGCACCGGGGCAAGTCAACGATTTGAAGAGGGGGGCGCGTGCGGGCACGCGGGATCAGGCGCAGACGCGGTCAGCGTCGGCGTCGCGAAGCGGCGATATGGGGGCGCGTGATCATGGCAGGCCGAATAGCCCGGAATTTCGCCTCTGTCCAGAAAAGGAATGCAGCGCGACCGGGCTGTTGCCGGAAAGCCGCGCCCGGGTCTCAGGCCTTCATCCGGTAGCCGCGCCTGAACCAGTGCCAGCAGAGCGCGGTGACCGCCAGCGTCACCCCCGAGCAGACCACAAGCCCCAGCCAGGGCGAGCTGTCGGACTGCCCGATCACGCCGTAGCGCACACCGTCGATCAGGTAGAAGACGGGGTTGAAATGGGTGATCTTCTGCATCGCCTCGGGCAGGCGCTCGATCGAATAGAAGGTGCCCGAGAGGAAGCTCAGGGGCGTGATGATGAAATTGGTGATGGCGGCCATCTGGTCGAACTTGTTGGCGAAGATCGCCGCCACGATCCCCACCACGCTTAAGAGCGCCGCGCCCAGCAGGATAAAGACCAGCGCCCAGAGCGGATGCGCCACCCCCATGCCCAGAACCGAGGCCACCACCGCGCCGATGGCCAGCGCCACCATGAGCCCCCGCGCCACGCCGCCCGCCATGTAGCCCAGAACCAGCTCCAGCGGGGAAAGCGGCGGCATCAGCGTGTCCACGATATTGCCCTGCACCTTGGAGATCACGATCGAGGACGAGGTGTTGGCGAAGGCGTTCTGGATCACCGTCATCATCAGGATGCCGGGGGCGAGGAACTGGATGAAGGGCACGCCCATCACCTCGCCCCGCCCCGCGCCGAGCGCCAGCGAGAACACCCCCAGGAACAGCCCGGCGGTGACCAGCGGCGCGGCCAGCGTCTGGGTCCAGACTGCCAGGAAGCGGCGGATCTCGCGACCGGCCAGGGTGTAGAGCCCCAGCCAGTTCACCCGCCCGAAGCGGCGCACGCCCATCCCGGTTGAATTCGCCATGCCGATCCCCATCTATCTGGCACCGGCCCCGCGCCGGTATCGCGCTTGTATCCCGATGCGCAGCCCGATTAGAATAGGGCAGACGAGATTTTTGGCAGGCCGCCGGGGGTTTTCGCACCCGCCAGAGCGCCCGCCCAACCAAGGAAGACAGATGTCCTGGACCGAAGAACGCGTTGAGACGCTCAAGAAGATGTGGGCCGAAGGCCAGTCGGCCAGCCAGATCGCCAAGGAACTGGGCGGCGTGACCCGCAACGCGGTGATCGGCAAGGTGCACCGGCTGGGCCTGTCCAACCGGGCCGGCGGCGGCGCCAAGCCCGCCAAGGAAAAGCCCAGCCCCAAGCCCGAGGCCCCCGCGGCCAAGGCCAAGCCCAAGGCCGAGCCCAAGCCCGCACCGGCGGCCAAGCCCGCGCCCGAACCGGCCCCCGCCGCGGCCGCGGCGGCGCCCGCGCGCAAGCAGATCATCCCCGCCGGCCAGCCGCTGCCGCCGCAGCCCTCGGCCAACGAGATCAGCCCCGAGGCCATGGCCTCGGTGCGCGAGGTGGAGAAGAAGGCGCGCAAGCTGTCGCTGATGGATCTGACCGAGCGCACCTGCAAATGGCCGATCGGCGACCCGGCGACCGAGGATTTCTGGTTCTGCGGCCTGCCCGCGCAGTCCGGCAAGCCCTATTGCGAGGCGCATGTGGGCGTGGCCTTCCAGCCCATGAGCTCGCGCCGCGACCGCCGGCGCTGAGCGGCCCCGCATTCCGCAAACGGACGCCCCGCGAGACCCGGTCTCGCGGGGCGTCTGCGTTTTTGCCCGGCCCGCAAACCCACCCCGCTGCCCCGGCCTGCGGCTTGATCCACATCATTCGCGACAGCCTTTTCCCTGCTACTCTGGGCAAAACCTTTCCGGGGAGGAGCGAGATTTGGTCGCGTGGGGCAGGTTGCCGATCCTTTTGGGCTGGGGCGTTCTGCTGTCCGCCCTGCCAGGCATTGACGATGCCCGGGCCGAGCAGAAAACCGGCCTGTCCATGTATGTGCAGCGCAAACTGGCCTCGGTCTGGCCCTGGGATCCCGAGCGCCGCACCGACGCCTTCCAGACCGTGACCAAGATCGCCGAGGCGCTGTGGCATACCGACAGCTACGGCGCCGAAATCGCAACCGCCCGGACCGGCACCTTTCCCGGCTATCCCCTGCTGGTCCTCACCGACGAGGACGGCAACGGGACGGCCGATTTCTACGCCTATTACGACGAAAGCCGCAGCGAGGACACGATGGAATTTGGCGCCTTCTTTGCCGAGCAGGGAAAGGCCCGGCCGTTCTGGCTGCTTTTCAACGGCGGCCCGAGCCTTGAGATGACCGCCTCGGGAGAAATGGTCTTCTTCTGGCTGAACCACCAGTTCATCGACCGCAATTCCGACGGGGCCTTCGACACCTACATCGTCAACGACGTCGATTTCGACGGCAACGGGCAGGCCTCGGCCTCCGACACGGCATGGATGTATGACGACGACGCCGACGGCCTGCTGGACCGGGCCGAGCTGATCATCGACGGCCGGGTGCAGACCATCGCCCCGGAAAACGGCATCCTGGATCTGCGGCGGCTGGGCGGCCCCCAGCATCAGCCGAGCCGCGTGGGGGACCCGCTCTTTGCGTTTCCCGACGCCGTCGCGGACGATATCCAGGCGGCCCTTTCCAAGGGAGAGAACGAATGAGACGATTACTGGCCATCCTGTCCGCCGCCCTGATCGCCGCGGCGGGCGCCGGCCTCGCGCAGGACACCGGCGGATGGACGACATATCGGGTCGGCGACATGGAGATGTCCCTCCCATCCGGCGCCAACTGGACGGTCAAGCAGGACGAGGCCTCGCTGCTGGTGGGCAAGGCCGACTTCCTGCCCTACGGCGCGCGGCAGCGGATCCTGTCCGTCCTCGTCGTCCCCCACAGCTACCCGGAGGTCTTTGACGACTGGATCGCCGAGGAAATCGCGATGAGTTACCGGGAATGGGAAGTCTCGGACATGCGTGCGAACGCGCCCTTCGACCTCGACGCCGTCGAATTCGGCGAAGAGGTTCAGGCGGAGCGCACCTTCTACTTCCTGAAATTCTTCCAGATTTCGAGGGACCCCGCAGTCTCCGGCTGGTCCGAGGGGCGGCAGGAACTCTACCTCGTCTTCCCGCCGGACTACGCGCAGAAGCGCATCTTCTACAAGATGTTCTTCCTGGCCCTTTGCGTTCACCCGAATTGCGGCCGCGACGATCTGGACGTCTCCTACCTGAAGCAGACCCTCGACAGCCTCTCCTTCGGACCCTGAGCGCGCCGGCGGCCGTCAGCCGCGCGGCCCGCTCTCCCCTCCCTCGGCCCGTACCGCCCCGGGGCCGTGCAGCGCCCGGCGCA
>ENA-ORCT01001080-ORCT01001080.1-marine-metagenome-genome-assembly--contig:-NODE-1080-length-11251-cov-2.516646_pt1 | contig 11251 bp, 12 predicted proteins | sample MGYA00248632_ERZ508511 | MGnify/ENA primary metagenome ERZ508511 (study PRJEB26182, sample SAMN06268839) | marine metagenome | isolation source: Tt an P1-techrep anaerobic enrichment on pine from... | reverse complement strand
CATCTGCACCATGGACGAACGCGGCAAGCTGATCAGTTCGCCCGATTTCGCGGGCACGCTGGCGAATTGGCGCGATGCCGGGCGGGGCGATCTGGCCTTCGTCATCGGCGGGGCGGACGGGATCGACCCCGCCTTGCGCGCCAAGGCGGATTTTTCGCTGTCCTTCGGCAAGATGGTCTGGCCGCACATGCTGGCACGGGTGATGCTGACCGAACAGCTGTACCGCGCGGCATCGATCCTGGCCGGAAGCCCCTATCACCGGGTCTGAATGCTTGCCCCTCGCGGGCTGGCCCCTTAGATAGCGGGTAACTTCACGAAGGGCAGACCATGACTCATCCCAAACCTGTTGTTCTGTGCATTCTCGACGGCTGGGGTCTCAGCAAAGAAACGCAGGCCAACGCCCCCGCGCTGGCCGATACCCCGAATTTCGACCGGATCATGGCCGACTGCCCGCATAACCGGCTGATCACCCACGGCCCCGATGTCGGGCTGCCCAGCGGCCAGATGGGCAATTCCGAGGTCGGCCATACCAATATCGGCGCCGGCCGGGTGGTGGCGATGGACCTGGGCCAAATCGACCTGTCGATCGAGGATGGCAGCTTCTTCACCAACGACGCCCTGCAGGGCTTCATCGCCAAGCTCAAGGCGACGGGCGGCACCGCCCATCTGATGGGGCTGGTGTCGGATGGCGGGGTGCATGGCCATCTGAACCACATCATCGCTGCGATCAAGGCGATCACCGAGGGCGGTATTCCGGTGGTATTGCACGCGGTCACCGACGGGCGCGATGTCGCCCCGAAATCGGCCTTCACCTATTTCGAGGATCTGGAAGCGGCGATGCCCGAGGGCGCCCGGATCGGCACCGTCACCGGCGACGGGTTCTCCCGGTCCCGGGCCAGCCACAGATCGGTGATTTGGGAGGTGAGGGGCGAAGCCTCCTTGCCCGTCATCCGGTGCTGGCCGACGATCCGTTCGCCGCTGGCCAGGTCTGCCGCCAGGTGCAGGTATTTGTTGACCACCGGCCGCACCACGCCCCGGACCTGCACCAGCTTGGAGAAGATATAGATGATGGTATCGAAATTGCGCCGGTTGTCGAGGTATCCCGCCGTGAGGATGAGGTTTCCGATGCTCGCTTTTCGCAGGTCGAACTCCCGCGGCATGAACTCCTTGAAGCGCTGCAGGTAATGGCGGATAATCTTGCGCATGGGGTCGGGGATCCCGGCCACCAGGGGATGGTGGCCGCGGATCATCTCGTCCATCTCCGCCTGCAGCGCCGCCGGGTCTCCGTCCCGGGGAAAGCGGCAGGCAAAGAGCTCGAAGATCTCCGGATAGCCGTGGAGGCTTCGGTCGGCCAGTGCCAGAAGCCGGTTCCGGACATCCCCGATGGCGGGCATCTGGAAAGCCTCCCGCAGCCGGGCCGAGCTGCCGCCCGAATCGAACGGTGTGATGATGTGGATGGAGTTGTGGGTATACTGGATGAGCTCGGCACAGGCGTCTTTCAGGGCGCTGCCGCCGCTGAAGAACAGAAGCTTGGGACCCAGCTCCGGAGATCGCCGGTACCGGGCCAGCTTGACCGGATCCGGCAGCCGGATGTCACGCGTAAGGGTGATGATCATGCCGCATCCTTCTCCCTGGATCACAACGGTCCGTCGACGACATGCCCCGTCTCCAGAAACGACAGGCAGCACGCGGCAGCCTTGTCAAAGTCGATCCCCCCGCTGAATTCAAGGACGTCGCACTGATGGAGATGGCTGGCGTAGTTCTGCTCGGACGGCTCCGGCATCCGGCATCCGGCTTGGGGCAGGAAGAAAAGCCCGGTCGATTTCATGAACGCGGGCAGGAGATCCCGGCGCTCGGCGATGTCCACCTTTCGGACCGACGTGGCGCCGCCGTCGGGCCGCCAGTTGAGGATGGCCAGGGCGTTCATCGGGGCGTCAAGGACAAAGAGGTCCGACCCGAAGCATTCGTCGATGGGCGCGTCGTATTTGTGTTCGAGCTCCCAGAGCTCCTCCCGGGGCATGGACCCGAACCGCTCCTGCTCCTCCTCGCTCATGATGCTGATAAGGCTCGGATTGTTGAGGATGGTTCCCGGATTGATCCGCGGCAGCTTAGCCACACCGTACATGTAGAGGCCGTCGCCGTCCCGGGATTCGATCATCAGCCGGTCGTTGCTCACGAACGCCGCCCCCCGGGACATGATGTGCAGGGCCAGGGTCGACTTTCCCGCACCGGAGAATCCGGCCATCGCAAGCCCCCTGCCGTTCCAGATGATGCCGGCGGCATGCCCCAGGAGGCAGCCCCGGCAGAGGAGCCACTCGATGTAGCGGTTGTTGATGAAATTGACGACCTGATTGAGGTTGTCCATGCAGGGCCCCACGGCGGCGTGGTCGCCCTCGCCGAAGACAAAGATCATCCCCGTCAGCCGCTTCCGGACGATCCGGCCGTCGGGCAGGTCCAGGAACTCCTCCTTGATCTTGGTCTTGCCGGGGTCCGGCGGCTTGATGATGAAAGATACGCCGCACGAAGTGGCAACACAAACGGCTGTCTATACTCGTTACCAGGTGGATCGCGCATTGAAGTTTGCCTTTGAATACGCAAAAAAGCACGGCAAAAAAGCACGCGGCGTTGGCGACGAAAACACCGTCGGCCTGGTTGGCAAAACCAACGTGCTGACGTTTGTCTATGATCTGTGGGAACGCGCCTTCCATGAAATGGGCGAAAAATACTATCCGGATATCCGCCGGGATTACTACCATGTGGACGCAACCTGTATGTGGATGGTCAAGAGCCCGGAATGGTTCGATGTACTGGTCACCGGTAACCTGTTCGGCGACATCATCACCGACCTGGGCGCTATGACACAGGGCGGTATGGGCATCGCTGCCGGCGGCAACATCAATCCCGAAGGCGTCAGCATGTTTGAACCCATCGGCGGTTCGGCTCCAAAATATACCGGCATGGGCGTGATCAATCCGCTGGCCGCGATCTGTGCGATGCAGATGATGCTCGAAACCCTCGGCGAAGAAGACGCCGCCAAGAAGGTTGACGAGGCGGTTCGCTATGTCACAGCCAACAAGATCAAATCGCTGGCAGCCAAACAAATGGGCTACTCGACCAGCGAAGTCGGCGACATGGTAGCCGAAAAAGTGGCCGAATAGGCAACTTCATCGACAAATCCAATCAATAAGGCGGGCCCAAAAAGCTCGCCTTATTTTTTTAGTTTGAACAGGGTGTTAGCCATTTTTCTGCGAAGGCCGCAAGGTCGAGAATGTTTACGGTATTATCGATGATTAAATCGGCTTGCAGGTTTGTCCCGGTTGTTTGCCATTCCTGTGCCAGCGTGTAAAAGTCTTCATAGTTAATTTTTGAGTCGCCGTTGAAATCTGCACAGGGATCCGGCAGCTCATACGCCCCCATGTCTACGGTATCGCCGGTGATTCTCGGATTTCCGATCATATCCGTCAAAACAGTTGCGACAGCGCTGTTGTCTCCGGTGTCAATACAGGGCGAGGTTGTCAAAAGATGGAGGTTGTCGTCTTCGGTGCCGTGGATGTTGTCCGTGCCGTCTGCATCGACAAATTGTGGGTCGGTTGAGATATTACCTGTACCGCCGATGCCGGTCGCTCCATGAAGGCAGCTGTAAGTAATAACCGGAGTTGCTTCGAAGTTGAAAATATGGTCTGTCCCGGTGCTGTTGAAGAATATGCAGTTTGTAATGACGGGGATGCAGGTGGCAGGGGCGCTCACTATATTCGACATTGCAGCCGGTGAATTTGAACTGAAGGTGCAGTTTGTTACGATTGGATTTGATCCATTGTTGGCCATGCATCCGCTGTCAAAAAGATAGGCGACGACATTGCCGGTAAATACGCAGTTTGTGATTGTTGGATCGCATTGAACACCGTGTCCGTCGTTGAACATCGCCGAACCATTTTCATTGGCAAAGTTGTAAATAAATTTACAGTTGATGATCGTTGGGCTGCATGGAGCATCGTGTGATCGGATCGAAATTCCACCGCCGAAGCTGCCTGAAAAAAGATTCACAAAGCCGTCTGAATTTGCATGTCCGGCAGTGATGACAAAACCATCGAGGACTGAATTGTCATATATATCGAGAGCCTTAACGACGTGCAGGCTGTTTTCATAGCGGGTCGCGTCAAATTCTAAATCCGCCAAGGTGACCGGAGAGTCATTTCCTGCCAGGTCGCCACTGAGGATGGTTTTGTAGGCCTCGATATTGCGTTCGTCCGGATCGAGCTGCCCGTTACCTGCGAAGCCGCCCATGATCGTAACATCCTGTTTTAGATTGAAAGCCGCGTGGCGGTCACCGCTGCCAGTTGGATTGGCAGAGCTGGTGTCCGGCGTATAGGTGCCCTGTGCGACGCGGATTTCATCCCCGGGTTTTGCAGCATTCAAGGCATCCTGAAGGTATAAATAGGCGTCGTTCCAGTTGATTCCGTCGTGGACGGGACCCGGGGCAGCCACGTCGACATAGATGACGGATCTTGTTGAAATTAGATCAATGCCCCAGGGACCGTTTAATCCTGCCGCAAGTGGAGCCGGGGAACCAGTACCATCCATGTTTCCAATATAAACAGTAGAGGTTGTTGTGTCGGTGAAAATAAGTTTGCCCGCAGCGATATCAAGTGCAAGCCCGTGCGGGCGTCCCAGTCCGTCGGCAGGTCCGAACAGGTCTTCTATATGTGTGCCGTCAAGGTCGGCCCGCTGGACTTTTGAAGAGTCCCGGTCGCAAAAGTACATTTTTCCATTGTCAGCATCGATTGCGATATCCCGGGCACGGGCCAGACTTGTGATGACGTTTTCCATGGCGGTCCCGTCAAGATTTGCCCTGTGTACGGTGGAACTGTCGAAGTCTGTCCAGTAGAGCTTGTCGGCAGTGCTGTCCAGTGCCAGGTAATATGGCTGGGTAAGACCTGTAATGATATCTTCGATTGACCCTGTGCCGTCAAGATTGCAGCGTTGGATTTTGCCGAGGTCAGTGTCTGCCCAGTAGATTTTTTCGGCGGCGATATCAAGGGCGATATCAGCCGGATAAGACAAACCTGTAATAAGGTCCTCGATGTTTGAACCGTCAAGGTCAGCTTTCAGAATTTTATTAGTGCCGTTGTCTGCCCAATAGATTTTTTTACTGGAAAGATCGACAGCCAGACCTCGAGGCTCGCTTAAACCGTCGACGGCCGTGAGAATATCTTCAACGGAGCTGCAATCGGGATTGGCCCGCTGTATTTTTGCGTTATCTTTATCTGTCCAGTAGACCATACCGGGTAAGGTTGTGCATGGGGTGTTGATGAAAACAGCATAACCCGGCGAGGCAGTGTCAGGTATGACATTGGATGAAAGGTAAGCTCCGTTTTCTCCTGTGATGCTAAAGCCCAGATAGGTCCCGGCTGTATCCCATTCATTCGAAATGCCGCTTGTACGGCTGGGATAAGTGGCCGAGGCAACTAAACCGCCCGCAGCGTTATAGAGATAAACTGCGTCGGAACTGCCTAATCCCGAAAAACCGGAGCCGAAATAATCCAGTCCATAAACAGCTGTCCCGGCATCAAGAGACCAGTCGAGTTTCCAGGTTATAACATCATTGCTGATATGGTCAATGATAATGATGGATTGGCCCGGAGCAATCGTGATGTTTCCAAAAACATTTTGTCCGACACGTGCGTGGTTATCATCCCATGAATAGCCGGTTAAATCAACCGGTGTTAATCCCGTGTTTGTTAATTCCCACCAGTCCCCGTTTGTAACCGAATGATTGCTGTCACTCATTATCTCAGTGATGACCAGATCTGCATGAGACGTTGCAAATAAACAAAAACTCACTAAAACCAATAGAATCGCCATCCTTCTTAACATTTTGCATCCTTCCTGTAAGCAGATTAATATGTGATTTAATTTGCCGTTTATTTCAGATAAGTTAGGACGAAGTCCAACCCCACTTTCTTGATGGAACTTGACTACATTAAAGCATGTCAAGATATATTGCAAGCTTTATTGTTGTTTTTTCCCAGTTTATCTAAACATCCTAAAATTACACACTTTTGGATTGACTTTTCTAACAATTTGTGTATATTAATAGTATCAACTTGGAGATTGGTAAAAGGAAAGATCACCCGTCAAATCTGGGTACGTAGTACCCGTCGTGAGGACTCGGAAAGATAAAAATGAACCGGGTTTCTGCGCGGCGACAACCATAAGTGTCACTTCAGCAGCGACTTACAGGCCCTATTCTGGTAGGAATACGGGACTTCTGTGAACTACCGGTTTTGCTAAAAAGTAAATATTAAAAGACCACCGTCGAACATAAAAAACGCGGCACTGCCCAAATAGGTTTCAGACGATTCGATTCGTCTGTTACTCGATCGCGTTTTTTAACACGATAGGGGGTAGCAATACCCCCTTTTCTTTTTTTTCAAAAAATATCTTGCTTGATATATCATTGCAAAATATAATGTGAGTAATTGTTCACATAGTCATATATAGAGGCAGTTTTTGATATGGAAATGAGATTATTCGAAAAACAGGCCGGAATTGCCAAGGCGATAGCTCATCCGGTGCGGGTGGCGGTGCTGGAATTCGTCAAGGACGGGGAACAATGCGTCTGCGATATCGCCGAAGCGGTGGGCACCGAACGCAGCAACCTGAGCAAGCATCTGTCCGTCATGGTCAGTGCCGGCGTGCTGGTTTCCCGAAAAGACGGTCTGAAAGTGATGTACAGCATTAAAACCCCCTGCGTTTTAAAGTTTTTGGACTGCATTAAAGAAGTCCTGAAGGAACAGGTGGCCGAACAGCAAAAGATGCTGGAGGCGTTAAGTTAATAGTACGATTGTCACACCGGACTTCGATCCGGGGTCCACGGCGTTACCGTCTGGATGCCGGATCAAGTCCGGCAGGACATGACTGAGAGAGTTCTTGACATGAACTTAAAAACCGAATGGAAAAAACTAGTTTGGATCATCGGCGGATTTTTGGTGTGTTTCTACCTGCCGATTGGTGCGGCGCGGTTTAATAACGCGATCATGGAATCGCTGTACCTGGTCAAGTGGTACGCGCGGGAACATGTGCTGCTGTGCCTGGTGCCGGCGTTTTTTATCGCCGGGGCGATTGCCTGCTTTGTCAGCCAGGGCTCGGTGATGAAATACCTCGGCCCCAAGGCCAACAAACTGCTGGCTTACGGCGTCGCATCGATCTCCGGAACGATTTTAGCCGTGTGCTCGTGTACGGTACTGCCGCTGTTTGCAGGCATTTACCGCATGGGAGCGGGACTCGGTCCGGCGTGTGCGTTTCTCTATTCCGGCCCGGCAATCAATGTACTGGCGATTATCATGACAGCGCGCATCCTCGGCATGGAAATGGGCATTGCCCGTGCGGTCGGGGCGGTCCTGTTCAGCGTGGTCATTGGGGCGCTGATGCACCTGATCTACCGCAAGGAAGAAAGTGAAAAAGCCGCCGCAGCGATGCAGATGCCGGACACCGAACCCACGCGCCCGCTGTGGAAAAACGCAGCGTTTTTCGCGGCGATGGTGGGCATCCTCGTTTTTGCCAACTGGGCCCGCAGTGGCGATGTCCGCGCGGTCTTTTTGTGTTGTCCCGGGGGCCTGAGCACTTACACGGTCGAAGGTACACTCGTTGAAAAAACCGACCAAACCGTCATCGTCAAAGACCGCATCGGCACCGAACATTCAATTCCCGCCGAACAGTTCAGGGGGTTGCAGGATGTCGATAAAAATCCCGTCTACGAAGGCATCTACCGGGCCCGCTGGGCGATTGTCACCACGCTGCTGGTGTTGTTTGCGGCGATGTGCGTCTTCTGGTTTACCAGACCCGAACTGGGCGAGTGGGTCGAGTCAAGCTGGGGGTTCGCCAAGCAGATTCTGCCGCTGCTGCTGTTGGGTGTACTGGCGGCGGGTTTCTTTCTCGGCCGCCCGGGCCAAGAAGGGATCATTCCGACAAAATGGGTCGAAGACGCCCTCGGCGGTAACAGCATCCAGGCCAACCTGTTCGCGGCGGTCGCCGGGGCATTCATGTATTTTGCAACGCTGACCGAAGTACCGATCCTGCAGGGACTGATGGGTGCCGGCATGGGTAAGGGTCCCGCACTGGCGCTGCTGCTGGCCGGTCCGGCGTTAAGCTTGCCGAACATGCTGGTCATCCGCAGCGTAATGGGGACGAAAAAAACCATTACTTTTGTATTATTGGTCATTGTAATGGCAGCAATCTCTGGAATCATTTTTGGAACATTTTTCTAATCGAGGAAACATATATGGAATGCAAACCGATTGGAATCATTCATACGCCTTTTCAGGAAGCCGCCGGAACACCCATTCAACCAGCCAAGGGCAAGGGTGTTAAAGGCTGGATTGAAATCGATGCTGCGTATGTGGATGGGCTTAAAGATTTAGACGGCTTCGAACGTATCTGGGTGCTGTTTTGGTGTGATCGGGCCAATCCTTTTAAGTTGCATATCAAGCCGTATATGGATACCCAAATTCGCGGTCTGTTTTCAACCCGTTCGCCGAGTCGTCCGAATCCGATTGGCATGTCCTGCGTGAAACTGATCGGCATCGACGGAAACCGGCTGAAGATTGAAGATGTAGATATGCTCGACGGAAGCCCGTTGTTGGACATCAAACCATATGTCGCAAAGTTTGACACGTTTGATGTTCAGCGAAGCGGCTGGACGGACACTGTATCCGGTGAAACAAAAGCCGATAATCGATTTTTCAAAGAGGATCAAAAATGAAAATACAAATTTTAGGAACCGGCTGTCCCAAATGTAATCAGCTTTATCAGAATGCTCAGCAGGCAGTGAGTGAATCAGGGATCGAAGCCGAGGTAATCAAAATTACCGATCTCAACGACATCATGGCACTCGGCGTCATGGTTACGCCCGCATTGGCAATCGACGGACAAGTTAAAACTAGTGGCAAGGTGCCATCAGCCGAAGATATCAAGGTCATGATTCAATAGTTTAGGAGCACTCAAATGAAGAATACAACAAAAAATATTCTGATGATCATCGGGATATTTGTCGTGCTGAATTCAATTCTTGCATTCAAATATTTTCGAGCACAGCAACCGGTTGTCGAGCTTGCTGATGATTCAATCATCGGTCAAGGCAGCCCGGTCTTGCTGGAACTTGGGTCACATGGATGTATTCCCTGTGATAAGATGGCGCCGATTCTCGGTGAACTGTCTACAGAGCAGACAAGCTTTAAGGTTAGCTTTGTGGATGTCAGGATCGTCGAAGGAAAGTACGAGCAGTACAATATTGAGTTGATTCCTACACAGATATTTTTTGATCCTGACGGAAAAGAACTGTTCCGTCATATCGGTTTTTATCCCAAGGAAGACATCCTTGCCAAATGGGAAGAGCTCGGTATTGACATTAAACCTGCACTATGATAGATCAACTTTTCACATCTTTGTCCCGGTTGATTGAACAGAATGCCTGGCCGGCGATGGTTGCAGCATTGGGCTGGGGTGTGCTGAGCATACTGCTAAGTCCGTGCCATCTGGCGTCAATCCCGCTGGTGGTCGCCTATGTCAACCGTGGACAGGCTTTGCAGCTAAAACGGGCGTTTGGGCTATCCTGCCTTTTTTCATTCGGCATATTTCTTTCGATTCTCGGTATTGGTTTAATCACAGCTGGTTGCGGGCGAATGCTGGGCGACATCGGACCGTGGGGGAACTATGTTGTTGCAGCGGTCTTTATCCTTTTTGGGCTGGTGTTGATGGAGGTTATATCGCTGCCGTGGTCAGGGCCGAATATAACCGACAGTGCCAAGGCGGGCCCATGGGGAGCATTGTTGCTGGGATTGATCTTTGGCGCTGCGGTCGGGCCGTGCACATTCGCCTACTTCGCTCCCGTATTGGCGGTAGTTTTTGAAAAAGCCCAGGTAAATTTTATATTTTCCTCAGCACTGATTGTCCTGTACAGCATCGGGCATTGCGGCGTTATTGTACTTGCCGGAACGCTCGGGGCTCGGATACAGGTACTTCTCAACTGGGATCAACAATCGCACCTGACCAGGCGAATTCGAAAGGGGATCGGAATCGTCTTGGTTCTCATTGGATTTTACCTGGTATGGAAGGCGTGAGTCAGCAGCAAAGGATCCTTGGTCGAAGGTATTATAAAATTGTTTGGACAATAAAATTACAGGAGATTTATTATGGAGACTAAAAATGTTTGTACAGGTGGGAATACATTAATTTTTGCATGCAGCGGTGCGGCGGATGTCGGTGCGGTGGCGGACCAGGCAGCACGCGAACTGACACGTCAGGGGGCCGGGACCATGTTCTGTCTTGCGGGGATCGGCGGCGGCATCGAGCCGATACTGAAGAAAACCGCCGCGGCAGAAAAAATCCTGGCGATTGACGGCTGCCCGTTGAACTGCGTCAGCCACTGTTTGCAGAAAGCCGGCTTTGGTCAGTTTGAGCACTTGCAGCTCGGCGAAATCGGCATGGAAAAAGGGAAAACACCGCCCACCCCTGAAAACATCGACAAAGCAGTTGTCAAAAGCAAAAAAATGCTTACCTGAAACTGTCGTTCGCTTCCTCTTTTTGAAAATCCGTTTTGACCCAAAAAATAAAGGTTTCCGAGCCCCCATCGGGTGCCCGGAAACCTTGTTACTCAATTGGTGTATCCTTTTATCCTATTACGGAGCAGGATAGATGCGGTCGTTTTCCAACCATCTTGCAGCGAAAGCCGCAAAGTCAGGCAGATCTATGATACAGTTGCCATTGACGTCATAAGCCTCCTGATCGTAGATTTCGCGGTCGCACAAGGAATCTTCCAGTGTGTCTGCAAGGTATTCCTGTCCAACCTCTACGGTCGTCAGACCATAGTTCCAGATCTTCAGTTGATCGATCATGCCATTGAAGTAGCCGTCACCGGCACCCCATTGGCTTCGCCCCAGCCAATTTTGTGTGGTGGGACCGTAGCTGACCGGATCATTTGTGAGGCCGGTATTCGTTGCGGCCAACTCGCCGTTGATATAGACGCGGCCGGTATCTCCACTCAGCGTAGCCGCGACGTGTGTCCACTCACCGTCCGGCAGCGAATCATTGGGTGCTGTCACTGTCTGTTCGGTACCGCCCACATTAACGGCCAATCGAACGGCATCGTTGTCGTCACCGTTGACATTCACACAGATCATCATATAGTTGCCGTTGTCGTTACCGTAATCAAGGATTCGGATCCAGTTGGAACTGCCGTTACTGTAAACCCATG
>ENA-ORCT01001079-ORCT01001079.1-marine-metagenome-genome-assembly--contig:-NODE-1079-length-11255-cov-3.445876_pt1 | contig 11255 bp, 8 predicted proteins | sample MGYA00248632_ERZ508511 | MGnify/ENA primary metagenome ERZ508511 (study PRJEB26182, sample SAMN06268839) | marine metagenome | isolation source: Tt an P1-techrep anaerobic enrichment on pine from sediment... | reverse complement strand
CACCGAACGTTCGATTGACAAAGATCAGGCCATACGGGCCAATGCCGACCTGGCTTCCCTGGAAAAACTCAAACCGGTGTTTCGCCCCGACGGTGTCATTACGGCAGGCAATGCGTCTCCTCTCAGCGCCGGAGCGGGCGGCATCCTTTTGATGTCGTTGAAAACGGCGCTGGAAAAAGGCCTGAAGCCCAAAGCGGTCATCCGGTCGATCGGATTCTCCGGTGTGGACCCCACACTGATGGGAATCGGTCCTGTGCCGGCCAGCCGTATGGCTTTAGAGAAAGCGGGTTTGAAGGTGGAAAATATCGATTTCTGGGAAATCAATGAAGCCTTTAGTGTGGTTGCGCTCAATTGCATCCAGGAACTCGCCATCGAGCCGGAGCGAGTCAATGTTCACGGCGGGGGGGTGGCTCTGGGACACCCGCTGGGAGCTACCGGTGTCAGACTGGTCGGCAGTTTGGCCAGAATCCTGGAGGAAAGAAACGGCCGTTTTGGTTGTGCCACCGCCTGCATTGGTGGCGGCCAGGGAATCGCCGTCATTTTGGAACGGGTGACTTGATCCATGACCCCGATTTGCTCCTAAAATAGGTTTGATCGATTGGCTTGAAAAAACTAGCGAAGACAAGGAACCGAAGAGAGATGAAAAATATCCGGACGAATGCGTCGTTGAATAAAATTCGCACAGGCGTCGTAGCCAAGGGCACGGCAAGTTCATCAAATTGTTACATTGCTCGGGCCAAGGGTGCGGTGCTCGTCGATGTCGAGGGCAATGAATACATAGACTTTGCAGGCGGTATTGCCGTGATGAACGTCGGCCACAGTCATCCCAAAGTCGTCGCCGCGATTAAGCATCAGGCGGAACGGCTCACACATACCTGTTTTATGGTTTCACCTTATGAATCGGCAGTCGAATTGGCGGCAAGATTGTGTCAGGAGGCGCCCGGGGACTTCGAAAAGAGCGTCATGTTTGCCAACAGTGGCGCCGAAGCCGTAGAAAATGCCATAAAGATCGCGCGATACTACACCGGAAAAGCTGGAATTGTCGCATTCGAAAACGCTTTTCACGGTCGAACCCTGATGGGCATGACGTTAACGAGTAAAGTAAAACCTTATAAGTTCGGCTTCGGGCCCTATGCGCCTGAGGTCTACCGGATTCCTTTCGCATATTGTTATCGGTGCCCCCTTCATCTGAGTTATCCCTCATGTGAAACGGCGTGCGCAGATTGTTTGCGCGAACTGTTCGTCAAACAGGTCGCTCCGGAAATGACGGCCGCGATTCTCGTCGAGCCCATCCAGGGTGAAGGTGGTTTCATCACCCCACCAAAAACCTATTTTAAAAAGTTAAAGAAAATCTGTGAAGAAAACCAAGTGCTTTTTATTGCGGACGAGATCCAGACCGGCATAGGCCGCACCGGAACGATGTTTGCCATGGAGCAGTTCGAAGTAGACGCGGACATTACAACCGTAGCCAAGAGTCTGGCTGCCGGGATGCCGCTTTCTGCGGCCGTGGGTAAGAAAGAGATCATGGACTCCGTTCATCCTTCCGGAATCGGGGGTACATATGGTGGAAATCCGGTCGCCTGTGCCTCGGCCCTGGCGGTACTCGAAATTTTTAAAACCGAGGATTTGCTGTCCCGGGCCAGGAAACTGGGCGAAGCGTTGAAATCGCGCCTCGATCAGTTCAAACAGGACTATGAAATTGTTGGCGATGTCCGCGGAATGGGGGCGATGGTGGCCATGGAACTGGTAAAGGACCGTCATACGAAGGCGCCAGCCGCGGATGAAACGAAGGCACTGGTTTCGTATTGTTTGGAGCGGGGATTGATTGTATTGGCTTGTGGGGTTTACGGGAATGTCATCCGTTTCCTGATGCCCCTGGTAATATCTCCGGAAGAACTGGATAAAGGTCTTTCAATCGTCAATGACGGCTTGGCCAGCCTGAGCAAATAGAAAACAATGAGGTGGCCCGGCCATCTCGGGAATCTGGATTGCACCATGTTGGGTTTCTACAATCGCATCATTACCATCGATCTCACCCGACAGGATTTTCTCATTGAAAGCCTGTCGGATGACATTTACGCTCGGTTTCTCGGTGCCAAAGGTTTGGCCACTTATCTTTTGTCGGAAAGAAATCCGGTTGGCGTCGATCCGCTGTCGCCGGCCAACCACCTGATCATCACCACCGGTCCATTTTGCCAAAGCCGCCTGTGGGGGGCGAGCCGCTACGGTGTTTTCACCAAATCGCCCTTGACCGGCCTTTACGCAGAATCTTACTCCGGGGGGAGGGTTCCCGAAGCCATCGATTCGGCCGGGTTTGACGCCATAATATTTGTCGGAAAAGCTGAAAAGCCGCAGGTGGTATCGATTCATCCACAAGGAGCGGAATTTTTTGATACCGAAGACTTGTGGGGAATGGACGCCCTCACTGCAGAGCAGACAGCCAATCAGCGGTACTCCATACAAAAAGAAGGGTTCCGTAAACCGGGAACCATCGTTATCGGCCCGGCTGGTGAGAAGCAGGTTCGTTTTGCCCTGATTGCCAATGACCAGTGGCGCTGCGCAGGAAGGACAGGGGTGGGCGCCGTAATGGGTTCCAAGCTTCTCAAAGCGGTGGTGTTCCAAGGGAATCGGAAGAGGGAACTGTTTGACATCGAAGGCGCCGCCGTCTACGCGAAGGCTTTTTCCAAAAGCCACAGGCGATCGCCCGGAGTCGAAGCATACAGAGCCATGGGCACCACGATGATGGTGGCGATGATGAACAAGGCGGGTGCCTTCCCTGCCAGGTACTGGCAACAGGGTACCTGCGACCATTGGGAAGACATCAGCGGAGAGACCTATCACCGGGAAAACGAGGTCAAGCCGCGTGCCTGTGCCAAATGCTTCATGGCCTGTGGCAGAATGGCAAGAATTACGAAAGGCCGTCACAGGGAACTGAAAGTCGAAGGACCGGAATACGAAACCATATATGCGTTTGGCGGATTATGTATGGTGGATGATATTACCGAGATCGCTTATTTGAACGATTTATGCGATCGATTGGGGATGGATACAATTACTGCCGGTAATTTATGTGCATTGATTATGGAAGCCACTGCCAGGGGGAAACTGGAAGCGGGTATCGCTTATGGAGATGTAGATGGAATCGCCGCACTGATCCGAAAAATCGCGTCGCGAGAGGGTATCGGAGATATCCTTGCCGATGGAATCGTTTCCGCAGCCAGGCAATTGGGGATTGACGATATTGCCATCCACGTTAAAGGCCTGGAACCGGCAGGGTACGACCCCCGTGTTCTCAAAGGCATGGGGCTGTCCTTTGCAACTTCACCGCGGGGCGCCTGTCACCTGCGGACCACCTTTTATAAACCGGAATTGGCAGGATTGATTCCGCCGGAAGAGACCAAAGGCAAAGCGGAAATGTTGATTGATTACGAAGATCGTCTGAACATTTTCGATACGTTGATTTTATGCCGGTTCTATAGAGACCTGTACTCCTGGGAGGAACTTGAAAAAACCATTCGTCTTTCAACCGGCATGGACGTCTCCACTGGCAGACTCCGTGAGATTGCCGCGTCGATAACCACAATGACAAGGGCTTTCAATTTGCGTGAAGGTTTAAAGCCCGAAGGCGATCGACTGCCCGGACGGCTGCATAAGGAAGCGTTGCCGTCCGGACACGCCTTGTCGGAAGAGGAAATGGATTCGATGTTAAAAGACTATTATATGCTGCGTGGTTGGGACCAGGACGGCATTCCCGTATCGTACAATAATTGATGATGGCTCACGCCGCGATCCCTGCCTGGAGACCGCTACAATCGGCCGTACCGATCCCCTGGACCTAAAAATCCCCTTGTTCATTGACCTTGTGCAACGTCGCCGGCTACACCTATGCCATGTCACCACCCGATCCGCAGTGCTGGAGACAAATACGACCAACGCAGTGTTGGACCGAATGGAGGCCATCAGCAGCGCCGATATGTGGACGGTGGTTCTTTCCTGACCGCCTTATGCGTTGATATCCTTGACCAGCTTGACCGCGCCTGGCGCGTCGGCGCTGTATCCGTCAGCCCCGATCTGGTCTGCAAAGGCCCGGGTGACCGGCGCTCCCCCGATGATGGTCTTGACCGTCAAGCCCGCTTCCTTGACTGCCGTCACCGTGGCCTGCATGGCCGGCATGGTGGTGGTCAGAAGGGCCGAGAGGCCAATGACCCCGGCGTTGTGTGCTTTGGCGGCCTCGACGAACTTTTCCGCATCCACGTCAACGCCAAGATCCACCACCTCAAAGCCGCCGCCTTCCATCATCATGGCCACCAGGTTCTTGCCGATGTCATGCAAATCGCCCTTGACCGTGCCGATCACGATGGTTCCCCGGGATTCGGCGGCGCCATCGGCCAGGTGGGGTTTAACGACCTCAAGGCCCGCTTTCATGGCCTGGGCGGCCATCAGCATTTCGGGAACGAACAGGTCTCCGTCCGAAAAGCGGCTGCCCACCTCGTCCATGGCCGCAATCAGCCCCTCGTTAAGGATCGTTTGAATGTCGGAGTCGGCGGCGATTTCGGCGTTAACCTTCTCGATAACCGCGGCTTGATCAAATGCCAGTACTGCTTGAAAAATGTCGTTTATTGCCATTTCACTTGCTCCTTGTTGCGATAAATTGTGATTTATCCTTGTTTTTTATATGTTCGGCAGGAAGATTTTTTAAAAACTACTGGATTGTATGGCCAGACTGTATCCAGACAGAAAAATCAGGAGAATCAATATGCGGCTTGATAATCATGTTAAAAGTCACTATCCCTTTTTGGAGATTAGATTCAACTACTGTAAACGACTCCAAATTGCCCAAATACAGCCTGTCAACATTTATGATTCATCAGCTATTTTCTGTTTGCGACGCCGGATCCATTCCTTTAATTCCTGTTCCAGTCCGCTATCCATGGGCGGTTTCTGATAGGCGGCCAACCTTTTTTCGATCAGTTCGCCAGCTTGGTCCGCAGCATCCATGCCCCCTTTCTGCATCCAGACGGCATAAGCATCTCGGTTGCCAAAACCGCTCTGGTAGAGGCTGCGGAAATTTTCAAAAGTGCTCGGATGAGTAAGATATTGCCCTTTAGCCCCCATTGCCAACAGAGTATCGATGGCCAAGGTTTTCGGATTTACTTCAATTCTTTGTTTCGATGCCAGAATATAACGACACATTTCTTCATCAATAAGCCATTTTTCAAGACTTGTGGCCAAGTAAGAACTGAGCATACCAAAGGCATGATAGATATAGTCTGCGCCGCTTTCAATGGCATTGTTGAGGCACAGGACGCTTTCCGCCATGGCCTGTCCGTCGGGCAGGTGAGCGTCGCTCAAGGCACCGCCGGTGCGGCTGGGCAAACCATACAATTTGGCCAGTTGCACCAAGCCTTTTGACAAGATCAGGGTCTCCGGGGTGCCCAGGCATGAAGCACCGTTTTTCATGTACAAGGGGCAGGAGGTGCTGCCGTAGATAGCCGGCGTTCCTGGGCTTACTAGTTGGCTCAACACAACTCCCGCCAACAGTTCAGCATTACCGATAGCCAGCGCACCAGGGATGTAGACCGGTGCAGTGGACCCCAGCAAAAGCATGTTTGTAATGGCGGCCGGTTGACGATGTTCCGCCAGCACCATTAAAGCCTCTGCCTCGTCTGGAGCGTATTGCAGGGGAGACAGTGGGCTTATAATACCGATAGTTGACGGCCTTTCCTTCAATTTTTCATAACCACCAAAGATGATACTGAGCATCTCCAGACTGTCCATTACCGTATCGGGGTTCTGGGCGATAGAGGTTGCTGCGACATCACACAAGGTCAGGTCGTGCCACATCATATCCAAATGTCTGATTTTAGCGTCCACGTCACTCGGAGTGACACACTCATTGGCCGTCATTTGGTTCAACGGAGATGTTTGGACCAATTTTGCGATCTTCTGGTAATCCTCCAATGTACCCAGGCGCTGAGTTTTATCTTTTTCGGCGATATAGACTCCACCGCCGGTACCACACAGTACCGGTGTACCACCTCCAATCTGAAGATTTTTTTCAGGGTTCCTGGCCCTAATTTCAAATTGCGCAGGCGCAGTTTCAGCGGCTTTCAGAATCTGCTGTTCTGTAATAAATACTTTGGAGCCTGTAACCTTAACGCCATGCTTCTTAAAAAAAGCCAAAACCTTTTCACTGTCAATTACGACTCCATGCTCCTGTAAAAGGCGCATGGATGCGCCGTGAATCTGTTCCAGCTCGTTTGGTTCAAACGGTCTCTTTGCCAGGGGTGAGGACAGCATGATTTGTCGTTTCCTTTTTTTGTCTGATTTTATTAACATAAAGAACCACTATGCCCGAGACAACGACGCCTATAGCACTTAAAACAGCGGAGGTTCCAAACAAAATTTTATACCCTTGCGCACCGGGATTTGCATCCAGTACATTGCCAGCCCATGTATACATAAAAGCATCAGGGGCAAAGCCGATGACCGAAGCAAAACCAATAGCGGCACCACTTATGGCAGTTGGTATTTGTAAGTCTTCCACCAGTGAAAAATACACCCCTCGGATAGCGTACATGGCCGCAAACAATGCAATTACCAGGAGGGTGACCATTGTCGCCCAGGATTTATCGCCCGGTGTCACAAAAATGCCCAATCCCACGACGAACAAAACTATGAATGAAATAAAAAGCACTTTGGGCCGGGATCCGATTTTATCTCCGATTATACCTCCGACAGGGCCGGCCAGGAACTGACAGCCGTAGTTCCAGAATGCTGCATAGAAAGCCACGGTAGCTGCAGAAATCCCCATAACATCGGTAAGATATGGTGTGTAATAACTACCGATCACCATAGCACTATAGCAGGCAAATACGATAAAGGCGATGGCCCACACCAGCGGTGATTTAAAGGTGTCAACGATATCCTTCAGCACAGAACCGCTGGGTTCGACTTCCATTGAATCCTCGAAAAAGAACCAGGTTAAAATGGCAGCGCTTACGGTCCCGGCACTCAGGAAATGGAGACTCCACATCAGTCCGAGTTTCTCTACGGCAAATAGTGCAAAAATGCCTGTAACGGCAAAACTGGCCACAGTTGACACCAGGCCGCGAATCCCTTCCAGCAATCCAAAAAACTTTCCTTGTTCATCCGGCCCCGCCATGTCCTTGGTGGCGCGGATATAGGCGGCCCAAAAAGTGAGAGTCGTTGAAACACCCCAACCCGCATGAACGACGGTGGACATGACAAAGGAGGGGTATGATGTAAAATAAAAGCCTAAAAGGCCTGTAACCAAATAGGAAAACGTCAAGAGTTTGCGGGCTGATATGCGGTCGGCGAACCATCCGCCGGGCCAGTAGCTAATCAAGGCGGCAATCCCGTATGCGCTCATGGTAAAACCAAAATCTGCATGATTCAGGCCGAGGGCCTCTTGCAACGGATTGTAGAACTGATAGCGGATATAGGGTAAAAGATAGATAAACCCTCCTCCCCAGGCTAGGATACAAAGTCTAAAATACCTAAGCTTATCATGTCTGCTCATTGACACCTTACCGTCTCCTTCTTTTTTAAGTTTAAAGTGTTATCTACTTTACACATCGCCTTCATTTTGTTCGAATCTTGCCAAAGCATCATTTATCATTAGCCCGAATATTTCACGCGTTCGAGATGTTCATTGGCAAGGCATCAGTTGCTGTTCTCCTTCCTTTCTTATCTTTACAAGAGCTTCGACCACATCGTCTGAAAGTTTTTCAGGCTTGTGCTTCGCCAATATTTCAGCGGCTTTTGAATCCGCTTTCTGCTCCAGGGTCATTGCACCGGCTTTCATCCAGGCGTCATAGGAGTCCTTACAAAACAGCTTCGCCTGCCAGGATTCACGCCGCATATGGTTTACAGTGTGCTTCTGAGTCAAAAAATTACCCCCAGGCCCCACATTTTGAATAACTTCAGTCGCCAGAGTTTCCGCATTGACATCAATGCCTTGGACCAGTCGTTTAACCCAACTGATAATTTCATCGCCCAGGACCATCATGGCGCAGGAACAGACCATTCCCATATCCATGTATCCAACATCATGAATGACGTTGACACCTGCCAGGGCTTGAATAACCAAATCCAAAGCAGCCTCTGCACCAGCCTGGGCATCGATACATTTGGAATCAGTCGCTCCGGCCAAACCCCAGGTGGGTAAACCCACCGTGCGAGCTATTTGTGCCTGAGCGGCAAGGGACAGGCTCATTTCAGGATTACTGATCAACGCAACGCCAGTGCGCATATTCATAGTGCTAATGCTTGAGGTCAAAAAGCAGGGGGCTCCCTTGCGACACAATTGGGCTAAAAGGATGCTGAAAAAGCTTTCTGCCGTTGCCAGGGCCAAAGATCCTGCTATCGTAACCGGTGATGTAAATCCGGCCCCTTGAGAGCCGCTGGTAACCTGCGGCATATGCCGTGAAGCGCAGACAAAAATTCTTTCTACCACCTCGTATGGAAACAGCAGAGGGGTGATGGGCTCTGGGTATGGCACCAGAAAAGGTTTCTGGGTTAACGCATCTTTTCCGCCAGCCACTTCGGCTGCCATATCAAATACCAGTTCCACACCTTTGCCTGAATACCCGCAAAAGAATATGGGCTTGGTCGTGTGCTGCACCACAGTCTCAAATTCATAGAGATCAGCAACATGACCCGAAACATTCTGAGCACTTCCAAAAGGCATCACAAAATCCAGGTTAGGCAAAGCATCAGCCGTGATAGCCCCCCAAGCAATATCCTGCAGGGTCGTAATACGTCGATCTTTTTCAAGAGCATGTCGCTGGTTGGGGCTTCCCGTCGAGGAACCGAAATAGCTTTTGCGCCCGCTTAACTCCAAGGCGGGTTCGCCGTCACGGTTATACAGCACAAACCCTTTGGGCACCGTAGCCAACGCGTCTTCGATCAAGTACCTGGGCACGAAGACCCTTTCACCTTTAACGAAGGCCCCGGCGTCCTTTAACAGCTTCAACGCCTTATCATGTCCGACCTGACAACCGGTGCGCTCTAAAATTAAAAAAGCTGCTTGTTTAATTTCATAAATCTGATCGTCAGTAATTGTTTTCAACAACGGGGCCGAATGACTGGAATAACCTGCATGGGGCATATCAACTTTCCTTTCTTTTTCATCCCTACGGCGCCCTTTTCCACCAGAGAGCGAGAAGGGCGGACCTTGACAATCTCACCAAGTTAATGTCAGCGATATCTTTCACTGGTAGACAGCAATAGACATGCCAAACCTTATAATGACTCTAACACTTTGATTTTTCACTTTATTTATGAAGCGGGCAAGAACTTTTGATTTTTTGCAGTTCTGTCCGGTACGAGGAAAAATTTTGCTTTTTCGCAAACCTTTTGCTAAAAGGCAAAATTTTTTGTGTCAAAGTGGCAGGCAGGAAAACAATAAAATGGCAACCAGCACCATCCAGCATTCCTCAGCGAATCTTAAGAAGTTGACGGCTCCCTTTCTGACCATGTGGGACATGTTTCCCATAGGGGTCATGATTACCGATGTTCAAGGCAATGTGATATTTTACAACCAAACCTTCAGTATGATTGATAAATTTCCCGTAAAATCAGTCATAGGAAGGAATGTGCGGGATTTGTATGGGCCGGATCCCGGACCCAGTCTGGTGCTGTCGTGCCTTGAAAGCGGAAAGCCAGTTATCAACTACGTGTGTGTGTACCGCACATATAAAGGAGAAATCGTTAATTCTGCCCATTGGATTTATCCAATCTTTGAGGACCGGACCCTTCTGGGCTGTATTTGTTTTGTTCAGAGATTTGATTCACTAACAGAGCCACCGGCCGTCTCCAGTATTCAGGATTTACCTAACGGTAATTGTGACGAAATTAATCTTTTTAAGCTGGTTAGCAAAAACCCTGAAATGCTCAAAGCGATCAGTTCAGCCAAGCTTGCAGCTGAAAACCCGTCTCCAGTAGTTCTTTATGGCGAAACCGGCACGGGCAAGGATGTGTTTGCACGCAATATTCATGGATCTTCCATGTGGCGAAGCAATCCCTTTGTGGCTCTGAACTGTGCCGCCATACCCGAGAATCTTCTGGAAGGCCTTTTATTCGGTACAACTAGGGGGGCCTTTACCGGTGCCATGGATAAACCGGGCCTATTTGAGCAGGCCAATGGCGGCACACTGTTTCTGGATGAAACCGATTCAATGCCTCTGATATTACAAACCAAACTCCTACGGGTGCTACAGGATAAAACTATTCGACGCATTGGGTCTGACCAGGAGATTCACTTGAATCTGAAAATCATTTCCGCCATGTCCCAAGACCCGCTGGCATCGGTAAACGCTGGCAAACTGCGCTCGGATCTCTTTTATAGGTTGGGTGTCATTGTCATCGGTATTCCGCCCCTGAGAGACCGACGGGAAGATATTGAGGATCTGTGCACCTATTTTATTTTAAAATATAATGCACTTTTCGGGAAAAAAGTAAAATCGCTCAGCCCTAATTTGCTAAATATGTTCTACCGTTATAACTGGCCGGGCAATGTCCGGGAGCTCGAACATATCATCGAAGCTACCATGAATTTTACTTATGATAAGGAATGTCTAAAGTCGGAAATGGTGCCGGATTATTTTCTAAAAAAACTTACAGAAAAGCATGCAGCAAAAGGGGAGGCAAACGCCGTCCTACCAAGTGAATATGGCACATACCAGAACACCTGCGACACGTTGAATGGTGTTCTCCCACATTATGTGCAACCTGAGCAAATTATAACGTCGCCGACAATCGGTGATGATGAAAAAACGTTCATTATCAACGCATTGACCATTACATTCGGCAATGTCACGATGGCCGCTAAAATGCTCAACCTATCCCGCCAGAACTTGAGTTACAAGTTAAAAAAATATGGACTGAACCGTAAAGATTTCAGGAAGATCGCCTAACATAAGCCATAAAGAATAAAACAGCATTTCACTACTTGATCTTTTCTTAAGGTGTGTGACACATGCAGGCTTCGGATGTGGAAGCCTGCCGAAAAACGGCTCCCAAAGGGGAAGGGATCTAAACTGCGGTGGTTACCCGCCGCGAAACGCTTTGAGGTAGTTCATGCAGAAGTTGTCCTTGCCGGCAAGGGCCTCGGCCGTGACGATGGCTCCGTATAGGCCCTTGGCGATGGCCAGGATCATAAATGCCCGGTTGACGCATTTTCGACCGGGAAGGCCGTAGCTGATGTTGGAAAGGCCGCAGGCGGTGTGAAT
>ENA-ORCT01001078-ORCT01001078.1-marine-metagenome-genome-assembly--contig:-NODE-1078-length-11257-cov-2.536047_pt1 | contig 11257 bp, 10 predicted proteins | sample MGYA00248632_ERZ508511 | MGnify/ENA primary metagenome ERZ508511 (study PRJEB26182, sample SAMN06268839) | marine metagenome | isolation source: Tt an P1-techrep anaerobic enrichment on pine from... | reverse complement strand
CACCACGTCTTCTCGCAGTGCACGGTCGTCTTATTTTCCGACCGACATTGCCAAGGCATTCGGTGTCCCGGTCTTTCATGTCAACGGCGACGATCCTGAAGCATCGGTCTATGTGGCCAATCTTGCCCTTGAATTTCGCCAGACGTTTGAGCGGGATTGTGTGATCGACATCTTCTGTTTTCGCCGTCGCGGTCACAACGAAGCCGACGATCCATCATTTACACACCCGCGCATGTATAAGGTGATTGATGCTCATCCCGGCCTGACCAAGATTTACAGTGACCACTGTCTGAGCCGTAAGATTGTTTCCGAAGAAGACCAACAGGCTGTCGTTGAACGTTATACAGAGAAAATGCGACAGGCGCATGAACGCTCACAGCAAAACCCTGTTTCCACATTTGATTCCGGTCAGGGGCCAGCGTGGGAACAATTGCAAAACTGTTATTCGCACGATCCCGTTGATACCGGGGTGAATGAGACAGTGCTTCGCAGGATTGCCGAGCACGTGATGACGATTCCGGACGATTTTCACATGCACTCGACGCTTCGGCGCATTCTTAAAAAACAGCGGGAACTTTTTGAAGAAAAAACGGCATTAAACTGGTCCTTCGCGGAATCTTTGGCTTTTGGGACCCTGCTGCTTGAAGGTTATCGGGTTCGGCTCAGCGGGGAGGATTGTGACCGCGGGACATTCTCTCAGCGACACCTGACCTGGTGGGATACTGAGAGCGAAAAACCAAAATCCTATACCCCTCTGAAAACACTCTCTGAGGATCAGGCCCGATTACAGGTTTATGACAGCCCGTTGTCGGAATATTCAATTGTCGGATTTGAGTATGGTTATTCATTGGTTGATCCGATGGGATTGGTTATCTGGGAGGCGCAGTTTGGCGATTTTGCCAATGGTGCACAGGTTACCATTGACAATTATATTACCTCCGGCCGAACCAAGTGGAACCGCCATAGCGGACTGGTTATGCTGCTGCCGCACGGGATCGAAGGACAGGGTCCCGAACACTCCAGTGCCCACCTGGAACGCTATCTCAAACTGTGTGCTGATGATAATATCCAAGTCTGCAATGCGACAACACCGGCACAGTATTTCCATTTGCTTCGCCGCCAGGTCAAACGTAATTTCCGCTTGCCCCTGGTGGTGATGACCCCCAAGAGCCTATTGCGTTATGATAAGTGTATTTCTCTGTTGGATGACCTGACAACGGGAAGTTTCCGTGAAATTCTATGCGATCCCTGTAATCCAAGTGAGGTTAAACGTGTGATTCTGTGCTCTGGCAAAATTTACTATGACTTGCTGGCCCATCAGGAAACACTCCAAACAAAGGATGCCGCCATTATTCGCGTCGAACAACTCCACCCGTTTCCCGCGCAGGCGATTGCCCAGTGTCTGGATCGCTTTAAGGGAATCGATCGGATCGCATGGGTTCAGGAGGAATCGCGAAATAATGGGGCCTGGACCTTTATTCATGAGCAGTTTGAGATGCATTTTCCAGGTATGAACATTGGCTACATCGGTCGTGATGAAACGGCTTCAACAGCCACCGGATCTTATAAGAACTATAAAAACACTCAACAGAAAATTCTTGAAGAGGCATTGGGGCATTAAACACGAAAGGCCAGAAGAAATGAAAATGGAAATTAAGGTGCCTGAAGCGGGCGAATCAATCACCAGCGGTGTCATCGCGTCATGGCTCAAAGAAAACGGCGACTCGGTGAACGAAGGGGATATTCTCTGCGAACTGGAAACCGATAAGACCACGCTCGAGATTCCTGCTCCGGCAGGTGGAGTTCTGAAAATTCAGGTTGAAGAAGAGACGGAGGTCGAAATCGGTCAGGTCATTGGAATCATTGATTCCGAAGAGCAGGCTGCCGTAAAAGAAACGCCGGAGCCGAAAGAACAAACCCCACAACGTCCAGAAAGAACCGAAGAACCGCCCGAACCTGAGCCGGAACAACAACCCCAGCCGCAGCAAGAGACACCCAGGGAAAAACCGGAAACCTCTGCCATCTCGGCTCCCGCGGAGTCGGAATCTGCAGAGACGGTGACGCCGGATGTGGATGCGTTCCAAAAAAACGTGGATACACCGCAGTCGCCACCCCAGCCGGCGCGCATTCGTGCGGGCAGGGCTGAGACACCTAAACGAACGCCCCCGCAGTCACAGCAGTCTCAGCAGACCCAACGCAGCAGTGAACGGATTGCGATGTCTACAATCCGAAAAAAAACAGCCCAGCGACTGGTGCAAGCCCAGCAAACCGCGGCCTATCTGACGACATTCAATGAAATTGACATGCAAAAAGTTATCGATATTCGTGCTGCTTATAAAGATCAATTTGAGCGTGAACACGGGATCAAAATCGGCTTCATGTCATTCTTCGTCAAGGCCTGTTGCCAGGCGCTCAAAGTGTTTCCGGGTGTCAATTGTCAACTCGACGGAGACGATCTAGTTTATCATCACTTCTATGATATCGGGGTAGCGATTTCCACGGATCAGGGCCTGCTTGTCCCAATCGTTCGGGATGCCGACAAATTGCACTTTGCCGAGATTGAATCAGTCATCGCTGACTATGCAGAACGAGCCAGAAGCAAGAAAATCAAGATTGATGAACTGACCGGCGGCACATTTACTATTACCAATGGTGGTGTTTTTGGTTCGATGCTTTCGACGCCCATTCCCGCCTATCCGCAGACGGCCATTTTAGGAATGCATGCGATCAAAAAACGTCCGGTTGTTGTAGATGACAAAATTGTGATTCGGCCGATAATGTATGTCGCCCTGAGTTATGACCATCGTGTCATCGACGGCAAAAAGGCCATCAGCTTTTTGATGGCAGTAAAAAATTACATCGAAGAACCCGACAAACTATTGCTTGAAATGTAACTTAACTTATGCCTCACCTGAGGGTATTTTCATCAATTTGAATGAACTGATTGACGACGAACGACGTATTCTTTGATTGATTATGAAACCATTTTAGGGGAGTATAACAATGGCACAAGTCGAATATGCGAAGGGATTGGAAGGCGTTATTGCCGCCGAGACCGAAATTGGCCGAGTTGACGGCGAAAAAGGAGAACTGTATTATCGCGGCTACCCCATCAGTGAACTGGCCGAACATTCCACCTATGAAGAAGTGACGTACCTACTGCTATACGAAAAGCTACCGACACAGAACGAACTGGACGCTTTTACCAAACGCATACGCTCCAGTCGCCCGCTCAAAAAAGAAGTTATCGAGATGATTAAGTGGTATCCTACGAGCGCTTCGCCCATGGAATTGTTGCAGTCGGTTATTTCGTATTTGAGTGCGACTGTCGATCACCAGATTCAGCACTCGACAACCTGCAATTGCCGCAATACTCTGCATCAAATTGCACAATTGGCTGTCGTGCTGGCTACTTGCAGCCGTTATCGCGAGGGCAAGACATACCTTGAACCGCGTGAAGACCTTTCGCACGGTGCCAACTTTTTATATCTGCTCCGCGGTGAAGTTCCCTCCGAGGACGAGGGCCGCATCATGGATCAGGCCCTGCTGATGCACGCCGAACATGGTTTTAACGCTTCGACGTTTACCTGCCGCGTGGTGGCCTCCACCTACGCCACCTGTTATTGCAGTATTTCCTCCGGTATCGGGGCGCTGTCGGGTCCGCTGCATGGCGGGGCGAATGAGAAGGTGATGGATATGCTCGACGAAATTGGAACACTTGAAAATGTCGAGCCCTGGATCGAACAGGCGCTGGCCGAAAAACGCAAGGTGATGGGCATGGGCCACCGTGTCTATAAGGCCAAAGACCCCCGCGCAATTATCATGGACAAGCAACTCAAACAACTGTGCGATAAGAAGGGTGACGACCGACTGTACCAGATGCTGCACGCTATTGAAAAGGCGTTCCGCAGCCGGATGGAGACCAAGGGCAAGCCCATCTACCCGAACGTAGACTTTGTCTCCGGCTCGGTCTATGAAATGCTGGGCATTCCGCGGTATCTGTTTATTCCCATCTTTGCCATCGCTCGCAGTGCCGGCTGGCTGGCCCACATTCTTGAACAGCGAAAGGACAACCGTATCTACCGCCCGAAAGGACTTTACATCGGCGCCGAAGCCCGGTCGTATGTCCCCATCGAAAAACGATAGCACCCTGAATGCAAGCGACTTGATCCCTCGTAGCTCTAGAGAATTTGGAACATTCTGTTTTGAATAAGTAGGCTCTGAGCTACGTCGGACTCGTCGATGTCTGTCTCTTCGACCGTCGCCAAGACTATGGCGAGACAAGTCGGGTGAAGCCATGCCACCCAACAGCTCAGGATTGCTTTTCCAGTATTTTTTGATTTTTCTATTGAAAACAAATACTGAAGGTGTCACAATAACCTCGACATTGACGTTGATTTGCAGATGTTGTCCTACGAATAATAAGGGATTTCGGTCATGGATTTACCTGTCATTGAGACGCCCATCTTTCCCCGCTGGGTTTGGATCGAGGAGATCACTTACTCGCATATTCCCATCGCCACCCTTATCACTGCATATATGCTGCTGGCGCCGCTGTTTGAGTACATCGGCTATCGCACCGGCAACAAACGCTGGGACCGGTTGGCTTACAGTCTCATCTGGTTCGCATTGATCCTTTTTTCGCCGGGAGCGGCGCTGGGCACGGGTATTCCGATTTTTATTATTGGGGCCTGGCCAGAATTCTGGTCACGCTGGGCGAATCTCTTCTACTGGCCGCTGATTGCGCAATTCGTATTTTTCACACTTGAAGTGTTCTTTTTGTTCTTCATGTACTACATGACCTGGGACCGCTGGCAGGTCCGCAAAAAGCTGCATATTTGGATGGGGGTGATTGCCGCCTTCTGGGGGTATATGGTGCAGTTTGTCTGGGATTCGCTCGGGGCGTATATGATGACACCGGGCGATGTTCCGCTGCCGCAGGTGGCCGAACCGGTCGGGTGGTCGTTGCCGGCGTTTTTGAATCCGAGCTTTCCATTTTTGTTTGCGCACCGCACGTTCGGCAATTTCAGCTATGTGATGCTCTTGACCGGCGGGGTACTGGCATTGCGGTACTGGGGCCAAAAACGCAAGAATCCCGGCAGCGAAAATGAGCAGTATTTCCACTGGGCATCAAAGACCTGCTTTACCATTGGTTTTCTGGTGTTTTTCGCTCAGCCGGTCATCGGCTGGTTTTACGCCCGTGTAATTCAGCATGAAGCCCCGATTGCGTTTATGGCGATGATGGGGGGACATTCGAATTCTTATTTCCTCATAAAATTAGCGATGATCGCTTTTTTTGTTCTTGTCGGTGGTACGTATGTCATCAAAAAGCACGGCAGTAAAACCATGGCCTGGGGGATTACCGCCGGGGCGTTGGTAGTATTGTTGATTGCCCAGGTGCACCCGCCGCTGAAGTATTTCGGCAGTGATTCTGCCTGGCGATTCATGGTTGCTGCGTTGGTGGTCGCCTATATCGGTTGGATCTGGTACTGCCGGGGCCGGGGCACGCCAAACGCGTCACGGTGGCAGTGGATGATGTTCATCGCGGGGTTGTCGGCGTTTATGGCATTCGCATTAGGCGGCTTTTTGCGGGAGCATATCAAGAATCCCGATACTGTCTACGGTGAGCTCGCCAAGCCGGAAACGACACCAAAGGAAGCCAGCCGCTATCTGGTCTATGAGAAATGGCTCAAGCCGCAAGACGAAATGGCTTCGGCTTTGGACAAGCCCGATGTGGATTGGCGAGATGAGGTGCAGCAGGCGAGAACCGCTGGTAAGGTTAAACTGACTGACAGTGAAGCGGAAACGATCATTCAGTATTTGGAGGAATACCATTGATGCTTTTGGCAATGGCAGGAAATCCATTTATTCAATCCCCCGGCGGTGCGAAATTCGCTATCGGCTTTTTGGGATTGTTCCATACGTCGGTCGCGTCGCTGGCCATTGGATTCGCGTTTATCGTCACGGTTCTGCAAATTGTGGGCTATATGCGAAAGGATAATCACTACGACCGGCTGGCCAAGCGGATTCAGCTGTGGCATGTTTGCATTTATAATATCGGCACGATTAACGCGATTGGGCTGGTGTTTGCGTTGAGCGGGCTGTATCCGCAGTTTTGGACGCAGATTTTCACACAGTTCTTCTGGACAATTATTATTGAAGAAGTGCTGTTTTTCATGCTGGCGACCACGATTACGCTGCATTACTTCTTCTGGGACACGATGTGGGGCCATAAAAAGATGCATATTTTCCTGGGATCGCTGCTGACGCCGTTTTTCTTTTTGCAGTTTTATATTATTAACGGCATGGGGGCGTATATGCTCACACCGGGATTCAGCGAGAGCCAGGTATCGCAATGGGGCGGCACCGCATCAATTACCGGCTGGGATTTACTGGCGTTTTACAACCCGAGTTTCCTGATGCTGACCCTGCACCGTACCTCGGCTAATTTTGCCTATGGGGCGTTTTTTGTCGCTGGCGTGTGCGGACTGCTGCTGTTTTTGAGTAAGCGTGAAAAGATGCGGGCATGGCACGAAAGGGGCGGACGGATTTCATTCAATGTGGCGTTTTCGGCATTTCTGACATTGCCGATTGTCGGATTTTTCTATGCGTGGGTGCTCAAGTATCATGCCAAAACGGCCTATGACAATCTTATGGTGGGTAAGGGTGACGTGGTGGCCGGCGGTATTGACTGGTGGTGGACCAAGCATATTATCGTGGCAATGATGATTGGGGCGGGATTGATTTTCAGCCGGAATGCATCACGAAAAGAAAAAGAATTCAAAATCCCCATGGCCGGCGTCTATGCGATGACGCTGGTGTACTTCCTGTTCTACTTGGGCATGGGAATGCAGATGACATGGCGGTTTTTCTGGGCGTCGCTGGCTGCAGCGGTCTTCGGCGGAATGCTGTGTGCCCATCTGCTCAAACGACATGAAGGTTCCGGACGTGCGGTGTTTGTACTCATGGCGATTTTATCATTCTTTACGGTACTCTTGGGGGGGTATGCGAGGGAAGCGTCTCGGCCGCGGTTTGTAAATCAGTCAGGCGAGCGACAGGCGGGATTCAACCGCATTGCGCCGTTTGATAACCTGTATGCGCCTCCGGAACGTGCCGAAGCGGGACTGAACATCGACATGGTACTGGAAAAACCGGACTATGTGGACCAGATGCCGCCGCGACCGGGGCAAGCCAAGATACAACCCGAGACGGTCGAGGATTTGGTTTCGTTCCGCTGCATTTCATGCCATACGCTGGAGCGTGTGTATCGATACAAGGGCACTGACTGGGATCGGGTGGTTGGTCGAATGAAGGCCTATGGAATGCGGCTCAGTGCAGAAGAACAGCAGCAAATTGTGGACTATCTAAATACGACAGAATTCGAAGACCCCACGCCGCCGAAGTATAAAGGCCAATAACATGACAGATCAGACAGAAAACACCGTTCCTGAAAATACAGAAGATCAGGTGCCCGAAATCGAGCAGGAACTTGATGTGTATCCATTGCGTGACCCGTCTGAGGACCCGCGATGGGCGCTATGGGTGATGTGGATCTGGATTGGCATCTCTTTGGGTTTGTTTTTGTTTTTTGTGGTGCTGTTCATTTTGGGGATATGGTACGATTAAGAACACACAAAGTCAATCGCCACGGCTAAGCACAGCTTGACCGTGCCACCCGTGGCCGGAGCTACCTTGGGAGTTATTTTTGAAAACTTTTTTCTTTACCGTTATAAAGGTTTTTTTGCTGGTTGTTGTCACGGCGATGGTCTTTTTCCAGATTCCGGAATTGCGATATGATTTCGGCAGTAAGGAGCCTGTTGTGATTGATTCGCCGGAGCAATTGAAAGAGCTGAATATAGACCGTTCAACGTTTGTCTCGATTCATGGCACCATCAATTTTGACCGGGCGGCGACATTTGCCACGCACGGGCTCAAGTATACCTATTTTATGCTGAACGATTATGATGCCATGCTGATCGTTCGCACGTATGAGACTGTCGATGAGAGTTGGGCCGAGATCGATCGGTATATCGGACGGCTCCAGCCATACGACCAGATGGCATTTTCACGGAGCGTCCGCGCCGGGTTTAAAACAAACTTTGATGTAATGATTGCCGACAAGGCCTATGTTCTCGGCCGCGACGATGTTCCTGCGGTCAGCGGCTGGAGCGTGGGGGCGACGATCTTTGCGGTTATCCTGTGGTGCATCCTGGTGTACTTTTTCTTTATTCGCAAAGGCGGTCTCAGTCCCATTGCCGTCAAGCCCAAAGCCAATCATGAAGAACACCTGCCTTCAGGGTAAGCTGCACAAGACAGGACCCGTCCGATCCTGTCTTGCCGTTACCTCATCATAATGACTGTCATTGAACGCTCATTCTATTAGGCGATTTCGACAAATTTTTCCTTCGCCACATTGCAGATCGGGCATTTGTCCGGTGCTTCATCGTAGACCGTATTGCCACAGACCGGGCAGACGTAGATCTTGCGATCGGCGAGGTCTTTGCCGGACTGGACGGCCTCGAGGGCTTCGCTGTAGAGGCCGTGGTGGATTTCTTCGACGGCCAGGGCGTACTTGAAGGAATTGATGGCCGGCTTGTTGCCCTCTTTTTCGGCGATGGACAAAAATTCCGGGTACATAGATTGGAATTCGTGAGCCTCGCCGCTGACGGCTTCCTTGAGGTTGGATTCGGTCTCGTTGATGCCGCCCATGACGCGCAGATGTGTGTGGGCGTGGATGGTTTCGGCGTCGGCGGCGGCCCGGAACAACTTGGCGACCTGGGGATAACCGTCGGCTTCGGCTTTTTTGGCAAAGGCCAGATACTTGCGATTCGCCTGGCTCTCGCCGGCAAAGGCGTCTTGTAGGTTTTGTTGTGTTGACATGGCTTTTCCTTTCTCTCCATATGTCAAAGGCTTGACACAAATTAACTCTGGTCGATTCAGATGTATTCCAAAATACTACGATAAAATTGTGCTTTTAACCGTTAGGGGACTGTGCGTCCCCCCATCATGGCCAGCCAGAAGGCGCCGGCGATGACCCAGGTGATGATCGCCAATACGGTAATGATGATGCCGATCCAGCGGCTGGACTGTCGAAACTGCTGGTAGAAGCGAATGCAGACGATTTTCAGCAACAGCAGGACCAGAACCGTCACACCCAAAAATGCATGGTAAAAACGGGCTCCGTCAAACTGCCAGCCGTCCGAATAGCGGCTCAGGCGTCCCAGCAGGTCCAGCCCGACAATCATCGGCCACAGCCAATACACCAGGAAGATATAGCCGCCGACACGGTGCAGGGTCATAACCAGTTGGGGCTGCCACTTTTTACCTTTGATTCCGAAGACGTACATCGCTGTGATGAATTCAAACAGGGCCAGCACCACCAACCCGATTGTCACATAGGTTTTTGTAAGCACGCTAACATCGTCTAACATATGTTATCCCTTCCAAACGGTTTCAATGTATACGATGTATTACCATCTGTCAATTCTTTTGTGTACTCAAGTTTATGCTCCCAGTCGCCCAGCGTAGCATCACACCAAAGCCAAGCAGAATCAGGACCGCCGCTGACAGGGTCTGTGCTGTGGTCGAGACGGTCAAAGTGCCGTTAATCAATGAATTCAGAGCAGCTTGAAGCTGGAACAGCGGATTTACGTTCAAAACGATTGTTAACGAGGCAACTCTGGGGACAGTCGGGATCATTCCGGAGACGAATGAAATGATTCCGCAGGCAAGCGCACCCAATAAATGGACCTGGCCGTTGCTGCGGGCAATATGGCCGATGAGTGTTGCCAATGATACGAGCAGCACAACAACCGTGGAAAGCAGAGAAGCAATATAGATCATTGAGGCAATGCTGATCCCGGGGCAGTTGATGAAAATAAAGCCGGCCAGCAGGAGTGCCGCCGGGACAATCCGGTTGATTGCCGAGGCCAGCACTAAATCCAGCCACAAGACCAGCGGCGACTTCGGCAGCATGCGCAAGCGTGTAAATCGCCCGTCTTCGCACAGGCGGGTATGGGCGATGGCCGTCCCGAAAAACGTCGTAAACAGGATAACCATGACAAGTCCCGACGCTTTTACGGACGCGGGCATGTTAACGAAAATAAACGGCAGTGCCAACAAGACCGTTACACCAAGCCGAACAACGGATCGAGCGGGTTTCGCAACGCTTTCCATGAGCTGCAAACGAAACAGATTCAGCGGCATCATACGGCGACCTCCGATTCCCGGGCACACTGACGCAGGGCCTCATAGAGTGTGATGGAACGTATTTCCATGGAACGGACCTGCCCGCCGGCATCACAAATCCATCCCAGCAGCCTGGAAGGCAGGTGAGGATCGCTGTTCACTTCAGCGATGACTTGCTTGCCGTCACGCTGAAATGAGAAGACACCGGGCAAGGCCGGAACGGCGAACGCAACCTTTCTTTCCAGCTCGATTGTGATTCGATACTGAGCGTCGATCGAATTCATTAACTCTTTAACATCTCCGGCGGCAGCAATGCGGCCTTGCGATAACAAGATAACGTTCGTTGCGGTTCGGGCCAGCCAGTCCGCATTATTGTCCGCAATCCAGGTGGTCAGTCCGCTGCTGCTGCGCTGAAGAATCCATTGAGCCATACGGTCCAGGAACACCATGTCCAGACCTGCTGACGGTTCATCGAGAATCAACAGGTCCGGGGTATGGGCAAATGCTTCGATAATATTCAGTTTCCGCCGCATTCCGAATGAATAGGTCGAGACGGGATGATCGGCATGAAGTTTCAAATTGGCCTCTGACAGCAGTTTGTCAATCCGTACATTTAAGGCTGATCCTTTGAGCCCATATTGCCGTGCAAAAAAAGCAAGATTTTGCCGGCCGGTTAAGGTCTCCCAGTGTGAAGGGGTATCGAGTGCAACACCGCAGCGTCGGCGAAGTGACGGAGGACGCGGAAACGCGGACTGTCCAAAGACCGTAAGCTGACCTTGCTGGATGCGATCAATCCCCGCAATGAGTCGGGCCAGCGTTGATTTGCCCGAACCGTTTTCCCCGAGAATGCCGAAACATTGACCCTTTTCAACAGAGAAGGATATGTTTTGAATGCCGTGTCCGGTGGGATAGTGTTTGATAATATGTTGGGCAGAAATCACTTCCACAATAGATTACTCGAATTGAAACCGGGTTGCTTGATTGACCTGAACGTTACCGGTTGGCTCGGTGGCGATGACTTCATAAATGAGCACGGTATCGCCGACTCGGCAGGTTTGGTTCATGAGTT
>ENA-ORCT01001077-ORCT01001077.1-marine-metagenome-genome-assembly--contig:-NODE-1077-length-11276-cov-2.694258_pt1 | contig 11276 bp, 8 predicted proteins | sample MGYA00248632_ERZ508511 | MGnify/ENA primary metagenome ERZ508511 (study PRJEB26182, sample SAMN06268839) | marine metagenome | isolation source: Tt an P1-techrep anaerobic enrichment on pine from sediment... | reverse complement strand
GAGATGATAAAAACGCCCATGTCACGTCTTGTTGCTTCAATGATGGCCGGAGCATTGAACGGGTAAATATACGAATGCCACAGGTTGACATAATCAAATGCATCCGTTTGGATCGTGCGGATAATCGATTCCGGCGTGGCATGGCTGGAAAAGCCGACCGCCCCGAAGACGCCTTCGGATTTGAGCTTCAGTGCCGCATCGAGAACCCCGTCCTTTTGCATGACCTTGTCACAAATCGCATCGTTATTGATCCCGTGAATCGCAAACAAATCCAGCCGGTCCACCTTCAAACACTGCATCGACGTTTCAAGATTTGTCAAAAAATCCTTGACTGTGTCCGCCGGTCCAACCTTGGTCTGGATGATCAGTGTGTCGCGGTCATACTGTGCCAATACCGGTCCCAGCTCTTCTTCGCTGGTGCCGTAGCCGTGCGCAGTTTCAAAGTGATTCATCCCGTTGGCCATGGCATGTGCCACAATCTTTTCAAGATTGGCGACGTGGTCCGGTTTAACCGGATCTTCGCGTTTCCAGGAAGTTTGATAGCGCATACCCCCGACGCTGATCAGCGGCATTTGTAATTCAGTTCGTCCAAATCGTCGGTACTTCATTCTGCTTTCGTCGGTTGATCCTCTTTTATGTAATCCAATGGGGGGCGCCCCATTTTTTTACGCAGGTCGTTATGCATTGTTTGCAGGATTTGATTAAATTCGGCGATGAATTTTTCTTCGCCGAGCTCTTTGATATGGTCGGCGGGAATCGGTTTGCCGTATATCACGCCGATGCGGCCGCCGAATTTGGGGTATTTTTGACCGCGAGGCCAGCGGTCAAACGCCCCCTCGATGACCACCGGCATCATGACAGCACCGCTGCGGCGGACCAGCAGCGAAAAACCGGGCTTAATTTCATCGATTTTTCCGTTGGTTGTACGTGCCCCTTCCGGGTACAGGCAGACAATGCGGCCGCGTTTGAGTATTTCAATGATGGCTTTCATCGATTTCAGGGTCGGCTGGTCCTGGTTGATGGGGATAGTGTAGAACGAGTCGATCATCCAGCCCCAGAAGCCCACAAAGAGGGTTTCGCGCGGGACAAAATAAAACGTCCGCCGCAGCCAGCCCTGGCAGAGCATGATGTCAATGAAGCTCTGGTGGTTGCTGAGTGCCAGCACCGGGCCGTCGTGCGGGATGTTTTCTTTGCCGTACACCGTGACACGGTACATCAGCCAGACAATGCCGACGGAAACAAACCGCCAGAATTCAAACCAGATCCGTCGCAGAATACCGTCTTTATTTTTAACTTCAGCTGCCATGGTGTATTGTCTCCAGTATTTGATGAACGACTTGGTCTGCGTTGATATGAGTCGTGTCTATCATGATTGCATCCGTGGCGGGTTTAAGCGGGCCGACGGAGCGATTTTCGTCCGAGGCATCCCGTTGGATGATCTGTTGGTGAAGCTGTTTGGGGTCCACTGCTTTGCCGGCGGCTTTTAGTTCATCGTGCCGCCGTCGCGTGCGTTCCGTTGGATCGGCCGTCAGGAAAAATTTGTACTGTGCATTCGGAAAAACCACCGTCCCCTGATCGCGTCCTTCGGTTACCACCCTGTCAAACTGAGCGGCGAAGTCCTGCTGGAGCTTGACCAGTTGTTCACGCAGCAGTGGGGCGGCGGCGATGTGCCTGACCTGCTCGGTCACATGCGGCTCGCGAATGGTGCCGGTTTCGTCATGTCCGTCAATCTTAACGCGCAGCAGATCCCCGTCGTGGGAAAAATCAAAATCGGTGTTCTTCATCACCGCCAGTACCGCCTGCGGATCGGTCAAATCCGCCCCGGCATTCATGGCGGCGACTGTCACGGCCCGATACGTGGCACCGGTATCGAGAAACACCGCCTCCAGCCGCCGTGCCAACATCCGTGCAACAGTGCTCTTGCCGACGCCCGCCGGGCCGTCAATCGTGATAACCAATGATGGTATTGATACGTGTTCACACATCATAAGGGCAAGATGATACCATGATTTTCAAAAAAATGAAAGGATTACTAAGAAATCGTTGTTGGGGAATGCGTTATGATACGATCCGGACAATTCCCTGGTCGGCATCGACTTCAAGAATCTGACCCGTTTGGATGATTTTTGTTGCCGGGCCGACGTTGACCACCGCCGGGATGCCATATTCCCGGGCGACAATACTGCCATGTGAGAGCAGGCCTCCCTGATCCATCACAATCGCGGCGGCATTGATGAAATAAGGTGTCCATCCCGGATCGGTAAACGGCGCGACTAAAATCTCACCCGGCAACACCTGCTGATCTTCATCCGCCCGCAGAATCACCCGTGCCTTCCCGGAGGCCTTTCCGGGACAGGCCGACATGCCGTGAAACTCACGAATCGCCATGTCAACGGTTTTAGGGATGAAACTATCCGAATCAAACTTTCCGACAATCACCTGCGGCGGATCGATATCTTTGAAACGCTGATAATCCTGCCGTCGCTGTTGAATTGCCGGGTGATGGTTGTAATCTGTCGCGTTATGAATGGCTGATTCGATTTCAGCCCATGAAAGAAAAAAAACATCCTCCGGGTCAGATAATAGTCCGCCTTCATGCATGTGTTGCGCGAGTTTCAATATCATTGTTCTCAACATGCTTAAAATTCTGACAACTTCACTTTTAACATTTTCGCGAAACGTCAGGCCGTGCAGGGCCCGTTTGATTTGCCTTCTCAATATTCCTCGTTTGATCGGATTGTGTAACCGGCTTAAGATTGCTTCCACTCGTTCATGTTGATCCTGCAACTGTTGTTTATATCGTCGTCCGGGTGTGTCCAGGTCCGCCTGGCTCAGACAGGCCTTGATCATCTCCAGTACATAGTCAGGCTTTTCGCACCAGCGCGGATTCGACACCAGGATTTCACTTCGGCAGTGATGTCCGTGTTGACGCATAAAAGTGTCCCAGGCTTCAACGAATTGCTGCCCGGTTTCTGATGGTATCAGCTTCGGCTTGATATCGTCCCAATGTTCCGCAGAATCGATCGTACTGCAAATCTGCTCGTCCAGCCGGGCCCGTTGTGCCAGTTCCATCAGCGCCACCCCGGCCTGGACGTCGTCCATGCCGCCAGCGGCTTTGAGCAGGGTATTGGCCAGTATTCCGTTTTTATCGTCTAGCCATTTAGCACACAGTATAAGAACAAAAAAATTCGAAGCCAGTCCGTGAAGATACAATAGATCTACCTTTGAATAAGTTTTCTCAACAATCTCATTGATTAGCATTACAATCTGCTGCATTGTCATCGTGTCATAGGAAATGGAATCATAATGCTGATGCTTCTGTTTGAGATATTCCAGCGCTTTCGTGGCTTTTGAAGCGCGATGTGTAAATAAAAGAATGAGACTGCGCGGCATGCGCCAGAGAATTTTCCATATACTGACTTTCAGATCCGGTAAATCGTCCGGGCCGAAATTAATCTTCCGCAGATCATACTGATTTGTATCTCCTCCCCCGAAGAGAACATGCCCGTCCTGTGGTTTCATCAGCCATGGCGATAACTTTGTAAAAAATGCCATTCCTGTATTGAAATTAAAATACACCCGGCCGGCCACGATGCCCATCAGGGGATGGGTGCCAATCTCGATTCCCAGAATCCAGAAGAGATGCCTGAACATCGGCATAAATGACATATTTATAATCGACCAGTCAAGCGGCATCAAAACATCCGGAAGAACTTCTCCCGTATTTATATTTGTCCAGATTTGCCTGTCTTCCCAGGACTGTTCGATCGGCTTAACGGTGACAGGTCGCGTTTGCAAAAAATGGATTTGACCGTTATGAATCGCCCATTCGATGTCCTGAGGATTGCCGCACAGTTTTTCAATCTTTCGACCCGCCTTTGCAAGCCGTTGAGCAATGTGAATGTTCAGGCAGGAAGGCTTATTCAGGTCGGCAGGAAAAATCCAGATCGGTCTTAAAGTCTTTTTTGCAAAGATCATCTCATCCGGTGTGACTTTGCCGGAGACGAGTGCTTCTCCAAGTCCCGGACAGGCTTCGATGATGATTCGATCCGTCTTGCCTCGCAGTGGATCGGCGGTGAACATGACTCCGGCGACATCGGCCGGAATCTGCTCCTGAACAATCACCGCCATGTTGACATTGAAGTGATCGATCTTGTTTTTCTCACGGTAGGAACAGGCCCGCTCGGTCCAGAGCGATGCCCAGCACTTTTTAATTGCTTCCAGGCAATCCGCCAACGATTCTATATTCAAAAAGGTTTCATATTGACCTGCAAAGGAATGGCCGGGAAGGTCTTCGGCGGTGGCGGAAGACCGAACCGCAACCGCGGCTTTTGATAACCGGCCATAACACTTTTCGATGTGGGCGACGGTCTCGGGATTGAACGGTTTTCCAAGAATCAGAGTGCGAATTTTCTCCGGATCGATCTCAGAATGATGAACATCGTTTTGAAACAGGTGCGCATGGTCCTGATATGCGTCCGAGGTCACACAGAAACCATTGGGAACATTAAAACCATTTTTCCGCAGCCATAAAAGCTTCGAGGCTTTAGCGCCCAACTGCTCTGTGGATAACGAATCAGCATCTTTAAATGAACATACAACCGTCTTCATGAATTTCATGCCCAATAAACACAAAATGGCTAAATGACTAGCACCGTTGCCTTGTTTAAGACGCGTTCAGGAAGAGATTATTACATAAAAGCATTATTTTTTGCAGTCGCAGTCACTGTCATCACAGGGATTGGCGCTGTCATCCCGGCGAATGACAACGATACTGGTGTCGTCGGTTTGACTGGCCAGTCCCACAAAGCGTCGCCGGTAGCCGAGAAGTGAATGAATCAAATGGCCGGCGGAATGCCGATCACATTTTTTAAGCGTCTCGATCAACCGTTCTTTGCCCCAGGTGGCGTCCTGGAAGTTCATCGCATCGATGAGTCCGTCGGTGTACATCAACAGAACGTCACCCTGTTTGAAGTCAATCGTTTTGACTACATACTGCGTGTCCGGCATAATCCCCAGGACCATGCCGCCTTCTTCGAGTTCGACGATCTTATCGCCTCGAATCAGCAGGGCCGGTTCGTGGCCGCAACTGCAATACGTCAGCGTATTCTCTTCGATATCGATACTGGCTGTGAACAGGGTAATAAATTCCCCATCGCGACATTCATTGCATGCGACTCTATTGAGCCGTCGGATAATCTCGGCCATGCTGTGTCGTCCGTAGCCGCCGTCAGCGTAGGCCCGCATGGTACCGCGGAACATGCTCATCATGATCGCCGCGGGAATCCCCTTGCCGATGACATCGGCAATGCCGGTGACCAGGGTATTCTCATCAATCTGCAGAAAATCATACAAATCTCCGCCGATTTGATAGCACGGCTTATAGATCGCCGCTACGTCCAGACCCTGCATACAGGGAGCCTGTTTGGGAATCATCCGCCGCTGAATGACTGCTGCAAGCCGCATTTGTTCTGCCATTTTCGCGCCTTCGATGGCTTCGGCATACAGTTTTGCATTCGTGATAGCGACCGCGCACTGGCTGGCCACCATCCGGGCCACGCGAATGGTGACACGATCAAATCGGGCCGGTTCCGGACTGTACAACCGCAGGACGCCAATAGGGCGGTCCTTAAACTGCATAGCGACCGTCAACTGGCTGATCAGGCCTTCAGCCATTGTAGCTTCAGGGTAGACGACCCGGCTGTCGACACGCATATCATCAATCACCACGGCATCGCCCCCAAAGGCCTGCTTGATGACCGGTTCCTCGATGGTGACCGGTCCTTTATTGCGATAAGCCTCGCTGAGGCCATACGTACTGCGCATCGCCAGCTTGCCGGCTTCCTCATCCAGCAGCCGGATGGAGCAGGCGGTCGTGCCGGTCACTTTGACCGCAGCTTCGGCCAGGCGGTCCAGTACCGTCTGAAGCTCGATGTTCCCAGCCACCAGCGTCGAAATCTGGTAAATCTGCTCTTCGAGCAGGTCATGTTTTTCGTTTAATTCATTCATTTATCGATACTCATATCAATCAACGATTCCATAAGGATAGTTATCGTCAAGATTCAGTTTTTTATAAAGAGTGTCCAATTATACTCGTTCCAGACTAAAACAAAATGAAATTCTTGTTAGCATGGGGACTTGTGCAGGCAATATCAGGTTCGTATTCTTTGTGTTCTATAAAAATTTTCCCGGAAGCCATTATGCCGCATTGGGCAGCGTCGGACGGATAGTTGGATCTGTCATGTCGGGATTTTGCGGCTGTGCCGGCGGTTGGAGTATCTCCAATCCCCAGGCAAGACGGGCTTTATCGCAGCGGGGATTATGGATGCCATTGTCCCAGGAAACCGGAAAATCACGGCAAACAGAACTTCGCAGGTCGTAAATACTGCATCGCACGCTTTTTCCGATGTCCCCCAGCAGGGCGATACAGCGCGGCGAGGAACCGCTCATACCCCGCATCATAAGCCTGAAATCGTTGAGTTTTTCGGTTATTTCAAAGGGCACTGTACCACCAGCGGCGCAATCGGCCTCAGCCCAGTAGAATGAGCAGCGGTAAAACGCGCAGCAAGCCCCGCAACTGATGCAGGGGCTGATCGCCTGATCGGTCAAAGATTTCGACATGTGCTCATCCGTATTCATCATTTCAACATAATCGCATCTACAGTGCAGGCATTAAAAAAACGCGCTTGATTTGGCCTCACAGACCAACTCAAAGCACGCTATAAACAATATTTTCCCAAAACACCCCGATCAAGTCAAGTGTATTTGTCTTAAAAATTGACGGTTGAACGCCCCGGATAAGGATGGTTGGAGTCGGTATTATGATGAAAGCCCTCCTGATTTTATCGAACAGGAGATCATTATTGACGTTAGAGTATAGACGGAAATCTCATTAAAACCATTTTTGAAAGGGCCTTAAGCATGGATTTTATTGATTATGTTACGTTAATGCTGATCAACATGGCCGCGGGATTGGGGATTTTGGCCGGTTTTCTTTGGAAAGACATTGCCGGACCGAACCGGCAGCGGTGGGCTCCGGCGTTTGGAGCACCGGGTCTGGTGGCGACGGTGTGCGGATTTGCGATGATTTTTTCATGGCCTCTGCCGAATCCGTACAATATCGCTTATGGGGAGATGTCGATTTTATTGGGGGTACTGTTTTTGGGTGCTGCGTGGGGTTTGGCCAGGCAATGGGACCTGATGCCGCTGGGGTGGTATGCTGTGCCCGCCGGAGCGGTTGCGGTCTTGACCGGGATTCGCTTTCTAAATCTTGGACTAACCAACAGCCCGGCATTGTCAGCAACGGGATTTATCCTGACCGGGGCGGCCGGGGTGTTTGCGCCGATGGTATTGCTCAAACCGAGCGAACGATTCACGCGGCGGATCGGTACATTTGTCCTGCTGGCCGCGGCAGGCATCTGGGCTTTCATCGCCTGCATGGCCTATTGGGCCCACCTCAAACCAGCCGGATAAAAGAAATTAACTGTCCGTTCCTATCGGCTCTGTTTACGCATAAATTATTTTGAAGATGCTATTCTCCTATAAAACGCTGATGAAATTGGCATCAAACCGTTTTTTTTATTGCAACGGGCAACTGAAGGGGCAGCCATTGAGCCACTCGTTTGCCAGAATCATCAAATCTTCGACCGTAACATCATTGAGATGGTCCAGGTCGGCACCACCGCACCAGTTGTTCGATTCATTGCAGGGGCCGTCGAGCCAGTGGGCTGCGAATGCGGCAAACTGCTCAAAGTCTACGATGCACAGCGGCCCCCCAACCCAGAAGCCGCCTAATAGTTCATACGATCCGCCATTGTGATACCCTGCATCTGGCTGCCCGATAGTTCCACTAAGCACATAATTGCTGCCTGAACTGGTTCCGCCGCCGCCGTCAATTGTGTACCATGAAATTGAATAATCCGCGTTTACCCCTGAAAAGACTAATAACCAAATGAATAAAATTAAACTTACTTTCATGATTGACATCCTTTCTTATTGACCAATCGTCACTGTCCCGCCGGATGCAACCAAAATTACCGGACGACTGATCGTTAAATGCTGTGGACTCTGTACTTGGTTTTCAGGGTACGTTCCGGCATAGATCGATACCACACCATTGGGAATCACCCGTGACAATGCCTCCTCAATGGTATTAAATGGATGGCTGATGCTGCCGTCTTCGGTTCCGGTATTCCGCCAGTCTGCATACACCGGATTCAAACCTGTCTGAAGCCCGCCAATCAGGTCTACATAATCTCGAATGCATCGAACCACACGCGGATGAAACGACATTAACTCGTTTGAATATCCGCCGCAATTCGCTCCGCCGCAGTAACTCATAATCGTTCCGGGAACACACTCATCAAATACCGTTCTGTCCTGACAAAACTTATTGTCTCCATCGGCACCTTCCGGAGGACAGTTATCAATTGACGGGTTATAGCAATGCGTATGGTGCGATCCGAACACATGACCGGCTTCATGGGGGACTACGTGCAGGTCCCAGTTATCCGCATTGAGATCCTGCACCGGCCGCGGAAACCAGCCCTGTAGGTCGTAGTTAATAGTATAGGCCCAATTGTCGTCACCTAACGTCGGGCACAGAGAATAGCCCCATCGTCCGGGTTTACAGGAAAACATCAACGCCAGATCCCGCTCAACATGATCCATGTTTACCTGCCAGTAATACACATATTGATTAAAGGTTGTCTCTCCGTCCAGAGAGGTGTAAGGGTCTGTAGATGTCCAGATTCGAATGTATGACAGGTTCCATTTGATGTAAATATCCCGTTCAAAAAAGTGGCTGGATGTTCCGGCAAGCTGCAGCACATAACTCAGTGCGGCGCCGACATCTCCGCCAAAATGATCCAGGTACTCATTGTCACATTCAATCGCAACATAAGCAACCCGCCAGTCGTATGAACTGGGCGGCGGCGAAGTGTCTGTCATACAGGGGAAACTATATTCATCCGCACTGATATCCATTTCAGAAAGCAACTTTGCGTTACATTGAAACTCCTCAGCGGGCGTAATTGGCGAGGTCACTTCTACCTGCTCAGCGATGGTATGGTAGCTGTTTGGCCCTTTCTTGTTTCGTCTGTCTCCGGCTGAGAGAAAATGCAATGTATTCTTCCTTCGAATATACCCGTTATTTCCATACGGCGAAATCCCCAGAACCACTTCTGAATCCTCTTCACCAACGACCTTTCCCCTGAGCAGCAGCACCTCCGGATGCGGCAGTGGGATATCGCCCTCGTGCGTACCTGCCACGATTGTGGTTGTCGGTGTGGTAATCTCAAACGGTTCCAGATCCAAATCTATCATACGGCCGCGACGTAAAGGAAACTTCGTCCACCGGATACGCCTTTGACCCTGAAGCTGCTGATAAGTATCGGAGTCGAAACGTATTGCTGCCCCTGCAGGCAATTGGACATCTTCGGCAAATCGCGCAAAAGCTTTTGCCTGGGGCGGCAGTTCTTGCCTTGCGGCATTTAGTAAACCGCACAACATCCACAGAAAATAAATCAGGAAAAAGAACCGATGGCGGCCTTTGTGATTGTGATTTATCGTATATTTTGTATTTGCTTGACTCATTGCTGCCTCCTTTCTTATTGAAGATTTACAAGGACAAGAACCATGCCGGATTGCCCCTTTTGCAAGCGAGTCATTGCCTTACCAAGAACAGCGCCATGGGCTCTGGAATGATCTGATACGCCCATCGCATACCCGGGCTTTTCAGAACTGGTTAGCATATCACCCGGTTCAATGGCTTCCTGGGTGGTATCGCAGTGAACCCATACCCGCCCACTCAACGCGATGGGAACAGCATCCTCATGTCCCGGCAAATTTCCAAGAATAGCTCCGACCGGAAGATCACCTGCGCCACTGACCACACCAGCCACACATGGGCTATATGCCCCGCGGGCTAGACAGAGTTGCCCCGGATGTTCCGGATCAATCGCAACTACCATGCCGGGCTTAACGCTTTCGCTGACCGGGAATTTCTCTGCGAGATCCGCACCGGTGATTTGGATCAACTCCACTTTAGCCAATCCCGCAACTTCAAGCAACGCGGTTGGAGTCGTCGTCCCAATACCGACATTGTTTTGAAAATAGGAATATCCTCCGGTGAAATAACCAGCAAAACCGTTGTCACGGTGTCCATAGACACCTTTGCCGCCGCTGGTGTCGCAACGGCCGTAGACTCCGGAACCGGTACCATCGTGTTTTCCGTAGACACCAAAACCCCGCTGGTTAGTGGCTTTATTGTAGCCATAGACTCCAGCTGAATAACTTCCCCCAGTGATGCTGTTGAGAATACCTCTAACACCGGAAGTATTATCTCCAGCCGAGTCGTTTTCGCCATGGACAGCAGGCCAGGATCCTGTTGTGCTGTCACGGTAGGCGTTAATCGCGATATTGCCGGTTGTGACTTTGATACCATGGAGATACTCATCGGTATAAACTTCCATCTTTGCACCTGGTGTGTCAGTGCCGATTCCGACTCTACCACTATTGTAATAAATATCTGAACCGTTTAGTGACCATAAGGAAGTGCTTGACAAATTAGTTAGACCGCTTCCATCCCCCAGGAATGCTGTTGCCTTGACGGTTCCGGTGACGTCCAGCATCTCGGTGGGAGTTGTTGTGCCAATACCGACTTCCTTTTCAAAATAGCTTTTGGCCCAGGTAAAATATCCCGCAAAGGCATCGCCTGTTCCATCATTACTGGCGATACCGTAAACACCGATGTTGATTCCACTGCTGGGCTGACGTGCCCATCCCCAAAGACCTTTGTTGTCGCCCGCTGAACTGGCGCTGGCCCCGCGTACGCCATAACTGTCGCCAGCGGTAGATCCTTCCGCGGAGGCCTCCAGGCCGGATTGAAAACCGTCTGTGACTTTTGACGTAATCTCGACGCCGTACGGTTGGGTTGTTTCGATTTTCAGTTGTGCATCAGACAGATCGGTCGTGCCGATGCCGACCAATTGATTCGGATCCACATAAATCCCGCGGGTCTGGAGTGCATATGGCGTAGGTGTCAGTTCAACACGATCGGCAAGCACAACAAAATCCCCGGGATCGCTACTATCCCATGGCCGGAACGCCATTTGAAGATAACGGGCTTCGCCGTTGAAAACATCAACCCCAAAATCAATTGTGATGGTAAAATAACCGTCCGGACTGTTGCCGTCTTCAAAAACAAGCGTGTCCCCGATTTGGATCCCGTCTGTTTTGGAATCAAAGAGTTTGCATTGTAAGTCATAGGTGCCGGT
>ENA-ORCT01001076-ORCT01001076.1-marine-metagenome-genome-assembly--contig:-NODE-1076-length-11287-cov-2.737288_pt1 | contig 11287 bp, 7 predicted proteins | sample MGYA00248632_ERZ508511 | MGnify/ENA primary metagenome ERZ508511 (study PRJEB26182, sample SAMN06268839) | marine metagenome | isolation source: Tt an P1-techrep anaerobic enrichment on pine from sediment... | reverse complement strand
GGCCGGTTTCCAGAGCCAAATCCTTCACGAGTGTAAGGGCTTCGGACTCTTCCTGAGTGACTATCGAAATACAGGAATACCCGCTTTCGACAAGTTGCTTCAGCTTTTCGAGATCACGCATCACAGTCCCCTTCTGTTGACGATAATTATTTCGTCGAAAATTTAAATATCGTTGTCGATTTATATTGTTCGCCGGGGCGAAGGACTGTTGACGGAAATTCCGGTTTATTGGGTGAATCGGGGTAGTGTTCTGTTTCCAGGCAGAAGGCTGATCGCCGCGGGTAGACCGCCCCACCCTTGCCGGTGAATCCATCCAGATAATTACCTGAATACAGTTGAACGCCAGGTTCGGTGGTCAGCACTTCCATGATCCGACCGGATTGAGGATCGACCACTTTGGCTGCCAATGCTAATTCGTCTTCCGATTTATTGATCACGAAGTTATGGTCGTAACCGTTTCCGAATTTGAGCTGGGGACAATCGCTTTCGATGCGACTTCCAATCGGTGTTGGGGATGTAAAGTCCATTGATGTGTCTTTGACGGAGCGAATCTCGCCCGTGGTAATGGCCCCTTCGTCAATGATCGGGGTGAAACCATCAGCATTAATCATCATTTCATGGGCCAGGTTGGCTTCGGTTCCGGCGGCGTGGCCTGCCAGGTTGAAATAGCTGTGGTTGGTCAGATTGCAGATTGTCGGCTTATCGGTGGTCGCTTCGTAATCGATTTTCAGTTCATTATCATTGGTCAGCCTATACGTCACAGTCACATCCAGGTTGCCCGGGTAACCCTCTTCACCGTCTTTGCTGAGGTAGCTCAGTTTCAGACCAACCGCATCCGCTGCTTCGACTGTTTCGGCCTGCCACACTACTTTGTCAAATCCCTTCAGGCCGCCGTGCAGGTGATTGGGACCATTATTAATCGCCAGTTTATCATACGTCACGCCGTCCAGCGTAAATCGTCCTTTGTCGATGCGGTTTCCATAGCGGCCGATGATGCAGCCAAAGTACGGGCTTTTCTCCTCGTATTCCGCAACAGAATCAAAGCCCAGCACAATATCGGCCAATTGACCGTCCTTGTCGGGTGCCCACAGTTCCGTGATGATTCCACCGTAGGTGATAATTTTCGCAACCATGCCGTTATCGTTGGCGAGGGTGTATTGTTGAACGGGAGTGCCTTCTTTTGTTGAACCGAATTCACTTTTTTCGATATTCATTGCTTTTCCTTTCTGGAGTTTTTCTGTCCGTGGAAGATAGGGTATACAGCATCTATTTTTAGACAGGATTAACAGGATTTACAAGATAATTCTCTCTTTACAGGGTAATAAATTCCTCAGGTTAATCGTAACTTGCTGCAATCTCTGGATATAGTGGACCTGAAAAGAACCTTGAGTTTCAGTATTCCATATTATAAGTGAATTTACTCGACTCAAAAATGGCGTTAGTTTATGATATGGGAATGGTACAGGAAATCCGACAAAACAGCCACCTATTGCGGCGGACGCTGGTTCCGCTGCTGATTATTGCCCTGCCGATTGCAGCAATGATTGCATATATTCTCTATTTCAAACACAGCACTCCGTCTGTCGTGGACGAAAGCCCCCCCTCACTGCCTGCGACTTTCGGGACTGAGGCGTGGCCACTTTTTCGAGGGAATGCCGGACTGACCGGATTGGCTGCAGGAAATCTACCAACGGCGCTGTCATTGGCATGGACGTTTGAAACCGAGGACGCCGTAAAATCTACCCCGGTCATCGCGGGGGATGCGGCCTATATCTCCTCGACGGATGGCCGCGTGTATGCTGTAGATTTACTCAGCGGTGCCGAACGCTGGCGCGTGGATACGGACGGCGTACTTGAAGCGAGCGCTCTCTTTCATGATGGACGCCTCTACATCGGTAATCTGGATGGTTTCTTTTACAGCATCGACGCCCTGACCGGGGACATTCTATGGACATACGAAGTTGGGGGTAAAATTACAGGATCTGCCAATATCATCACCGCGGGAGAAGACAAGCAAACAATACTGGTTTTCGGCTCATATGACAATTATCTTTATGGACTCGATATTGACACAGGGAATATACTGCTGAAATACGCCGCACAAAACTACATCAACGGATCGATCGCTGTTGTAGACGACAAAGCGTTGTTCGGCTCCTGTGATGCAAACATTTACGCAGTCCCCGTAACAGATCCAAACGCCACACAGACCTTTGACGCGGGATCTTACGTAGCGGCCAATCCCGCTGTTGCGGGCAATACTATTTTCGCCGGGAGTTTCGAGGGAATTTTTCTTGCAGCGGATATGACAACACAAGATGTTCTCTGGAGATTTGAAGAGTCCCAAGACGCCTTTTTTTCATCACCGGCAGTTAACGAACAGGTTATCGTCGTCGGTTGTCGGGATCAAAAGGTGTACTGCCTGGATCGCGGTACTGGCCAGAAACGCTGGACCTTTGTGGCCCAGGATATATTTGACAGCAGCCCGGTCATTTGCGGCGATACGGTCGCCATCGGGTGCGATGACGGACGACTGTATCTGTTAAGCCTGGAAACAGGCTTGGAGATATTCAGCTACACCCTCGGCAGTCCGGTTGTGTCGTCTCCGGCGGTTGCCCAAAACCACCTGCTGATCGGCTGTGATAACGGAATGGTTTATGCCTTCGTAGAAAAACGCTGACTTGGGCTTTTCTTTTTGACTGACATTGGGTACAATACGGCTACTTAGGAATAATTGCATCTATTTGGATCAAGGAAGTGTCAATGGAACAGGTCTATGATATTGACGAAAAGGTGTACCCTGTCGGCGAAGGAACACTTCTCAGTATCAATGATATGCTGGTGTATTTCGAGCGGATGGGAGCCATGCGCGTCTCGGACCTGCATATCAAGATCGGCACCCCGCCGGCCTATCGCGTGGATGGTGAACTGGCCCGGCTCAAGGGGGAACCTGTCACTGAAACGGTCGCCGAAAAACTGATCTACCCCTTGCTGGGACCTAAGAATATCGAATCGCTGAAACGTGATATGGCGGTCGACTGTTCGTATAAATTCGGCACTTTACAGTTCCGCATCAACGCGTTCAAGGAAAACGATGGATTGGCCGCAGCGATCCGGGCACTCGGTACAGAAATCCCCCCGCCGGAATCGATCGGTTTTCCGAATAATGCCTGGCAGGACATTGTCCGCCGCAAGCATGGCCTGGTTCTGTTTACGGGAATCACCGGTGCGGGCAAAAGTACCACGATCGCATCGCTGCTGGATCGAATCAATGAAAACCGGGCTTGTCGAATTATCACACTGGAAGACCCGATTGAGTATATTTTCAAGCAAAAAAACTCGATGATCTCACAGCGTGAGTTGGGCCGGGATGTGCATACGTTTTCGCATGGGCTGCGGTCCATGATGCGTGAGGATCCGGATATTATTTTTGTGGGAGAAATGCGGGATGCTGAAACGGTTGCCCTGACACTGACCGCCGCCGAAACCGGGCACCTGGTTTTTTCCACCCTCCATACGCGCGATGTAATCGGCAGTATCACACGCATACTGGACTTTTTTCCACATCAAAAACAGGACGAAATCCGCAACCAGCTCTCGCTGGGATTGCAGTATATTATCAGTCAGAAGCTGATCCCCCGTAAAGACGGAACCGGACGCTTGGTCGCAATGGAAATCCTCAACAGTAATTACGCCCTGGCCAACCTGATCCGCAAAGGGAAGATTGAACAAATGTACTCGCAAATGCAGGTTAAGACCAAGGACCAGGAAGACGAACGGATGATCACAATGGAACGCCACCTGGCACACCTGGTCAAACAGGGACTGATCGAGGTTTTTGAAGCTCAAAAATGGGCCAATGATCTGAAGAGTTTTCAGGATGCCATAAAAAATTAAAAGATATAACAGTGATGGATATATATTGCGTCAATTGTTAACATTATTGAACAGGAGATTGAAATTGAACAGAATGCCAACGTTAAAAGGTTTGTGTGTTTTGATGACTACAATGATCATTTCTCTGGGTGCCAATGCCGCCAATGACTGGGAAAACCAGAACGTCATCGGCATTAATAAACAACCCCCGCACAGCACGTTAACACCGTATGAGAGTCTCAGGAAAGCGGAAAATTTGGATCGCACTGCATCCAAGTGGTATCGGTCGCTTAATGGCGATTGGAAATTTCACTGGTCGCCGGATCCGGACAGCCGTCCCGCAGATTTTTATAAAACAGACTACGACGTGAGCGACTGGGACGAAATCCCGGTTCCGTCTAACTGGCAGATGCAGGGATACGGCACAGCACTTTATACAAATGCCACATATCCATTCCGAAAAGATCCACCGAACGTCATGGGAACACCACCAACCCATTTCACGAATTTTGATGCTCGCAATCCGGTCGGTTCATACCGCAGAACGTTTAACATCCCCTCGGACTGGGAAGATCGTCAAATCTTTATTCATTTCGACGGTGTCGATTCGGCGTTTTATCTTTGGGTGAACGGACAGAAAGTCGGTTACAGCCAGGACAGCCGCACCCCGGCAGAATTTGACATTACCGAATATGTGCAAAAGGGCAAAAATACGGTTGCCGCAGAGGTATACCGCTATTGTGACGGCTCGTACCTGGAAGACCAGGATTTCTGGCGTTTGAGCGGAATCTACCGGAATGTGTACCTGCAGACCACCCCCAAACAGCATATCCGGGACTTCTTTGTGCACACCGACCTTGATGAGCGTTACCAGGATGCAGTGCTGCGTATTGAGGCCGAGGTCATGAATTATGCTGACAATGACACAGACGCCCCCACCGTGGAAGCCAACTTGATCGATAAAGCCAATGATGGATGGTTCAGTGACGGTGAAATCGCAGAAGCAACGGCTCAAGCAACCGTTAAAACAATCCCCGCGGGCGAACATCTTATGTACACGATCGAGACTGAGATCAAGAACCCGAAAAAATGGACAGCTGAAACACCTAATTTGTACACGCTTGTTCTAGAACTGAAGGACAGTCAGGGCAAACTCCTCGAAGCAGTTTCATGCAATGTGGGATTTCGGACCTCTGAGATCAAGGGCGGTCAGCTGCTGATCAACGGCAAGCCGGTTCTGATCAAGGGCGTCAATCGCCACGAACACGACCCGGACACCGGGCATACAATCTCGCGGGAATCGATGATTCGCGATATTCAAATCATGAAGCAGTACAATATCAATGCCGTGCGGACCTGCCATTATCCGGACATACCGGAGTGGTACGAACTGTGTGATGAATACGGGCTGTATATCGTCGACGAAGCCAATATTGAATCGCACGGAATGGGGTACGGACGCGAATCGCTTGCCAAGCAGCCGGAATGGGGGAAAGCCCATATGGCCCGCATGCAGGCCATGGTCGAACGTGATAAAAATCATCCCTGCGTGATTATCTGGTCACTGGGTAACGAAGCCGGCGACGGGATCAATTTCGAAAATAACAGTGCGTGGGCAAAGCAACGCGATCCGTCCCGCCCGATTCACTATGAACAGGCCGGAGAAAGACCGCATACGGACATTGTCTGCCCAATGTATGCCGGAATCGATAGGCTTGTTCGATATGCCCGAAGAGAACAAACACGCCCGCTGATTCTGTGTGAGTACGAACACGCCATGGGCAACTCGCTGGGCAACATGATGGATTATTGGGATGCCATTCGAGAATACAAACACCTTCAGGGCGGCTTTATCTGGGACTGGGTAGACCAGGGACTGCGAAAAACCCCGGATCCGGTCACGACCATCAAGGATCAAAGCCGTTCCAATCTAACGGCTGAACTCAACGGAACCATCGAAGACGGTCCCGATACCACCAAGAGTATCCGGGGTTATTTGATTCTGGAAGATGCCGACGTGCTGGACATTACCGGTAAATCCCTGACGCTTCAGGCCTGGGTTAAACAGGAGCAAAGGTCACAAGCCGAACACGAACCCATTATAGCCAAGGGGGATGAGCAGTATGCATTGAAGATCAACAACGGACGACTGGAATTTCTGATCTATGATGACGGCTGGCAGAATATGTTAGTCGACCTCCCGGACAACTGGTATCGCCAGTGGCATCGTGTCACCGCAACGTATGACGGCAGTTTCATGAAACTGTACATCGACAAGCAGGAAGCCGGTTCGAAATCCTATACCGGCAGCATTCAGCATTGCGATTACCCGGTCGGCATCGGCATCGATCCGCAAAACCGCAGCCGCGTTTTCAACGGATTGATTTCGAATGCCCGCATTTATAACCAGGCCCTGTCTGGGGATCAGTTGACTCAAACCACGATCGAACCGGTGCTTGTCATGGATATGAATGCCAAGAGCATCAAGACCGTTGAGCCGGATAAAGATACATGGTACTGGGCTTATGGCGGTGATTTCGGCGACCAGCCCAATGACAACAACTTCTGCTGTAACGGTCTCGTTCAACCGGATCGCAAACCAAATCCGCACTTGACGGAAGCGAAAAAAGCATATCAGAGTATCCATGTCACCTCTGACAACCCGCAAAACGGTCAGTTCAAGATTTACAATGAAAACGTATTCATCTCCACTGACATGGTGGATGCTGTGTGGGAGTTGACTGAAAACGGCAAGGTGATTCAAAAAGGATCGCTGGACACTATTACGATTCAACCGCAGCAGGCTCAAACCGTTACTGTTCCGTTTGACAAGCCGGAGCTTCAGCCGGGTAGTGAATACCTTCTTAAAATCAGTTTTATCCTGAATGACGATCAGCCATGGGCCAGGAAAGACCATCTGGTGGCGTGGGACCAGTTTAACCTGGCATACGAAGCCCCGGCGGCACCCGCACTCGATATGGCAAGCATGGGTTCATTAACAGTCCAGGAGTCTGAAAACGAAGCCGTCATTAAAGGAGAGGACTTTACCGTCATATTTGATAAAACCAAGGGTGTCTTGAAGTCATGGACTGTCGAGGATATGGACCTTATGGCCGCTCCCCTGGTGCCGAATTTCTGGCGTGCACCGACCGACAATGATAACGGTAACGGGATGCCAAACCGATGCGGGATTTGGAAACAGGCCGGTCTGAATGCAACAGTCGAAGAAATGAACATAAACCAAATTGATCCGAAAACCGTGAAGATCAGTGTCAACAGCAAGATTGCAGCAGAAAGCACCCTGCTGGAAAGCGTTTATATGGTTTACGGCTCCGGTGAGCTTTCGATGGAGCACACCCTGACCCCGGATCGTAATGTGTCTGAAATACCGCGTATCGGGATGCAGATGGAAATGCCCGGTGAGTTTTCCACAATGCAGTGGTATGGCCGCGGTCCGGAAGAATCCTACTGGGACCGCAAGAGCGGTTATGCAGTGGGTCTGTATGAAGATGACATTTACAACCCTGAACACATCTACGTCCGCCCGCAGGAAACCGGAAACAAGTCGGATGTCCGCTGGGCTGCATGGTTAAATAAGAAAGGTCAAGGCCTGGCCGCAGTCGGTATGCCGAAGATCGAGGTTAGTGCGTGGCCGTATACCATGCAGGACCTGCAAAAAGCCCGCCATATTAATGAATTACCGCTTCGCGAGACGATAACAGTAAATATTGACTATGGACAAACCGGGCTCGCCGGCGATAACAGTTGGGGTGCCAGGCCCCACAACCAGTATACGCTCTGGCCGAATCAGACCTATCAGTGGAAGGCTATGCTTTTCCCTGTAACTAAGGATATACGACTGGACGAAGCAGTGCTTCGAACATGTCCGGATTCAAAAGATTAATCTTTTTGAAAGGAATGGATTATGAAAATTGCAGGATTATTGTCAATCATGGTCGTTGCCATGTCCCTGGTTGGATGTGAAAATTCCGAATTAATCTCTTGCCAACAGGAACAACAGGTCTTAACCATGCAGACCAATGCGTTGGAACAGCAGCTTGAACAGGCAAAATCTGCCATCACAGAACGTGACGGGCAGATTGAACAACTCAAAATCGAAAATACGAACATCCAGACCAAAGCCATGGAAAGCATCTCCACCATGATGCAAAAACAGGCCGCCGCCGATGAGAAGTTGAAAAAAGAGCTGTCAGATGCACAAGAAGAATTGAAAGTGGCCAAGCAGAAATTGGCTGTCATGCAAGCTGAGCAGACGAACCTGCAGGGACTTTATGAGAACGCAAAGAAGTCGTTCGAATCGCTTGAGAAAGAAAAACAGGCGTTGAATGAGAAATTAAATGAGATTCTCAAAACTGCTGCTGAACCGGTGGCACCTGCGACAGAGTAGACTCTTAGGATTTTTTGAACGCCGGCAGCGTTTTGACATTGTCGGCGTTTTTTTATGCGCGGCAGATGGCGTTGGCAACTCTGACGACATCTACTGTCTCGGCGACATCGTGAACACGAATAATCGAGGCACCTTTGGCGATGGCAATAGCGGTCGTTGCGGCAGTACCGAAGACACGTTCAGCCGGATTATCTTTGGCGGTTAACTGCCCGATGAATCGCTTGCGGCTGGCGCCGATTAAAACCCGGTAACCCAAGTCGCACAAAAGATTCAGTCGTCGCAAAAGTTGGAGGTTATGCTCAGTCGTCTTACCGAAACCGATCCCCGGATCGAGAATAATGCGTTCGGCGGGGACCCCTGCCAGTTCGGCCATGTTGGCTTGGACCGCCAGGTACTCCAGTACGTCGGTCACAACATCCCCGTAATGCGGATTGGCCTGCATGGTCTGGGGGGTGCCCTGCATGTGCATAAGAATCACTGGAACCCGCTGGGCGACGGCGACTTCCACCATCGCAGCATCGGCCAACGCTGTAATATCATTAATCATTGACGCCCCCGCTTCAATGGCGGCCTGTGCCACGGCCGGGAGGCGTGTATCGATGCTGATAGGAATATCGATCTGCTGACGAAGTTTTTCGATGACGGGAACGGCCCGAATGATCTGTTCGTCTGCGGGAACCGCTTCAGAGCCGGGACGTGTGGATTCGGGGCCGATGTCGATAATCGCAGCCCCCTGCCGAGCCATGTCCACGCCATGGGCGACCGCCGCATCAACATCGGTAAACTGTCCGCCATCACTGAATGAATCCGGGGTAACATTGAGAATGCCCATTACGACCGCCCCGCCGGAAAAATCCAGCATGCCGGCAGGCCAAGTCAGAATGTCCGGGGATTTATTCATGATACCTTAAATCCGATGCCCGCTATTTTATTCACCAGGGAGTTGTCGGCTCCTTGAAATACGACACTGGTGTTCTGGAACTCCCGCCGTACGGGGTAATTCTTTCGCAGACGGTCAAACCAATCGCCCTGTTCATTGTCGGGTTGGAGCAGAATTTCCCGCATATTGAAATCATCACGATTGATGACGTAAACCTGCTGCACGATATCCTGAATTAGTGTTTCTTCGTTCTCTTTGAGCTTGTCCGGGGTGACTGTAATTTCGGGTACATCGGGAGCGGGCAGAAAATCTGCGGCCGTATGCACCGGATTCAGGCCGAGATGTTTGCAGGCCGTCTGATAAATCATGATCATCCCGACAATCTTGCCGTCATAGGAATAGCCCGCGATATGCGGTGTCGAAAGATCGACATTTTGCAGCAGCCACGGATCAACCTTCGGCTCGGTCTCCCACACGTCCAGCACCACACCACCCAGTTTGCCGGACTGCATCGCCTGTTTAAGAGCCGTTTCGTCCTGCACTTTGCCTCGGGAGGAGTTCAAAAAGATTGCCCCCAACTTCATGGAGTCAAAAAACATTTGATCTACCAGATGATATGTCGGATCAGGCCCCTCTTTGGTCAGGGGCGTATGCATCGTGATAAAATCGCATTCGAAGACCTCTTCCAATGGCCGGTATTTCTCGTCGCCGGTTTGACGGGCCAGAGGCGGGTCATTCAGGACGACATTCATCTCTAACGCTCGGCATTTAGCCTCGACTTTTGAACCGACGTTGCCGACGCCCACAATACCGATGGATTTTCCTTCCAGCCGGAATTTATACTTTTTACCCAGTGCCAATAACGCCGCAACGATGTACTCGGCCACGCTGTTGGCATTGGAACCGGGAGCCGAAGCGAAACCGATATCATGGGCCGCTAAATAGTCCTGATTGACATGCTCTGTACCAATGGTCGCGGTTGCGACGAACTTAACACGGCTGCCGGCTAACAGATCGGCGTTGACTTTGGTGATGCTGCGAACCAGTAGAACGTCGGCATCTTTGACTAATTCCGGAGTCATGTCCCGACCGCTGACGAGCGTCACCTGGCCAATACTTGAAAAACATTCATTCACAAACGGAATATTTTGATCGGCAATAATTTTCATTGTTCTCACAGTGTAAAAAAGTTTTCGTTACTTATCCGTCAGCCAGTTGGGGCCAACGGCCACATCCACCTTCAAAGGTACATCCAATTCAATCGCTTCGGTCATTTCCTGTGTAATCCACTGAGCATGTGTATCCGCTTCTTTTTTCGGCAGTTCAAAGACCAGTTCGTCGTGAATCTGTAAAATCATTTTCACGGGCAATTCGTCTTTTTCAATACGCCGCTGAATATGGATCATCGCCATTTTGATCAGATCGGCCGCAGAGCCCTGAATAACCGTATTAATTGCCAGTCGTTCGGCTTGGGAGCGGACATTGAAATTCTTACTGTTCAAGCCCGTAATCGGACGACGGCGATGCAGGATGGTTTCGGCATACCCCAGGTTCTGCGTTTTGTGAATCACATTATCCATAAAGGATCGAATCGACGGGTAGCGGTCAAAATAATCAGCGATGAACTGTTTGGCCTCGGCCTGTGTGATGCCGATGGCCCTTGACAGTCCGAACGGTCCCTGCCCGTAAATGATGCCGAAATTGACACCCTTGGCCTTGCCGCGCATCTCACTGGTTACATCTTCCGGCTCCACTCCATAAACCTGGGAGGCGACAAACCGGTGAATATCCTGATCTTCGGCGAACGCCTTGAGCAGCGCCTTGTCCTTAGAGAAATGGGCCAGCAGTCGCAGTTCGATCTGGGAGTAGTCGGCACTGAGGATACAGCCGGAATCGTCCGCCGGGATGAACGCGGATCGAATCTTGCGTCCCATCTCGGTGCGGATGGGGATATTCTGCAGGTTCGGATCAGAGGAAGATAACCGCCCTGTCGCCGTCACGGTCTGGTTGAATGAGGCGTGAACGCGGTCCGTTTTAGGATTGATCAATTGGCCGAGTTTGTCCGTATAGGTATTTTTAAGTTTGACGATCTGGCGGTATTCGAGGATTAGCGGCACAATCTC
>ENA-ORCT01001075-ORCT01001075.1-marine-metagenome-genome-assembly--contig:-NODE-1075-length-11297-cov-3.069697_pt1 | contig 11297 bp, 7 predicted proteins | sample MGYA00248632_ERZ508511 | MGnify/ENA primary metagenome ERZ508511 (study PRJEB26182, sample SAMN06268839) | marine metagenome | isolation source: Tt an P1-techrep anaerobic enrichment on pine from sediment... | reverse complement strand
CCGCATTACCGATTCACTGGTCAATATGCTCAAAAAGCACCACCCGGTGTGGATCAATACGCATTTTAACCACCCGCGTGAGATCACTGCGTCCTCCCGGGAAGCATTGAGAAAGCTGGCCGACGCCGGGGTTCCGCTGGGCAACCAGTCGGTCCTGCTGGCTGGGGTTAACGACTGTCCGCGAATCATGAAGTCGCTGGTCCATAAACTTGTACAGAATCGCGTACGGCCGTATTACCTGTATCAATGCGATCTGTCCGAAGGGCTGCTGCATTTTCGCACGCCCATCGGCAAAGGTATCGAGATCATGGAAAGTCTGATCGGACACACGAGTGGTTTTTGTGTACCGACATATGTAGTCGATGCACCCGGCGGCGGCGGTAAAATCCCCGTCCTGCCGAATTATATCGTGAGCTGGTCTACCAATAAAGTCATCCTGCGAAACTACGAAGGCGTGATCACAACGTACAAGGAGCCGGACTCCTACGAACCGCACTTCTGTGACCGCCAATGTGAAGACTGCCATCTGCAATTGAATCTGGAAGGCGCCGATGAATGGAAGGCCGTCGGCATTGAGAAATTGCTGGATGACTACGACAAATCCATTGCACTGGTTCCAGCAGGTAATAAGCGACACAACCGCAGGAACGGCGAATGAGTGTAATCGATTTTCTGATCTTCGGACTGTATATGGCCGGGGTGCTGGCCATTGGCTGGTACCATTTTCGCCGGAACAAGAATGCCGATGACTATTATGTCGGCAACCGCAGCATTCATGCGCACCATGTAGGTCTTTCCATCGTCGCGACCGATGTCGGCGGGGGATTCTCCATCGGCCTGGGCGGACTGGGCTTTATGATGGGTCTGGCCGGAAGCTGGCTGCTGTTTACGGGCCTGGTCGGTGCGTGGTTGACCGCGGTGCTGGTGATCCCGAAGATCAAGGCCCTGGACGCCAAACATAATATGATGACATACCCGGACTTTTTGCGCTGGCGGTATAACGACCGCGTCGCGCTGGCCGCATCGCTGATTTCCGGCCTGGGCTACATGGGATTTACCGGGGCACAGATCCTGGCGGGTGCCAAACTGGCCAGCGGCACCGTGATTCATACCGCCCCATTCGGAATGAGTCCGCTGCATTTTTCGCTGCTGGTGATCGCGGGCATCACCGTCGGTTATACCGTTATCGGCGGATTGAAAGCGGTGATCTATACTGATACAATTCAGTGGATTATTTTATTAAGCGGGCTAATCTTTGTGACGATCCCGGTAACGCTTTATAAGCTCGGCGGCCTCAGTCGTTTGCGAAGTGAACTGCCGGCCGAGTTCTTCTCGATCACAAACATTGAACCGATTACTTTTATCAATTGGATGGTCACGATCATCCCGATCTGGCTGGTGGGCATGACACTGTATCAGCGGATGTACGCCTGCCGCGATGAAAAAGAAGCCAAAAAAGCATGGTACATCGCGGGCATTTTCGAGTATCCGATCATGGCTTTTACGGGTGTATTCCTCGGTATGTGCGCACGGGTGTTGTTCCCGGAGGCTGAATCTGAAATGGCCATGCCGATGTTGATTAAAACCATGCTGCCGGTCGGGGTGACCGGTATTGTTATTGCGTCCTATTTTTCCGCAATCATGTCAACAGCCGACAGCTGCCTGATGGCCTCCTCGGGCAATTTTGTCAACGACATTCTACAACGCTATTTCTTCCGCAACGCCAGCGACAAATTCATTATGAGATTGTCACAGGTTGTTACGCTGCTGATTGGTGCCGTTGCGATCATTATCGCTGCCGGTTTTGAAAAAGTGCTCGACGCCATATTGTACGCCTATGCCTTTATGGTCGCCGGGCTGTTCGTGCCGACGGCGGGTGCGTATTTCTGGAAGAAAAGCAGCTCAGCCGGTGCATTGGCCGCAATGATCTGCGGCGGAACACTCACCCTTGCCCTGCTGCTGGAGGGGATACATTTACCGGAATCACTCGAAAAAATTGAACTTGATGCCAGTGCATATGGTATCAGCCTGTCCCTGATTGTCTTTGTTATCGGCTCACTCCTGCTGCCGGATAAAAACTCAACGAAAAATCAAGAACTTAAAACACAAAACTAATTCATGTTTGATACGATTGAAAAACTTGACCACTCACTGATCCAGCACGGACCGGCTAATAACCGAATCTACCTGATGAAAGTCAGCGGGCAGGATTTGCCTGAACTGCTGGATAAGATGGATGCTATGGCTCAACAGAACCATTACACAAAAATCTTTACCAAGGTTCCCCTGCAAACCAAACCGTTGTTCGAAGCCCGCGGCTACATCGAAGAAGCCGTCATCCCCGGCTTTTTCCACGGTGATACTGAAGCGGTTTTCCTGTCCCGGTTTGTTGATCCACAGCGGGAACAGGATCCGTCACAAAAACAACTCGAAGAAATACTCGATATCGCTGCTGAAAAAGTCGAACAGCCAGAGATAAAATCGCTTCCTGACGGATTTGAAATCCGACAAGTCCGATCGGACGAAGCGGAAGCGATGGCGGCGATTTTCAAGGTCGTTTTCGAAAGCTATCCTTTCCCCGTTCACGACCCGGACTACCTGCGAGAAACGATGGAAACGCACATCGAATATTATGCCGCGTACGAAAACGGGACCATGGTCGCCGTCAGCTCCGCGGAGATGGACACCGAGGCGGAAAACGTGGAAATGACCGACTTTGCAACCCTCCCGGACTACCGGGGAAAAGGCCTGGCAAGCTGTCTGCTGTCATACATGGAAAACAGGATGCTGGAAAAAGGTATCCAAACCGGCTACACCATCGCCCGCGCCCTGTCCGCGGGGATGAATATCACGTTTGCCCGCGCCGGTTACACCTATGCCGGAACGCTGACCAACAACACCAACATCTGCGGGCAACTGGAAAGTATGAACGTCTGGTATAAACTGCTGAGTGCGTAACCTAACCGATCGGCTTACAGTCGTGATTGTAACGTTTCTTTTTGCAAAACCTCTTTTTTTTCCTCCGGGACAATCTGAATCGGTAATGCGGGAATGACGCCGACCCAGTTACGACGCTGCGGGCCGGTGGGATTACCGTCTTTGTCTTTTGGAATAAACTCCCGGTACGCCTCGATGATCAGGTTGTCCTCAAATCCTGCCGGCGGACCCTCAACAGCAGCCTTGAGCGAAATGGCCACCCCGTCCTTCTGCACGTTAAGATCACCCAGCGAAATCCCCTCAGGCGGCTGATACAGTTCCAGCCGAAGCTGGTTCAGGAGCCATTTTCGAGGCGTTTTCAGCATTACCTTGGCCGTTGTTCCACTCGTTATTCGAACCGGCTCATTCGTTGCCACTTCAAACGGTGGAGCGGTCGAATTGACATTCGTGATTGTAGCCAAAAGATCCTGGGCGGGTACCAGGTGTCGGTACAGAAATGCCTGCATCACATCGTCAGCGGGAATGACGGGATGGCGGATTGTTTTGTCACCGACTGTCGCAGACCCTTCCAGCGTTAATCGCAGGGGAATACCCTTTGGTTTTGCCGGGGCCGTCACGGTCATGGCAATACGGTCACATCCTGCGGGGATGCGTCCGCCGATCAATTGAAATCCTTCCGGGGCGTCTTTCAGGGCGATGTTGATCTCGCCGTCAAAACCGTCCTGACGAAGGACATGAAGCGTCACGGGCTGAATCGCCCCCGGTCTGAAACTCAAGCTCGACGGCGTCACTCGCAACTGGAAATCCGGCTGTGCCGCTGTCAGGTGAAGCCGATAGGCGTGCGCTGCGCTACCGTGATGCTGTGAGTCGGCAAGGTGCATATAATATGTCCCGTCTTTGGGCAATTCGGCCACGAGATACGAATCGGCATGGTGAGTCACCAGTCCGACACTGTCTTTATACAGGTAACTGTCTTTGAGGACGTAGTCGTCATTCCAGGCCAGCACATTCCCGAAACTGTCCGTCAATCGCAGGATCGAATCCAGCGGTGAATTCAAACAACGGGCATACACCTGGCCCGAAATCTGCTCGCCGGCCTTGCCCTGGAACGCAAATACATCGACATCACCAGCAGAACCAATCCGGCCGTTGACGATGGTTCCCAATGCAACCTTTTCAGCTTTTTCGATGCTGTCATTCGCCTCGGCTTCGGTCTGTTCCTGCAGCGTATCGACCGCATAGGGCACGGCATTGGAAACAGCTTTAGTATCATTGATCCTCGCACTGCGAATTCCGCCTGCCCCCGAAGCCGTATCCAGCGTCAACTTGTTTGTCTTCAGGTTGATCCCGTCAATCGAAGCGACTGTTTCTGTATCCTGTCGGCCACCCAGCGGAAACATACGGGTAATGAACGGCAGTTCCCCGACGGAAACCCGATATACAAAATCCTCACGCCCGCGATAAATCGAGTCTCGAATTTCCAGTTCATAAATACCGTCACGAGGAACGTCATAAAACATCACCGGGTCCGGATTGAAACGGTAATCATCGGTGAATGCCAATTCCTTACCGGCGGCGTTGTACAGCGTTGCCGTTGCCTGGAACCAGCCGGGTACCGCATCGGCCAGGTAAGGGATCAAACTGCGGGCCTGCACATCAATGACAATGTGCTGTCCGGTTTTGGCCCGAAAGCGAAACCGATCCGCATCCCCGGGCATGATCTGACCATTGACCACCACCGGCAATTCGAGCGGTTCGGCCCGGAGAAAATCTTCTACGGCCGCTTTTTTGAGGGATGGGAAAAGTGCGTTAAACACGTACCCATCGAGTTGCTCATTCGGCTCCAGTTCACACGTTTCCGGCAGCATGCCGACCTGGAAAGTAATCGGATTGGTCAACCCTCCGCGCGTATCAAGCCGCAGCTCGCGACGGCCCGGCTTGGCATCGGGGGCGACCGTTAATTCAATCACCACCAGTTCGGACAGTTGCCGATTTTGCTGAAGTTTATTTCGTGGAAACCGCAGCGCATAGACACGGTGTGCCAGTTCCCGCAGGCTCTGGTTTTCCAAGTTATCCAGCAGCGGATGATCGGGTAATTTAACAGAGGTTTCTTCATCCTTTTCAGGGGCTTCTTTGTTCGGAGTCTCGGGGGGTTCTTTGACACCGAAAGCCTGACGCTGCTGGGGTGATAATTCCGAAAGCCGCTGGTCCACGATCTCGCGAAGCTGCCGCTGGAGTTGTTTCCACTGGTCGCCATTGAGATTTCGAAACTGCCTGGCGTATTTAACCACGGTTCCGCTGACTCCTTCACCGGAGACGTATACGTCTTTGGCACCGCGCAGAAACTGCCCACCGGCCAGAATCTGAACGGTCTTGCCTTGCTGTGCGCCCGCCGGATACACATAGCCGATTGCAGGTTTATTCTGATTCAACTGCGACCACCCGTTAACGGCACAGGCCGCCCCCATGACGAGCCATATTATTTTTTGAATCTGTTTCATATCACTGTTTCCGGGTTACATAATTTCAGTCAGCAGTTTACGGTCATCCGCCAAAGGCATCACCTTCAGATCCATTCCGCGGGGATTCGGCATCGCACCGGCCGGGTTAATGTCCAGCAGGGTATACATGCTGGCCAGCAGTTCTTCCGGGTACACCGGGCGGTCTTTGACCTCCATACCTTTTTCATCGGAGGCCCCGACCACGCGGCCGCCCTTGAAGCCGCCCCCGGCCACTACTGAACAAAAACATTTGCCATAGTGCGACCGCCCGCCGTTCCACGGTGCTTCCCACTGAACCTTTGGGCCGCGACCGAATTCTCCGCCCCACCAGACGATTGTCTGATCCAGAAGGCCGCGTTCGGACAGGTCTGTCAGCAGGGCTGCCATCGCCTGATCCATTTCCGGCAGTTTTCGGTTCATTATTTCAAAATGCTGTTTGTGCGTATCCCATCCCTTATAGTTAATCGTAATATACGGTACGCCATGTTCGACCAGCCGACGTGCGGCCAGACAGGATTGTCCAAAGGTGTTGCGGCCATACTGGTCGCGTACGGCGTCTTTTTCCTGCGTCAGGTCAAACAGTTTGCGGGCGTCGCCAAACATCATTTCGTATGCTTTCGCTTCACATTCATCGAACTGGGTAAACTGTTTATTAGCCCCCATAGCCTCACCGAGCGTATCGAGTTGCCCCAGCAACTCACGTCGGCTTTGCTGCCGCGTATCCGAAATGCCTTTGGCGATAATTCCTTCCACTGCAAAGGGATCCCGGTTGGGATCGCCGCCGGTTGAAAATGGTTTATACTGCTGCCCTAAAAAACCCGCTTCGGAAAACCGTCCCTGCGGTTGGGTCAACACGATATACGGCGGGACAACACCTTTGTACCCATGCTCGTATCCCTTAAACAGCGAGACAACCGCGCCCGCACTGGGATACACCAGCCGCCCGGGATCATGGCCGGTTTGTACACGGTAGGAGGCCGTTTCGTGGCCATTGATGCCGTGCGTCATGCTTCGAATGATCGAATACTTGTCGGCCTGTTTTGCCAGTTGCGGCAGCAGTTGCCCGATTTGGATTCCATCGACATTGCTCGCAATCGGCTTATTCAAAGGTCCGCAATAGTCTTTCCCCGCATCGGGCTTGGGATCGAATGTATCCAAATGGCACGGCCCGCCCCACATCCATATCTGGATGACTGATTTTGCACGGGCTGGCGTGCGTGCAACCGTACTGCCTGCCGACGGAGTTGCTGCAGTGCCTTCTGCGAATAAGCGGCCGCATGTCGTCATCCCCGCCGCACCGATCAGGCCGCGTTTGATAATGTCCCGCCGTGTCAAGTTAAATGTCTGTTTCGAATAAACCATTATGTCTCCAAATATCGGATCCTGCGAGCACCGTTAATGTCGATACAAAAATTCCTTGGAGTTGACCAGCGCCCAGACCAGGTCATTGGCGGCCTGATTCGTATTTATACCTTCGGTCTTAAAATACGCTTGAACGGTCTGCTGTTCGGCCTCTGTCGGAAAACGGGATAAAACGTTTAAATAGAGTGAGTTGGTCAATTGCTTTTGATTGCCGCGGGCCTGTCGTACCAGGTTTCGGATACGCCAGCCGCGTTCGAGCTTTGTTTGGATATGCGACGAATTCAGCATGTGCCGCCGCTGTGCTTCGGTCGGTTGGTCACTGCGTTCGGACATCAGCCCGGTGTCGCGTGACGGCCGACCGAACATCTCCAGAAACTGGCTGGTGATACTGCCGTCGGCCAGGTCAATCGTCCGCTGTTCTTCAGGAATAAACGTAAACGGTTCCGGGATGGGGCTGGAATAGCTTTCCTGCGTTCCGGAAATTCTGCACAACACGTCAATCAAGACTTCCGCCTCCAACTGACGAACGGGATAACAGGCAAATAACGTTTCGGCGTCGGCATTGCTTTTGTGCGGAATCGACGACTGCTGATACGTGCGTGAGTTGAGGATCAGCCGGTAAATATGCTGCAAATCATACCCGGACTGAACGAGTTCTTTTTCGAGATACGCCAATAACTCTGGATACACCGGCGGGTTGTCCGGGCGAATGTCATCCGGCTCATGGATAATACCCCGCCCCATCAGCCAGGCCCAGATGCGATTGACAATAGCACGGTTGAACCAGGGATTGTCCGCCGTAATCAGCCAGTCCGCAAACACCTGCCGCGGATCCTGACCGGGTTGAATCATGACAGCCTTCCCATCGGGAAAAACAGCTTTCAGCGGCTCGGTGGCAGGCGGGTCCAGGTACACAATTTCCTCTTTCCACTCAGCAGTCCCTTTATATCCCACCCGCGAGAAAAAGGCCTCCATCCCGCTGCGGCGGTCACTTGGCCAGTTCTCAAATCGCGTCCCCATAAACGTCAGCGCCACTGCACCGGCAATTGTCGATGGTTCCTGTCCCTGGATGGCACGGTAAAAATTGACCTGGGGCACACGAAAATTGCTCCCGCTGGACGTCAGCAGTTCACGTGCAAACTGATCATAGGGCATGTTCTCTGCAAGTGCGTCCCGAATCCAGCGATGATAAGCCTGTACAGCGTTAGGCCAGAGGTTGATCGGAAACTCAGCCTTGACGCGCAGCAGGTCGGACCACTTCAGCGATGCGTATTCGGCAAACTCCTGCCGCTTCAAAAGCGTGTTGATTAAAGTATCCCGTTTGTCCGGCCGTGGATTTTTTAGAAACTGCCGGACCTCCTCCGGGGTGGGAGCAGTCCCGATAACATCCAGACAGCACCGTCGAAGAAAGACTGCATCCGAACACAAATTTGCCGGCTCAAGCTCTTTCTTTTCAAGGGCGCTTATAATGATTGTATCAATCTCATTACGCTCTTTGAAGTTATCGGCCGTTTCGAAGGGAAGAATGATTTGTGAACCAATTCCCATAGCCGTCCCGGCTGTCATGCAAACAACCAGTACGCATATAATTCGTATGACCGGGCGCATTGAACAAAAGCACGCCAAATGTTTCATAATTATGCCTTTCATCAACACAGATCCCCCGACGAAACATCTGTTTCAGAAAATTTACTACACAGTCTTTGTTTGAGCAAACAGCAGTATTATATCACAATAAGCAGGAATTCAACAGAATCTTTATATTCTCTGTGCAGGTTGACAATCAGAACGCAGCCTATAAATCCGGAGTAACCTGAAATTTTTTTGCAGTGAAAATACATGACATGCTGCGTCCTTTTTTTATCGGATCTTTAAAGTACATATAAAGTACGCAATTCATCAATGACTCATAATTTCAATCGTTCGATTAAATTCACCTTGACTTGTTAATAAATATCGCACCCCTAACAAGATTTTCCTTTTTCATGTATTTCATAAAAACCCCTCTGTCAATGGCTTACAAAAAAAACGTTTTTCAGTACTGAAAATTCCCAAAAAGATTAAACATTTTCGGCCTCGTATTCGATATACTATAATAAGAGGAAGCAAAAATTCTTTGACAAAATGGCTCTTAATAAATGACCCAAAAGGCCATATTAGCATGAGCTTGTTATGCCGTTTCTTAGAAAACGCACACAAGGCCGATGGTAATTCGCGGCGGACAGGTAAAACGCTAAGACGGATAAGAGAAGAGCCGTTCTAATACAAAAGACAGCGCTATGGGCGCTGTCTTTTTTTTACGCAAAGCCAATTGTCCTCATATAAGGCAGGAAATGCCTTTATAAAAAAGGACTTTTTTCTTCAAGAACCTGTACCCCTGTATCATCGTATGTAAACTGTACTTTTTGGCAGGAACCAAAAAATCAGCAATCGCAGGCTCTTTTGTCAAAGCTGTTGCTGAATCAGATGATAACATATATAATGATAGCAAGGACATCGGACTCTCTATACAAAAGAAGACGGGGAACACTGATAAAAAACAGGAGACGAATCGCCCGATTCGTGTGTTCAACCTATTTCAACTGTTAGCAGACATAACATGATACAGGAGAAAACAATGACCGAAAATACACTGCCGCATCCCGGACACGACAAACATCTGTGCTATCTGAACAACCTAAGATATCAAGAGAGCAATCCGGAGGATTACAAAGCACTCGTTAAGAATTCACAATTCTACTGCAGCAATTGCGGACGTGCCGCCGCTGACAGCAAAAATCTGTGCAAGCCTGTAAAATTGTAATCTCCCAGCAGGGATTTTTAGACAAGAGATTGCTTTGGCCCCGCATAAAACATAAACACTCGACAGAAAATGATGCCGAGAGGAGATGAACCGATGAACAAACAAAATCCGGAAGCAACCCAACAGAATCAATGGTTGGAATCGATGGACACCGTGTACCAGGAAAAAGGAACTGACGGTGTGCGAGAACTGCTCGAACAGCTTTATCAAAAAAGCAAACAATACGGCGTATATCTTAAACAGCCGGTAACAACTCCCTACGTGAATACGATTCCGGAAAACCAGCAGCCGCCCTACCCCGGCCGACGTGAATTTGAACAGCGGATCAAATCCCTCATCCGCTGGAATGCAATGGCGATGGTCGTGCGGGCCAACAAGGAAGAAAGCGGTATCGGCGGTCATATCTCCAGCTATGCCTCGGCAGCGACTTTGTACGAGGTCGGGTATAATCATTTTTTCCGAGCGAAGAACGAAGAACAGGAAGGCGACCTTGTCTATTTCCAGGGTCACAGCTCGCCGGGCATGTATGCCCGTGCTTTTCTCGAAGGTCGGTTGAGTGGATTTGATCTGAGCAACTTTCGCCGGGAACTGAAACCCGAAGGCGGCCTGCCGTCGTATCCGCACCCGAGGCTGATGCCGGAGTTCTGGCAATTTCCCACGGTGTCAATGGGACTGGCGCCGGTGATGGCGATTTACCAGGCCCGGTTTGCACGGTATCTGGAAAACCGCGGTCTCAAGAATTCCTCCGACCAGAAGGTATGGGCCTTCCTTGGTGACGGCGAAACCAACGAGCCGGAAACGCTGGGGCTGATCAATGTCGCCGGACGCGAAAAACTGGACAACCTGATCTATGTCATTAACTGCAACCTCCAGCGTTTGGACGGCCCCGTTCTCGGCAACGGCAAGATCATCCAGGATCTGGAGGCGCTGTTCACCGGTGCCGGGTGGAACGTGATCAAGGTCATCTGGGGCTCGGAATGGGATCGGCTGCTCGAAAAAGATACCGAAGGCCTGCTGGCTCAGCGAATGGCAGAGGTCGTGGATGGACAGTTCCAAAAATACGCCGTTTCCACCGGCGACTTTATTCGCCAGGACTTTTTCGGCAAAGATCCGAAACTCCTGGAGATGGTGAAGAATTATTCCGACGAACAGATTGAAAAACTTCGCCGCGGGGGACACGATCCGATCAAAGTCTACACCGCCTATAAGAGCGCCGTCGATCACACCGGCAGCCCCACTGTCATCCTGGCCCAGACCATCAAGGGCTACGGCATGGGTGAAGCGGGCGAAGGACGTAATATCACCCATCAGCAGAAAAAAATGAATGAGGACGAACTGCTGCGATTCCGAACGCGATTCGGCATCCCGATCCCGGACTACGAAGTGCAGGAAGCACCGTTTTACAAGCCCAAAGCTGACAGCCCGGAAATGCAATACCTCCAGGAACGACGCAAGGAATTGGGCGGATATGTTCCGTCCCGGTCCGTCAAGGTCGAATCGATCCAGATGCCTGCTGATGAAATTTTCAAGGAATTTTTTGCCGGGTCCGGAGACCACCAGGCCAGTTCTACCATGGCGATGGTACGGATGTTGAGCAAACTGATGAAAGATGAGAATATCGGTGAATTGATTGTCCCCATCGTCCCGGACGAAGCTCGCACCTTCGGCATGGAACCGCTGTTCAGGCAGGCGGG
>ENA-ORCT01001074-ORCT01001074.1-marine-metagenome-genome-assembly--contig:-NODE-1074-length-11302-cov-2.411136_pt1 | contig 11302 bp, 10 predicted proteins | sample MGYA00248632_ERZ508511 | MGnify/ENA primary metagenome ERZ508511 (study PRJEB26182, sample SAMN06268839) | marine metagenome | isolation source: Tt an P1-techrep anaerobic enrichment on pine from... | reverse complement strand
CGGCGGGGGGCGATGCTCCCTGTTATTCTGCTCTGCCGAAGCGGCCTCCGCCGGGGTTACCGGCACGCTTCTTTTTTCTTCCGGTACGGTCTTTTCGGGCGGTTCCTCGGGCGGTAAGGTTTTACCGGCACCGTCTCCCTCCTCCGAGGGTTTTGGGGGCCGGTCCGGTTCGTCGGGCGCGGCCCGAGCTTCGGTTTCCACCCTGGCGATGACGTCGCCCACGTTCATCTGGGCCCCCGCTTCCGCCAGCACTTCGGTGATCCGGCCGTTAAAGGGCGAAGGAATTTCCACCAGCGCCTTATCCGTTTCCAGTTCAATCACCGTGTCGTCCACCGCGACCATGTCTCCTGCGTTGACATGGACGGCGACGACAATTCCCGACTCCACATTCTCTCCAATTTCCGGCAGTTTGATCGCTTCTATCATGGCGCCTCCTTCTTCTAGACGAACAAGGGGTTGGAACGCTCGGGATCGATCTTGAATGTATTGCGTGCTTTTTTCACCACGGACCGGGGAAGTGTGCCCTCCCGGACCAGGGCGGCCAGAGCGGCAAAGGCGATGTGCCTGGCATCGACCTCGAAAAAGTCGCGCAGGGCCTCGCGGGTTTCGCTGCGGCCATATCCGTCGGTGCCCAGAACCGTCACCGGACCCGGCAGGTGGCGGGCGATGGTTTCCGGCAGGGCCTTGAGGTAGTCGCTGGAGGCAACGAACACGCCGGAGGCGCCGGCGGTCTGGCGCTGGAGAAAACTGGCGCTGGGCTTTTTGTCCGGATTGAGGCGGTTGGTCCGCTCCGTCTCCAGGGCATCCCAGTACAGGTTCTTGTAGCTGGTGACGCTCCAGACGTCGGCCGCCACCCCGAAATTCTCTTCCAGCAGATCTCGAGCCTTGAGGCATTCGTTGAGGATGGCGCCGCTGCCCAGCAAATGGGCGCGGGCCTCGGGCTTGTTGAGGGGCGACGCTGAGAATTTGTAGATTCCCTTGAGGATGCCCTCCTCGACGCCTTGCGGCATGGCCGGCATGGGATAAAATTCGTTGGCGATGGTCAGGTAGTAAACCAGGTTCTGGCCCTCTTCCAGCATGCGGCGCAGCCCCTCGCGCACGATCACGGCGATCTCGAAGGCAAAGGCCGGGTCGTAGGCCAGAATGGACGGATTGGCCAGGGCAAGAATGTGGCTGTTACCGTCCTGATGCTGGAGGCCCTCGCCGGCCAGCGTGGTGCGCCCGGCGGTGGCTCCCAGCATGAATCCGCGCGCCTGGACGTCTCCGGCCGCCCAGAGCATATCGCCGATGCGCTGGAAGCCGAACATGGAGTAGAAAAAAAAGAAGGGCACCATGTTGATGTCGAAGGTGGAGTACGCCGTGCCGGCGGCGATGAACGAGGCCATGGACCCGGCTTCGCTGATGCCCTCCTCCAGGATCTGGCCGTCGGTGGCTTCCTTGTAGTACAGCAGGCTGCTGCGGTCCACCGGTTCGTAGTTCTGGCCCACGTGGGAGTAGATGCCGATTTTTCGGAACAGGCTCTCCATGCCGAAGGTCCGGGCCTCGTCGGGCACGATGGGAACCAGGTAGCGCCCAATTTTCTCGTCCGCCAGTAGTTTGCCCAACAGGGTCACCATGACCATGGTCGTGGCCACCTCCCGGTTGCCCGAATCTTTCAGAAATTCGGCGTACAAGGTCTTTCCCGGCGGCCGGAAAATGGGCACCGATACGCTGCGGGCCGGCAGGTAGCCACCCAGGGCCTTGCGGCGCTCCTTGAGGTAGCGGACCTCCTCGCTGCTTTCGTCGGGCCGGTAAAAGGGGGCCTCCCGGATCTGGTCGTCGGGGATGGGAATGCCTAAGCGGCTCCTGAAATGCCGCAGTTCATCCTCGTTAAGCTTTTTCTGCTGGTGGGTGACATTGCGCCCCTCACCGGCCTCTCCCAATCCGTAGCCCTTGATGGTCTTGGCCAGGATCACCGTGGGCGCGCCTTTGTGGTTCACCGCCGCCTGGTAGGCGGCATAGATTTTCTGGGGATCGTGTCCGCCGCGGCGCAGTTTGGCCAGTTGCTCGTCTGTGTAGTTTTCCACCATGCGGGTCAGTTCCGGATAGCGGCCGAAAAAATCCTTGCGGATATAGCTGCCGCCGGCCACCGAATACATCTGGTACTGGCCGTCGGGTACCTCCTCCATGCGTTTGGCCAGCAGGCCCTGGTCGTCCCGGGCCAGAAGCGGGTCCCAGTCGTCACCCCAGATGACCTTGATGACATTCCAGCCCGCCCCGCGGAACGCCGCTTCCAGTTCCTGGATGATCTTGCCGTTGCCGCGCACCGGTCCATCCAGGCGCTGAAGGTTGCAGTTGACCACAAAAATCAGGTTGTCCAGCCGTTCCCGCGCCGCCAGGGTGATGGCGCCCAGGGATTCGGGCTCGTCCGTTTCGCCGTCGCCCAGAAAGGCCCACACGCGGACCTCATCGGGCGGCTTGATCCCCCGGTCCTCCAAATAGCGGTTGAAGCGGGCCTGGTAGATCGCCATGATTGGCGAAAGCCCCATGGAAACCGTGGGGAACTGCCAGAATTCGGGCATCAGATAGGGATGGGGATAGGAACTCAGGCCGCCGCCTTCGGCCAGCTCCCGCCGGAAATGCTCCATGCGGGTGGCGTCGATGCGGCCTTCGAGAAATGCCCGGGCATAGATACCGGGAGCGGCATGGCCCTGGAAATAAACGATGTCGCCGGGGTGGCCGGCGCTTTTGGCGCGAAAGAAATGGTTGAAACCGACTTCGTAAAGGGTGGCGCTGGAGGCAAAGGTGGAAATATGGCCGCCGATGCCGCTGTGCTGCCGGTTGGCGCGGACCACCATGGCCATGGCGTTCCAGCGGATGATGCTCTTGATGCGCCGTTCGATTTCCCGGCTGCCGGGGAATGCCGGCTGCCGGCTGGCCGGTATGGTGTTGATATAGGGCGTGTTGGCGGAAAAGGGAACCGAAACGCCCCGCTGCTGCGCCCTGACCTGAAGATGGCGCAACAGTTCCAGAACCCGCTGGGGGCCCTGATTTTCATAAACATAATCCAGGCTTTCGATCCATTCCCGGTTTTCCAGGGCGATCTCGGAGGCAATGGCGTCGATGTCTTTACGGGCCATGGGCACAATCCTTTCCTCGGCAGGAAGTTTTCATTATCAGGCAGCATTTGCTATGATGTCAATAGGTGCGGCCGATTCCGAATCGCTATCGGTATCGGGTTCGGGATCGATCTGCTGTCCCATGCAACCCGGCCCCTGTGTCCGGCGTGGGTAAAAGATAGTCCCAGGGGGGAGGGAAACCGGTAGTACAGACAGACGGCTAAAAACGCAGATAAAAGAACTCGTAGTCGCCGCCGTTAACATCGATTCTCAGGTTGTATCCGCGGGCTTCGGCAAACACGACCCAGGGCGGCCGACCGCCTCCGCCACAATCGTAAGCGGGCCAGAACTCACCGGTTTTTTCGCTGTGGTAGGACAGCATCATGGCATTGGGGTCCATTTCCCGGGCCTTTGCTTTGGCCAGAGCCCGGGCCGCGTCAAGATCGATGTTCGGGTCTTCGGCCGTAAGGCTTACCGTTTCCAGGGGGTAGGGTGTCGATGTCGTATCCAGTTGAGCCATTGGCATCTCCTTTCGTTTTCGAATGATTTGAAAATAAGAACCATCCGGCGTTTGTAAAACGAAGGACCGAAATTGCGATCCGGCATAACCGTTTCTTTTTTCTGCTGGAAGGGGTATGGTGATAGGAAAGTCTATCTCCGGTGCCAACACCGAAAAAATAGAAAGGAAAAAATGAGTAAAACTTTGGAAACAGCCAATCTGGCTGTGTTTTGCGATTTTGAAAATGTGGCATTAGGCGTTCGCGATGCCCGCTACGCCCAGTTCGACATCAACAAGGTGATCGAGCGCCTGCTGCTCAAAGGCAACATCGTGGTAAAAAAGGCGTATTGTGACTGGGAGCGCTACAAGGAGTTCAAGGCGGCCATGCACGAGGCAGCCTTCGAACTGATCGAGATTCCCCACGTGCGGCAGTCGGGCAAAAATTCAGCCGATATCCGCATGGTCGTGGACGCCCTGGATCTGTGCTACACCAAATCCCATGTAGACACCTTCGTAATCGTCAGCGGCGACTCCGACTTCTCTCCTCTGGTCAGCAAGCTGCGGGAGAACAACAAGAACGTTATCGGTGTGGGCGTGAAGAACTCCTCCTCGGATCTGCTGATCGCCAACTGCGACGAGTTCATGTACTACGACGACCTGGTGAGAAAGAAGAAAAAGGCCAAGAAGCCGGCCCGCAAACCGCCGGCCAAAAGACCCAAGGGGCAGGTTGCCGAGACGACCAAGGAGGATGCCGAGACGCTGGCCCAGGAGGCTTTGGATCTGGTGATGGAAACCCTGGAAGCCCTGGCCGAGGAGCGGGGTTCGGAAGACAAAATCTGGGGATCCATGGTTAAACAGACGCTCAAGCGCCGCCGCCCCGGATTCAATGAATCCTATTACGGCTTCCGCTCTTTCAAGCGCCTGCTGGACGAGGCCGCCAGCCGAGGACTTATGGACCTGGAGCCCGATGAGAAATCGGGCGGGTACATTATTCGCAGCTTCCACTCGGAAGACTGATTTCAAACAGCCATTTTAATGGGCATAGCACAATCTATCATTGCCACCGAATTGCCTGTCGGTGCAAAAGCCCCGATACCGGCAATAGCGGTAAATGGTCGGGATTAAACGTTTCGCGTCAACCCCAGGCTGGCATCGATCATTTCCGTGGATTCCCGGGCCTCCCGGGCGGAACCCCGCCAGACCACCGCTCCGCTTTCCAGCACCGTGACATCGTCCGCCACCTCGAGGGCCCGCTGGGTGGACTGTTCCACCAGGACGATGGTCATGCCTTTGGCCTTCAGATCGGCAATGACGGCATAGCAGATATCGATCGCTTTGGGCATCAGCCCCAGGCTCAGTTCGTCGATCAAGAGCAGTTCAGGCTGACTCATTAACGCCCGGCCGATGGACAGCATCTGCTGTTCGCCCCCGGAAAGCGAGCCGGCCCGCTGGTGGAAGCGTTCTCCCAGGCGGGGAAACATCTGCACCACCTGGTCGACGCCGGCGGCGGTGTCGGTTCTGGCACGGCAGTAGCCACCGATCACGAGGTTTTCACGCACCGACAGGGAGCTGAAAAGACGCCGCCCCTCGGGAACCAGGCCGATGCCGGCCTTGACCCGCTGCATCGGATTCCAACCCGTGATGGCGGCCTCCTTGTAAAGGACACGACCTTCAAAAACATCCACATGACCGGCAATGCACATGATGGTGGAGCTCTTGCCGGCACCATTGGCGCCCAAAAGGGCGGTGATTCGGCCGGTGCGGGCTTCCAGGTCCAGAGCGTGCACGGCCCGCATCTGTCCGTAACCGCAACTCAGCGACTCAAGCCGCAGCATCGTTTGCCTCCTTGCCCACATAGGCCGCCCGGACATTGGGTCTCTGCATGACATCCCGGGGAAGCCCCTCGGCGATTTTCCGGCCGTTGTCCAGGACCACCAGGCGGTGGCCCACCCGCAGGACTTCACCGAGGTTGTGCTCGATCATGACAATGGTAAGCCCTTCCCGGTTGATCCGAACGATGGTGTCCGCCAAGTGGGCCGCCTCCACATGGTTCAAACCGGCCAGGGGTTCATCCAGGAGCAACAGGCGGGGTTGCAGGGCCAGGGCCCGGGCCACCTCCAGGCGCTTCAAAACGCCCAGGGGCTGGCCGGTCACTGCCTGGTCGGCATAGGTGTGGATGTCGACCATCTCCAGCAGTTTCAGGGCCTCGGCGCGTTCTTTGTTCCGATCCAAGCCACCCAGGGCGGTCCAAACCCGCCGGATACGGCGGTGCCCCACGGCCAGGGCCACGTTGTCCTTCAGGGTCATGGATCGAAAAGGGCGCACGATCTGATGCGTCAATGCCAGCCCCAGGTGAATCCGGCGGTGGGTGGGCAGGCCGCTGATTTCCCGGCCGGCCAGCTGGATTCGGGCTTTCTGGGGGCGGATGGCGCCCACGATGGCCTTGAGCATGGTGGTCTTTCCGGCCCCATTGGGACCGATCAGGCAGAGGAATTCACCATCCTGCACCTCGAAGGAGACGTCGGTGAGGGCGTGCACGCCGCCGAAATGCATGGTCACATCCTGCACGGTCAGCAATTCGCTCATACCGCACCGCCTTTGCGCTGGAGTCGTTTGAACGCCAGCGCCGTCAGCCCGGCCAGGCCGTCCGGCGCGAACCGCATGACCCCGAACAGCAGTGCCCCGTAGACCAGCAGCTTGTAGTCGCTGATGAAGCGGAAGAACTCGGGTATGAGCGTCAGCAGCGCGGTGCCGACGATCACCCCGAACACGCTTCCGATGCCGCCCACGGCCACCATGGACAACACACTGATGGAGGTGATGAATCCGAAATCGTCCGGGACGATGAAACGGGCGAAATAGCAGTACAGGCCGCCGGCCAGGCCGGCCAGGGCCGTTCCCAGGGCAAAGGCGGCGAGCTTGTAGGCCGGCACATCCACCGAAATCACCCGGGCCGTATCCTCGTCATCGGCCACGGCTTCGAAGGCAAACCCCATCCAGGAGCGTTTGATGTAAAGGCTGAAAGCAACGGCCAGGACGACCAGGACCAGGCTCAGCACGAAAAATCCCATTTTACCCAAACCGAAGGAGGGGATGGAGCTGATGCCCAGCTCGCCGCCCAGCAGGCTTTCCTGCTGGCGAACAATGCCCAGAAACAGAAACCCGACGCCCATGGTGGTAATTGCCAGAAAATCCTCGCGCACCCGCAGGCTGGTCATGCCCACCAACACGCCCACGGCACCGGCCATAACCATGGCCGCCACGAGATTCACGGGCCCCGGCATCCCCGCCTTGGCCATGAGGGCGGCGGTGTAGGCGCCGATCCCGTAAAAGGCGGCGTGCCCCAGGCTGATCTGGCCGCAGAAACCGGTAATCAGGTTCAATCCCACCGCCAGGATGATGTTGATCCCCACCACCGTGGCCAGGGAAAGTTCATAGATACCCATGGACTACCTCCGTGCGAAAAGGCCCTCGGGGCGGATCATCAAAACAAGGATTAAAAAGGCAAACGCAATGGCGTCGCGGTCTAAGATATCCCCGATGTAAATCGTGCCGAAGGCCTCCACCACACCCAGCACCAGCGAGGCGATCAGGGTGCCGGCGACATTGCCCAGCCCTCCTAAAACGATAATGGCCAGGGCTTTGTAGCTGGGGACGCCCCCCATGGTCGGCTCCACCAGGTTGGACAGCAGCGAGATGAAAACGCCGGCCACGGCGGCCAGGGCCGAACCGATGAAAAAATTCAGGTACCGGACATTGAGCACGCTGATCCCGAAACTTTCGGCAATCTGCGGATCGTCCACGGTGGCGCGCCAGGCCAGGCCGATACGGGTTTTCTGGGACAGCCAGGAAAGTACACCGAGCAGCGACACGCTGCCCGCCACAATGGCCAGGTCCACGGCTCTCAGGTAAATGCCGGCGAACTGGACCACGGACTGCAGGGGGGCGTCGGTGTAAGTCAATCCAAAGGGGCCGAAGATCAGGCGGAACATCTCCTCCATGGCGATAAACAGGCCGATGGAAGCGATGAGGGCCACATAGGGCGGCTGGTCCAGGATGGGCTGGTAGCAAAGGCGATAGATGGCCATGCCCACCACACCAACTATGGCTGCGGCCAGGGGCATGCCCAGGATGAGGCTGCCGGTGCTGTTGGTGATCAACAGCCCCATGTAGCCGCCTAAAGCAAACAACCCGGCATGGGCCACGTGCAGAATGCGCAGCAGCCCGTAGACGAGGGTCAGGCCCACAGCGATGATCGCGTACATGCTGCCGTAGATCAGGCCTTGGATGAGCAGTTCGAAATATAGCATTCAGAAATTTCCCATCGGCTGATTGTCTTCCTGAAAAAGCGCTGGTCTTGATGAATCTTTCCGGTTTGCCTGGACTCAGGCGCCACAGGCACCACAAAAGGCATAACCGCATCATCCCCCCCATGGAAGGGGGGATGATGAACGCTCGCGATAAACGAAAGGAAGGCCTCGCTATTCCGCCGGCGGTGCCAGGAGGGCGGGATCATCGATGACGTCATAGTGATGCCAGTTGCCGTCCTTGACCACCTGAACCTGGACGGCCTTCATGACTTCGCCCAGGGCATTGAACTTGATGGTGCCGGTGGACACTTTGAGATCCGTGGCCTGGATGGCGGCCAGCACCTTGGCGGGATCAGTGCTTCCGGCCCGTTTGATGGCGTCGGCCGCGACCATCACGGCCGTATGGCCGCTGGCAGCCACCATATCCGACTTGAAACCGGCCTGTTTTTCAAACGCCGCAATGAAATCTGCGGTTTCAGGCACCGTGGAATCGCGGTCCAGACTGGTGGTGATGATAATCCCTTCGGCCGCCGCGCCGGCAATCTCGATGAATTTCTGGCTGTCATAGCCTTCCTGGCCGATGATGGGGCAGGTCACACCGGCCGCCCGCAGCTGGCTGACCAGGGGGCCGGCCGGGAAGTAATACCCGGAGGCGTAGATGGCGTCCGGATTGTCCGCCCTGACCTTGGCCACGATGGAGCCGAACTGGCGATCTTTGATGGAATACTGGTATTCATTGACGATGCCGATCCCGTAATCGGCGGCCTTCTCCTTGAAACCGGCGGCCAGGGACTTGCCGAAGTCGTTCTGCAGGGTGATGATGACCACCTTTTTCTTGCCCATCATGTCGCCGAGCAGTTTGGCCCCGGCACGGCCCTGCACCTCGCCCAGGAAACTGGTACGGAAGACATACTCGCCGGCGCGGGTGATGTCGGGATGAATGCCATAGGCACTGATGTAAGGAATCTTGGCTTCCTGGAAAACACCGGCCGCCGATCGGGTGGCACCGGAGTAGGAGCCGGAAATCCCCACCACGACGTTGTCCTGGCCGATGAGTTTGTTGGCGATGGGAATGGACTGGGCCGGCTTGGCCTGATCGTCGTAGATCACCAGTTCCAATTGTATGCCCAGGACGCCGCCGGCGGCGTTGACCTGGTTCACCGCCAGCTTGGCCCCTTCCGTCGAAGACTTGCCGTCACTGGCCGCAAAGCCGGTCAGTGGCGCATGGAAACCGATCTTGATGGTGTCCGTAGCGGTTGCCATACCGGACAATTCGGCCACCAGACAAACCGCCAATGCAAAGATACCGCTTTTTTTCACCATGATAACTCCTCCTTTATTGTTTCTGCGGGTTCGTGTAGCCATTCGCTATCGGTTGACGACGATTTCGCCGGTCTTGATGACGCTGCAACAGGGGTTGCCGCCCAGTCGGTAGGCCAGTTCGGCCGGTGTCTGGATATCCCAGACGGCCAGGTCGGCCTGCTTTCCCGCTTCCAGCGTGCCAGAATCCGCCGCAATGCCAAGGGCCCGGGCGGCATTCGTCGTGAAACCGGCCAGGGCTTCGGCCGGGGTCAGCCCGAAATTCACGCAGGCCATGTTCATCATGAGCAGGGGCGACGTACAGGGACTGGTGCCCGGATTGCAGTCCGTGGCCAGTGCCATGGGTACACCGGCCTCACGGAAGCTTTCCACCGGCGGCTTTTGGGTTTCGTGAATAAAATAGAATGCGCCTGGCAGCAGGACGGCCACCGTGCCCCGGTCGGCCAGAGCAGCCACCCCGTCCGGCTGAATATATTCCACGTGATCCACGCTGAGGGCATCGTAGCGGGCGGCCAGGATGGCGCCTTTCTGGTCGCTGAGCTGCTCGGCATGCAGCTTGACCGGCAGCCCGCATTCAACGGACGCTTTAAAGACGCGCTCGGTCTGGGCCACCGAAAAAGCGATGTTTTCACAGAAGACATCCACGGCATGGGCCAGGTTCTCCGCCGCCACTGCCGGCAGCATTTCCTCGATCACCAGATCGATATAGGCATCGGGTCGGCCCTGGAACTCGGACGGCAGGGAATGGGCACCCAGGAACGTGGCATGCACCGTCACCGGATGGTCCTGCCCCAGGCGCCGGGCCACCCGGAGCATCTTGAGTTCGGAGGCGGTTTCCAGCCCGTAGCCGGATTTGATCTCCACCGTGGTCACCCCTTCGGACTGCAGGGCACGCAGGCGGGGGGTGGATTGTACAACCAATTCTTCTTCACTGGCCGCCCGCACCGCCTTGACCGTGCTGACAATCCCACCGCCGGCCCGGGCAATTTCTTCGTAGGTGGCACCATTGAGCCGCATTTCAAATTCGTTAGCGCGGTTGCCGGCATAGACCAGATGGGTGTGGCAGTCGATGAGACCGGGGGTCACCCAGGCGTTGTTCAAGCGATGAACACCCCCGGCCCGTTCTTCGGCACCGGCAGGCAGCTCGACCGCCGGTCCGATCCAGGCGATCCGGCCGTCTTTGACTGCCAGCGCCCCATCCGCGATGATGCCATAGGGCTTTGGACCGGCCATGGTGGCCAGATGGCAGTCCAGCCAGAGGGCGTCCCAGCCACCGGTCAAGCCGTTCTGATTGATTTCTGACGGCATTTGCATTGGGGTTTACCCTTATTTGATAATCTGAAAAAAGACACTGGAACGATCGATTTCGTAAACGTCCGCCTCAGCCCCCAACCGCCTGGCCAGATCGGCAAAATTCTTCGGGCTGAAGGTGGTGGCCCTAAAACCATCTTTTCCGACGATAACGCCGTCACCGGTGGCGTCCTCGTCAATGGCTCCCAGCAGTCCTTCATCGGCCTGGTCCCGGAACCATTCCAGCCGATGGGACCAGAAGGCTTCGGTGTAGCTGGAAAGCAAAACCCGCCCCCCCGGACGTGTCACGCGCAGGCTTTCCCGCACAAGGTCTTCGGGCGGCACCTTACAGGCGCTGATAAAATTCTGCACCCCCAGCACCAGATCGAAGCAGCCAGGCGGGAATCCGAGCCGGGCGGCATCCATCACCGCCCACCCGAGGTCAGGGTACCGCGAACGGGCCAATGCGACACTTGCTGGTGCGGTATCCACGCCCCAGGCCATTCCGGCCTCCCGGGCCACCTGGGCCAGCACCCGGCCGGTGCCGCATCCCAGCTCCAGCACCCGGTCCCCGGGTCGAATGGCCGCCTGAACGTGATCCATCTCCGCCTGGAGATATTGCCGCACCCGGGGACGGGCAATGGCATACACCCGATCCAGCCGATCGGCGCTGAGCTTCTGGGCGTAATAGGCGTTAGCCGCGTTCATCCAGAATCGCCAAGACCTCGGCACACTTTTCTTTCGCCCTGTCCATCATACCCTCGGCTTTGGCCAGGACTTCCTTT